>Ga0105096_10000504_pt1 | contig 13725 bp, 8 predicted proteins | sample PPLLak3cmMay2015_FD_87036 | JGI IMG/M metagenome (GOLD analysis project Ga0105096, IMG submission 87036) | Freshwater sediment microbial communities from Prairie Pothole Lake near Jamestown, North Dakota, USA - PPLs Lake P7 Core (1) Depth... | ecosystem: Environmental > Aquatic > Freshwater >... | reverse complement strand
GAATGAAGGCGGCATTTTCGACCTGGCTACACGGGAAGCCCGCATCTTCAAGTTCGGCTCGGGAACGGGCTCGAACTACTCCAATCTTCGGGGTGAGAAGGAACGTCTCTCAGGGGGCGGTGTGTCTTCTGGATTGATGTCGTTCCTGAAGATCTTCGACCGTGCAGCAGGCGCTATCAAGAGTGGTGGCACCACACGTCGTGCAGCCAAAATGGTGATCGTCAACATCGACCACCCGGATATTGAGAAGTTCATCGAGTGGAAGGCCAAGGAAGAAGAGAAGGTCGCCGCCCTCGTTGCCGGCTCGAAGGTCTGCTCGACCTTCCTGCAGGCCATCATGGACGAAGCCAACTCCGGTGGAGCTGATCCAAAGGTCAACACCAAACTCGACGGCCTCATCCGCAAGGCTCTACATCGCGGCGTTCCCTACAACACGGTGAAGCGCACGCTCGACCTTGTGGCACAGGGATATACGAACCTCAACTTCAGCTCCTACGATACGCATTACGAAGGTGAGGCGTATCAGACGGTCGCCGGACAGAACTCGAACAATACCGTTCGCGTCACCAACGAATTCATGGAAGCCGTCCTGAACGACGGTACGTGGGATCTCGTGTGGCGTACCGACAGCTCGAAGCGCCGTACGGTTCGTGCACGCGACCTGTGGGACAAGATCAACCTGAGCGCATGGAAGAGTGCCGATCCGGGTCTGCAGTTCGATACGACCATCAACGAATGGCACACCTGCCCGACGGATGGACGCATCAACGGCTCCAATCCGTGCTCGGAATACATGTTCCTCGATGACACGGCATGTAACCTCGCCTCGCTCAACCTTGCGCATTTCTATGACGAGCAAACAGCCACGTTCAAGGTCGATGACTACAAGCACGCCGTCCGTCTGTGGACCGTAGTCCTTGAAGTCTCCGTCCTCATGGCGCAGTTCCCGTCAAAAGAGGTCGCACAACGCAGCTTCGACTTCCGGACATTAGGCCTCGGATATGCCAATCTTGGTACGGTGCTCATGGTGAAGGGCATTCCGTATGATTCGCCGGAAGCCCTGGCGATCTGCGGAGCGATCACTTCGATCATGACGGGGGAATCGTACGCAGCATCGGCGGAGATGGCAGAGACCGTTGGCCCCTTCCCGAAGTTCGAAAAGAACCGCGAGCACATGCTTCGCGTGATGCGTAACCACAGGCGTGCAGCATATAACGCGTCGACCGACGAGTATGAAGGACTCAGCATTACGCCGACCGGCATCAACCATGACCTGTGTCCTGCTGAACTCAGCATGGCCGCGAAGCAGTCATGGGATCGTGCCATCGAACTCGGCGAGAAGCACGGCTATCGTAATGCCCAGGCAACCGTGATCGCACCCACCGGTACGATCGGCCTGGTCATGGATTGCGATACCACGGGTATCGAGCCGGACTTCGCCATCGTCAAGTTCAAAAAGTTGGCAGGGGGCGGATATTTCAAGATCGTCAACCAGTCTGTCAACAAGGCCCTGCATACCCTGGGCTACAATGAACAGCAGATCGACGAGATCGAGAAGTACTGCAAGGGACACGGCACCTTGGTTGGTTGCCCGCATATCAATCGCGCAACACTGCGTGAAAAGGGTCTGACCGATGAAGCGATCGATGCGATCGATGCACAGTTGGATACGGCCTTTGATATTCGCTTCGTGTTCAACTCATACACGCTTGGTCGGGAACTCTGCCATAAGCTCGGCTTCTCGGATGACCAGCTCGATGACCCGTCCTTCAGCATTCTGAATGGACTTGGATTTACGGACAAGCAGGTAGAACAAGCCAATGACTTCGTCTGCGGCACGATGATGATCGAAGGCGCACCCCACATCAAGGACGAGCACCTTCCGGTGTTCGACTGTGCCAACAAGTGTGGCCGTGACGGTAAGCGCTACATCGATTACATGGCCCACGTCCGCATGATGGCTGCAGCTCAGCCGTTCATCAGTGGCGCCATCTCCAAGACCATCAACATGCCGGGCGACGCCACGGTTGCGCAGGTCGAAGAGGTCCATGTTGAGTCGTGGAAGCAAATGGTCAAGGCCATTGCTCTCTACCGTGACGGCTCCAAGCTGTCGCAGCCGCTCAATGCCAGTGCCGACAATTACGACGAGATCGTGATGTTGGGTGACGAGGATTCGTTGGATGAGACCAAGGGACCCAAAGAGGTCTATGAGGTCATCAAGGAGCGGGTCTATCACCGAGCAGAGCGTCGTCGTCTTCCAAAACGCCGTCATGGCTACGTCCGTGAAGCAACGGTTGGCGGACACAAGGTCTATCTCCGTACCGGTGAGTTCGAAGACGGTCAATTGGGCGAGATCTTCATCGACATGTACAAGGAAGGCGCTTCCTTCAAGGGGCTCATGAACTGCTTCGCCGTTCTTGCCTCCAAGGCCCTCCAGTATGGTGTTCCGCTTGAGGAACTCGTTGATACATTTACGTTTACGCGTTTTGAGCCAGCTGGCTTCGTCGAAGGCCATGAGGCGATCAAAAATGCCACGTCAATGGTCGACTATGTCTTCCGAACGCTGGGGTACGACTACCTTAACCGCACGGATTTTGTGCACGTTAAAGCCGTCGATGAGGTCAATCCGATCTCGTCCTCCCTGGAAGCCCCGGATGATGACGTCCCCATGAACGCCGTACGCGTCGAGGACCCGGAGTCATACGAACCTCCGGCTGAGGTGACTCCTATGGGAACCAAGGTTGCGTCGGCCTCAACACCGAAGATCATCCAGGCACCAGGCGGTCGTGCAGCCGGATATACAGGCGATACATGCTCTGTCTGCCAGTCTACACGCTTGCGTCGTAATGGAAGCTGCTCGGTGTGCGAGGACTGTGGGAACACGACGGGATGTTCCTAGACAGCTAGACAGCTAGTCAGCTAGATAGCTGGGTGGGTTGTGAAACTAAATGCGACCCCGGGGGATACAATATTCCTCGGGGTCGTTTGTTTTGTTGAGGTGCAGGGATTTTGGCACCCTTTTTTCTTTGGATAAGCGACGATAAGCAGGTAATTTCCAGTACATACGCATTATCAAGAACATCCTATCTTACTCACCAACAAAAGGAGGGCAACATGAAGTTTCGTATGCTCGCTGCGGCTGCCATGGTAGCCGGGTTGGCTTTCGTTGCTACGGACGCCTCGGCAAAGTGTGATGACGCCAAGAAGGCTTCGGCCAAGTCATCTGCTTGCTGTTCAACGACTAAGACGGCCAAGAAAGCCTCGATGACGTCGAATGATGAGTGCACGGATTCGCAAAAGGCATCGGCCAAGAGCGAATGCAGCACAGAGTCAACGGCTGCGAAGAAAGCTTCGATGACCAAAAAATCGTCGTGCTGCTCCTCGAAGACCACAAAGGGTGCTTCGATGACGTCGACGACCTCGACAACCACGGACGCTGCCGCCGAAACGGCGAACAGCGAGAAGTGAGGAAACGTTAGTTGATAATCGAACGGGGATCTTGCCGTACCCACGACAGGATTCCCGTTCTTGATAACGACAGAACACGGGTTCTGGCACTTTTGAACGCTTGGAGGTAGATCATGTCAAAGGGCGGAGCAGGTAAAGTCTATTTCGTGCTGTACCTCGCTGTTATTCTCGAGCTCCTGATCATCATCGTGGAGCGCGACGAAGCAGAGGAACATTTGATCGCGAAGCAGAAGGAATCGATGCGCATCGTAGAGAGCATCCTTTCCCAGCTACAAGTAGGTGCCGGTACGGAAGGCATCAATACCCGTCCACAGGATCAGATCACGATCCCGCCGCCAGGCGTGAACGTCAAAGAAGCCCTAGGCGCCGATCTGAAGCCGGAGCGTAAGTATCTGGTTGAAGTTGGTATCACTGACGTTTCAACTGCGCTCAAGCAAACAGAATCGGAAGAACCTGAAGAGTATCTCGACAGACTTCGTCGATTCCTTCGACTGTCGAACGTTGCTGATCTCAAGTACGAGATCTATTTCAGTAATGATCAGTCTGATGAGGCTGTGCCACAAGATCCGGCTGCTTGGAGTCTGAAGGCGCAATCCGACCTTAAACTCGATATTCCCAAGATGGAGCAGTCGCTGCAGAGCTCATGGGAGCGTCAAAAGGGTGACCCCAAGGCGTTCATTGAAAGTGTGCAGGCGTTGATGAAGGATGCGGCATACGCACCGCCCGCTGGTACACCATTCAAGCCTGGTCGAGTTCAGGAACCGGAGTTCTACTACTCGAAGGAAATGACTGACCAGCTTGGTACAGACATCTCACGGAAAAAGCGCTCTTTCGTCGTCAACTTCGAACCGAAGGATGCAGGCTGGTACAAGTTGAAGTTCTCTTCTCAGACCAACAAGATCCTTGGTGTTACCATCAAGGAAGGACAACCGTTCGAGTTGGATCCAGAAGAAAAGGTCAATATTGGTACCGTACAGCTGAAGGTCAAAGACCTTGTTAAGGTCCGTGAAGAACTTGAAAAGGTCACAGAAGGATTGCCCACTTCTGATCTGGCCAGAACCAATCTCGAAGACTTCGACAAGAAGCTTGATGAACTGGTTGAAGCGACAGAAGACCTTCCGGAAAAGTCACGCATCCGTCTGTATGGTTATATCGTGAAGCTCACGACTCCTGGCATCAAGTCGGAGAATGCGTTCGAGCAAAACAAGGGGCAGATCGAGTTCAATATTCGAGTTGTCAAGCCACAGCCGCAGATCACGGATCCAAAGATCGCCGACCTTGAAACAACGATTCGCGTATTCGATAAACTGAGCAAGATCGTGCTGCCGATGCAGGTAACGCCATCCAATGGCAAGACCGAGATCGTGAAGAACCCGGGCGGTGCTCGCATCGCCGATGGCGGTGCCACGGCAAGCGGCAGCGGATCCGGAGCCTCCACGAAGTGGGTAGGCAAGAATCTTGAGATCCCGGTTGCAGGCAATCTTGCACCACGTGATGAACCGTACGTGTTCGAGTTGATCCAGAGCAATGCCTCGAAGCGCTCAGAGGCCATCCAGTGCTCGGTCTATGTGTATCCATCGTCGATCACGAATGCCGACCTCGTGAACAATGCCCTCGAGGCTTCGTGGGGTGATGCTCTCGAATTGGTGGTTGCACCATCGTCCGGTAGTACGATCAAGCCGAACGAATTCGTGATGCAGTTCAACATGGGCGCCGGTACCCAAACCGCCCCCTTGCGCAAACTGAACGTACAAGGAAATGACAACGTCATCGTGCCGGCAGGTGCTGACAAGGTAACGCTCAATGTTGCTTGGAAGGATCCGCGCAGCGGCGAGGTTGTAGAGATCTACTCAGGCAGTGGTGATGTTGGTTTGAAGAAGCCAACGATCGTTACGTCGGACATGCGAGCCGATCCGATCACGGATCAGTCGTCTGGTGAATTCATCGTCAAGGGCTTCAGTGTGAAGGCGCCGATGGTGAGCGAATCCGACCGTGCTAGTGTTGGTAAAGTTGAAATTCAGGTTGGTAACGCAACCATCAAGGATATGCGTTCTGGTCAGACCTATAAGGTAGTTGCCGTCGGCAAGCCGCGGAAGACCTCTGGCAATGACTATGAAGTGACATTGAAGGTGCAGGGTGGAAAGTTCCCGTTGATGCGTGGGCAGGTGAAGGGAAGCGTGACGGTGACGATCTCTGCGACAGCAACATCGGAAGGTGTTGAGTCGAAGCCTCGAATGATCACAAAGACCGTTTCTGTGAGTAACTAAAAGTGGTAGGACGTAATATGACGCGTTTGCGAACGGTGATCATTGTTGTGGTGGCAACGATGGTGGCCGCTGGACCGGTGATCGCTCAACAGAATACACAGGTCAAAACCCTTCTTCAGCGCTTCAAGAACTGGAGATACGGGATGGTGTCCGTGTACAAGGTTGGCGATGAGGACGGATCGGTCAATCGGTTGAACATTCTGCTCGGGCCGAAAGAGCCGGAGTTGACTGAGGAAGCCAAAACCTGCAAGCAGCGGGATGAGGTTGAAAGCCTTGTTCTGACGGGCGGTGAGGGCATGGACGAGAAAGAGATCAAGAAGGTCCTTTCTGCTCCGGGCTGCAAGGCCTATGAGAAGTACTATACCCAGCGTACCGCTTGGGAACGTGCACAGTTCAAGAAAGCCTACATTGTCACAAACCGCCGCACTGGCAATGATCCGGTAAAAGTGATCGGGTTGCTGGTGCAGAAGAGCTCCGAAAGCTATTATGGCATCAAGGATGACCTTGATCCGCCGACAGACATCTATCTCGAGAATCAACTCAAGTCATTTGACCTGGACAATCAGGTTCTTGTGGATGGAGTTGTGAAAAAGGCCCGTGAAGTACTCGATGGTACAAGTAGTCCTGATCTTCTTGAGTATCTGTCCAATCAGGTTGTACAGGGCAACTACGAGAACGTCACGCCGGAGGCACAAGGTATCGGCGAAGAAGGTATTCAGTTCGTTGCCAAGAAGTATGGTAATACGACCGGCCTAACAGAAGACGATGTGCAGCAATACATTCGCATTTCCGAAGGTTTGCCGCAAGACTATCAGAACAACAACGAAGTGATCGTTAGTCTTGCTGACGGTATCTCGTATCGTCGCTATGAGCGCACAGCTGTCTCCACGGGAGGCGGCGAGCCGGAAGTGGATACAGCACGCCCAACGAACGCAAATCTGCCTAAGTACGGTGTTGAACTTCGTTATGGACTTGAAGAGATCAACTACCCGTCACTGTGGAGCGAGCGTCTGGCGCTGAATGCACTGTGGGGTTCCTCACGTCTCGGCGTGATCCTCCCAACCTCAGGCTGGTCAAGCCTTGCAACAGAATTCGGCAATACGCAGACCATGACGAATGGTGGCCTTGGTATCAATGGCTCGTTCGACTTCCCGATCCGTGTGATCGATGCCTCCGGCGTCTTTAACATGTCGGCCTCCTATGTCTTTGACGATGCGGCGCAAAGTGACCACATGAGTCTGAACGCCGACTTGAACAGATACGAAGACTACCTTGTCCGGTACCATGCGTCGATCCAGTACTCATTCGCCGTGAAGATCGACAAGGACTTCATGTTCCGTATGCGCCTTGGCGGTACACTCTATGGGATGGAGACATGGTCGGAGACCGGAGTGGGAACCGACACGGCGATGTACAAGAAGGTTGATGACCAGACCATTGGCGGTGTGTCAGGTAAGATCGAATTCATGACCACAGGTTGGTCAACACCAGTTGGCTTTACGCTGTCGTATTTCGACGAAGCGATCCTTGGCAAGGCTTGGTTGCAGGTTCCGGTGGTGGATCAGTTCGCTCTTCGACTGGATGCCAGCGTCTTCACACCCATCTTCCGTGACGCACGTGCGTGGGAAAATGATGCGGTCGTGATCCCTAGCCTGCACCTCATCTTCAACTTCTGATCACGCCAACACGAGTAAAAGAACGGAACGATCCATGTCAAGAATGAAATACCTAGTTCTCCTCGCCTTGTGCACGATGTTGGTCGGTGGTGTGACGCCAGCTGCGGCTCAGTCCACCGATGAAGTGATCACTGCACTCAAGACGATCGACCCGGAGATCCTTCAGTACTTCCCACGCTGGCGCGTTTGCGAACCGGATCTGCAGGTACAGATCAAGCAGACGTTCGCGCTGATGGGCTATGACCCGTCCCGCCTCGACGAGAAGAACATTGTTGTCACCTCGGCTCCAGTCCGCTCTGACCTTCCTGAGTCAGACCGCTTCTACGATCTGATCCTGATCGAATGCGGTACGGAAAAGATGGTCGCAGCTGAGATCGCCTCCTTCATGCGCAAGCTTTCTATCCGTCTATCGGATCCCAAGCGACCGTACTGCTACACCGAGATCCCACCAACCCAGCCGCCGTCCTCGCCACAGAGTGACGAGATCATCAACTACATGGAACCGACGAACGTGACGCATGCCTTCACGCTGTCGGCCTTCGAACAGGCTCTCAAGATCGGCAAGAGCGGCTTTTGGCTGAAGGCATCCATGGGTACGGATCAGGTTGGTTACACATACTGGTCTTCCGGCGAAGCACGCGTTCAACTTCAGCGTCCGTTGTACACGAACTCTGATGCCGAAACACGTCGCGCTATCCCGTACCTCATCAACGCCCGCCTTGGCTTTGGCTATCGTCTCACGGGATCGATCGAGGGTCAGGATCGCATGCTCGATTTCATCCCTGGCCGCAGATTGAATTCCGGCACAGGTGGGAAACTCGTTGGCGGACTGGACTTCCATCTCCCGATGCATCCGCAGTTCGGCGTTGGCCTGAACATGGAACTTCCTTTGATGGGCATCAACCCTACAGATGATATCGACGCGTCGACGTATTACATCTTCGATATCGGTAACCGACGTATCACGGCTCCAACCTTTGCCGAAGATCCATACGGTACGGCTGCGATCCTCCGGTCGACGGGCCAGTTCACACTGTTCTATAACTGGTGGTTCGGTAGCAAGGGACCTGAGAACTTCTTCCGAATTGACGCCGGTATCAGCTATGCTGAGACGCGTGAAGCAGCTGTCTTTAAAGACACGACCACAGGTCGTGAATATCTTGGCTACGAAGGTGTGACAGGTCTTGCACTCTGGAAGCCAAATGAGGCGTTGGACTGGATCTATGCCAAGATCGAATACCGCAATCAGGGATCCTTCCCGTTCGGTCTCAGCGTGCAATACTCGAACCAGATCCTTCTTGGCCGGGCTTATATACCGGTATTGGGCGACTGGCTCTATGTGGAAGGACGCTACTCAACACCGCTGCGCGATCCCTATCCGTTCGAGATCGAGAACTTCTTCATGGTTTCACCGGTCCTGCGACTGAACTTCTAAGTGTGACACTAAAAGTTCATGTATGCCGGATGTCCGCCCCCTCTTGTTTTTTCGGCCTTCCCATTGTTCTAGCGTTTCTTCTCCTTGCTGCCGTGCCCTCGGCGCAGGCGCAGATCGATTCACTCGACAAGGCGAAGAAGTCCGCAGAGGACGCGAGGATAAAAACCTCGCTGGAAGGTCTACGCATGACCATCCAGAATGTCGAGATCACCAAGTTCCCGCTGGTCAAGCTGATCGTAGAGGTCTACGACGACAGCGCACGCATCATGGAACAGGTCGACCCTAAGACGCTGACCGTTGTTGAGAATGGCGTCCCGAAACCTGTGATCGGGATCGAGAAGATCGACATCACCGATCGGATCCCCGTCGATTTTGTTTTCCTGGTTGATATCACGGGCACGATGCAGGCCTATATCAATGGCGTCAAGAACAACATCGAGAAGTTCGTCGACACCCTGCGAACACGCGGCATTGAGTATCGTCTAGGTCTCATCCTTTTCTCTGATATCATCGAACAGGTCTATCAGCCAACTTCTGATGTTCGTGAGTTCAATGGTTGGTTGAGCAAGGTCTTTGCCAGCGGCGGTTTCGATGAGAAAGAGAATGCCCTCGAGGCTATCCGCGAGGCCTCACGAACGAAGTGGAATCCCGCTGCAAATAGAGTGCTTGTGATGGTTACCGATGCCCCTTACCATCAGTTTGGGGAGAAGGGGAACGGAAGAACATACATGACAACGGAAACAACGATCGATCTGCTCAAGGAGCAGCAGATCCGGTTGTTTGCTATCGCGTCCCCAGATCTTGACGACTATAAAACGCTCTCCGAGTCAACACGTGGTGCGGTATACGACATCCGTCAGCCGTTCTCGCGAGTGCTCGACCAGTATTCGACGCAGCTGACAAATCTCTACGCATTGTCGTATCGCAGCGACTCCAAGGTGCTCAGTGACTCGATCAATGTATCGATCATGGATGAGCAGAAGAATGAGCTCGTAAAACAACTGATCCCGATCGTAGAGATCGGTCGAAAGTTCATCATTGAGAATCTGTTGTTCCCGACCGCAAAAGCAGAACTCCCGCCGGCAGTAGAAGAACTGGAAGTACTCATCACCTTCATGCAAAGTCGTCCGGCTGTTCGCATCCGCATCGAAGGCCACACGGACAACACCGGCTCCGCCAAAACGAATGAGCTGCTTTCACAAAAACGCGCAGAAGCGGTGAAGGCCTACGTCGTACAAAAGGGCATCGACCCACGACGTATTCAGACCATGGGATATGGACCGTCCAAACCCATCGGTGATAACCGTACGGAGTTCGGACGGAGCTTGAATCGCCGCACGGAGATCGTCATTACTGCGAAGTAAGCGACATCGCGATCGGCGCCGTGCTAGAAGCCTTTGAATATCCTCTCGTAGGCGACGTTCGTACTGTCCGACGCCGGACGTAGGTACGACGTCACGCTAACGGGGCCCATGGCATGCTCGCGCAAGGCAAAAGCTGCAGCGGTTTCTTTGGTGCGCTGGATGATGGCATCATTCATCGGCCCCTTGAGCTTGCCAACCAGATAGATCCGCGCGGGAAGTTCGTTCTTCGTCAGGAGACCGGCGATCATGGACATGATCATCGTCTGCTTTCCGATGGGGATGTCGCTTGCCTCGGTCATGGCCTTCTTCATCATCCGACGATATTCATCGATCGATGCACACCACGGGTCGGTGACGGTTGAGCCGATCACCAGATCCGTTCTCAAAGAATCCGCTCCGACATCGGCAATGATGCTGTCGATGATCGAGTCGGCAACCGGACCTTCGACGCGTGAAAAGACCACGGCATAACTCACGGCCACGGCATTCTTGTGGCGCTCCTTCTGCAAAACGTCACCAGGTTTCTTGACGTCGCGGTACAACAACGCCAACACTAGCGCGATCACGGCCAGTGAACCCAGTGCTACATAGATGATCAGCCAGCCGGATCTCTTCGGCTTGGGCAGGAAGTTCTCTTCGCTCATTCTTCGGTTACCATTTTGCCGGCATCAACGTCGATCGCCACCGGATAGTTTCCGGTAAAGCATGCCGTGCAGTAACCGATCCCCGGTCCCGACGGAACAGCGTCCATCAGACCTTCTACACTCAGGTAGCTCAGCGAGTCGGCTCCAAGTGCCTCTCCGATCTCCGCTTCGGAGTTGTAGTGATTGGCGATGAGTTCTTCCCGACTCGGGAAGTCCATGCCATACATACAAGGGTATTTCACAGGGGGCGAGGTGATCCGTACATGAACCTCACGCGGACCCGCTTCGCGAATGAGATTGACGAGAGACTTCGACGTGGTGCCACGGACGATGGAATCGTCGACAACAACAACCTTGTTGCCTTCCAATACGCCCCTTACCACATTGAATTTGGTCTTGACCTTGAACTCACGTTTGTCTTGTCCGGGAGCGATGAACGTTCGGCCAACATAGTGCGAACGAATAAGGCCGATCTCATACCGAGAGGGGAATCGCTTCTCATTGACGCGAGCATAACCAAGTGTTGCCGTGTTGCCCGAGTCGGGCACGGCGATCACGACGACCTTGTCGTCTTCCGTTCCTCCGACAGGACTTTCTTCTGCCAGGTTCTTGCCGAGCTTGCGGCGTACCTTGTCTACCTGGTGGCCGAAGATGCGAGAGTCGGGACGTGAGAAGTAGACGTATTCGAAAATGCAGCGACTTGACTTCTCCATCGACGGATCAATGTAGTGCGAGGTGAACTCGCCGGTCTTGACCGTGTGTTCGTCGATCAGGACGATCTCGTTGTGAGCTACATCGCGCACGTACTCTGCACTCAGGATGTCGAGTGCACAGGTCTCGGATGCCACGATGTAGGCATATCCGTCATCATGTTTGAGGCGGCCGATGCAGAGAGGACGGAAGCCGTGCGGGTCGCGGGATGCATACAGCCCCTTCTCCGACAACATCACCAGCGAATAGGCACCCATCGTGCGTTGAATGGCCTCGCGGATCTGTTCGATCTGTGTGGTCTGCTTGCTCCGCGCGATCAGGTGCAGGAAGATCTCGGAGTCCGTCGTGGTCTGGAAGATCGCCCCTTCCTTCTTCAGCTCGTCGCGCAGGGTACGGGTATTCGTCAGGTTGCCATTATGTGCCAGAGAGAAGAGTCCGTCTGTGTAGCTAAAGTGGAACGGCTGGATGTTCGCCAGGGAGTTGCTTCCCGTTGTTGAATATCGGTTGTGGCCGATCGCCGCGTTACCCTTCAGCGTCTTCGTGAAGATGTCGTGTTGGCCAAAGACGTCAAGGACCAGGCCTTCTCCCTTGTGGACGCCGAATCGAGCACGACCATGCTCTTCGGAGTTGTACATGGTGACGATGCCTGATGCTTCCTGACCGCGATGCTGGAGTGCATGCAACGCGTAGTAACTCAGGACAGCTGCTTGGGGGTGGTTGAAGACCCCGACAATTCCGCACATTGATTATTCTTCCGCCATGTTGTGGTAGACGTTTTGGACGTCGTCGTCTTCTTCGAGCTTGTCGATGATCTTGATCACATCTTCCGCTTGCTCGTCCGTGAGTTTCACGGTTGAATTTGGAATTCGGCGCAGTTCGGCGTTGGCGACATTCACGCCGGCAGCCTCGAGGGCCCGCTGGACGGTGATGAAGTCGGCGAACGAGGTATAGACCATCAATTCGTCATCCTGCTCCTGAATGTCGTCGGCACCGGCCTCGATCAGCGTCATCTCGAGTTCATCGCGGTCCACTCCGGAAAGAGGGATCGTGAACACACCTTTGCGTTCAAAGATGAACTCCAGTGATCCGGCGGTACCAAGTTGTCCGCCGCCCTTGTTGAGGTAGGAACGCACATTCGCCACGGTCCGCGTTAGATTGTCGGTGGTGGTCTCTACCCAGATCGCCACGCCGTGCGGTGCATAGCCTTCGTAGTTGATCTCAGCGAGATCTGCCGCGTCCTTCGCCGATGCCTTCTTGATGGCGTTCTCGACGTTGTCCTTCGGCATGTTCGCCGCCTTGGCGTTCTGGATCACCATACGCAGGCGCGGATTGGTCTCCGGGTCGGGTCCTCCGGCCTTGACGGCAACGGAGATCTCCTTGCCGAGCTTGGTGAAGGTCTTTGCCATGTTGGCCCAACGCTTTTCCTTGCGGGCCCGACGGAATTCGAATGCTCTACCCATGAAGACTAATTGGAGAATAGGAGAATGGGGGAATTAACTAATGCCAGGTGCCAAGTGCCAGGTGCCAAGTGCCAAGTGCCAAGTTCGACGGACGACGGACGATGGACGATAGACGACACTACAACGCCTTTTCATAGATCCGATAACGCCGGTAGAGTTCGCCCTTCATCGTTTGTGTTGCTGCTCGGTTCATCATGACATTGTCTTCGAGGATCCAGGATGCTTCGCCGTGCGTGATGCCGCGCGGGGCGCTGCGTCTGCCTACTTCGTGGTACAAGGCGGCATCAACACCGAGCTTTTGATAGTTCGGACGGACGCCGAGGACAACGATACGCAGCAGGGTGATCTTCTTCTTTTTTGTTAGAAGATGCCAAACGCCGGTAAGAAGGTTGCCGCTACGATTGTGGATGAGTGACTGATTGATATTGGGCAGGGCAAGAATGAAACCGGCGACCTGACCATCGATCTCGGCGAAGAAGACGTAGTCTGGATCTGCGATCTGCTTGAGATCGTCGGCCAGGAAGTCAAACTCCTCATCCGTCATCTTCACAAAGCCCCAGTTGGGTTCCCAGGCTTCATTGTAGATGGTCTTGATCGTCTCAACGTCTTGCTTGAATTGCGCCTTGTTCTTGAAATCGACGTTGCGGAACGTGATCCGATTCCGCTTGATCAGTGCATCAACGATCCGGTCGAGTTTTTC
>Ga0105096_10000503_pt1 | contig 13727 bp, 10 predicted proteins | sample PPLLak3cmMay2015_FD_87036 | JGI IMG/M metagenome (GOLD analysis project Ga0105096, IMG submission 87036) | Freshwater sediment microbial communities from Prairie Pothole Lake near Jamestown, North Dakota, USA - PPLs Lake P7 Core (1) Depth... | ecosystem: Environmental > Aquatic > Freshwater >... | reverse complement strand
ATCGTCTTCCATAAACTTCAGTCGTGGTATTTGAAGGTGGAGTTTTCCGGCGATGACCTGCGCAAGATTCTGGGAATAGTTCGCTGGGTAAGAATATTGCTAACGTTAGGCATAGCATCCTCCTTGATTCTAGGATGCATGGGCATCTGGCAGGGCACCTTTGCCACAGTGCGGGAGCGGACCCGCGAAGTGGGACTCAAGCTGGCGATGGGCGCGGAGCGATGGGATATTTGGGTCCAGTTCCTGGGCGAGGCCATTTGCAAATCGATATTGGGTGGAATTCTGGGGATCGTGCTCGGAGCGGTCTGCATTTATGTCACGAGTTTGCTTTTACGCATCCCTATTAGTTGGGAAAAATTTGGACTGGACAGTCTTCTCTGTGTAGGCGCTGCCACTCTGGTGGGCGTGGTCGGGGGCATGTATCCTGCGATTTTAGCGAGTCGTATGGATGCGGTGCACGCCTTGCGATTCGAATAATAACTGTATCGGGACGTCATGAATACCCTGATTCGGCTTGAAGGACTGCATAAGAGTTACGCTGGTGCAAAGGTGCTGCGAGGCATATCCCTGGAAGTGGCAGCGGGTCAGATCGTAGCCATCATGGGGCCGTCGGGTTGCGGCAAGTCCACCCTCTTGCATATATTGGGATTGTTATTGACCCCGGATCTGGGACGTTACGAGGTGTTGGGGCAGGAGATGTTCGCCTTGAATCATCGGGAAAAGGCCCGTTTCAGACGTCAGTTTTTCGGTTTCATCCTGCAAAGCTGCAATGTCTTTGCCCATACCACGGTGGCGGAAAACGTCGAATATCCCCTCATCTATGCCGGAGTGCCTCGTCGGGAACGTTTGCGCCGAGTACGCAACTTACTGGCCCAGGTGCATCTGGAGGCCAATGAAAACGAGCGCAGCAATACGCTCTCCGGAGGAGAGCAGCAGCGGGTGGCCATTGCCCGGGCACTGATCAACAACCCCAGGATTCTCTTTGCCGATGAACCCACCGGCCAACTGGATCGCAGCAACACCGAGCATCTCATGCGCCATTTTCGCGAGGTGGCCACGCAGATGCACCTGGGCATAGTCATCGTCACCCATGATGCCCAGGTGGCCGCGCATTGTGATGTCGTGCACACCTTGCGGGATGGAATGTTGTAGGCTCGGGGTAATGAGCCGGCGATGGGAGGGAGGCCAGGTTGTGTGGGTTTTCAGCTTGGTAAACCATAAGAGTATATAGGCAAGGCGGGGTGCGTCCAAGGCTTATTGCCCCCGTGCGTTGCCGCCGGGCCCGCCCGTGCGGGCCGATTCGAGGCGGGCCAAATCGGAAAGCGTCACCGGTTCGGCCTGCAGATCGTTTCGGACCCAGGATAGAAACGCATGCAGACGTTTCATAAATCCGGTCACCTGTTCACGCCCCGGGTGCCGAGGGCAGCCGCCGGGCATAAGTTCCGAGGAGTGTAGCAACACGGTCAGAACACGGCCTCCTCGACGGCGATGCAGCCGGCAGGCCATTTTGAGACGCTGCAGTCCCGTCCAAACAGGCTGAGCCGGCAAGGAAGCCAGGTACTGGGCTGTCCACCCCGCCCATTGGCCCGGGGGAAACGGCAATGACTCCATCCGGCGGAAGATGGAGCCGGCTCCCGGCAGGATGGGCAAAATGGTTAGGGGGACTTCCAATATGGGTGACGGACCCGGTCTGGCAGGATCGGCCGGGTCGGGATAGTAGGGGTCGGTGGGCGCACCCAGGTGTTTTGGACCTCCGTAATAACTGTGCATCGGGGCCACGCTGCTGTCCACTATTATGGTCGTGTCACTCAAGATGGAAAACATTTTGGGGCCAAGATTGAAACGGCCCATCCGGAAGCTGGTGGGAACGACACCCATGTCGGCCAAGGCCCGCCAAAGGCTTCCCATTTTGGCGGTGAGTATTTCCCGGGGCATGACCTCTGAGGGCACCGGCTGCCGGTATGGGAGGTCCACCAGGGGCGGAGTGTTCCAAGGGTGGAGGTGTGCTCCGATTTCAGCTCGCCACCGGTGGCCCAGACCATTGATATAATCTCGATGATATCCGTCCCGGACAGCGTGATATGAGACCAGGAGTGTCGGGCGCAGATCGAACTCCGAGATGATCGGATCAAGCAATGACAGCGAGGAGATATTGTGCAGGGGCGGTTTTTCAGTGAGGTAGGTTCCGCTGAAAAGCCCCTCCTCTTCAACATCGATGGTAAACGCCAGTTGCATATCTTATCTCGAAACACGTTCCGCTGTGAGAATTTACAAAAGCCGCGCAACGCCGGATCAAGGCCTCAGGTGCAGTTTTTCAACACCCTGATAGAATCCGTCCACAGGAATCTGCCAGACTCCGCCGGGTTCGGCAAGCATTTTAAGATCATTTGACCTGACCGCAGGCACAGGACGATCGGTTGCTCCTCCTGGTTACCAGAACAAGATGCTCTCCAGCCGTTGCACGTAGCGACGGCCGACCGCGGCGGCGCTGAAGCGCTCGCGCACATCCAGGGCAGCCTGCGCGCCGAGCGCAGCGCACAACTGCGGGTCGGCGGCGAGTTGCTCCATGCACCACGCGGCATGCTCCACGTCCGGCTCGGCCCATTCCGTGCCACGAACGTACTCGTCAACGTGATCCTTCAGGCGCGTGAGGCGATAGCGGACGGGAAAACCATTCCTCGGCGTCACATACTCGGCCGTGGCCGACCAGTCGGTGCTGACCGCGGGCTTGCCGAGGAACATCGCCTCCGCCACGCAGAGACCGAAGCCTTCCGCGTGATGCAGCGACACAAACGCGTCGCAGCACGCCATCAACTCATAGACCTGGTGCCGGGACAGCGTACGATCGATGAGAAACACATTCGGCAACCCGGCAATTTGGTCGCGCAGCCTTGCCGAGTCCGCGGCGTTGCGCGACACGTTCTGGGTCTTGAGCACCAGTCCCGTCGCCGGGTTCTTCGAGACGACGCAGCGGAACGCTTCCACCACCGCCTCCGGGTTTTTGCGCGCGGCCAGTGAGTTCAGGTCGAACACAAACAGGAACAGGAACAGGCGCTCCGGCAGCCCGAACTTCGCCCGGAAATCCGCGCTGGCCGGCGGCGGAAACTCGATCACGTGCGGCATCGTCAGCACCGGCACCGGCACGCGCATCTGGATCGCTTCCGCTGCAAAACGCGACGGACTCCAGATTTCGTCGAAACACCGCGCATGCCGCACCCAGTCTTCGGGGAACTCGCGCGTCTCCCACGCCCAGTAAGCGATGTTGTAACGGCCGCACATCCAGCCGGCGCCGTGGTATAGTTCGATCTCCTCCGTCTCCCGGACGTTAATATGATAAAGGCTCACGGGGTGCGTCAGCCCTGTCGCCAGCCGCGCTTTCACCGTCTCATCGCATTGCCGGCTCGTCAGCGGAATGCGCAGACGCACCGGACAGGCGGGCACGCCGGCCGCATCCGCCGCGCGCACCGAACCGCGCGCCGCCTCGCCGATGCTGTGCTCCGATAAGAAATGCCCAACGATGTTCAAGCCGGGACGGGCCCTCTGCCGCAAGAGCGGGCCCGGCGCGGCGGAATGTTCGCGAAAATCCAGGATCGGCTCGTCATCCATCGACACGCTGACCAGCCGAAGGCGGCGATGTTGCAGGCTGCGAAACTCCCAGTCCCGCATTCTCCTCCATAACGCGAGCGGCATGGGCATTGCCAGCAGGAGGCGGGCGACGCACGCGAGGGCTTCCGCGACGGCCACGTGTCTCAAGCGGAAGCTGATCAGGAACGGCTCCCCGTCCTCCGGCCGCGGCGGCAGTGACGCCACCGCCGTGAACTCCGGCTGCGAGGGCGTGTGCCGCAAAAGCGGTGTCCCCCCGAGCGACACCTCCAGCGTTGGCACCCGCGAAATCAGCGGCCAGCGCGCCCACCGGGTCTCCAGCCATTCCTTCAACCGGACCATGCCCAGGGTGCAGCAAACCGCCCGCCACCCTCTCTCGAAAGCACGCACCTCGACCGAAGGCTCCCAACGGGCTTTGTAAGACAGATCCGACGCCAGGAGCCTCCCCTTGACTTGGATGGTCTTACCCCACACGGCCGCCGGCAGTTCAACACTGGCTGGACCATACGGAATGCAGGCCGAGTAAATATCCAGTTCATCAAAGCGGAAGTTTTGCGGCGACCATTTCATCTTACAGCCCTTCGTACCGCAGCAGCGCCCACGGCAGCATCCGCCGGGGATGACGCGCACCGCCAATGGGCCCAGCCGCGCTTGGAAGAGACTGCCCGCGGTGGTCACCAGAGACGAATCGGGATCCTGCACGATGCACCACACCACGGGGCACTGATCGAAACCGGCTTTGGTAGGGGAGGCGGTTGCCCGAGGGGGTGATAGAATGATAAGGGATAGAAGTGCGCATTTTCTTTTTGGTGGGGGGGGGATGCCCGAAGGTATGATTGCGGTCCACGGCCGCCCGCCGGCCCCAGAATAGGGGGATACCGCTTTGACCCCAGCCAGGGTCAGGCCAGTAGCACCACCTGCAGTGGTTGTCAACAGCGAAAAACCATAACGCCTGGGATTTTTTGGAAATTGCTCCTGGACACGTTGCTGCAAAAGCTGTAATAGCGCACGATCTGCCGCCGGGAGTTGGAACGGGGCCTTGAGCAAGCCGGGCAGCGCTTGGCGCGGACCGAGATCAACCAGGATCGGAAAGCATTGTTGAACATATGAATACGCCGGTTTTCAGGTTCAATGCGGTGGGAGGACGGGAGCGCGCCAGTTCGCGCCTGCGCGTGTGGATGCTGGCTGAGTTTCTTGCAAAACAGGGGTTTGAAACGCATGTCAACGGCGGAAGTCGATTTGACATTCTCGTGTGCCAGAAGACCTATCCCTTCCTGCTCGCCCGCAACGCGCGGCGGGCGGGAAAAACCGTGCTGTTCGATCTGGACGATCCCGATTTTGATATTTCGCCGCGCTGGATGGACAAAATTCGCAGATTCATGCAACTGGCACATGGCGTGACAACGGGTTCGGGTTATTTAAAGGAAAAACTGGAACAGTTTCACCCAACGGCGCATGTTCTGGAAAACCCCGTGGACGTGACCGACCCGCTGGTATTTTACAAGGGAACCCCCTGGCGTGGAAAATCGGTGTGGTTCGGCGCACCGGAAAATCTCTGGATGCTGCGTCGGTTGAAATTGCGGCATCCCGTTCAAACCCTGACGAAAGGCGGCGATATTCCCTACAAGCTGAAAACGGTGGATCGCGAACTGTGCGGGTTTAATCTCGCCCTGTTGCCGGTTTTTTTAAATGAAGAAACGCTCGCCAAAAACGCAAACCGGCTGGTGAAATGTGCGGCCTTGGGCCTGCCGTTTCTGGCCAGCGACACGCCGGAACACCGCAAAGCGATTCATCGGATCGGAGTGCCCGAAGATTTTCTCGTGCGGGAAGATCAAAATTGGGATGAAAAGATTGAATCCGTGGCGCGGGATTACGAAAAATGGAAATGCGCCGCTCACGCCTGCCGCGCGAGCGCATGGGACTGTTACGGCGCCGAACGGGTGTTTTCCGACTGGCTGACGTTTTGCCTGGAAGTATGGAAACAGACACGCGCGGAAGCAAAGGAATGATTTATGCCTCAAGTGTCGCTCGTGGTTTGTCTGCACGGCGAGGGCCGGTATTTAGAACGGCTCCTGCACAACGCGCGCGGGTGCTATGACGACCTCGTGATCGTGCACGACGGCTCGGATGAGACGGGTGTCCGCCGAATTGCCGAAAGGCACGGAGGCCGCTTCTTTGAGCGACCCCGATCCTTTCAACAGGAGTGTCATTGGCCTTTTGCCTGGGGAAAAGCCCGCTTCGACTGGATTTTGCGATGGGACGCCGATGAGTTTCCCAGCCCGGAATTACGTGAATGGGTGGATTGTTTCCGGCATGCTCCCGAACCGGACGCCACCGTTTCCGGCTATATCGGCATTTGGCCTTTCTGGAATGGGCGCAGGGCTCTGACGCAGCGCTGGCCAAGGCGTGTCATCCTGATTCACCGTCACCGCGTACGCTTCTTCGGCATGCCGGATCAGGGGCCTTTGGCCGATGGCGTTTTCGAACGTCTCAATCTCGTTCTCCACCATCAGCCGAACAGAAAGGCTCACGGCCTGCGCTATATGCTCAGGCGCCGCAAAGTCCAGCGCTGGTACAAACTAATCGCCGAAGCGTTGCAGGGGAAACCCACAGACCTGCCCTGCTGGCGCTGGGACACTCCGGACTGGCCGCCCCGGTGGGAACGCATAAGGCGGCGGCCCATTTTCACCGCCCTGACCCGCACGGTTCTTTCCCCGCTGGGCAACTTGCGGGAGATGATTTCCTGCGGCGAATTTCCGAAGCCGTGGCTGGTGGTCTCCTTCCCCCTTCAGCATGTCATGATGTGCCTGCACTACATTCAAGCCCGCCGCAAACACCGCGCATCCGGGGGCGAAGCAACATGAGCGCATTTTACTATCTGGTCCCCGCTGAAAGCCGCTACAAGCTTTTTCACGAAACATGGGGACGTTACGTCAGCCGCCGCCTGTTCCATCCGCAGAAGCGTTACCCGACGGGCGGAGTTCAGGTCATTTACCAGCATGTCGGCATGCTGCAAAAGCATGGCGTAGAAGCGCACGTCGTCCATTTGGGCGACTTTCGAGTCGATTGGTTCGAGCACGCAGTAGAACCGATTACGATAGATCAGGCCAAAATTCGAATCGGTCAAAATGATGTGCTGGTTGTTCCCGAACGCATCCCCCAGTGGGCGAGTGAGTTTTCATGCCGCCGCAAGCTGGCTTTTGTCCAGAACTGGGGGCTTGTGGAAAATGCCGTCGGGCGCGGGGATTACGCCGATTTCGGATTCACGGGAGTTGTGTGCTGCGGCAGCTACTTGAAAAACTGGATGGAAACACACACCGCGCTGCCGATATGGCTGGTCGGCAACGGAATCGATCTGGAGAAATTCAAGCCCGAGCCTGCAAACCGGAGACCGGGCAGTCTGCTTTATCTCCGACGCAAGCCGACATGGATTCTGGGCGATCAGGCTCTGCGACGGCTTTCTCCCCACCTGAGGCGAACCCTGCATGCGATCGTTTTGCCGCATTACCAAACGCAGCATCAAATGATTGAAGCCTATCAACAGGCGGATATTTTCGTTCCGCTTGGTTTCCCGGAAGGATTCTCCCTGCCGCCGCTTGAAGCCATGGCGTGCGGTTGCGCAGTGGTTGGTTTCTCTGGAGGCGGGGGACTCGACTTTATGAAAGACGGACAAACCGCGCTGGTCGTGCCGGATGGTGACGTTGCCATGCTGGCTCAGGCCGTTGAGCGGATCCTCACGGATTCCGACCTGAGGGAAAAAATCCGGCGCAATGGCATGGTGGAGGCCCGCACGTTTGGTTCGCGCGCCATGGAAGAGAACCTGATGCTCTTTGCCCGAAATTTTTTGTCATGAGCCGCCATTTTTCATTCTGGGAACATCGGGGCTTCTGTTTTGATGATGTGGACGGAGAATCCGCCTGCCTGCCGTATGAAACGGCAAGCCTGACATTCCGTCACCTTGCGCTCCATGAGGTGCGCGAGGTGCGAATATCGGGTTTCGTGGCGAACATTGCCCATACGGAAGACCCGGAACATGATCCCCGCGACGGTTTCTACAAGCGCCTTTTTTTCATCGATCTCCCAACTACCGGGCGTGGTTGGAGGCAGTGGATCGCCGCACGCACGTCCTTGCCGCAGGCCTTGGACCGCCTGGTTCGCTTTCTTGAAAACAGGCCTGGTTTTCGCTTCGCGCCTGATTTAAACGTGCGAATCAACGGAACCCATGCCGGGCGTTTTCACGGTTGTGCGGATCCCAAGGCGTTTGAGCTGAAATGCCCGGTGAACCCTGCGGTTAAAAACCTGGAAATCGAACTGGCTCTCTCTTTCTGCGTAGGCGATATTCTGGCATGGCTGGGCAACTATTTCGCCGTGTGGCCGCTTCCCCGCGCGCTTTGGATTCGACTCCAGAAACATCACTACCGTTTTTTTCAACACAGGCGGCTGCGCGTTCAGGCTGTGGAATTCGACGGAAAAACAGCGTTGAGTTTTTCAGAGCGATCCGTGCGACTGGAGAGGGAAATCATTCGCAATCTATGGAATCCCGGCATCAACCTGGCTGGTTTTTTTGACCACCCGACCGGCATTGGCGAAGCCGTGCGCTGCGCGGCCCGCGCGGCCCAAGCCGCGGACATCCCCATCAGCTGCATCCAGCTCAAATGCGCCACGTTGATTCGGGGAGAGGATATGGAATTTTCCAGCCGCCTGGTTGAAACCAATCCGCACCTCGTCAATCTTTTCCATCTTACTCCCACACAAGGGCAGGCTCTGGATCGCGCTCATGGCCCTGGCTTTCGGAAAGGCAAATACAACATTGCCTACTGGGCGTGGGAATTGGAGGAATTCCCCTCCGGTTGGGCCTCCTTGCATCGGTATTTTGACGAAATATGGGCCCCATCCCGCTTTGCGGCGGATGCCATTGCTTCAAAACTGCCCCTGCCCACGCTGGTCATGCCGCATGCCATTGATTTTCCTATACCGGAAGGAAACGTTCGCGCCCGCTTTGATCTGCCGGAAAAACTTTTCCTTTTCCTGTTTGTCTTTGACCTGAATTCCCTTTCCGTCCGCAAAAACCCCGAGGCGGTCATCCGCGCCTTTCAAAAAGCCTTTTCCGACTCATCTATGCCGGCCGGACTTGTGATAAAGACGCAGGGCGCCGAGGCAAACCCGGAGGACTTCGCGCAATTGCGCGCGATTGCGCAACAGACGCCGCACTGCTTTCTTATTTCCCAGACGTTGAGCCGGGCGGATGTGATGCGGTTGCAAAAAAGTTGCGACTGCTTTGTTTCCCTTCACCGGTCGGAGGGATTTGGTCTTTCCGTCGCCGAGGCGATGTATTTGGGCAAACCGGTCATTTCAACAAACTGGTCGGCAACGGCGGAATTTGTAACGCCACAGAACGGATGCCCGGTGGAAGTTGAGCTCGTGACACTTGAAAAAAATCATGACGTTTATCCAAAAGGTTCCGTTTGGGCCGAACCCGACGTGGATCATGCCGCCGCCCATATGAGGAAACTGGCGGAAGACCCGGAATGGGCCGCAAGACTGGGGGCGCAGGCGGCCGCCGACATCCGCCGCAGATTCTCCCCCAAAGCCGTAGGCGAGTTGTACCGCCGCCGCCTGGAAGCCTTGCATTACTGGTGATAAGCGCCTATTCCTTCTGCCCGATCTCTAAAAGAATCAGGCCATTCTTGTGCTCCAGTTCGCGCACGGGCGAAACCTGATAAAGACGGAGATACTTCTCCACATCAGAATCCCCTTCAAGAGCAACCAGCCGCGCACCAGGCCGCATACGCTTTTCCCACATGTGGCGGGTGGAAAAGCTGCGATGAGAAAGACCATAAAATTCAGTTGGTTTTCCGATTTCAATCTGCTTCCAGTGGACATGAAAAACGGTTGGCCAGACCCGCCAGTAGTCCCCTATCATAAGTGCCGGGTTCCATTCCAGAATCTGAGCCGTATAGGCTCCAAACCTCTCTTCTAAAAACCGCCGTGGGAGGCTGGTGGAAGGCAAGCCATAACGGAGCGCCGGAGGAAGCAACAGCAACACAAAAAGAAACAACCACAGGCTCCGGCGCATGGCTTTGATTTTCCAGGGGGCCATCGCAACCATCGCAATCCCCATGCCCACAAAAAAGAAAAACAAACTAGGAGTGATGTAACGCGGGCTATGGTCATTGACTTCCACCCACTTCATATCCGCGACCAGCAGATAGAAAAAGAGTCCCGCGCCCCAGAATGGCAGCGTTGAACGCAGCAGCCCGGTGCGTCGCAACCCGCTCCACAAACTCCACGCAAGCAGCGCTCCCGCAACGGCCAAAACGCCAAGATTCCAGGCCGGTTCCGTGAGGTTTTGCTCCCACAACAGCCGGGTCATGGCAAAAAGGTTTTTCAGCCACGGAACAAAGGCAAGCGACTGCGTCTGGTCTTTGTTGGTATAGCGCACCCACTGCATGATCCACCAGTTGGCGGCAAACGCCAGCGTCGCCGCCGCGCCGAACAAAGCCCATCGCCAGCGCCTCCTTTGCCATGCGTAAAGCGCGATCAGCGCAAAGCCCGCCGGGGCCATGCCCAGATTGACCCAATGCGCGAGAAACAGCCCCGCGCCAATCAGCAGCCAACTCTTCCACGATTTCAAGGAGAGCAACTGATCCATCGAAATCGTTTTGAAAACATGCGCCGCGGCCAGAAACAGTGCAATGGAGGCCGCATACGGCTGCCCAATGTAAAAATAATTATACGTCGGCAGCGCCGGAAAAAATAAAATCCATGCGGCGAACCCAACCGCGCCCGCAAGCAAACCGCGCCGCCCCGGAACCACAAGCGTGGCTGCCAGAAAAAAGGCCGCCACGCCCAAAAAACAGTTCAGCCACGTTTGCGCCACATAATTGTACAGCGGATTGCGCAGCCACTGGGCCAGCCACGGCAAAAGCGAGCCGAAGCGGTTTTGTTCCCATACAAAGGGAGTCCAGTGAATGAAGCTGACAAGACACGACATGAGCGTGTCGGCGTTCACCGATTCAATTAGTCTGCAAAACGTCAAAAAGAATGCGGACAAACAACAAAGCGCCGCAACGGCCAAATGGGATGCAAGCGCCAATCGTTTGCGTCTTTTCATGGCAAGTGGGATGGGGATAGCACGCGTCGGGCAAGGTTTACAGGCAGCGCGGATGTTCCGACAAACAGATGTTTGTCACCCTGCAGAATTTGAAACACCAGAATCTGATCAATCCAATCGTAATGGCCCTCATAATGTGTGGCGCCCGCGTGCGCGGAAACTGAAACCGCATAATGCCCATACCCCAGGTTCAGCGGCATCTCAAAGCGAACCTCCACCTCCTCCCCCGCTTCCGGATGAACAGGGGGCAACTCATGGATATGGGTGTTGGTACCAAAAATGCTGTTGCCAAAGCGGTCGCGTATGATGAACCCGACGGTGGGGTTTTCCAGCTTTTCCCGAAGGCGAACGACACAGCGCAGTACACCCTTTTCCCCCATGTGAAACGCGCGCTGAGGCCGCCCCTGGGCGTTGAGCATCTCAACTTCGCAAAATTCCGCCTGCCGCGTTCCCGTCCGCACAAGGCGTCTCTCGCGCGCCGATGAAATGGCGCGTACAGACTCATCCATATCCTTTTGCGCCAGCATGCCATGGTAGTAATCCACCACCGTGCCAGGATGCCCGTCCAACATCAGACGCCCCCTGTGCAACAAAAGCGCCCGGTCGCACAGTGTCTTGATCACCTCGCCCGTGTGCGATACAAACAGCATGGAAACGCCCCGGTCCCTAAGCTCCCGCATATGCCGCATGGACTTGTGCTGGAAATAAGCGTCACCCACGCTGAGGGCCTCGTCCACAATCAGGATATCCGGCTCCACCTGGGTGGCCACGGAAAACGCCAGCCGCAACACCATGCCGCTGGAGTAGGTCTTGAGCGGCTTGTCCAGAAAATCGCCGATTTCGGCAAACGCCTCTATCGCGTCCATCCGCTGGTCGATCTCATCCTTGGACAAGCCCAGAATGGTGGCGTTGAGATAAACGTTCTCTCGTCCCGTGAATTCCGTGTGAAATCCGGAACCCAGTTCCAGCAGCGCGGCGATGCGGCCCTTGGAAAGGACCCTGCCCACGGTCGGTGTCAGCGTGCCGGCGATAATCTGCAACAGCGTGCTCTTCCCGGCCCCGTTGAGTCCGATGATCCCGACACATTCCCCTCTGGCCACCTGAAACGAGATATCTTCAAGCGCGTGAAAATCCGGGCGGAGCGCCTGCTTCCACTCGTCAAAACGCTCGCAAAACCGTCTGCCGGGCACCAAACCGCGCGCACAGCACAAAGCGGCATAGCGCGCCACATTGAACGTGGAGCCCCACGTCAAATAACGCTTGCGTACGTTCTCGACGCGAATCACAACATCTTCGCACAACGCACCCGCACTCATAAGCGATCCGCAAACAGGTGTTTGGTTCTCATGAAAAACGCGTACCCCAAATGAAAAACCACGAGGGAAACCGCCAGCAAAAGAGCCCATATGGGCCAATCCAACGTCTGGCCCTGAATCATCACACGCCGGGATTGTTCGATAAGCTGCGCAACCGGATTCAGGGTGAAAAGCCACCGGAAACTTTCCGGCACGCGGCTGAGGGGGTAAAACACCGCGCTGACGAACATCAACACCGTTGTCAGCGGAGATGTCAGGGCCTGAATATCTCGCACGAAAAGCCCCGCGCTGCTCAACAGCCAGGTGATCCCCAAGGACAACAACATCAACGGCAGCAACAGAGGAACCAGATACAGGGCGGTCAGCGGAATCCCTTGGCCGGTCGCCAGCGTGGCCGCCAGCAACAGGCTCATGCTGATCAACAGGTGAACACACGCCGCGCTGATGGCCGCCACCGCAAAAATCTCCAGCGGAAACACAACGCGGGTGATAAAATTGGGATGCTCCAGCATCAGATGCGGCGCGCGATTGACCGCCTCCGCGAAAAAATTAAAAAAATTTAGGCTGCAAAAAAGCGCCAGCGCAAACATCATCCGGGTTTCCGACCCATCCGTTATATAACTGCCCTGGAATACAAAACCAAAAACAACCGTGTAAATCGCCAGCATCAGCAGCGGTGTAATGAACGACCACAGCAACCCAAGAAACGAACCCCGGTAGCGCCCCAGAACCTCCCGCCGCATGAATTGCCATGCCAGTTGCCGGTTCTCATAAAAATGAGCAAGCACCCGCCACGGCAGAAGCAAGTCCTTCCACGGAATCGGGCTTGGATGAATGCGCATATCGACGTCTGTCATGGCTCATGCCGTTGGGGTTCGTGTGGGTGCGAGTGGATGAGCGAATCGCCTTCCAGCGCGCGGGCTATCGCCACACACTGCTGCTTGCTTCCGAAATCAGCATATCCTTGTCCTGCCAGATGCGGTTGACCCACTCCTGCATGCGCTCCCTGAAATCGCTGTCCGCCAAATAGTCTTTTCCGGCGACATCTTCCGGCACCGGCAACAGACGCACCCGCGCAATGATTCGGGGAATTTTGCCCTGCAGCAGCTGCCATATCAGGGCCTCCGGGGCGTTATCGGGATAGACGATGGTCACATCCAGGATGCCCGATAAGGAATCCCCCATCGCCGCCAGCACAAAGGCGACTCCGCCGGCTCTGGGCCGTAAGAGGTTCTGAAAGGGCGAGTTTTGCGAAAGATGCTTGCTGGAGCTGAACCGGGTTCCTTCGATAAAATTAATCACGGAGACCGGCGACCTTTTGAACTTTTCGCAATGTTTGCGGGTGGTCGCCATATCCTGGCCGCGAAGCTCCGGGTGCTTCTCCAGAAACCGGCGCGAGTAACGTTTCATGAAAGGGAAATCCAGGGCCCACCAGGCGAGCCCCAGGAGAGGAACCCAGATAAGTTCTTTTTTCAGGAAAAATTTCAGAAAAGGTATTTTGTCCCTGAAAATATGCTGAAGCACAACGATGTCCGCCCAGGAACGATGATTGCTGATGACCAGATAGGAGGCATGCGGATTCAGATCGGCCGGACCCGCGATATCCCACTCACTATTTTGCATGACCTGCAAAATTAAACTGTTGCAGGCCACCCACTGCGAAGCAAACGCGGTCAAGACCCGAGAACACCGGT
>Ga0105096_10000499_pt1 | contig 13754 bp, 14 predicted proteins | sample PPLLak3cmMay2015_FD_87036 | JGI IMG/M metagenome (GOLD analysis project Ga0105096, IMG submission 87036) | Freshwater sediment microbial communities from Prairie Pothole Lake near Jamestown, North Dakota, USA - PPLs Lake P7 Core (1) Depth... | ecosystem: Environmental > Aquatic > Freshwater >... | reverse complement strand
TGGCAGACCGAGACCGGCTGGCCGATCCTCTCGGCGCAGCTCGGGGTCGAGGAGACGCCGCGCAAGTTCGGCTCGCCGTCGTTCCCGGTGTTCGGCTACGACGTGAAGCTGCTGCACGAGGGGACGGCCGAGGAGGTGGGTCCGAACGAGAAGGGCGTGCTGACCATCGTGCCACCGCTGCCTCCGGGATGCATGACGACGATCTGGGGCGACGACGAGCGCTTCGTCCGCACCTATTTCTCGACCTTCCGCGACAAGCAGGTCTATTCGACGTTCGACTGGGCGACGCGTGACGCCGACGGCTACTACTTCGTGCTCGGACGCACCGACGACGTGATCAACGTCGCCGGTCACCGGCTGGGCACGCGCGAGATCGAGGAGGCGGTGCAGGCCCACTCTGGCATCGCCGAGGTCGCCGTGGTCGGCGTTGCCGATCCGTTGAAGGGCCAGATCCCCGTGGCCTTCGCCGTGGTGAAGGACCCGTCGCGGCTCGGCACACCGGAGGGCGTGGCGGCATTGCGCAAGGAGGTGATGGACACCGTCGACCGCGAACTCGGCGCGATCGCGCGTCCCGGGCAGGTGCACTTCGTCTCGCTACTGCCGAAGACGCGTTCCGGGAAGCTGCTGCGCCGGTCGATCCAGGCTCTTGCCGAGGGACGCGATCCGGGCGACCTCACCACGATCGAGGACCCCGCCGCACTCGAGCAGATCCGCAATGCGCTGGCGGGAGCGCCTTGAGACCCACGGCGACGGCCCACTTGCGCACGCCGGCCCACGTCCCGATCGCGATCACCACCCGCGGCGACGGCGTCGAGAACATCCATTGGGGCTCGGTCGCGGTCGCGGACCGCAGCGGCCACGTGCTCCACGCCGCGGGCGAACCCCGTGCCGTGGTGTTCACGCGCAGTGCGCTGAAGCCGCTGCAGGCGCTGCCGTTCGTCCGCGACGGGGGCCCGGCGCGCTTCGGCTACGATCGCGCGCAGGTCGCGCTGCTCTGCGCGAGCCACTCCGGCGAGGCGCGGCACGTCGAGGCGGTGCGCGACATGCTCGCGCGCGCCGGCAACCGGCCGGACGACCTGCAGTGCGGCACTCACGCACCGGGCCACTACGAGGTGAGGGGCGAGGTGCCGCCGCCACCGCCGTACACGCCGCTCGCGCACAATTGCTCCGGCAAGCACGCCGGCATGCTCGCGTGCTGCGCGCTCCATGGCTGGCCCAGGGGCGACTACCTCGACCCGGGGCACCCGCTGCAGCGCGAGATTCGCACCGCGGTCGCGACCTTCAGCGGCATCGCCGAAGGCGATCTCCCCGCGGGCATCGACGGCTGTTCGGCGCCCAACTACGCGCTCCCACTCGCGGCGTTGGCGCGTGCCTTTGCGCGCCTCGCCGCCGCGGCGGCCGACGATGCGGACTTCGGCGCGGCGCCCGCGACGCTGCGGGACGCGATGGTGGCATTCCCCGAGATGGTTTCCGGTACCGGACGCCCGGACGCGGCGCTGATGTCCGCCGGGCGGGGCGACTGGGTGGCGAAGGTCGGCGCGGAGGGCGTGCAGGCCATCGGCATCGCGAGCCTCGGCATCGGCGTCGCGGTCAAGGTGGCCGACGGCGCGAAGCGGGCACTGCTGCCCGTGGTGGTCGCCGTGCTGGACCAGCTCGGTCTGCTGGACGCCGCTCGTCGGGAGGCGCTGACGCCGTACGCCCGCCCGAACGTGCTCAATTACCGGGGGATCATCACCGGCACGATCGAGTCCGTGGTCGAGCTTCGGCGGCGATGACCTCGCCGGGCGAGATCCCGCGGCCCCGTGCCGCGCCGGCCGGGCTGCGCATCCACCCCCCTGCGCCGGCCGGAATCCTTGCGATAATCGGGGTCGGACCTCATCTTCGATGAACTTCGGCGCCAAACGACGGTCTTTCGGTGCGAGCGTGCTCCGCCGGCCGTCGGCATTCCAACGGCCTGCCGGTGTCCGGAAGGAACATCCTTCCGGCCGGCGGCTCCACAACAACGCACGTCCAGGGACAGAAGAACCCGCTGATGGGTGATCGCGAGGTCGATCAGCTGCTGGTGGAGCGTGCGCAGCGTGGCGACAAACGTGCGTTCGAGCTGCTGGTGGCGAAGTACCAGCGCAAGTTGGGGCGACTCCTGTCGCGGATGGTGCGCGACCCGGCGGAGGTCGAGGACGTGACGCAGGAAGCCTTCATCAAGGCCTACCGCGCGCTGCCGAGCTTTCGCGGGGACAGTGCCTTCTACACGTGGCTTTACCGCATCGCGATCAACACCGCCAAGAACTACTTGGTCGCCCTGAGACGCCGAGCCCCGACGACGACCGAGTTCGACAACGAGGACGCCGAGAACTTCGAGGAAGCCGAGGGCCTGCGCGACTCCGCGACGCCGGAAAGCGAGCTGCACGGCAAGCAGATCGCAGCCACGGTGAACCGCGCGATGGAGGCGCTCCCGGAAGATTTGCGCAAGGCGATAACTTTGCGCGAGATCGAGGGTCTGACGTACGAAGAGATCGCCGCCGTGATGAACTGCCCCATAGGTACCGTGCGGTCGCGGATCTTCCGCGCCCGCGATGCAATCGCCGCCGAGTTGCGGCCCCTGCTCGATACGGACGAGAACCGGAGATGGTGATGAACGAGGACCTTTCGCGGCTGATGGACGGGGACCTGAACGAGACGGAGCTGGACCGCGTCGCCGGCGAGCTGCGACGGCCGCAGGCGCTCGCCACCTGGGCCTGCTATCACGCGATCGGGGACTCGCTGCGCGGCTGCCCCTACGGCTCCCCCGGGTTCGCGAACCGTTTCTCGGCAGCGCTCGCCGCCGAGCCGACAGTGCTCGCGCCGCGACCCAAGCTCGGGACCGAGCGGCCGGCGGCACGCTGGGCGGTGGCGGCGGCGGCGACCGTCGCCGCGGTAGGCGTCGTCGGATGGACCGCGTTCTCCCTCAGCGATGCGCCCGGAACCGCGGTCGCCAAGGCTCGCGAGGCGGCAGCCGTCACCAGCGCGCAGGTGCGACCGCAGATGCTTCCGCAGGACTACGTGCTCGTCCACCAGGAATACTCGCCGGCGACCGCGCTGCAGGGCGTGCAGCCCTACCTTCGCGCGGTGTCCGTGCAGGGAAGCGACGTCCGACCGTGAGCATCGGCTTCGCCCCGGCGCCGCAGGGCGCCCCAGCGACGCCGGTACGGCGTCTCGCGCAAATCGCTGCCGTGTTCGTCGCGGTGGCGGTTGCGCCCGTTCACTTGGCTCGTGCGCAGGATGCCTCCACCTGGCTCGGCAAGGCCGCGAAGGCCGCGCGCGAGCTCACCTACGTCGGCACGATCGTCTACCAGCACGGTCCGCGGGTGGAGACCTCGCGGCTCACGCATCTCTACGAGAACGGCGCCGAGCACGAGAAGCTCGTCAACCTCGACGGACCGGCCCGAGAGGTGATCAGAAGCCAGGGCGAGGTGCGCTGCTACTACCCCGACGCGAAGATCGTCCGCGTCGAGCCGCGCACGTTCCGCAACGTCTTTCCCTCGCTGTCGCCGCAGCAGCAGCAGGCGCTCGCCCAGTTCTACGAGTTCCGCGTCGGAGAGGTCGCGCGCGTGGCCGGGCACGAGGCCCAGGCGATCGTCTTCGAGCCCCGCGACGGGCTCCGCTACGGTCACAAGTTCTGGGTGCACCGCGACACCGGGCTGCTGCTGAAGGCACGGCTCATCAACGAGAAGGGCGAGGTCGTCGAGCAGTTCGCGTTCACCGACATCGCGATCGGCGTGCGCGTCGAGCGCGACCACGTGAAGCCGAGCTGGGCCGGCACGCCGCCCGACTGGCAGCTCAAGGAAGGCACCGCCGGCGACGGGGTGGCGCAGGACACCGGCTGGGCGGTGACGCGCGTTCCACCGGGGTTCGTCAAGATCACGGAGGGGTTCCGAACGCTGCGGGGCAAGCGCGATCCGGTCGCGCACATCGTGTTCTCCGACGGGCTCGTCGCCGTATCGGTGTTCGTCGAGTCCATCACCGGGGTGCCCGGCCAGGCGCTCGGCACGATGCGCCAGGGCGGCCTCAACGTCTACAGCATGAAGGTCGACGACCACTTCGTCACCGTCCTCGGCGAGGCCCCCGCCGCGACGGTGCGCCAGATCGCTTTGTCCGTCGCGCGCCGCTAGGCGTGCGTCCTGTTCCCCGGAGAAGAGAGAATATGACGACGTTCGCCCGCCGCCTTGCCCTTGGCTGCGCTTCGCTCGCGCTGGCCGCCACGCTCGTGGTCGGGTCGCCGCCCGCCGACGCGCAGGGGCGGGGCGCGATGCTCCCTGACTTCACCGAGCTCTACGAGAAGCAGGGCCCCGCGGTCGTGTCCATCGACGTGGTCCAGCGCACGCGCCGCAACCAGCGCACGCCGGAGTTGTCCGAGGACGATCCGTTCTACGAGTTCTTCCGGCGCTTCGGACCGGTTCCACGCGGCGGCCCGCAGCGCGAGTTCGAGACCCAGAGCGCAGGGTCCGGGTTCATCGTCTCGGCGGACGGCTACATCGTCACCAACGCGCACGTCGTCGACTCGGCCGACGAGGTCAAGGTACGCCTGACCGACCGTCGCGAGTTCGTTGCCAAGGTGATCGGCTCAGACAAGCGCACCGACGTCGCCGTGATCAAGATCGACGCGAGGGACCTGCCGAAGGTCACGGTCGGCGACGCCGAGAAGCTCAAGGTCGGCGAGTGGGTGGTGGCGATCGGCAAGCCGTTCGGGCTCGAGAACACGATGACCGCCGGGATCGTGAGCGCCAAGGGCCGCGACCTGCCGCAGGAAAACCTCGTTCCGTTCATCCAGACCGACGTTGCGATCAATCCCGGCAACTCCGGCGGGCCGCTCTTCAACCTCAAGGGCGAGGTGGTCGGCATCAACTCGCTCATCTATTCCCGCTCGGGCGGCTACATGGGGCTCGCGTTCGCGATACCCATCGACGTCGCGATGAACACGGTGAGCCAGCTGCGCGACAAGGGTCGCGTCACGCGCGGTCGCATCGGCGTGCAGATCCAGGAGGTGACGAAGGAGTCGGCGGACTCGTTCGGCCTGAAGGCGGCCTCCGGCGCGCTGGTGAACTCGGTGGAGAAGGGCGGCCCGGCGGAAAAGGCCGGCGTCGAGCCGGGCGACATCATCCTCAAGGTCGACGGCCGCGAGGTGGGCAACAGCAATACACTGCCGCGGATCATCACGCAGGTCCGGCCGGGCACCAAGGTCACGCTCACGGTCTGGCGCGGCGGCGCCCAGCGCGACATCGCGGTGACCGTCGCGGAGATGACGGAGGAGGCGCCGTCGGCGCAGCGGCGCAGCGGCACCCCGCCGCCGAAGGAGAAGGCGAAGCCCAACCGCATGGGCCTCGTGCTCTCCGACCTCACCCCCGAGCAGCGCAAGGAAGCCGACGTCAAGGCCGGCGTGCTGGTCGAGGACATCCCCGGCGGCGTGCGCGGCAACGTGCAGCCCGGCGACGTCATCCTCTCGGTGAGCAGCCGCGGGGTCACGACCGAGGCGCGCACGGCGGTGCAGGTGAACGAGCTGCTCGCCAAGCTCGAGAAGGGCGAGTCCGTGACGCTGCGACTGAAGCGCGGCGACCAGACCTTCTTCTCGACGGTCCGCCTGCAGAACGGCGAGTAGCGGGAGACGTCATCCCGGAGCCCGGCCCGTGCGCTTCACCCTGCTGTCGCGGTCGTACTGTCACCTCTGCGACGAGATGCTGGAGGCGCTGCGGCCGGTCGCAGCCGGTGTGCCGGTCGACGTGATCGACGTCGATGCGCCCGAGCACGCCGCGCTCGAGGCGCGCTGGGGCGACGCTGTGCCCGTGCTGTTCGCGGGGGAGCCTTCCGCGGGTCACGAGCTCTGCCGCTACCGGCTCGACGCGGCGCGCGTGACTGCTGCGCTGGTCGCCACGCTCGCCGGCCCGGACCCGATCCGCTAGAATCCCATGTTTTGCATCGCTGCGCCGGGGGCTCGCGCCGCCGGCGCCGCCGCGCGTTGGCGCGGACACCCGTCCACCCGGACCGCATCCCGTGCGTCACATCCGCAACTTCTCGATCATCGCCCACATCGACCACGGCAAGTCGACGCTCGCCGATCGCTTCATCCAGCGTTGCGGCGGCCTTGCCGACCGCGAGATGAGCGAACAGGTGCTCGACTCGATGGACCTCGAGCGCGAGCGCGGCATCACGATCAAGGCGCAGACCGCGGCGCTGTCCTACGAGGCCCGCGACGGCCAGGTGTACCGCCTGAACCTGATCGACACGCCCGGCCACGTCGACTTCGCGTACGAGGTCTCCCGCTCGCTGTCCGCCTGCGAGGGTGCGCTGCTCGTCGTCGACGCCTCGCAGGGCGTGGAGGCGCAGACGGTCGCGAACTGCTACACGGCGATCGAGCTGGGCGTCGAGGTCGTGCCGGTGCTGAACAAGATCGACCTGCCGTCGGCAGAGCCGTCGCGAGTGATGGAGGAGATCGAGGACATCGTCGGCATCCACGCGCACGATGCGATCCTGGCGAGCGCCAAGACCGGCGAGGGCATCGACGACATCCTCGAGGCCGTCATCGCGCGCGTGCCGCCGCCGCAGGGCGACCCGGGGGCGCCGCTGCAGGCATTGGTCATCGACGCGTGGTTCGACAACTACGTCGGCGTCGTGATGCTCGTGCGCGTCATGAACGGCACGCTGAAGCCGAAGGACAAGGTCCTGCTGATGGCGACCGGCGCGGTCCATCAGTGCGAACAGGTCGGTGTCTTCACCCCCAAGTCGGTCGCGCGGGACCAGCTGTCGGCGGGCGAGGTGGGCTTCGTGATCTCCGGGGTGAAGGAGCTCGCCGAGGCCAAGGTGGGAGACACGATCACCCACGTGCAGCGGCCCGCGGCCGGCGCCCTGCCCGGGTTCAAGGAAGTGAAGCCGCAGGTCTTCGCCGGGCTCTTTCCCGTCGAGTCGAACCAGTACGAGGCGCTGCGCGAGGCCCTCACCAAGCTCAAGCTCAACGATGCCTCGCTGCACTACGAGCCCGAGGTGTCGCAGGCACTGGGCTTCGGCTTTCGCTGCGGCTTCCTGGGCTTGCTGCACATGGACATCGTGCAGGAGCGGCTCGAGCGCGAGTACGACATGGACCTGATCACCACGGCACCGTCCGTCGTGTACCAGGTGCTGCAACGCGACGGCACCGTCGTCGAGATCGACAACCCGTCGAAGCTGCCCGACCTCTCGCGCGTCGACCAGATCCGCGAACCGGTGATCAACGTCACGATCCTCGTGCCGCAGGACTACGTCGGCCAGGTGCTGACGCTCTGCACCGAGAAGCGCGGCGTGCAGAAGGACATGCAGTACCGCGGCCGGCAGGTGGTCATCCACTACGAGCTGCCGCTCGCGGAGGTCGTGATGGACTTCTTCGACCGGCTGAAGAGCGTGTCGCGCGGCTACGCGTCGATGGACTACGAGTTCCTCGAGTTCCGCGCGGCCGACGTGGTGAAGCTCGACATCCTGATCAACGGGGAGCGTGTCGACGCGCTGTCGGTGATGGTGCACCGTTCCGTTTCGCAGTACCGCGGTCGCGAGGTCGTCCACAAGATGCGCGGCCTGATCCCGCGGCAGATGTTCGACGTCGCGATCCAGGCGGCGATCGGTGCGCAGATCATCGCCCGCGAGTCGGTGAAGGCGATGCGCAAGGACGTGCTCGCCAAGTGCTACGGAGGCGACATCACCCGCAAGCGCAAGCTGCTCGAGAAGCAGAAGGCGGGCAAGAAGCGCATGAAATCGGTGGGCAGCGTCGAGATCCCGCAGGAAGCGTTCCTCGCCATCCTGCAGGTGGGCGAGAAGTGATGATCGCCGTGCCGACATCGGTGTGGGCAGCCGCAGGACGGGCGCCGACGTGCCGCGACGGACTGCGGGGCCGGTCCTTCGCGCGCATGGGACAATCCGGCCCGCGCCCAAACCTCCGGGCCCACGCAATCGCCGGGGTCCCTGCCCGATGAACTTCGCGCTGATCCTGTTTCTCCTCACCGTCGCGACCGGCGTCGTCTGGCTCGCCGACCGCGTGCACTTCGCGAAGCGCCGTCCCGCCGGCGAGCCCGAGCCGTGGTGGATCGAGTACCCGAAGAGCTTCTTTCCGGTCCTGCTCGTCGTGTTCCTGCTGCGCTCGTTCCTCGCCGAGCCGTTCCGGATCCCCTCGTCGTCGATGCGTCCCACGCTGGTCGTCGGCGACTACATCCTGGTCAACAAGTTCACCTACGGGATCCGGCTGCCGATCGTCGAGCGCAAGATCATTCCGGTCGGCGATCCACAGCGCGGGGACGTCGTCGTGTTCCGCTACCCCGTGAATCCTTCGCAGGACTTCATCAAGCGGGTGGTCGGCGTCGGGGGCGACGTGGTCGAGTACCGCGACAAGGTGCTCACCGTGAACGGCGTGGCGCTGCCGCAGCAGGCGGACGGCTCCTACAGCTACCTCGAGGGACTGCGTTTCGAGACGACGGAGCGGCGCATCGAGGAAGGGCGGGGCAGCTCGCCACGCCAGTACTCGATCGCCGTCAATCCGCAGGCGCCGACCGTCCAGCCGGGCGGCGTGCGGCCGTTCCCCGGTCGCGAGAATTGCGAATACAATGAAAGAGGTTTCCGCTGCAAGGTCCCGTCCGGACACTACTTCATGATGGGCGACAACCGGGACGCGAGCGACGACAGTCGCTACTGGGGCTTCGTGCCGGACGACCACATCCGCGGTCGCGCCTTCTTCATCTGGTTCAACTGGGACGACATCGCGGGCCTGACGTTCGATCGCGTCGGCAGCAGCATCCGCTGAGGGAGAGCGAGATGGACATCGGTGCACGGGCGGGAGCAGCCGGCGGACCGCCGGGGCGGCAGCACGGCCTCACCATCCTGGGGTTCCTGCTGGTCGCGGCTGTGGTGGTGATCTTCGCCATGGTCGGCTTCCGCGTGATCCCCTCCTACATCGAGTACCAGTCCGTGAGGAAGGCCCTCGACGACACGATGCGCGGAGGTTCCGCCGATCCGAACAACCCGGCCGCGTTCCGTGCCGAGCTCGCCCGACGCCTGCAGACCAGCTACGTCGAGGACGTCAAGGCGACCGACGTGATCCTGCAGCGCAGCGGTACGCAGGTCACGGCGGAGCTGGCGTGGGAGCGCCGCCTGCACATGTTCGGCAACATGTACATCCTGCTCGAGTTCGAGGCGACGTCGGCCCGGTGACGCCCCCGGATGGCCGCTGACCTCGCACGGCGGCTCGGCCACGCGTTCCGCCGGCCGGAACTCCTCGACCAGGCACTGACCCACCGCAGCCACGGCGCGCGGCACAACGAGCGACTCGAGTTCGTCGGTGATGCGGTGCTGAACTGCGTCGTCGCGCGCGCGCTGTTCGAGCGCTTCCCCGACCTGCCCGAGGGCGATCTGTCGCGCGTGCGCGCGAGCCTCGTCAACCGCGACGCGCTCGCCGACGTCGCGCGCCGGCTGGAGTTGTCCGGCGCGATCCGCTTGGGCGAAGGCGAGCAGAAGAGCGGCGGCGCCGAGCGCCCCTCGATTCTCGCGGACGCGCTCGAGGCCATCTATGGCGCCGTGTTCCTCGACAGCGGGTTCGAGGCCGCGCGCGGAGTCATCGACCGCACGTTCGCCGAGGTGCTCGGCAACGCCGACCCGACGGCGTTGGGCAAGGATCCGAAGACGCGGCTGCAGGAGTGGCTGCAGGGCCGGCGGCTGCCCGTGCCCGCCTATCGCATCGTGACCGTCGAAGGCGAGGCGCACGCACAGACGTTCACCGCCGAGTGCGCCATCGCCTCGCTCGGGATCGTGACGCTGGGGCAGGGGACGAGCCGTCGGGTGGCCGAGCAGGCCGCCGCCGAGGCCGCGTGGTGCGCGGTGACTGCAAACGCCTCGCGGGCATGAGCGAAGCGCATCCCGCCACGCACCGCAGCGGCCACGTCGCGATCGTGGGCCGCCCGAGCGTCGGCAAGTCGACGCTCGTCAACCGGCTCGTCGGGCAGAAGCTGACGATCACGTCGAGCAAGCCGCAGACGACGCGCTACCGGATCGTCGGCATCCTCACCGAGCCCGGCCGGCAGTTCGTGTTCGTCGACACGCCGGGTTTCCAGACGCTGCACCGCTCGCGCCTCAACGAGCGCATGAACCGCACGGTCGTCGACAGCCTCGCGGGCGTCGACGTCGCCGTGCTGGTGGTCGACGGCAGGCGATTGACCCAGGTCGACCGCAACGTCGCGGCGCTGCTGCCGGCCGGCCTGCCGGTCGTCGTTGCCGTGAACAAGGTCGACACCCTTGCCGACAAGAAGGCGCTGCTGCCGGTGATGGCGGAGATCGCGTCGCTGCGCGAGTTCGCGGCGATCGTCCCGGTGTCGGCGGAGAAGGGCACCCAGGTGGACGCCCTCAAGGAGGAGGTCGGCAAGCTCCTCCCCGAGGCTCCGGCGATGTACGGCGCCGACGAGCTGACCGATCGGGACGAGCGCTTCCTCGCCGCGGAGTTCGTCCGCGAGAAGATCTTCCGGATGCTGGGCGACGAGGTGCCGTACGCGACCGCCGTGGGCATCGACCGCTTCGAGCACGACGGCCCCGTGCGCCGCATCTTCGCCAGCGTCTATGTCGACAAGGCGTCGCAGCGGGCGATCCTGCTCGGCGCGGGCGGCGAGCGCATGAAGGCCATCGGTGCTGCGGCGCGGCGCGACCTCGAGACGCTGTTCGGGGGGCCGGTGTACCTCGAAATCTGGGTCCGCGTGAAGAAGGGCTGGGCGGACAATGAGGCCGCGCTCCGGCGGCTCGGGCTGTAGCCGCGATGGCGACGCGCTCGCTGCCGGAACGTCGCGACGACCAGCCCGCGTTCGTCCTGCACGCCTACCCGTACAAGGAGACGAGCCTGATCGTCGAGGCGTTCACGCGCGACCACGGGCGCGTCGGGCTCGTCGCCCGCGGCGCGAAGCGACCGCGCTCTGAATTGCGCGGCCTGCTGCAGGCGTTTCAGCCGATCACGGTCTCGTACGCGGGTGCCGGCGAACTGAAGACGCTGACCAAGGCCGAATGGCGCGGTGGCGTGCCGCTGCCCTCGGGACACGCGCTCCTCTCCGGCTTCTACCTGAACGAACTGCTGCTGAAGCTCCTGCCGCGCGAGGACCCGCACCCCGGACTCTGGGACGACTACGAGGCCGCGCTTCGCGCCCTCGCCGAGGCCGTGGCGCCGGTCGCGCAGGCAGCGGTGCTGCGGCATTTCGAGGTCGGGCTGCTCGCCGCGCTGGGCTACGCGTTGCCGCTGACGCGCGAGGCGGGGGGCGGCGCGGCGATCGATCCGGACGCGCGGTACCATTATGCGTTCGATCAGGGCGCGCGACCGTTCGCGGCCGAACCGGGCGCGCGATGGCCCCTGGTGCGTGGCGCGACGCTCCTCGCGCTCGCCGAGTCCCGCTATCCCGACGCCGAAACCGCGGCCGAGGCCAAGCGCCTGATGCGCGACGTCCTCGACCATTACCTCGACTCCCGACGCATCGAGAGCCGGCGCATCGTCGCCGACCTGCAGGCCCTCGACGGCGAACGCTGAAGGAACGATCTCGCCATGATCGAGCTGGGCGTAAACATCGACCACGTGGCGACGCTGCGTCAGGCGCGCCGCACCTGGGAGCCCGACCCGGTGTGGGCGGCCGTGGAGGCCCACCTGGGCGGCGCCGACGGCATCACCGTGCATCTGCGCGAGGACCGCCGCCACATCCAGGACGAGGACGTGCGACGGCTGCGCGAGCTCACGCACATCAAGCTGAACCTCGAGATGGCGGGCACCGAGGAAATGGTCGGCATCGCCTGCCGGCTGAAGCCGGAAATGGCGATGCTCGTGCCCGAGGGGCGCCACGAGATCACCACGGAGGGAGGCCTCAACGTCGCCGGTCAGGAAGCGAGCCTGAAAGGCGTCGTCGCGCGCCTCGCCGACGCCGGCATCGTCACCAGCGTGTTCATCGACGCCGAGGAGCGCCAGGTGGAAGCCTCGGCGCGCATCGGCGCGCGTGTCTGCGAGATCCACACCGGACCCTACGCGCACGCGTTCCACGCGCGCGGCCGCGATCCGGAGAGTGCCGCGGTCGTCGCCGAGCTGCAGAAGATCCGCAAGGCGGGCGCAATGATCCGCAGCCTCGGCATGCGCTTCAACGCCGGCCACGCGCTCAACTACTTCAACGTGCAGCCGGTGGCCGCGCTCCCCGATGTGCGAGAGCTCCACATCGGCCACGCGATCGTGTCACGCGCCGTCTTCGTCGGCCTGCGCGAGGCCGTGCGCGAGATGAAGCGGCTGATCCGCGAGGCGGCGCGAGGAGCCTGATCGTGCGGAGCGCGATCCCGCGACGTGCGCCGTCCCGGCGAAAGCGGGGACCCAACGACTTTGGCATGCCGTCGAGATGACCTACGACATTCCCCGCGGCCCGGCGATGATCGGCATCGAGGGCCTCAAGCTCTCGGCGGCCGACCGCGAGCGGTTGCTCCATCCGCTGGTCGGCGGGGCCATTCTGTTCTCGCGCAACTACGCTGACCGCGCGCAGCTTTCGGCGCTGGTCGGGTCCATCCGGGCGTTGCGCGATCCGCCGCTCGTCGTCGCCGTCGATCACGAGGGCGGGCACGTGCAGCGCTTCCGCGACGGCTTTGCGGAGATCGCCCCGATGCGCACGCTGGGCGAGCTCTGGGACCGGAACATCGCCGCGGCGACGCGCGAGGCGACGCGCATCGGTTGGACGATCGGCCACGAGCTGCGGGCGCACGGCATCGACCTGTCGTTCACGCCGGTGCTCGACCTCGACTACGGCGCGAGTGCCGTCATCGGCGACCGCGCCTTCCACCGCAATCCGAACGCGGTCGCGCACCTCGCGGCGTCGCTGCGCCGCGGACTCGCGGCCGCCGGCATGGCGGCGTGCGGCAAGCACTACCCCGGCCACGGCTACGTCGCGGCGGACTCGCACACCGACGTGCCGGTCGACCCGCGCCCGTTCGCCGCGATCGCCGACGAGGACCTGGTCCCGTTCGCGGCGCTCGCGCGCGACGGTCTCGAGTCGATGATGGTCGCGCACGTCGTCTATCCGGAGGTCGACGACGTGCCGGCGGGATACTCGTCGCGATGGTGCACCGAGGTGCTGCGCGAACGGCTCGGCTTCGACGGGCTCGTGTTCTCGGACGACCTCGGCATGGCCGGCGCCGCTACCGCTGGGGACCTCGTGGCCCGCGCCGATGCCGCTGCCCGCGCCGGCTGCGACGTGATGCTCGCCTGCAACGACATGGCGGCGGCCGACGACCTGCTAACGCGCTGGCGACCGCTGCCCGGCCCGGAACTCGCGCGACGCTGGGCCCGCGTGGCCGGCCGCGCGGGAGGCGACTGCCCGGCCTGAACGGGATCCGCTCCGCGAGTGGGCCCGTTGTCGTGGGCCTCAGCCCGGACTGGCGGCAGTTCCCCGGTGGGGATGCGGCCAGCGGCCGCCGACCTTGCGCGTGATCTCCTCGGCGGTGTGGGCGACGACCGGTCCGAGTTGCCTGATGCGCGCGTCGGGAAGCCGCGAGATCGGGCCGGCGACGGAGATCGCGCCGAGGCACTCGGCGTGTTCGTCGTAGATCGGGCTCGCCACGCAGCGGGTGCCGACCAGGTGCTCGGCGTCGTCGAAGGAAAACCCGCGCTGGCGAATGACGCGCAGTGCGGCCCACATCGTCTCGGGCGACGTGATCGTATTGTCGGTGATGCGTGGCAGGCCCTTGACCTTGAGCATCGCGTCGACCTGCTCGTC
>Ga0105096_10000498_pt1 | contig 13760 bp, 13 predicted proteins | sample PPLLak3cmMay2015_FD_87036 | JGI IMG/M metagenome (GOLD analysis project Ga0105096, IMG submission 87036) | Freshwater sediment microbial communities from Prairie Pothole Lake near Jamestown, North Dakota, USA - PPLs Lake P7 Core (1) Depth... | ecosystem: Environmental > Aquatic > Freshwater >... | reverse complement strand
TTGAAGCCGAACGCCTTGAAGCCGAACGCGTCGAAGCCGAACGCCTCGAAGCCGAGCGTATTGAAGCTGAGCGTATTGAAGCTGAGCGCCTTGAAGCCGAACGTACTGCCGCGGCACAAGCTGCCGCTGCGCTTGTTGCAGCCAGTCGAAACGTCGAAGCTAAGGCCGACGTAAAGCGTGTTGGCGGAAAGCGCGGTGAAGCGATGAGATTGGAAGCCAAACGCTTGGAGGCAAAGCGCCTGGAAGCGCTCCGGATTGAAGCAGAAAACGCAAGATCAAGCGATGTGGCCGGTGTCAATGCGGCAAACGGGGTTTCAGGCGATCAGGAACATTCCCTTAATCCGGATGTTCGGCAGTTCGATGATGCGGCCTCTGAACTTGCAGGCAATGAATTCAATAAAATTGAGCACTCTCAAGCCGCGGTTGACGGCACTAAAGAGCAGGAAGAGCAGATGGAAAGCCTGGATATGAGCGACCTCGATGAAGAGCTGTTGGATATCTTCACCGAAGAGGCGAAAGACCTGTTGGATCAGAGCGACAATCTCCTGGTGCAGCTGAAGGAATCGCCGGATAACTTCGAATACCTGTTCGGCCTGCAGCGAAACCTGCATACCATCAAAGGCGGCGCGCGGATGGCCGGCCTGTTCTCGATCGGTGAATTAAGCCATAGGCTGGAAAGCCTTCTGCAGCCGAACGCAGAGCATGGTGTCGTGCTCAATGCGCATCAATTCTCGATGGTCGAGAAATCGCTCGATGCCCTGCACCAGATGGCGCATAGCGTGGAAGAACGTAAAGCGCCGGTGCTGTCCACGGAACTGATGGCCATGCTGGAATCCGGCGAAACCGCAGAGGCGCCTGCCGCTGAAAACGCAGCAGTGGCCAGTGACGTTTCAGAAACGGTCGCAGCCACCCTGCAGTCGCTCAAAGCGCTTTCCAGCCCGATTGAATCCCCCGATCTTGATGTCGAAGAAGGCCTGCGTACGCCGCAGGAAGTGGTGCGCATCCGCGCCGACCTGCTCGAACAGCTGGTCAATTTCGCCGGCGAGGTCGCCATTTACCGCGCCCGGCTCGAACAGCAGCTCGGTCTGTTCAAGATCAACCTGGTCGAGCTGGACCAGACCACCTCCCGTCTTCGGGAACAACTGCGCCGTCTTGACATCGAGACCGAAGCGCAGATCGCAGCCCGCAACATCCGTGAGACCGACCGCGGCAACCAGGACTTCGACCCGCTCGAGCTCGACCGCTTCACCAACCAGCAGCAGCTTTCACGTTCGCTGGCGGAGTCGTCGAACGATCTTGTCAACCTGCAGGCCACCATGGATGACCTCACGCGTCACCACGAAACCCTGTTGCTGCAGCAGTCGCGGGTCAGTTCCGAGCTTCAGGAAGGCCTGATGCGCACGCGTATGCTGCCATTCGAATCCCTGCTGCCGCGTCTGCGCCGCGTACTGCGCCAGGCAAGCCAGGATTCAGGCAAGCAAGTGCTGCTCAAAGTGGAAGGCGCCCACGGTGAAATGGACCGCACCGTGCTTGACCGCATGATCGCACCGCTGGAACACCTTTTGCGCAACGCCGTCGCACACGGCATCGAGCCGGCGAAGGAACGTAAGAAATCCGGCAAGCCGGAGTCGGGCAGCGTGACCATCAACATCACCCACGAAGGCACTGAAGTCGTGCTGTCCGTTCGCGACGACGGCCGCGGCCTGGATGCCAAGCAGATCCGGGACAAAGGCGTTGAACGCGGCCTGATCCAAGCGGGCGCTGAACTCAGCGAACAGCAGATCCTCGGCCTGATCACCCAGACCGGGTTCACAACGGCTGATTCCATCACCCGCCTGTCCGGCCGTGGCATCGGCATGGATGTGGTGAGCAACGAAATCAAGAACCTGAACGGCAACCTGAGCATCCAGAGCACGGTCAATAAAGGCACGGAGTTCATCATCCGCCTGCCGTTGAACCTGGCGGTGACCAAAGCGGTGTTCGTCAAGATCGGCGAAAGCCAGTTCGCCATCCCCATCGCTTCGGTGGACGGCGTCGGCCGCATCGGCCGCGAAGAGCTCGAAGACAAGATGCAGCTTGAAAGCCCCGAGTTCAACTATGCCGGCAACAAGCACAAGATCTACGATCTCGGCAATTTGCTTGAACTGCCGTCGGCCAAGGCCCTCGGCAGCATGCAGGTGCCGATGCTGCTGTCGAAATCAGGTCAGGACCGCATCGCGATCTGCGTCGACCAGGTGCTCGGCAGCCAGGAGATCGTGGTCAAGCCGGTCGGTCCGCAGGTCACCTCCGTGCCGGGCGTCTACGGCGCCAGCATCATGCCGGACGGCGGCGTGGTGGTGATCCTGGATCTCGCTCCGTTGGTGCGCCACAACGCGTCCAGGCATGTGCCGCAGGTCGTCGAAACGCATGATGCCAATGCGCGTTCGATGCCGCTGGTCATGGTGGTCGACGATTCGATCACCATGCGCAAGGTCACCTCGCGGATTCTGGAACGTAACAATTACGAGGTGATGGTGGCACGCGACGGTCTGGAGGCCATCGAGAAAATGGCCGAACAGGTACCCGATCTGGTGCTGCTCGATATTGAAATGCCGAGGATGGACGGCTACGAGGTCGCGCAGAACATGAAGGCCGATGCGCGCCTGAAGGACGTGCCGATCATGATGATCACTTCGCGTACCGGCGAAAAGCACCGCCAGCGGGCGTTCGAGCTCGGCGTTGAACGCTATCTCGGCAAGCCGTACCAGGAGTTCGAACTGATGCGTCAGGTCAATGAGATTTTCAGCAAATAAAGCATGAAAACGGCTGTCGCTCAGCGTGTTGTCGTGATGGGCCGCGAGGGTCAGGCGCGCGATCAACTGATCACCGCGCTGTACGAGCTGGGCGTGACGCCTGTGTGGGTCGGCAAGCCTGTTCAAAGCAACCCTGAACAGCTGGCCGAGCTTAATCCCAACAGGGTCATCGTCAGCCTCGAGCCGTTGATAGAGGTTGAACTCGAGCCGTACAGCGATTTCCTGAGCCAGCCTTCCGTCACCGTGCTGTACGACGATGCCGAGACCACCCGCAACCTGAGCGGCTGGGACCTCAAGCGTTGGGCCCGGCACATGGCCGCCAAACTTCTCGGCCGGGACGTGCTGCCGCCGGCGGCCTCCGGTCCAGGTCCGGAAGCCGAAGAAGACGAAGACGAAAATCCATTTTCCGGTTCATCGCCGTCATGGAACGGCTCGGAACCGGTTCAGCAGGTCGCCGATGGCGCCGACGCGGCAGCCGTGCCCCTGTCCCATTCGGCATGGCAGGACACCGAACATTACCAAACCCTTGAAATCGACTCGGATGAACTGAACGCCGAGCTCGAGAAGCTCAGCCAGAACCTGTCCCAGGGCTTCAACAGGGATGAAATCCTGGATTTGAGCTTCGAACAGAAGCCGGTGACCGAGCAAGAACTGTCCTTCGCGACTGAAGCGTTCTCCAATAAGACTTTTTCCAGCGAACTGGAGCTGTCCCTGGTCGATTTCGACGAGGAACCGGATATTTCGGCATCGGACCGCATTGGCGGCCAGTCGAAACCAACTGCGACCGATTTCCAAGTGCTTGAAGAGCTCGTACTGCAGGACGCGGATACCAGCCCCGGCTGGAATCCAGTTTCCGGCCGTACGGAAAGTCCGGCGGATTCCGATGCACTTCTGGCTTTCCAGTCGGAAGACGACTATGCGGCGTTATTTTCCGAGCTCACCAGCCAAAGCGACCAGATTCCCAATTATGACCTGTCTAAATTCACTTTAGCCGATGAAGCCAGTGCCGGCGCTGAAAGTGCCTTGCATCCGGATTACGACGATCCGGCTCTTAACCGGAAAACCATGTTTCTGGTCATTTCCGGTCTGGGCGGGCCTGTCGCGGTGCGCACATTGCTCGGGCAGATCAAGTCCGGTTTTTCAGGCATTCTGGCGATAGCGCATGACATCGACGCCGGTCAGCTGCCCAAGCTGCGCGACCAGTTCCAGAAAATCACCGAGGTTCCCATCACGGTGCCCTCATCGGAAGAGTTCCTGATGACCGGCAACATCTACCTGCTGCCGAAGAAACACACCCTGCTATCCACGTCATTGGGCTATCAGTGCATTCCCGGACCCAGCTTGGCCGGATATATCGACCAAATGGATCATAATGCGGAAATACTGATCCTCAGCGGGGCGGATGCACTGCTCGCGCAGCAGCTGATCCAGGTCAGCGCGCTGATGAACAACATACACGTACAGTCCCCGGAGGACTGCTTTGAACCGACGCTTGCGCAGATATTGGTGAATATCGGCGCTCCCGTGATCAGTCAAGACGTGTCGGCACAATGGTTTAATTAAACGGAACTATATATGGAAAGTCAATCAGAGCAATTGCGCGGTGTATTGATCACGCTTCAGGGCGGCAAGCTGCTGTTGCCGAACACCACCGTGTCCGAAATCATCTCGTACATCGCGCCGGAATCGGTCAGCGACAAGCCGGATTGGTATTTAGGCGCCATACGCTGGAAAGGCTACCGCCTGCCTCTGGTCTCCCTTTCGGCGGTGCTGGGCTGGGCAGGCGTCGAGTCGTCCGGCGGCGCCAAGATCTCCATTCTCAAAGCGCTTTCCGGCGAGTCGAAGATGCCGTATTACGCCATCCTGACCCAGGGCTTTCCGCGTCTGGTCAACGTTGCGTCCGACCAGCTGCTGGACGACCCCGAGCACAACAGCGCGCTTTACTATTCCGCATACCTGAATGACGAAGCGGTCAGCGTGCCCGATCTTGAAAAGGTCGAAAACCTGATCCGGGAACACCATATCTGACTACCAGTCGCCGAAACGCGACTGCAGGGCGGCGATGGCCGCGATGCCCGCCGTTTCGGTCCGGAGAATACGCGGCCCGATACGCAGTCCTTTGAAGCCTGCGGTCTGCAGCAGGCGGATGTCCCGCTCGGAGAACCCGCCCTCAGGGCCGATGGCAAGCTTCAGTTCGAAGGCGGTGTCCGGAACCAGCCCGTCGATGCCGTCAGCCGCCTCGGGATCCAGGTAAAACGCCTTCTCGAGCTTGGCCGCGCCGTTCATCTGGTTGATGGAAATGGGCGGGTTCACCGCGGGCAGCATGGCCCTGCCGCTTTGCTCGCAGGCCGAGCGGATGACACCCTGCCAATGGTTCAGTTTCCGGTCGGAGCGCTCGCTGTCCAGCTTGACTTCGGTCCGGTCGGAAACCATCGGAGTGAACGCGTTGACACCCAATTCGGTGGCCTTCTGCAGGATCCAATCCATTTTCTCGCCGCGCGCGATGCTCTGGTACAGATGGATCCGCAAAGGCGATTCGTTGCCGACGGCGTGGCATGACAGGATGCGCGCTCTGGCGCCTTTTTTATCAATGCCGGTGATTTCGGACGGATAATCATTGCCGTCGCCGTTGAACAGGTTGAAAACGTCGCCTGTCTTCAGGCGCAGGACGCGCACGAGGTGGTTTCCGATGGCCTCCGGAAGCGCCATTTCGGTGCCCGGCGCCAGTGGCGCGTCGATATGGCTGCGGATGGTCCTCATGCACAGGCCTCGTCAATGGCGGCCGCGGTGGCGCGGTAAAGGAATTCACATTCTTCCGGCGTGATGCAGTACGGCGGCATCCAATAAAGTATATCGCCCAAGGGCCGCAGCACGGCGCCGTGGCGAAGGCCGGCGCGGTAGGCGCGCAGGCCTCTTTTCTGTTCGGCCGGAAACGGCCTGCCGTCCGGCTGCGCCATCTCGAACGCGACGATCATGCCGGTCTGGCGGATCTGGGCGATGTTCGGATGCTGTTCCAGCTGCATGGACAGTCTGCGCATATGCGTTGCAGTAACGCGGTTGCTTTCGAGTACGTTGTCGCTGCTGAAGATGGCCAGGCTGGCCAGGGCCGCGGCGCAGCCGAGCGGGTTGCCGGTATAGCTGTGCGAATGCAGGAAGCCGCGGCTGCGTTCGCTGGAAAGGAAGCTCTCGAAAACCGGTTCGGTGGTCAGCACGGCCGACATCGGCAGAAAACCGCCGGTCAGGCCTTTCGACAGGCAGAGGAAATCGGGGCTGATGGCCGCCTGTTCACAGGCGAAAAAAGTGCCGGTGCGCCCGAATCCGACCGCGATTTCATCGGCGATCAGGTGTATGCCGTATTGCGTGCACAGGTGCCGTGCCCGTTCCAGGTAGACCGGATGGTACATGCGCATGCCGCCGGCGCACTGCACCAGCGGCTCCAGGATCAAGGCGCTGACTTCATGATGATGCCGGGCGATGATCGCCTCCAGGCCGTCGGCGCAGCGCAGCGCGCACTGGGCATCGGTTTCATGTTCGTGTTTCCCGAAATAATCCGGCGAGGGCGCGAACAGCGGTTCCAGCAGCAGCGGCGAATAAACCTGCCGGTACAAAGGGATGTCGGCCATGGACAAAGCGCCCAGGGTTTCGCCGTGGTAGCTGTTGCGCAGGGCGATGAAGCGGGTTTTGGCCGGCCTGCCTTGGTTGGCATGGCTGTGGAAGCTCATCTTGAGCGCCACTTCGACAGCGGCCGAGCCGTTGTCGGCGAAGAACACGCGGCTTAGGCCTGCGGGGCTGAGCGCGACCAGCTTCTCGGCCAGCTCAAGCCCGGGCTGGTGCGAGAAGCCGGCGAATATGACGTGTTCAAGCTTCAGCGCCTGTTCCGCGATGGCCTGTGCGATACGCGGTTCGGCATGTCCGAACAGATTGGTCCACCAGCTGCTGACGGCATCCAGATAGCGCTTGCCCTCGATGTCGTGCAGCCAGACGCCATCGCCGGATCGGATTGGAATCAGCGGCAGGGTGTCGGGATGCTCCGCCATCTGCGTGCAGGGGTGCCATAGCACCGATAAATCGCGTTGCTGCCAGCTCAGCAGGTCCTGGGGCGGGGTGTATGGGGGCCTAATTAGCATTCCTCTATCTAGTCAGCGTAGCTGAAGTGCGCGACAATGAAAACATGAATTCCTACCCCATTATCCATTCGCGGCAGTTAATTGAAAACAACCACGGCACCCGTGAACTGCTGGATCTGGAATTTTCAAACGGCGAGCGCAGGCGTTATGAACGCGCCGTCCAGCAGGGCAATGGCGCGGTCATGATCGCCGCCATGCCCGACCGGGACACCGTCCTGCTGATCAAGGAATACGCCGCCGGCACCGACCGCTACGAACTGTGCCTGCCAAAAGGCCGCATCGACAAAGGTGAAACGGCGTTGCAGGCCGCCGACCGCGAGTTGAAGGAAGAGGCCGGTTTCGGCGCCCGGAAACTTACATTCCTGCGCTCGATCACCTTGGCGCCGACCTACATGACGCACGCCATCGACCTGATCCTGGCCGAGGATCTTTATCCCGAGCGTCTGGTGGGCGACGAACCGGAGCTTCTGGAAGTGCTGCCGTGGCGTCTCGACAACCTGCATGAGCTGGTGGTGCGTGAAGACTGCTCGGAAGGCCGGAGCCTGGCCGCCCTGCTGTACATCAAAGAAATGATGGCCCGGCGGCCATGAAACTGTGGGCGGAGCGGATCAGCGACATCGCCCGGCGCGCCGGTGATGAGATCATGGCCGTGTACCGGCAGGATTTCTCCGTGTCCGAAAAGGCCGATGCCTCGCCGCTGACGCAGGCCGATCTGGCGGCGCACCGCTGCATCATCGGCCTGTTGCCCGGAATTGAATCTGCCCTGCCTATCCTGTCCGAAGAGTCCGCCGACATCGATTGGCCGGTGCGTCGGGCCTGGCAGCGTTATTGGCTGGTCGATCCGCTGGACGGTACACGCGAGTTCATCAAGAAGAACGATGAGTTCACGGTCAATATCGCGCTGATAGAAAACGGCGAACCGGTATTGGGCGTGGTGTATGCGCCGGCCCTGGATTGGCTGCTGGTCGGCGGGCGCGGTCTGGAAGCGCGCTGGTTCAAGGGTGCCGAGCAGGGCGCGGCGCGGGTCGCCAAGGCGTCCAGCCCTTTGCGCGTCGCGGCCAGCCGCTCGCACCGGGATGAAAAAACCCAGGCCTATCTCGATCAGATCGGCGCGGTTGACACGGTCGGACTCGGATCTTCGCTGAAGTTCTGCAGGATCGCCACCGGCGAGGTCGACCTGTACCCGCGATTCGGGCCGACTTCCGAATGGGATACCGCCGCCGCGCAGGCGGTGCTGGAAGCGGCCGGCGGCGGCGTGTTCACCACCGACGGCCAGCCGCTGCGTTACAACCATAAGGAATCCCTGCTGAATCCGCACTTCATCGCGGTCGGCGACCGTGGCATTGCCTGGCAGGATTGGTTATGAGCGGCGCCGTCCAGGAACTGCTGGACATCATGCGCGCACTGCGCGACAAGGACACCGGCTGTCCCTGGGATCTGCGCCAGGATTTCCGTTCCTTGGCGCCGTACGCCATCGAAGAGGCCTATGAAGTCGCCGATGCCATCGAGCGCGGCGATTTCGAAGACCTGCGTGACGAACTCGGCGACCTGCTGCTGCAGGTGGTGTTCCACGCCCAGATGGCTCAGGAACACGGCCTGTTCACCTTCGACGATGTCGCCGCAGCCATCAATGACAAAATGCTGCGCCGGCATCCGCATGTTTTCGGCGACGAAAGCGTCGCCGACGCCGAGGCCCAGGGCGCGGCGTGGGAAGAGCATAAAAAACGCGAACGCGAAGCACGCTCCGGCGCCGATGCCAGCGCCTTGTCCGGCATCAGCGGCGGCCTGCCGGAATGGCAGCGCGCCGCAAAACTGCAGAAACGCGCGGCTGCGGTCGGATTCGATTGGCCAGACGTGGAACCGGTATTGGCCAAGCTGCATGAAGAGATCGAGGAAGTCCGCGTGGAATTCTCCAAAGGCCGCGGCCATCAGGCGCTTGAAGACGAAATCGGCGATATCCTGTTCGTCTGCGTCAATCTCGCCCGGCATGCCCAGGTCGATTTCGGTTCGGCGCTGCGCCGGGCCAATGCCAAGTTCGAACGGCGCTTCCGTGCCATGGAAGCCATGGCGCAGGCTGCGGGACGCAGTATGGCGCAGTTCGGGCTGGCCGAGCAGGAGCAGTTATGGAAACAGGCAAAACTACAGGAGGCCGCCAATGACCCGTTTTAATTCTCTGTCCGAGTTCTATCCGTATTACCTGAGTGAGCACAGGAACATCACCTGCCGACGTCTGCATTTCGTCGGATCTTCCCTGGTGCTGGGCTGCATCGCGGCCCTGGTGGTCACCGGCCAGTGGTTTTGGCTGCCGGCCGCGTTCTTCTGCGGCTATGGGTTTGCCTGGGTCGGGCATTTTTTCTTTGAAAAGAACCGGCCGGCGACTTTCAAGTACCCGTTTTACTCCTTTGTCTCCGATTGGATCATGTACAAGGACATTTTGGCGGGAAAAATCCCGTTTTAAGCCTGTTTCACGCGATAATCACTGCAATCCGTGCATTCTTCACAAAGCTGAAGCCATCAAGGAGGCACCATGAAGCGTGAACATCAAGCAGGACTCATTCTGTTGGTCGAGGATAACCGCAGCTTATCCGAAGTGGTCGGCGAATACTTTGAAAACAAGGGCTTCGGCGTCGATTACGCCGGAGATGGCGTGGACGGCTACCGCCTCGCCGTGCAGAACAGCTACGACGTGATCGTGCTGGATCTGAACCTGCCGCGCATGGACGGTCTGCAGGTCTGCCAGAAGCTCCGCACCGAAGGCAAGAAATCCACGCCGGTGCTGATGTTGACCGCCCGTGACGCCGTATCCGACAAAGTGCTTGGCCTGGAGGCGGGCGCCGATGATTACCTGATCAAGCCTTTCGCGATCCAGGAACTCGAAGCGCGCATCCGCGCCCTGATCCGCCGTGAACGCCGTCAGGTCAGCACCGAAGTGTATCGGGTGGCCGACCTTATCCTGGACACCGGCAGTCTCAGGGCGACCCGCGCCGGCCGCGAACTGAGCCTGTCGCCGATCGCGTTGCGCCTGCTGGGCATCCTGATGCGCGAATCCCCGCGCGTGGTCACCCGGCGCGACATCGAGCGCGAAATCTGGGGCGACGAACTGCCTGAATCCGACACGCTCAGAAGCCATCTGTACAACCTGCGCAAGGCGGTCGACCGGTCTTTCGACAAACAGCTGCTGCATACCGTGCAGACCGCCGGTTACCGCATCGTCGATCTGGATGAACAGCCGAAGGCATGAGCGCCAAGCGCGGCCTAAACAGGAAGTTCTGGTCCGCCTTCCTGCTGCAGTTGGCGGCCATCTGCTTCGCCGCGGTCATCGGCGTGTTCGGCGCCTCCGTGGTGATCAAGGATATGCTCATCAAGCAGGCCCTGCAGGACGAGGCCAGCCACTTCTGGAAACTGCAGGAGGCGGATCCGGCCAGGCAGCCGCCTGACACCTTCAACATGAAGGGCTACCTGCTGGACATGGGCGGCAATGACACGCTGCCTGAAAAATACCGTTCGCTGGGCAAGGGTTACCAGAGCATTTCCAAGGATCAGGGCGGCGAACTGGTTTGGGTTGAAACCAAAGGCCGGCACAAACTGGTCCTGATTTTCAAGCAGGAGCAGGTCGACTCCCTGGCGTTCTGGTTCGGCGTGGTCCCCTTGGTCCTGCTGCTGATCGTGGTTTACGCCATGGTGTTGATCAGTTACCGGACCTCCAAGCGCCTGGTGTCGCCGATCATCTGGCTGGCCGGACAGGTACGCGGCTGGGATCCCAAGCAGCCGGACGTTTCGGTGCTCGCTCCGCATAGACTGCCCGATGACATGGACAGCGAGGCCGAAGTGCTGGCGGCGGCCCTGCATGATTTCGGCCAGCGCATCGGCCAATTCATCGATCGCGAGCGCAATTTCACCGGCAACGCCTCGCATGAACTGCGCACGCCGCTGACCGTCATCCGGGTGGCGAGCGATATGGTCGCCGCTGAAGCCGGACTGTCGCCGATGGCGCAGCGTTCCATTACCCGCATCCAGAAAGCCAGCAAGGAGATGGAATCCCTGGTCGAGGGCTTCCTGCTGCTGGCGCGCGAGGACGACCTGGGGCACAGCGAGCATCCGTACTGGATATCGGAAGTGATCGCCGATGAGGCCGAGAAGGCGCAGCTGCTGATCCGCGACAAGCCGATCGAATGGGTGACCCGCATCGACCATGACTTCCAGGTCAGCGTGCCGTATTACGTGTTTTCGATCGTCATCGGCAATCTTGTGCGGAACGCCTGCCATTACACTGACCACGGCCGGATTGAAGTCGTGGTCAGCAATAACCGGATCCAGGTCATCGATACCGGCATCGGCATGAGCGAACAGCAGCTGGACAAGGTATTCGAACTGTTCTACCGCGGCGAAAGCACCAACCAGAGCGGCAAAGGCATCGGCATGTCGCTGGTGAAAAGGTTCTGTGACCGCTTCGGCTGGACCATCACCTTGGACAGCGAGCCCGGCAAAGGCACCGTTGCGACGGTTTTGCTGCCTGAGTCGGCCATGCCCGGGTAATCCTCAGGTCCTGGAACTGGTTTATCATGGTCTATCCAGCCCTGACGGGTCGGTGAAATCCCTTTACTCAGCGGTATTTTGATCATGACTTCAAACAGCACTGCCCAGCCGGGGAAAACCGCTTTGGTCATCCACGGCGGCGCCGGGGTGATGAGCCGAAGCAGCATGTCGGCGGAAACCGAAGCGGCCTATCTGGCTGCCTTGAATGAGGCGCTCGAGGCCGGAAACGCCGTTCTGCAACAGGGCGGCAGCGCGCGCGCGGCGGTGATTGCCAGTATTCTGGTTTTGGAAGACTGCCCCTTGTTCAACGCTGGCAAAGGATCGGTGTTCAATGCCGAAGGCGGCCATGAACTGGATGCCTCGATCATGGACGGCCATACCGGCAGGGCGGGCGCAGTGGCCGGCGTTCGCACCATCAAAAACCCGATTCTGCTGGCCGAGGCGGTGATGGAGCATTCGCCGCATGTGATGCTGGCGATTGACGGCGCGGAAGCGTTCGCCGATACACGGCCGGAAATCGTGCGTGTGGCATCCGATTATTTCGATACGGCGCACCGTCTCGAGCAGTTGCATGAAACCCAGGCGGAAGAGCGCGCTTCGGCCTCGCAGGATTTGAAAGGCAGGTATTTCGGGACCGTGGGCGCGGTGGCCTTGGATGCGCATGGCCATATCGCGGCCGGAACCTCCACCGGCGGCATGACCAACAAGCGCTGGAGCCGGATCGGCGATTCGCCGATCATCGGCGCCGGCACCTATGCCGACAGTCGATGCGGCGTGTCCGGCACCGGCTGGGGCGAGTATTTCATCCGCGCCGCGGTGGCGCACGATATCTGCGCACGGGTCAAATACCGCGGCGATTCCATCTCGGCCGCTGCAGAGGAAGTGCTGATGAAGGTCGTGCCGGAAATGGGCGGCGACGGCGGCGCGATCGCGCTCGACAAAGACGGCAATATCTCCCTGCCGTTCAACACCGAGGGCATGTACCGCGGCTGGATCAAACCGGACGGCAGCTGGGGCGTGGCTATTTTCAAAGATTGAAAAAGGATTGAGCCATGTCATTGGATGACCGTGATTATATGAAGAATAGGCGTAACGACCCGAACTATAATCCTAAAGAGTTCCGTGGCAGTAAAGATCGTTTTATGAAAGGCTCTTGGCAAGCCGGGGCTAAAGAATACAAAGCCGTAAGAAAATATAATAATGGTGAAATTACTTGGCAAACTGAGGCATTTGGCATTCCGCTGAGTAAGTTAGTCATGTGGATTGTTCTCACGGCATCTGGTCTGATTCTGTTCAATAATGGTTTTTTTGATCGTGTTTTAGCCAAGATAAAATCTGGTTCGTCTAATGCACAACAGGGCTATCCACCAGTTCCAGTAAATTTCAATCCACAGCCGATGCCCGCTAATGCGCCGGCAAATCGAAAGCCAGCATTTTCCTCGCCAACTGTAACAAATGCTGGTGTTTATTCGGTGCCAAGGTCAGGCAATGGACATTTTTATGTACCTGGGTCGGTAAATAATTCACCGGCTGTTTTTTAGTTGACACAGGGGCGTCGATGACGGTAATTTCCAGCAGTTTGGCTGTTCGTGCTGGAATTACCCAATGCACAAAGCAGGAGTTTGTGACAGCGATGGGGATTGATCGCAATGCCTGTGTTGCGAAGGTAGCCAGACTGCAATTCGGTACATTCTATATGCTGGACACTGAAGTTGGCATCAGTAAGAATTTAACGGGCGAAGCATTGCTCGGCATGAGTGCATTGAAGAATTTAAGAATGGTACAAATAGGCGATAAGTTATTGCTTGAAGATCCGAAATGAAACTAATGGTTGGGGAAAGTTTGGCTTCCGTCCCAACAAAACCCTTATAAATCCACTTATACTGGGCTTTCATTTGGAGGCATCATGGGCGATATTTTAATCGGTAAAGGCGACATCCAAGTTTCCCTGCTGGCCAAATACGGCAACCGCCACGGCTTGGTGGCAGGTGCCACCGGAACCGGCAAGTCGGTGTCCTTGATGGTGCTCGCAGAAGGTTTTTCGCGCATGGGCGTACCTGTGTTCATGGCCGATGTCAAAGGCGATGTTTCCGGACTGGCGGTTGCCGGCGTCAGCAACGAGAAAATCCAGGCGCGCGTGCAGCAGATCGGCATTGCCGACTACGGCAACGAAGCCTGCCCGGTGACTTTTTGGGATTTATACGGCAAAAAAGGCCACCCGGTCCGCACCACCGTTTCCGAGTTCGGACCGAATCTTTTTTCGCGCGTGCTGGAACTGAACGACACCCAGTCCGGCGTGCTCGAT
>Ga0105096_10000495_pt1 | contig 13772 bp, 11 predicted proteins | sample PPLLak3cmMay2015_FD_87036 | JGI IMG/M metagenome (GOLD analysis project Ga0105096, IMG submission 87036) | Freshwater sediment microbial communities from Prairie Pothole Lake near Jamestown, North Dakota, USA - PPLs Lake P7 Core (1) Depth... | ecosystem: Environmental > Aquatic > Freshwater >... | reverse complement strand
TGCAGGTACAGACACTTGACGACAATTGTCGCGATTTCCAGATCCTCGAATTCCAGATAAACGATATTCGTCAGGGTATTGTCCACGTGGTGGGTCCGGAGCAGGGTGTGACCCTGCCGGGGATGACGATCGTCTGTGGTGATTCGCACACGTCTACCCATGGCGCCCTGGGCGCTCTGGCGCACGGCATAGGGACATCCGAGGTGGAACATGTGATGGCCACCCAGTGCCTTGTGCAGCAAAAAATGAAAAATATGCTGGTACGCGTCGACGGCCAGTTGCAGGCTGGTGTTACCGCCAAGGATGTGGTGCTGGCAATTATTGGACAGATCGGTACAGCTGGTGGCACGGGCTATGCCATTGAATTCGGTGGCGATGTGGTGCGCGCTTTAAGCATGGAAGGGCGCATGACTATCTGTAATATGGCGATCGAAGCGGGTGCGCGTGCTGGCTTGATTGCTGTGGATGAGACGACAATCGACTACGTCATGGGCAGGCCGTATGCGCCGCGAGGCGAGCAGTGGAACAAGGCAGTGGCGACATGGCGAGAATTGCATAGCGACACTGATGCACATTTTGACCGCATCGTTGAATTGCACGGAGCGGATATCAAGCCTCAAGTTACCTGGGGAACGTCGCCTGAAATGGTGCTACCTGTGGATGGGGTCATACCTGATCCGGCGCGCATGACCAATGCAGCGCAGCGTGAGTCGACCGAGCGGGCCCTGCAGTATATGGGCTTGAAGGCAGGCATGGCGATTACCGACATCAAATTGGATACGGTATTTATTGGATCCTGTACCAACTCGCGGATAGAGGATCTGCGCGCTGCCGCAGCGATAGTCAAAGGTAAGAAGGTTGCTAGCTCTGTAAAGCGGGCGCTGGTGGTGCCTGGTTCAGGGCAGATAAAAAAACAGGCAGAGGAAGAAGGCCTGGATAAAATATTTACCGAGGCGGGAATGCAGTGGCGCGAGCCGGGGTGCTCGATGTGTCTGGCCATGAACTCGGACAAACTCGGAGCAGGGGAGCACTGCGCCTCTACTTCCAATCGTAACTTTGAAGGAAGACAGGGATTTGGTGGCCGCACACATCTGGTGAGTCCCGCCATGGCAGCAGCTGCGGCAGTGGCTGGGCATTTTGTCGATGTACGGGACTGGTAGGAGTCAGCAACAATGAAAAGTTTTACTGTGTTACAGGGCATTGTAGCCCCCATGGATCGCGCTAACGTCGATACCGATCTGATCATCCCCAAGCAGTTCCTGAAATCAATCAAGCGTAGCGGTTTTGGCCCTAACCTGTTTGATGAAGTTCGTTACCTGGACCAAGGGGAACCCGGGCAGGACTGTAGTGGGCGTCCACTGAATATGGATTTTCCGCTGAATCAGGCGCGGTATCACGGCGCTTGTATACTGCTTGCCCGCGAGAACTTTGGTTGCGGCTCAAGTCGTGAGCACGCTCCATGGGCACTCGAGGACTATGGATTGCGCTGCATTATTGCGCCGAGCTTCGCCGATATTTTCTATAACAACTGTTTTAAGAACGGCATTTTACCTATCGTGCTTGACGCGGATCTGGTTGATCGCCTGTTTGGCGATATGTATGGCACCGAGGGCTATCAGCTGAAGATTGATCTGGCTTCCCAACTGGTAAAGACACCCTCGGGTGAAGAGATCGCTTTTGAGGTGGATGCTTTTCGCAAGCATTGTCTGCTTAACGGTCTTGACGATATCGCCTTGACTCTGGAGAGCGCCGAAGCCATCCGTGCCTATGAGCAGAACTGGCGTAGTCAATCGCCGTGGCTGTTTGACGTAATCAGGTAGCCGATTTAGCAGGAAAGCCCTATGAGTTCCGGAGGAAGAGGAAAAATGAGTAGAGAGTACGATGTAGCGGTTGTTGGCGCTACCGGCGCAGTGGGCGAAGCCATGATCAGTATTCTGGAGGAGCGCAATTTTCCGGTACGCACGCTTTATGCGTTGGCCAGCAGTCGTTCTGCAGGCAAGACCGTCATGTTCAGAGGCAAGTCGGTCCGGGTGACTGATCTGGCGGATTTTGATTTTAGCCAGGTGCAGATTGGCCTGTTTTCAGCGGGTGGCAGCATCTCGGAGCAGTTTGCTCCGATCGCTGCCGCTGCTGGATGTGTGGTTATCGATAACACCTCGCATTTTCGCCAGGAAGATGATATTCCGCTAATTGTGCCCGAGGTTAATATCGATGCCCTGGCGGGCTACCGCGCTCGTAATATCATCGCCAACCCCAATTGTTCGACTATTCAAATGGTAGTGGCACTAAAGCCAATATATGATGCCGTCGGTATCAAGCGCATCAACGTGGCCACCTATCAGGCCGTCTCCGGTACTGGCAAGGAGGCGATAGAGGAACTGGCGACACAGACGGCAAAGCTGCTCAGTGGCCAGGAAATTGTATGCGAAGTGTATCCCAAGCAGATAGCATTCAATGTTTTGCCGCACATAGATACATTCCAGGAAAATGGGTATACCCGCGAGGAAATGAAAATGATATGGGAGACCCGAAAAATTTTTGGTGATCCCGCTATAGAGGTCAATCCAACCTGTGTGCGGGTACCCGTATTTTTTGGTCACTCCGAGGCGGTTCATATTGAAACTGTGGATAAGATTTCCGCAGAGCAAGCACGATCCTTGCTCGAAAAAGCCCCGGGAGTAACCCTCATGGATACTCGAACCGATGGCGGCTATCCGACAGCGGTGACGGAGTCAGCCGGTATGGACTCTGTGTTCGTGGGCAGGATTCGTGAGGATATATCCCATCCCATGGGGCTCAATATGTGGATTGTCGCGGACAATGTCAGGAAGGGAGCCGCTCTAAATAGTGTGCAAATTGCCGAGAGCTTGGTGTCAACCTACCTTGATTAATGCTTGTAATTCACTGATACTTGAGGTGTTATTTGGGGAGATAGAAGGCTAGGGAAGCGCCTTGGATATGACTGCTGAACGGTATATAGAGTGTCTGTAATCGCTTGACGTAGCAGGCACTACCGAGCAGCCGAACAGGCGCACCGGAGACCGGAGTCGACCCAAAGGGGGGCGGTTTTAAATTCGCGGGTAATATAAAAAAGGGGCTGGTATGGCTCGTAAGTTAGTGACTGTAGCGTTCTCGCTAGGATGTCTCCATGCGGGCTCCTTAATGGCGCTCGGACTCGGCGAAATACAGCTGGAGTCTTTTCTTAATCAGCCGTTGAAGGCCAGTGTTGATCTAGTCAACATGGGCGGACTGAATGCCGATGACATCAAGATCCGACTGGGCACCAGCGATGATTTTGATAAATTGGGAATCGACCGCGCCTATTTTCTTACCAGCATCAAGTTTGAGGTGATTGATAGCGGGAGTGGCGGAGCCCGAATCGTCATGTCTTCCGAAGAACCTGTCCTGGAGCCTTACCTGGATTTTATTGTTGAAGCTCGCTGGCCTTCAGGTCGTTTGTTGCGGGAGTACACGGTTTTGGTAGACCCGCCGGTATTCTCTCAGGGCACGCAGGTCGTTTCCGCCAGTCAGCGCGTCGAGGAAGTAGAGGGTCTTGCGGCACCCTCAAAAAAAAATAGTGAGGCCGCCACTAGCAAGACCACGCAGTACCCGGATGACGCCAATATTGGATCTTGGGGAAGCGAAGAGGGCGCCAGTGGAAGTACTCATGTAGGCGGGCGCGACTCTAACCTGGGCTCCGGGGCGATGCCGCAACGAGACTACAATGCGACGACACCACGCTCTCCGACGCCAGGCAGTCGCTACACGATCAGCAGGGACCAGACTCTTTGGGATATTGCCAGCCGGGCGAAGCCCGCCGGAGCAACCGTACAGCAGACCATGCTGGAGATTCAACGTCTTAATCCCGACGCCTTTATAAATGGCAACATCAACAGGATAAAGGCCGGGTATACCATCTACCTTCCCGATGCTGGCGATATTACCTCAACCGATGTGTCTGCAACGTTGGCAGAGGTCCGTGAGCAGAACGCCGCGTGGCGCGAAGGCCGAGATGCCCAATTAAACGCAACAAAGCGCGCTTCACTAAGAATTTCGGCGGAGCCGGAAGATCGTGCTGCTATCGACACTGCTAAAGCCACTAAACCAGAAACCGGAGCGCCACTGGCGGCGGGTAAAGACCCAACACCGGCCAGCGGCACCGCAGCAGAGTCTGCTACGACGGCTTCAGTGGACAGCAAGGACCCGCAGGTGCGACTCGCTGCCATCGAGGAACAGCTAGCGACTCTGCAACGTATTGTCAGTCTCAAGGATGACCAGATTGCCTCGCTGCAAGGCGCGTTGGCAGAAGCCGGCGTTGTCACTACTGATCAAGGCACTACCTCACTTACGACGAATATCAGTGAAGCGTCGGGCACAGCGGCCATACCTGATGTTTCTGACGAGACCGTTCCTGTCCCCGAGAACACTGCAACAATAGCGCCTGAGAGTGTATCCGAGGCAGCGCCAAAGGCGGAGATTCAAGCACCAGCGTCCCCTGAAGTTTCTAAAACTGTTCCATCCCCAGCTCCAGAGCCGGCAAGCAGTAGCGGCTGGATGAACTATCTCCTTTACGTACTTGGTGCCTTGGCGCTTGGCGTAGCGGGTTTCGTTTTTTCAAAACGCCGGAGAAGCGAGGAACAGCAGGTTGCACCGGCACGTCAAGCAACGCCGAAAAAAGAAGACGTATTCCATGATGTCCAATTGAGAGATCAGCGCATTAAGCAAGATGCTCCAGAAAGAGAGCTGGATAAACAGGAGACTCCTAAATCCCTACACGACAACCGCGGTTATGGTGAACGCAAGCATGATGAGTACGCCGCCGATATCGATGCAGCCGATGCTCTCGCCGAAGCGGACATCTACATCGCTTATGGTCGCCACCAGCAGGCGATAGATTTGCTCAATAATGCCATCAGTCTAGAACCTGGTAATCCCGTATATCACCTCAAATTACTGGAGATCTACACTGAGCTGAACAATCATTCTGCAGCGGCTTCGCAATTGACGAAGATACAAGCAAACGGCGACCCTGACAGCATAGCGCGTGCCGAGTCACTGATAAAACGCCTACATGATGACGACCAGCCGGAACCGCCAAAAGAAAGTGTCCGTAATACGAAGAGTCAAGGTCCCGGGCTTGCACCCAATCCGCTAGCGATGATGGATGGCCCCAACAAAACACTCGAGGCAGATTTCAGCGGATTGGAGATTGAAGGGGCAGGTACATCGGGTGATGAGGACGATCTGGATTTGTCTGGCGATTTTCGCACCGTAATTGCTGATCGCTTCGATGACGAGGAACTGGTTATTGCCGCTGACAGCAATGGCTTGTCGACCAAGTTGGATCTTGCTCGAGCCTACCTGGATATGGGAGACGATGAGGGTGCGCGCCAAATACTGGATGAGGTCGTCGTGGAGGGTTCTGAAGAACTGAAAGCTGAAGCACGAGCGCTACTGGATCGCGTTGGCGGATAGTTTTTTTTCTCCTGATCCAGTCCCTGCCGGTACCCGAATCGCATGCCGTATCGAGTACGATGGCAGTCATTACAATGGCTGGCAGTCACAATCACGAGCTGGTGCAGTTACCGTCCAGGACAAACTTCAACAGGCACTGGGCGAGGTCGCCAGTGCACGCATTCGGCTACACTGCGCCGGGCGTACTGATGCCGGTGTCCATGCTTTCGCACAGATTGTTCACTTTGATACTCCAGTTATTCGCAGTTGCAAGGCTTGGGTGATTGGAGGCAACACAAAGCTACCACGAGATGTTCGCATACACTGGGCTGTGCCGCTTCTTAGTGACTTCCATGCTCGTTTCTCAGCACGCGCCAGGCGGTACCGCTATGTAATTGCCAATACACCGATTCGGCCCGCTTTATTGCATGCGCAGACTACATGGCACCGACGTGCGCTTGATGTAATGGCAATGCACACCGCTGCACAGGCGCTGGTGGGAGAGCGCGATTTTAGCGCATTTCGCGCCGCGTCCTGCCAATCGAGTACACCCATGCGTAACGTGCAATTCATCGCGGTAACAAGGCGAGGAAATCTGGTAATACTCGAGATTCTTGCCAATGCCTTTCTGCACCACATGGTAAGGAATATTGCTGGAGCGCTACTGGCGGTAGGTGACGGCCGCAAGCAGATAGGCTGGGTGGCAGAGCTACTCGCCGGAAGGAATCGTAGTATGGGGGCTGAAACTGCTCCCGCTGCTGGGTTGTATCTGGTCGATGTTGAGTACCCCACCCATTTTGGCTTGCCGCAAACACCTTACGGGCCAATGTTGCTGGGGACGAATATCTAACCCTACCTTGCCTTGTACAGACACCGCCGAGAGTCATCTGCTATCATTCGACCCTCTTTTTTACAGGCTCTCAGGCGACATGGCCTCCACGCGTATCAAAATATGCGGCATTACCACCAAGGAAGATGCGCGGGATGCAATCTCCTGTGGCGCTGATGCGATTGGCCTGGTGTTTTATGCCAATAGCCCTCGGTCCGTTTCCATTGACCAGGCCGCACAGATTGCGGCAATCGTTCCGCCGTTTGTCAGTGTAGTGGGGTTGTTTGTTGATGAACCAGTGGCGAGTATCGAACGTATTCTAAGCACTGTAGCTATTGATCTTATCCAGTTTCACGGCGACGAAACACCGCAGTTTTGCCAGCAATTTGGCCATGCCTGGATCAAGGCTCTGCGGGTCAGGCCCGGTCTGGACCTCTCTGGTGCCTGCCGTCAATACGACCGTGCACGGGGTATACTTCTGGATAGCTGGCAAGAAGGTATGCCCGGGGGCACCGGCAAGTCATTCGACTGGCAACTTGCCCTGGGGGAGCTATCTCTGCCGGTAGTGCTGGCGGGTGGGTTGCACGCGGGGAACGTTGGCAACGCGATTGCGACACTGCGTCCAGCGGCAGTCGATGTCAGCGGCGGAGTAGAGCTCTCGCCGGGCAGAAAGGATGTGCACAAAATACGGAAATTTATTGCGGCTGTTCGCGCCGCAGACCACCAGGTAGAGGGAATAGAGCATGACGGTTAGCACACAAAAGGACATATTCGCCTCGGTTCCAGACGAGCACGGGCGCTTTGGGGAGTACGGCGGCAAATTTGTCTCGGAGACCTTGATGGCTGCGCTAGCCCAGTTAGAGGCAGTCTATCGCCAGTTGTCCGCAGATAAGCAATTCCAGCGCGAGCTTGATGAGGATTTGGCACATTACGTGGGCAGGCCTTCTCCGTTGTATGAGGCCAGGCGATGGTCCGACAGCATTGGCGGTGGCCGTATCTATCTCAAGCGTGAGGACCTAAATCACACCGGAGCGCATAAAATCAATAACACCATAGGCCAGGCCCTGTTGGCCAAGCATATGGGAAAGAAGAGGATAATTGCCGAGACCGGCGCAGGTCAGCATGGCGTGGCTACAGCAACTATTGCGGCGCGTCTTGGACTGGAATGCCAGGTATTCATGGGAGAGGAGGACGTTTATCGACAGGCATTGAATGTCTATCGCATGAAGTTGCTGGGCGCTGAAGTTATTCCGGTCACATCCGGTTCCCGCACTCTCAAGGATGCCATGAACGAGGCTATGCGTGACTGGGTTACCAACGTAGATGATACTTTCTACATTATCGGTACCGTTGCCGGTCCCCACCCTTATCCCATGCTAGTGCGTGACTTTCAGAGCGTTATTGGGCGTGAAGCGCGGGTGCAATCGTTACATCAAACCGGACGCTTGCCGGATGCGCTGGTTGCTTGTGTCGGTGGAGGATCCAATGCGATTGGCCTGTTTCATCCCTTTCTGGAAGACGAGTCTGTGGCGATGTATGGAGTGGAGGCGGGCGGCCACGGTATTTCCACGAATCAGCACGCGGCTCCGCTGACCGCAGGTACTCCGGGTGTGCTCCATGGTAACCGCACTTATCTGATGCAGGATAGCGATGGTCAGATCATGCACACTCATTCCATCTCGGCAGGACTGGATTATCCGGGCGTTGGCCCCGAACACGCCTGGTTAAAGGATATCGGCAGGGTTAGTTACGTTGTGGCAAATGATGATGAGGCGTTGCGGGCATTCCATATGCTGACCAGGGTGGAGGGCATTATGCCGGCGCTGGAAAGCAGTCATGCGCTGGCCTACGCAGAAAAACTGGCGGCACAGATGACGCCTCAGCAGACGATAATTGTGAATTTGTCGGGCCGTGGCGACAAGGACATTCATACCGTCGCGCAGATCGATGGCATTGAATTCTAACGGACACATCTTTGGAGAACGAGTAGTGAGTCGTATCGCGGGACGTTTCCAGCAACTGTCAGAGCAGCGCCGCACCGCATTGATTCCGTATATCGTTGCGGGTGATCCGGGGCAGGATGTCACAGTGCAACTTATGCACCGACTCGTCGACTACGGTGCAGACATTATTGAGCTCGGCGTGCCCTTTTCTGACCCCATGGCAGAAGGGCCTGTTATTCAGCAGGCGCATGAACGAGCCCTGGCGAATGGCACAACATTGGCGGCCGTGTTGCGCATGGTGCACGATTTTCGCAGGTCTGACAGCACTACTCCTGTACTCTTGATGGGCTATGCCAACCCGGTAATGCACATGGGTTATGCAGCATTTGCCGACGCAGCGGCTGCCGCTGGTCTGGATGCTCTGCTAACAGTGGACATACCGCCAGAGGAAGTCGATGGTATCAATGCAGAACTTCAGCGCGTCGGCATGGACAATATATTCCTGGTGGCACCGACCACACCTGACGAGCGCATTGCGCGTATTACTGCACGCGCCAGCGGCTTCATCTATTATGTGTCGTTAAAAGGCGTCACTGGCGCTGGCCACCTTGATACAACGGATGTCGCGCGCCGACTCGATGCTATTCGCGGCCATAGTGATCTGCCGATTGCTGTGGGGTTTGGCATCAAGGATGCCGATTCTGCTCGGGCGGTGGCGGCGGCGGCGGATGGTGTGGTTGTCGGTAGCGCGCTGGTAAATACCATGGCTCAGACTATAGAGGATGGCGGCGATGTGCAGGCGGCAGTGTTTGCCGCAGCGGAGTTGTTAGGCCAGATACGCAAGGGAATCGACAGCGTGGCTTCCTAGTTGAGCCGCGGCATGTTTATAATTACACCCTCTAGTGGTGGCGGGGAAAAACATGAGCTGGATAGACAAGATTTTGCCGTCCGGTGTGCGCAGCCAAGCGGTTGGCAAGAGCTCCAGCAGTGTACCGGAAGGGTTGTGGAAGAAGTGCGTCAAGTGCGACGCGGTGCTTTACCGGCCCGATGTAGAACGTAATGACGACGTCTGTCCCAAATGCGATCACCACATGCGCATCGGTGCGCGTAAGCGTTTGGCACGGTTTCTCGATAAATCCGGCCATACCGAGATTTTGTCTGAGATTGAGCCCGTTGATCGACTCAAATTTAGAGACAAGAAGCGCTATCGGGATCGCTTGAGCACCGCGCAGAAATCTACCGGGGAGAAGGATGCGCTGATAGCGATGCGCGGTACCCTGCAGGGCCTGCCGCTGATAGCGGTGGCCTTTGAGTTCGAATTTCATGGCGGGTCCATGGGCTATGCGGTAGGTGAAAAATTCACTCGCGCGGCACAGTTGGCATTAGATGAAGGCGTCCCTCTCGTCTGCTTTTCTGCCTCCGGTGGCGCGCGCATGCAGGAGGCCCTGATCTCTTTGATGCAGATGGCCAAGACCAGCGCAGTCATCGAAAGGATGAAGCTTGCAGGTGTGCCTTATATCTCCGTGATGACCGACCCGATCTATGGCGGTGTATCCGCATCACTGGCTCTGCTGGGTGATATCAACGTTGCCGAACCCGATGCCCGGGCGGGATTCGCTGGCCCCAACATTATCGAGCAGACAATTCGACAGAAGCTTCCCAAGGGATTCCAGCGCAGCGAATTCCTTCTCGAACACGGCGCCATTGACATGATTGTGCACCGTACTGAGATGCGTGACACTATCGCGCGATTGCTGTCAAAACTGACCGGAGTTCCTCTGAACCCAGATGAAATTGAGGCCTACGGTGAGACGGTAAATCCTGAACATGCGGCTTTAGTGGTCGCGGCAGGAGATGAATAAGGCGTCCCTTGAGCAGTGGCTGCAGAGGCTCGAGACCCTTCATCCCAATGCGGTAGAACTGGGTCTGGAGAGGGTCGCCGATGTGGCCAACAGGCTTCAACTGCTGCCGGTAGTGCAACCTGTTGTTACTGTTGGCGGCACCAATGGAAAAGGGTCGACGGTTGCGGTACTCGAGGCCTTACTAAATGAAGCCGGATACTCCACGGGCGTTTATACGTCTCCCCACTTGCTGCGGTTTAATGAACGAATTCGGGTAGCCGGTGTCGATGTTTCCGATACCGAAATTATCGATGCTTTTGTAGCCATTGATGAGGCCAGGGGTGTCGTTTCACTCACCTATTTCGAATTTGCTACTCTGGCAGCGCTGGTTATTTTCAAGTTCAGGGCGCCCGATATTGTCATTCTGGAGGTGGGTTTGGGTGGTCGTCTGGACGCGGTGAACATCGTGCACCCCTCAGTCGCGGTAATCACCAGCATTGACCTTGATCATCAGGATTGGCTAGGTCAGACCCGTGGGGAAATTGCCCGCGAAAAGGCCGGTATAATGCGTAGCGGCACACCGGTGGTAATTGCCGATCCAGACCCCCCGCTCGAATTGCTGCAATGCGTCGCCGAAGTGGCGGCCAGTCCTGCGTTCTATCTGGGGCGAGAGTTCACGGTAGCTGTTGCTCAAGGAGAATGGCAGGCGATCTTGCAGCATGCCGATGGTGGGTCACGCCAGTTGGTCCCGCAGCCTAAGGGTTCGCTGTTGCCGGAAAATATTTGTGCTGCAGTGCAGGCGGCGCTGTTACTGGGTATTGAATTCAGCGATGATTGTCTATCGCGCGCGCTGGCCATAGCAGCCCCGGTAGGGCGTCGCCAGAAGCGGCGGGTAGCGGGCCGGGATTATGTACTGGACGTTGCACACAATCCGGCTTCAGTTCTTAAATTACTTGAATATTTAAGCGTAACTAGTTGTGATGGAAAGACAGTATGTCTTTTTTCTGTGATGTCGGATAAAGATATCCAGGCCATTGTTGCTGTCGCTGCCGGACATTTCGATGCCTGGTTTCTGGCGGACCAACCGGACAACAGCAGAGCTTCCGGGGCGGCGGAGATAGCCATATTGCTCAACAAGTCAGGAGAAACCATGATCAGTATCAGCAAAAATCTGCGGCAGGCACTGCGACGTGCGCAGGGTATCATGGCCGCAGGAGACCGCTTGGTGGTGTTTGGCTCGTTTTCTACTGTGGCGGCGGTACTAACGTTACTTGATAAGGTCAATAACCAGCAGCGTGAGGCGCCATAAGTGAACGATATCCTCAAGCAACGTTTGGTCGGAGCACTCATCTTGTTGGCACTAGGAGTTGTTTTCTGGCCCATTATTTTCGTTGGGCCCGATGAACAAAGTGCGGCAGAGCTCCAGTCCATCCCACCCCCTCCCGGGGTGTCCACCGCGTCAATTGACCCGCCGGAGCAGGGGCGATTGAGGGGGTCGCCAGAGTTGGAGACCCAAGACGATGGTACGGTGCTGGATGCACCACTTACCGCCGATGATGCCGGCGAAGGAGAAGGCAGGAGTGAAAGCGACCCAGCGGCAACTCCCTCGGCGCCCACAGTGAAAGCTGGGGAGGAGCCAGCCCAGAATACCGATGACAGCTCTGCTGGCGGCGAGGTTCGTTCTGAGGCCCCGCAGCGACTGGCCATGGACGCCAACGGGGTGCCGGTAGCATGGGCCCTTCAGGTCGCCACTGTCAGCAGTGCTGAAAAGGCCGAGTCATTGCGCAAGCGTTTGATGGAGTTGCACCACAAGGCATATATTTCAAGGGTGTCCAGTGGTGGTAAGAGCCTTTACCGCATTAGCGTTGGACCGAAATTCGAGCGCGCCGAGCTGGAGAAACTGCAGGCGGGCATTAATGCGGAATTTGGCGTCAACTCCGTCGTCGCCCGGTATACACCTTGATGCTCTGGATGGCGGGATAACGCCGGGGTGGTGGATTGGGTACAGTTCAATGCAGTGGACTGGGCGATCATCGTTATGGTGGGACTTTCCATCCTGCTTAGCCTGTGGCGTGGTTTTGTCCGGGAGGCTGTGTCGCTTGCGGGTTGGGTCGCCGCCTTTTTTATTGCCAATATGTTTGTTGTTGAAATGACTACTGTCCTGGCGCGGTGGATCGATAATGGCACTGGTCGCTATGTGGCTGCTTATGCAATCTTGTTCGTAGGTACATTGCTACTGGCTGGCCTACTGGGTAAGTTGGGAACACAGGTGGTCCATGTAACTGGCTTGACGCTTTTAGACAGGTTGCTGGGAACAGTATTCGGATTCGCACGCGGTGTTATTCTTGTTCTGGTGCTGGTGTATTTGCTCAGACAGTTGGCGCCGCCGCAGAATCTCGTATGGTTAGAGCAAGCCCAATTGATGCCACATGTGGATATGTTGGGACAGTGGGCGCAACTTTTGTTCTCAAGATATAAATTGGGGCAAAGTCTGATTACGTCCGGCTAAGCTATTTTGATGCGAGGTAAATACTGAATGTGTGGGCTGGTAGGGTTGGTTGCGAATTCAGATGTAGCCCCGGAGATCTACGATGCCCTGACGGTTCTCCAGCATCGCGGTCAGGATGCGGCGGGGATTGTTACGTGTGGTGGTGGCAAGTTTAGCCAGCGTAAGGGCGAAGGACTTGTTCGGGATGTTTTTCGACAGCATGACATGCAGCGCCTCAGCGGTCCTATGGGTATTGGTCACGTCCGCTATCCTACCGCCGGCAGTTCCGGAACTGCCCTGGCGCAGCCTTTCTATGTCAACTCCCCTTACGGTATAGCCTTGGCGCACAATGGGAATTTGACCAATTCCGAGCAACTGACCCGGGAGTTATTTCAGGATGACCTACGCCACCTGAATACTGACTCTGACTCGGAAGTTTTACTCAACGTATTCGCTCACGAACTGCAGACCTTAGGTAAACTCAACCCCTGTGCAGACGATATTTTCACCGCGGTAGAGGCGGTGCACAGGCGTTGTCGTGGTGGCTACGCGGTAGTGGGGCTATTGGTGAACTACGGGGTGTTCGGATTCCGTGATCCCTGGGGTATTCGTCCTCTCGTGATAGGCACCCGCAAGTCAGTTACGGGGAGGGAGTACATGATTGCCTCCGAGAGCGTGGCTCTGGATGTACTCGGTTTTACCTTGCTGGATGACGTGGCTCCCGGAGAAGCTGTCTTCATCGATCAGAATGGTCATTTGCATCGGCATCACTGCGCGCCACACGCGCGCCTGCGGCCTTGTATCTTCGAACACGTCTATTTTGCGCGGCCTGACTCGTTGATGGATGGCATCTCGATTTATAAAACGCGAATGCGTCAGGGCGAGACATTGGCCAGGAAAATTCGCCGATTGCGACCGGAACTGGATATCGATGTCATTATCCCCATCCCTGATACCAGCCGTATTGCAGCACAGTCTATGGCTTACGAATTGAATATCAAGTTTCGCGAAGGCTTGATGAAAAACCGCTACATCGGTCGCACGTTTATTATGCCAGGGCAGAGTCACCGCAAAAAGTCCGTGCGACAAAAGCTCAACCCGGTACCGCTGGAGTTTTCTGGTAAGAACGTCATGCTGGTGGACGACTCGATCGTGCGCGGCACGACTTGTCGCCAGATTATAGAAATGGCCAGGGAGGCAGGGGCAGCAAAAGTCTA
>Ga0105096_10000492_pt1 | contig 13789 bp, 8 predicted proteins | sample PPLLak3cmMay2015_FD_87036 | JGI IMG/M metagenome (GOLD analysis project Ga0105096, IMG submission 87036) | Freshwater sediment microbial communities from Prairie Pothole Lake near Jamestown, North Dakota, USA - PPLs Lake P7 Core (1) Depth... | ecosystem: Environmental > Aquatic > Freshwater >... | reverse complement strand
CAAAATATGCATAACCTTCTTTCTCCGGTGCAGGCGGTGCAGGACGATTGGTCTTTTGACCTGTCAACAAGCCTTCCTTGTACAGTTGATGAACAATGCCATTCGCTTCTTGGTATTTAGCCAACCCCGCCAAGGTACCTTTGTCCATCAGTTCCAGGTAGGAGCGCGCAAAACGTTCTGAGTGACACTGAGTACAAGTGACAACCCATGAGTCCAGACGCCCTGACGACCATTCGCTATTGATGTTCTCTGCAATGCCTGGAACAAAGGGATAGTTCGCCCAGCGAATCTTTCTAACCATGTTGTGGGCAAACTCGCCTTCGTATTCCATGTGACAGCCTGCACAGGTTGGTGCACTTTGTCCACCTTTGGCATAGGCGTCTTTTAATTGTACGTCCCAGTTCCATTGGTTACCCAGCATCGATACAATCTTGCCGTGCTTGGACATGGAGTACGCTTCCCAGTTGTTGTGGTCTACACCACTGTGACAGGTTGCACAGGCTTCCGGTTTGCGTGATTCTGCCGCTGAGAATTCATGCCGGGTATGACATGAGTCACATTTGTTTTGGTTGGTGTGACACATCGAGCAGCCTTCGGCTACTTCACGTTGTGGCATCGCCGCCCACACTGTGGTCTCTACGTTCGCTTTGTAGTCCAGCGCGTGTGATGGCCGTCCATCCGGCCATTGTCCTGCTGGCCAAATCATCGTATCTCGTTCCGATTCACGTTCTGCAAATTCTTGCAGGTGACAGGTTCCGCATACGTCCGCCGTCGGCATCCTCAGCTCTTTGGCATGATCCGCTTTCTTCTTCGCACCAATCTCTACGTGGCAGTCAATACAACCTACTTCTTTCAGTTGCTCCCCTTCCGCCAGTCTACCCATCGAACGCAGGTTCTTCTCTACGTCTTCAAGTTTCCCCTTCTTGTAAAAAGTAGGATCACTTGGCTTTAGGTTCCGGATCTTGTCCAGGTTCGCATGGCTGCTACGCTTCCATGCTTGTACCCATACCGGTGATTCATCAGTGTGGCATTCTACGCATTCCTTACGGCTCGCTACGTCTTTATTCGAGGTCGGTGATTTGTAAAATGTCGCCGGATCCAGGTAAATACCATACGGTATCGGTTCCCAGTATTGCGCCATCGTACCAGGTCCCGCCCCTTGCGCAGGATCCTTGTAACGCTTCACCACCGCTTCGTATAATTCCTTCGGACTCGTCTTCTCACGGTCCAGTTTCAGTGCTTCATATAATTCGTTCGGAACCGTCGGTATGTTCGCTTGCGCCGCTCCTATCAGCAACACTCCCAACATTACCGTAACTATCCTCAGCCATAGCTTGGACACCATCTCTCTCTCCTTTGTTTTTCCAAAATTTTTTTGCTTCTCTTTCTCTCTTCCTACTCTCTTCTTCTTGTTCTCTACCGCAAGCTTCTTTTCCTACACCCACTACATGCTTTGCAACCTTTTCATTACTTCTACTCCAACCACAAATATTCAACCCAACTTCAGACTACTTAGTCAAACCTGCTCTGTCAAGATCTTTTGCTTGAAATTGCAATGATCATTTTCTTAAATCCTAAACTGCACTATCGATTGCAATATTCGACTCTATGCTAAATTCAAGTGTTTTCCCTTGATTCTTGCGCTTACTATGAAAAGATAATCCTGTACCCGCTGGAACCAATCTTCCCACAATAACGTTTTCTTTAAGTCCGCGCAAATCATCCTTCTTACCCATGATGGCAGCTTCTGTTAAAACACGCGTCGTCTCTTGGAATGATGCTGCAGATATAAATGAATCTGTTGATAACGAAGCTTTTGTAATACCAAGAAGCATGAATTCATAAGTAGCCGGCATCTTTTTCTCGGCAATCAAGCGCTCATTTTCAATTAATAAGTCGGCCCGCTCAACCTGCTCACCTTGTATAAACGTTGAATCTCCAGCATTGCTAATTTGAACTCGCCTCAGCATTTGGCGCACAATCACTTCAATATGTTTATCATTAATCCTAACACCCTGCAAACGATATACATCCTGAACTTCGTCAGTAATATAACGCGCCAGCGCTTCAACACCCTGTAAGCGTAATATATCACGTGGATCAGCAGGACCATCAACTATGTTCTCACCCTTATTAACAACTTGCCCATCGTGCGCCATTACATGTTTATCCTTGGTTATCAGATATTCATGCACAATGCCTTCAAGATCTGTAATAACAAGTCTCTGTTTACCTTTGGTATCCTTGCCAAACGACACAATGCCAGTTACTTCAGCTAGCATCCCTGCATCTTTTGGTGATCTTGCTTCAAACAATTCAGCCACACGCGGCAAACCACCTGTAATATCTCGAGTTTTCGATGTTTCTTGCGGAATCCTTGCTAAAACTTCACCGACACCAACCTTTTGTCCATCACGCACGGTAATAATACAACCAATCTGGAATGCTATGCTCACAGGTTGATTACTGCCAACTACTTTAATCTCATTTCCATCATCATCCAGAAACTTAACCAATGGACGTAAGCCTTTCGATTGCGTGACACCGCGGCGTTTTGGATCAATTACAACTAGCGTAGACAACCCAGTTACTTCATCAATCTGTTTGGCTACCGTTACTCCCTCTTCAACATTCTCAAAGCGTACCTTACCGGCATATTCAGTGATGATTGGTCTAGTATGTGGATCCCATGTAGTCAATATTTGACCAGCTTTCACAACCTCTCCATTCCGTACTAACAATGTCGCGCCATAAGATGCTTTATGCCTTTCACGCTCACGATCATTTTCATCCAGTATCAAGATTTCACCACTGCGTGAAATGGCAATCAACTCATTTTGTGCATTAGTCACATAACGCATTGTAGAGGAATAATGCACTGTTCCGCTTGATTTACTTTCAACTTGACTCACCACTGCCGTTCTTGATGCTGCACCACCAATGTGGAATGTGCGCATCGTCAATTGCGTTCCTGGTTCGCCAATCGACTGCGCTGCAATAACGCCCACCGCTTCGCCCACATTAACCGGTGTTCCACGCCCCAAATCTCGCCCATAGCATTTGGCACATAAGCCAAAGCGCGTTTCACAGGTTAACGGTGTACGAACTTTTACTTCATCAATACCCAATGATTCAATTAAATCGACAGCATCTTCATCCAGCAACACGCCCGACGCAAAAATAACTTTCTGGTTTTCCGGATTGACCACATCGTTAGCTACGACTCTACCAAGAATCCGTTCACGCAATGCTTCAATGATCTCACCACCTTCTACTAGTGCTTTCATGACAACACCGTTACCTGTATTACAATCTTCTTCTGTGACGACAAGATCTTGAGTAACATCCACTAAACGGCGGGTTAGATATCCGGAGTTTGCAGTTTTTAACGCTGTATCTGCCAAGCCCTTACGTGCGCCATGTGTTGAAATAAAATATTGTAAAACATTCAGTCCTTCACGGAAATTAGCGGTAATTGGTGTTTCAATAATAGAACCATCAGGTTTTGCCATCAGTCCGCGCATTCCCGATAGCTGACGTATTTGTGCTGCCGAGCCTCGCGCTCCAGAATCCGCCATCATATATATTGAATTAAATGATTCTTGCGTCAATGGTTTACCGTCTTCACCCATCTGGATTCTTCCAGTAGCCAGTTCACACACCTGTTCTACGCCAAGTTGATTCATCATTGCTTTTGCAACCTGATCACCTGCACGCCCCCAGATATCCACCACCTTGTTGTAGCGCTCACCTTGTGTCACTAGTCCTGAAGTATATTGCCCTTCAATTTCCTTCACTTCTTTCTCTGCCGCGGCAATAATATCTCCCTTTTGCGTCGGTATGAGCATATCATCCGCACAAATCGAGATACCTGCTCGCGTCGCATAAGTGAAGCCTGCATACATCAATTTATCTGCGAATATGACAGTTTCACGCAATCCACAACGTCTAAAGCTTGCGTTAATAAGCTTGGAAATCTCTTTCTTTTTTAGTGTTTTGTTGAGCAAGGAGAAAGGTAGTCCAGAAGGAAAAATCTCAAATAGCAATGCTCTGCCTACAGTTGTCTCATAGCGAGTGATTTTTTCATAGCTTTCACCATCAGCAGTTGTATCATATTCCTTAATCCTAACCGTAATCTTGGCATTTAGTTCCACATTCCGGCTTTCGTACGCGCGCGATACTTCACTCACATTCTGAAATAGCATACCTTCACCACGAGCACCTAGTTTCTCACGCGTTGTATAATAAAGGCCGAGCACGATATCTTGCGATGGCACAATAATTGGCTCTCCATTGGCAGGAGACAGCACATTATTAGTAGACATCATTAACGTACGGCACTCCATTTGTGCTTCCAATGAGAGTGGCACATGAACGGCCATCTGGTCACCGTCAAAGTCAGCATTAAATGCTGCACACACCAGAGGATGCAATTGAATTGCCTTACCTTCAACCAGCACTGGTTCAAAAGCCTGAATACCCAACCGATGTAAAGTCGGTGCCCGATTCAGCATAACCGGATGTTCGCGGATAACGTCTTCAAGTATATCCCACACCACTGCGCTTTCATTTTCAACCTCGCGCTTGGCAGCCTTTATGGTACTTGCTATGCCCATTATTTCCAGCTTATTAAAGATAAATGGTTTAAAAAGTTCAAGTGCCATTTTCTTCGGCAATCCACATTGATGTAGTTTAAGTTGCGGACCTACAACAATAACTGATCGTCCAGAGTAATCGACGCGTTTACCCAATAAGTTTTGACGGAAACGCCCTCCTTTGCCTTTGATCATGTCAGCCAAGGATTTAAGTGCGCGCTTATTAGCACCCGTCATGGCTTTACCACGGCGACCATTATCCAATAACGAATCAACGGCCTCTTGCAACATGCGTTTCTCATTACGAACAATAATTTCTGGTGCTTTCAATTCAAGCAACCGCTTCAATCGATTATTACGATTGATAACACGCCGATACAAATCATTCAAATCAGAAGTCGCAAAACGCCCACCATCAAGAGGAACCAGTGGACGAAGATCTGGGGGTAATACAGGCAATACAGTCAATACCATCCATTGAGGTTTGATTCCAGATTTGTTAAATGCTTCAAGTAACTTAAGGCGTTTTGAGATTTTCTTAATCTTTGTTTCCGAACCTGTGCTTTCCATTTCACGGCGCATGCTCTCTATCTCGGCACAAATATCCAGATTACCCAATAGATCACGAATACCTTCTGCTCCCATGCTTGCACTAAAATCGTCACCATATTCTTCTGTTTTGATCAGATAATCATCTTCCGTTAGCAGCTGGCAGCGCGTTAAAGGCGTCAATCCTGGATCAGTGACCACGTAAGCTTCAAAATACAGTACCCGCTCAATATCGCGCAGAGTCATATCCAACACCATGCCTAAACGAGACGGCAGTGATTTCAAGAACCAGATATGCGATACCGGTGAAGCCAATTCAATATGCCCCATCCGTTCACGTCGTACTTTGGATAAAGTTACCTCAACGCCACATTTCTCACAGATAACACCACGATGTTTCAGTCGCTTATATTTTCCGCACAAGCACTCATAGTCCTTCACCGGACCAAAGATCTTAGCGCAAAACAAACCATCTCTTTCGGGTTTAAATGTACGATAGTTAATAGTCTCAGGTTTTTTTACTTCACCGTAAGACCATGAACGAATTTTCTCTGGGGAAGCGAGGGCAATTTTAATTGCATCAAACTCTTCTTTGTGGGTAACTTGTTTAAATAAATCTAGCAGTGCTTTCATTTGTCACTCCTGTAAATCAGGGGGCAATAAAAAATATTTGGTATACATTTAAGTTTGGATAACAGGATAGAATCCAGTTGATCACCCTAACTATTCTGGGTCATCAATTTTGCTCTAAATCAATATCCATTCCCAGCGAACGTATTTCTTTTACCAATACATTAAATGATTCCGGCATCCCAGCATCAATCTTATGGTCACCCTTAACAATACTTTCATACACTTTGGTACGACCTGTGACATCATCCGATTTAACGGTTAGCATTTCTTGCAGGGTATATGCGGCACCATATGCTTCCAATGCCCAAACCTCCATCTCGCCAAAACGCTGACCACCAAATTGTGCTTTACCACCCAAAGGTTGCTGCGTTACCAAACTATATGGGCCTGTTGAGCGTGCGTGCATCTTATCATCCACCAGATGATGCAGTTTAAGAACATGCATATAGCCAACTGTCACTTGCCGATCAAAGGCCTCTCCGGTTCTACCGTCATATAATGTAATCTGTCCGGATTTCGGCAATCCAGCTAACTCCAACATATCTTTTATCTCGCCCTCTGTTGCTCCATCAAATACCGGGGTTGCAAAAGGAACGCCTTCGGTTAAATTTCCAGCTAGCGATATTATTTCACTATCTGATAGCGAAGATATATCTTCCTTTTTACCGCTTCCGTTATAAATCTTGTCAAGAAATTCTCTGATTTCATTTGCATTCTGCTGTACTTTCAGCATTTCATCGATTTTCCTGCCGAGCCCTTTAGCGGCCCACCCTAAATGTACTTCAAGAATCTGCCCTACATTCATCCGTGAAGGCACTCCTAATGGATTTAACACCACATCGACAGGTGTTCCATCGGCCATATAGGGCATATCTTCCAGAGGTACAATCTTTGAGATCACACCCTTATTACCATGACGTCCTGCCATTTTGTCGCCTGGTTGTAGACGTCGTTTAACCGCGATATAGATTTTGACCATTTTCTGCACACCAGGTGCTAATTCATCACCCTGCGTGAGTTTTTTCTTTTTCTCTTCAAATGCGGCATCAAATGCTTTACGTTTCAGTGCCATACTTTCGCGAACTTGCTCCAACTGTATACTCGCATCTTCATCAGCCAACCGGATATCAAACCAGTAATGAGGATCAAAACTCTTTAGGTATTCAGCGGTTACTTCTTTTCCTTTGGCAAGCTTATTAGGTCCTCCTGTAGCGACCTTACCAATCAGTAGGCGTTCAAGACGTTCAAACGCGTCCTCTTCCACAATACGCATTTGATCAGCCAAATCTTTTTTATAACGATCAAGTTCATCATCTATAATCTTTTGGGCACGCTTATCACGTTCAATACCTTCTCGCGTGAACACCTGCACGTCAATGACTGTCCCTGAGATTCCTGATGGTACTCGTAGTGAAGTATCTTTCACGTCCGATGCTTTTTCACCAAAAATTGCTCGTAATAATTTTTCTTCCGGTGTTAATTGTGTTTCACCTTTTGGAGTAACTTTTCCAACTAATACATCACCCGCTTCAACTTCTGCACCGATATAAACAATACCTGACTCATCAAGACGACCTAACTGATGCTCTGATAAATTTGGAATATCAGCAGTTATCTCTTCTGTTCCAAGTTTGGTATCTCGGCTCACAACGGACAGTTCTTCAATGTGTATGGATGTAAAACGATCCTCGGCCACAACTCGCTCAGATATTAGAATCGAATCTTCAAAGTTATAGCCATTCCATGGCATAAATGCCACTAGCATATTTTGCCCTAATGCAAGCTCTCCCATATCTGTGGAAGCACCGTCTGCAATGACATCGTCTTTTTCAATCCTATCTCCGATCTTAACCAGAGGTCTCTGATTAATATTGGTATTCTGGTTAGAACGTGTATATTTTATAAGATTATAAATATCAACACCCACCTCACCCATTCGGGTCTCGACATCATGCACTCGCACCACAATCCGACCGGCATCCACATAGTCCACAATCCCGCCACGTTTCGCCCGCACAGTAGTTCCTGAATGCACCGCTACTACCCGTTCAATACCTGTACCAACAAGCGATTTCTCAGCACGCAAGCAAGGAACCGCCTGACGTTGCATATTTGAGCCCATCAAAGCACGATTAGCGTCATCATGTTCTAAGAATGGTATTAGTGAAGCCGCCACTGAAACAATTTGAGCGGGCGCTACGTCGACATATTCGATTCGATCCGGTGATGATAATGCGAACTCATTCTTATGACGACATGAAACAATCTCACTAACAAACCGGCTGCTCTCATCAAGCTCAGCATTAGCCTGAGCAATCATATAGTTACCTTCCTCAATTGCCGATAAGTAATCTATTTCATCCGTCACCTGACAATCTTTAACTTTACTATAAGGCGTTTCAATGAATCCGTAATCATTAGTTCGCGCGTACAGTGCCAGCGAGTTAATAAGACCAATATTTGGTCCTTCAGGAGTTTCAATTGGACATACACGACCATAATGTGTTGGATGCACATCACGCACTTCAAAACCAGCTCTTTCACGCGTCAATCCACCTGGTCCCAGAGCTGAAATACGACGCTTATGCGTAATTTCAGATAGTGGATTGGTCTGATCCATAAATTGAGATAATTGACTCGATCCAAAGAATTCACGCGCCGCTGCAGAAACTGGCTTTGCATTGATCAGGTCATGTGGCATCAGATTATCTGATTCTGCTTGGCTTAAGCGTTCTTTCACTGCACGTTCTACACGCACTAATCCCGATCTGAATTGATTTTCCGCCAATTCACCTACTGAACGTACCCGTCGATTTCCAAGATGATCAATGTCATCTATCTCTCCACGTCCATTGCGCAGTTCTACCAGGATTTTGATAACCGCAATAATGTCTTCATTAGATAGCGTCTGAGATCCTGTCAGTTCAGTTCTACCCACTCTGCGATTAAATTTCATTCTACCTACAACCGACAAATCATAGCGTTCCGGAGAATAGAACAAACCAGTAAACAAAGCCTTAACTGCTTCTTCAGTTGGTGGCTCACCTGGTCGCATCATGCGATAAATTGCTACCTGAGCATTCATTTCATCGGTTGTTTCATCAATCTTTAGGGTTTGAGAAATATAAGCGCCATGATTAAGATCATTCACATAAAGTGTATTAATTTTCTTTATGCCGGCTTCGTGAAGCTTATTAAGTGTTTCTTCCGTAATTTCATCATTGGCTAGCGCAACAACTTCACCCGTTTCTTTGTCAATAATGTTCTGTGCAAGTATTCTTCCGAGTAAATAATCTTCAGGCACTTCCAGCTGATCAATCTTGGCTTCCTGCATTTCACGAATATGTTTAGCCGTAATACGCTTATCTTTCTGGACAATCACCTTTTTTCCTTTGGCCAGAATATCAAAACTCGCTACTTCACCTCGCATACGTTCAGGAACAAGTTCAAATTGAATACCTTTACCTGAAAAATAAAAACAATCAAATATAAAAAATTCTTTTAATATCTGCTCAGAAGTGCAACCAATTGCTTTTAGTAGAGTAGTAACAGGCATTTTGCGGCGGCGATCTATCCTGAAGTATAAGCAATCCTTTGGATCAAATTCAAAATCAAGCCAAGAGCCGCGGTAAGGGATAATACGCGCAGAAAATAATAACTTACCCGATGAGTGGGTTTTACCACGATCGTGTTCAAAAAATACACCAGGCGAGCGATGTAATTGTGAAACTATCACACGTTCAGTGCCATTGATAACAAAAGAGCCTGTCTCGGTCATTAGAGGAATTTCACCCATATAGACTTCTTGCTCTTTGACTTCCTTCACAGTTGGCTTGGATATTTCTTTATCCATGATTGTAAGTCTGACTCTAGCGCGCAAAGGCGAAGCGTAGGTAAGTCCACGCTGCTGACATTCCTTAACATCGAATACAGGTGATCCAAGTTCATAACTGATAAAATCTAGGCGTGCATTTTTGGTATGACTCTCAATTGGAAATATTGAGTTAAAAGCAGCATGCAGCCCTTGATTATGACGCTTATTGGGTGCAACTTTTTCCTGCAAGAAAGCCGCATATGACTCAAGCTGGGTAGCGAGAAGAAATGGAATTGGCAATACGCTCGCACGTTTGGCAAAACTTTTACGAATACGTTTTTTCTCTGTGAACGAATAGCTCATGAATTTTCTCCGGAAGAAGAAGACAGAGGATTGAAGAATTGAAACCAAATAACTATCAATTGTTCAGATACCCTACAATGACACATCAAATGGTCAAAATACCAAAGGCTGGCAGCCATAATATGCACACCAGCCCTGAAATTTTATTATTTTTTTTACTTAATTTCGCAAGCAGCGCCTGCTTCTAGCAATTGTTTCTGGATTGCAGCAGCATCTTCTTTGGATACCCCTTCCTTAACAGGTTTTGGCGCGCCATCAACCAAGTCTTTAGCTTCCTTCAAGCCTAAGCCAGTTACTGCTCTTACTACTTTAATTACATTCACTTTACTATCACCGGCTGATGTAAGAAGCACAGTAAATTCAGTTTGTTCTGCAGCAGCAGGGGCACTGCTGCCGCCACCTGGCGCAGCAGCTGCAACAGCTGCCGTGGCTACTGCAGATACACCAAACTTCTCTTCCATTTCCTTAATCATCTGCGATAATTCAAGTACTGTCATATTTGCAATTGCATCTAATATTTCAACTTTTGTTACAGCCATTATTTTCTCCTGGTTATTTTCTGTATTTAGCTAACGCTATCGTATTAAATAGAAGTCTTAAGAATTATTTGCTATCACGTACCATGGCTAAACCCCGTACAAATCGAGCTGGCACTTCATTAAGTGTTTGAACAAACTTGGCGATTGGTGCCTGCATTGTTCCCAGCAATCTCGATAGCAATTCCTCTCGACTTGGCAATGCGGCAAGCGCAGTAATCTCGTCACGCGACATTACATGCTCACCTATTGCGCCAACTTTGATCACGAATTTTTCATTGTCTTTGGAAAATTCATGTAGCACTTTCGCTGCTGCTACAGGATCGGTGCCTATGCCATAGGCAAGCGGACCGACCATATGTCTTGCAAGCCCTGCATAAGGGGTATCTGCAACAGCACGGCGCACTAATGAATTTTTTATGACACGGAAATAAATTCCTGATTCACGAGTTTTTGCTCTTAGTTGCGTCATCTTACCAACTTCTATCCCGCGATACTCTGCAATGATAATAGCTTGAGCACTCGCTACTTGAGCGCTCACTTCGGCTACTATAGCTTTTTTCTCATCAAGATTAAGACTCAAGGTTCATTCTCCATCAGTAAAAATAGTATTTGGTATAAAAAATATCTAATTAGCTACACTCTTCCAAATACTAAAAACTGGTGACCTTAAACCAGGAAAAAAACTCCTGTTCTGGTTTCACCATCTACGCTGGGTACTCAACTGAACTTAAAAAAGACTTATCCTATAAGTACATGATCATTCTTTTTTTACAGTTGAGTTTTTAAGTATCGTCAAGTAAACAAATACTTGTTTACTCTCTGATTACCCCAGTGGTCTTTGACAATCCACTTAGATACATATTGTATTCAGTGGCCCAAAGTTCTTTATTGCTGCGTTATACTCATTTGATCTATCCGAACACCAACGCCCATTGTGCTTGAAATAGACACTTTTCTCAGATAAACACCTTTTGACGAAGCTGGCTTAGATTTATTAAGCGCATCAATCAACGCCAGCAAATTTTGTTTTAACGAATCCGCTGTAAATGATGCTCGCCCTATCGTGCAATGTATAATGCCGGTTTTATCAGCTCTAAATTGTATCTGGCCGGCTTTAGCATTTTTAACAGCGCCAGCAATGTCTACCGTTACTGTACCAACTTTCGGGTTTGGCATTAAACTGCGCGGCCCCAGAATCTGACCTAATTGACCGACTATGCGCATAGCATCCGGACTTGCAATTGCAACATCAAAGTTGATATTGCCTGCTTTAATATCAGCTGCCAAATCTTCAAAACCCACAATGTCTGCACCCGCTTCTTGGGCTTCTTTAGCTTTATCGCCTTGTGCAAATACTGCGACACGTACTGTTTTTCCTGTCCCTGCTGGCAAAACTACCGATCCACGAACTGCCTGGTCTGATTTCTTTGCATCAATACCCAAATTAACCGCCACATCAATAGATTCATTAAACTTAGCTGTCGCAGCTTCTTTAACAAGTCCTAGTGCTTCATCAATCTGATATGCTTTATTACGGTCAACTTTTCCTGCTATTGCTTTATAGCGATTTGATGAACGTGCCATTTTTATATTCCCTCTACTTCTATACCCATACTTCTTGCACTGCCTGCAATAGTACGTACAGCAGCATCCAAATTAGCTGCAGTTAAATCTGGCATCTTTGTTTTCGCGATTTCTTCTGCCTGACTACGACTTAATTTTCCCACCTTGTCCATATGTGGCCTAGGACTTCCTTTACCAATTCCAGCAGCCTTCTTTATTAATACAGATGCCGGTGTCGTTTTCATTACAAATGTAAAGCTTTTATCAGCATATGCAGTAATTATTACTGGCACTGGCAACCCAGGTTCAATTTTCTGCGTAGCAGCGTTAAACGCTTTACAAAACTCCATGATATTTAACTGACGCTGGCCTAGTGCGGGTCCAATGGGTGGACTCGGATTAGCTTTTCCAGCCGGCACTTGTAACTTAATATATCCAATTATTTTCTTTGCCACTGCGTTCTCCTGCTGGGTGCAAACGAGTAATTATCTACTCTCCCCGGTTCTATACAATTTAAAAAAATAACAATAACCCAGCTTTAAATCGGTTTTTTTATTATCGGAAATTATCCAATCAGGATTTTTCTACTTGATTGAAATCCAACTCAACTGGCGTTGGTCGCCCAAATATAGAAACAGAAACTCTGAGCTTGCTCTTATCGTAGTTAACATCTTCTACATTGCCATGAAAGTCTGTGAATGGTCCATCTTTGACACGCACAGCTTCCCCTGCTTCAAACAGAATCTTTGGTTTTGGTTTCTCTACGCCTTCCTGGATTTGATGAAGTATATTATCTACCTCCTTCTGACTTATCGGTGTAGGCTTCATAGCTGATCCACCGACAAAGCCTGTAACTTTGTTTGTATTCTTGACCAAATGCCAAGAATCATCTGACATCTCCATTTCCACTAAGACATAGCCAGGAAAAAATTTTCGTTCACTGATATTCTTTTGGCCACTCTTCATTTCTATCACTTCTTCTACCGGCACTAGGATTTGACCGAATTTATCCTGCATGCCAGCCCGTTCAATACGATCCATTAATGCACGTTGTACACTTTTCTCATACCCTGAATAAGCATGAACTACATACCATTTCTTACTCATTCTTTCCTCTGAGAAATATGATCAAGCATCTTGATTCATCATAAGTTTTACGAGCGACATCAAGGCAGAATCAATAAACCATAAGAATAAAGCCATGGCAATAACAAAAGCAAACACCACTCCCGATGTTTGCAATGTTTCCTTACGACTCGGCCATACTACTTTTTTTGTTTCTTCTGAAGATTCCTTGCAAAACACATAAAATTCTTGACCTTGGATTGTAAATCTTGCAGTAATTACTGCCAACAGGAACCCAGTCAGTATAGACAAAACGCGCACAACCATAGCGCTTTCACTTAAGTAAATGAATCCCGCAACACCTACTACAAAAAATACAAATACAAGCCCAAGCTTTAATTTATTCACGTTTAACGAATCCCCTTATACCCTTAATTATGGTATCTCATGCGACTAATCAACTGCTAATATTTTCAGATTCTATATATTTATTCTGACACACACAAATTCGTCAATCTGTTAAAACTTTATTTCACGCCAGATCGATAATATTCAGAACATTCTATCTATTTTATTATGGCAGGCCAGGAGGGCATCGAACCCCCAACCTTCGGTTTTGGAGACCGACGCTCTGCCAATTGAGCTACTGGCCTTTTAATTACTGAACT
>Ga0105096_10000491_pt1 | contig 13792 bp, 11 predicted proteins | sample PPLLak3cmMay2015_FD_87036 | JGI IMG/M metagenome (GOLD analysis project Ga0105096, IMG submission 87036) | Freshwater sediment microbial communities from Prairie Pothole Lake near Jamestown, North Dakota, USA - PPLs Lake P7 Core (1) Depth... | ecosystem: Environmental > Aquatic > Freshwater >... | reverse complement strand
CGCTCCACCTGGTCGAATCCCGGCAAAGACTCCGGCCCGGCGTTTACCCGGTACCGGAGGCAATCGATGAGCGGGTGGCGCGTATGAAATTGGCCGGTATGAATATCAGCATTGACACGCGGACTGGCTAAGGGTCACGGCAAGGGTCACGGGGTCAGAGTAAAGTGCCAGAGTAATTACTCTGGCACTTTACTCTGACCCCAGCCTTGGACTGGCTAAGGGGCCAGGTACATTAACCGGCCTGAACCTGCGGTAACGTCTTTTCCAGGTTGCGGGCCCGGCTCCGGGTCAGGGCCAAATTGATCAGGGCCAGCAAGGCTCCGCAAATCATCAGGCCGGATGCAATATAGAAGGCCAGGTCTTCCTTGCCGGTAATGTCTTTAACCATCCCGGCGATACGTGGCAGGATAAGACCGCCAACGCCCCAGGCGGTGAACATGACGCCATAGTTCATGCCAAACGACTTCAGGCCAAAGTGATCCTTGGTCGCCGAAGGAAAGAGCGCGAGGTTGGCGCCGTAGCAGGCCCCGATCATCAGCACCGCAAACAAAAGCGCGATGGAGTCGTCTCCAAAGTACAAGGGAATCAGCACCATCACGCTCTGCAGCAGGAAAGCGAAAAACAGGGTTAATTGACGGCCGATGATGTCCGACACCACACCGGCCAGTATCCGTCCACTTGCGTTACCAACGGCCAGCACCGCCACCGCTACAAATGCCGCGGGACCCAGCGCCGCACTGGACATGCTGGCGGCCGAACCGATCACCATCAAACCGGCAGCTGCGCCAAACACGTACATGGTCCAGAGCATCCAGAAATTCGAGGTGCGGATCATCTGGTGCCATTCCATATTCACAGGGGGTCTGCTCGCCGCGGTTGTCTTGGGCCGTTGCTCAGCCTTGGCGTCGAACGGTATGTAACCGGCAGGCGGGTTGCGCAGAAATTGTGCCAGCGTTGTTACGATCAGAAAGAACGCGATACCGAAAATGATCATGGTTTTGGAGACGCCGTAGGCACCAAGCAGGAACTGCGCGGTCGGGGCGATATAGACGGACGCCAATCCAAAACCGGCGACCACCAGGCCGGCGATCATGCCCGTCTGGGACGCCGGAAACCACTTGACCGCGGCCGGCGTGGCCGCCGCATAGCCAAAGCCGATACCCATGCCGCCAAACAAGCCGAAACCTATGACAAATCCGATATAACTGGAGCCGGCCAATCCTGCGATTATGCAACCGAGCGCGACCGCCACGCCGCCGATGGTCGCTACCCAGCGGGGGCCGATCCGGTCCTGCAAACGCCCTGCCGGGATCATGGTAATGGCAAACACGAAACAGGCGATTGCATAAGGATCGGATTTCTGGGCGGCGGTCCAGCCCCAGTCCTCGGGAATCGCTGACTTGATGACCGACCAGGTGTAGAGAACGCCGAGGGCGAGGTTGATGCCGGTACCCGATAAAGTGACCAGCCAACCTTTCTTATTTGAAACTGAATGTGTCATTCGTACTGTCTCCTCAATGCGCGAAGCGGTAGACGAACCGCAAACATTTAATAGGCTCAGCAGATCTCGAAAATCAGCCTGGATTCAGGAAATCCACGAGCGCTATCCAATTTCAGCGAATGTTTGATATTCCAGGCGTACTCCCATAGGACGTGCTCATGGAAAAGACACGTATGTTACTGTTTTTACGGCGAATAAAAAGTCACATAAAGTCTTTTTTCAGGACATCGATTTTAACATTAATTCAATTACTTAACCTCCGAAACGCAAGTCTCTCATGGCCCTGATTGACCCAGATCAATTAGGATGGCTTCATCGGTCCGGGCGTCATTGGTAAACGGCTTTTGGTGGTATCATTTACCCTGCCAATGAGGATGAATCCCGCCTGTCCATCAGGTCCATGAATTCGGAATTCGGGAAGTCCCATGCTTGCTAAAATCACAGGACAGAACCATGAATGATGATCAATCGCCCAGCCTGCACCACGGCGTAAAAATTCTGCATGACCCCATCAGGAACAAAGGCACTGCTTTTACAGACGCCGACCGCAAGGCATTGAACCTTACCGGTCTGTTGCCCCCGCGTGTTCACACCATTGCCGAGCAGGAACTGCGCGTTCTCAACAATGTCCGCGACAAGCCAAGCGCCCTTGACCGTTACCTGTACATGGTTTCACTGCAGGACCGTAACGAAACGCTTTTCTATCGGGTGGTGATGAACAACATCGCAGAAATGATGCCGTTGATCTATACCCCAACAGTGGGCGCGGCGTGCCAGGCATTCCGGCATATTTTCCGCAGACCCAGGGGTTTTTATGTTTCATCGAAAGACCGTGGTAACGTCAAGGAAATCCTGCATAACTGGCCGCACAAGAATGCCCGCATCATCGTCATTACCGATGGCGAGCGTATCCTAGGCCTGGGTGACCTGGGCGCGGACGGCATGGGTATCCCGATCGGCAAACTGTCGCTGTACACCGCCTGTGCGGGCATCCCCCCGACAGAATGCCTGCCGGTCATGCTGGATGTGGGCACCAACAACGAGGCCCTGTTGAATGACCCGCTCTACAACGGTCTGGAACAGCGTCGTGAACGCGGTGAAAAGTATGATGAACTGCTGGATGAATTTGTCCAGGCCGCGCAGGAGATTTTCCCTGGCGTGCTGATCCAGTTCGAGGACTTCGGCAACACCAACGCCTTCCGCTTTCTGGAAAAATACCGTGACAAGGTCTGTTGTTTCAACGACGACATCCAGGGCACCGGTTCGGTCGCACTGGCCGGCATTATCAGCGCGCTGCGCATCACCGGTGAAAAGCTGTCGGATCAGCGCCTGTTGTTTCTCGGTGCGGGTGAAGCCGGGATTGGCACCGCCGACGCATTTGTCGCGGCACTGGTCGAGGAAGGCATGCCCGTTGACAAAGCCCGTGAACATTGCAACTTTGTCGATACCAAGGGCCTGTTGACATCGAAGCGCGCCAACCTCGAGCATCACAAGCAGCGCTATGCCCGCGACCTGGAACCGGTTGGCAATTTCCTCGAAGCCGTGAAAATACTGAAACCCACGGTGATCCTGGGACTCTCCGGCCAGCCCGGCACTTTTACCCAGGAGATCATCGAAGCCATGGCCGAGATCAACAAACGGCCGATCATCTTTGCCTTGTCAAACCCGACCTCAAAAGCCGAATGCACCGCTGAGCAGGCCTATCGCTTTAGCAAAGGCCGGGCCATTTTCGCCAGTGGCAGCCCCTTTGATCCGGTGAAGTTAGGCAACAAAACGCATGTTCCCGGACAGGGCAACAATGTGTATATCTTCCCGGCTGTCGGCCTGGGCGCGATCGTCAGTCGCAGCCGCAGGGTGACCGATGAGATGTTTCTCGCCGCATCACACGCCCTGGCACAACAGGTCAGTGAGCACGATCTTGAAACCGGCTGTATCTATCCGCGCTTGTCCCGTATCCGCGAGGTCTCGGCAAAGATTGCCTATGATGTCGCCAAAATCGCCTTCAGGAACGGGCTTGCCGAGACCGAAGAACCCGAGGACCTGATGGCCGTCATCCGCGCCTACATGTACCAACCGGTTTACCCGCATTATGGGTGAACCGGAACAACAATAAGGAAAAGGCAAGATGTACAGTCCGAAAATGCGCTCGTTTTGGGTTGATTTCCCATTGACCGATGAGCAGTATGCCAAGCTGGACCTGCGCTGGCGCAGAAGACAGAACTTTTACGAAGTCAAGAATGAACCGCGGCCCAAAGTCAGGATCGCTACTTTCTGTACATTTGGCGGCGACGATTACAAGATCCTGAGCCTCGAAGCGCGCGGCGATATCGACGCCTATCACGAAGTGGTCAAGGTCATGGAGAAATGGATCGCCGATACGCTCGGACCGTATTGAACCAGCAAAGCCGGGGTCAGAGCCGAAAGCCGGGAAAGCCGGGGTCAGGGAAAGCCGCGGGAAAGCCGATGTCAGAGTAAAGTGCCAGAGTCAATTGACCCTGGCACTTTACTCTGACCCCACATTCCCCTAAAGGGGTCAGGTACATTTACCGGAGTAACCAACGTTACTCCGGTAAATGTACCTGACCCCTTTAGGGCTGGAGGCTGTTCAGCCCCACGAAGCTCCCGCCGTTGTCCTCGGCCAGCTTGCGCATCAGGGCCGCGTAGCGCACGGCGTTGACCGGCAGACCCTGGCCGGTGAACTGCACGGGGAAACCCACGGTATGGATACGCACCCTGCGGTTGCCGGAACTGTCGGGGTGGTTGAGAGCCTCGACCGTGTCTACCACCGCCTGGATCGAGCCGCTGGCAAAGTCATCGCCGAGCACGTAGAGACTGACTTTCTTGTCCTTGGCGTAAAAACGCCGGATGGCCGCCTCGATACCTTCGACCGGGCTGGAGTTGGAAAACGGAAACCAGCCGGAAAGACGGCTGATGATGGCCGCGCGGCGGGCCGGCGTATCCGGGATCCACTGGCCTTTATATTGCGAGTACATGTAATCACCCATGTCGTTCATGACCTGGATGCCCTTGACGTGCGGGTAAATGGACAGGATCTCGCTGACTTTTTTCAGCAGCATGCCCCAGGCGCCCTCCGCCATCGAACCCGAGGTGTCGATGATGAAGAGGATGTACTCGCTGTCCACCGGCACCCCGCCGATGGCCGCATCCGGCGGCCGCCGGTACTCCAGGCTGGACAGGCGTTTGACCTCATCGCTCAGGGTTTGCTGTGCGCTGGGCAGTTGCCTGGCGATGACGGTCTGTGTCTCGAGCTCATTTTCGGTCGCGGCGTGCTCGCCCCGGACCTTTGACAGGTCACCCTTGAGACGTGCGAGTTTTTCGCGCTGCCGGGAGAGCTGTTGCTGTTTTTCGGTCAGGTCGCGGTTCAAGACCGTGGTCTCGCCGCGGATCTGGTGGATCTGCTGTTCCAGCCGTTGAACCAGGCCGGTCAGGTCCACCGCCAGTTGCTCGATGACGCGCGGTTCCGCTATCTGGATGATCACCAGCAACAGGATGATGGCGCCGAATCCGCAGGAGACGACATCCAGGAAGGACATGCTGAAAATGTCGACCTCGCGGCGTTTGCGCTTGCTCATGGCCAGTCCCTCGACGGCGTCATGAAGGAGCCTTCGCTGTTGATGGCCAGTTGCCAGAACGCGGCGGCGGCCCAGGCGTCGCCCTCCATCGGCAGCAGGATCGTATTGACGGGAATCTTGCCGTCGAGCAGCTTGACCGCCTGTTCGAAATGATCCAGCCGCTTGTCCGCCGTCACGGTGGTTGAAACCGGCTTGCTGCGCCCCTGCGTGGGCAGACCGTCGGTGATCAGCAGGATATTGTCCGGCGGCGGGTTCAACGCCTTGGCGGCACTGAACGCGTGGTAGAGACTGGTGCCGCCTTCCGGCGCAAGCTGGCGCAGGGCGTTGACGGCGCCATCGACCTCCGCGCGCACGGAGGTCTGCAGCCATTTGCCGTCGGTGCCCGCCAGCGTCGCCCGGGCAGTGGTATTAAAACTGTACACCTGAAATTGGGTATTGGCCGGCAGGTTGCTGACCAGCCAGTCGGCCGTGCCCAGGGTGCGTTGCCATTTTGGCGCACGCTGGCGGCTGGCCGCGTCGAGGTTGCGGCGCCGGATGACGTTGATGATGGTCTCATCGAGCATGCTCGCCGATGCGTCAACCAGTATCAGCACGTGCCTGCCACCCATCTTCAGCCCGGTCAGGTACTGGCGATCGCCCTCGCCCTTGAACTCGCGAATCTTTGTGCCAGCGTCACGGTCGGCCTCGACGGCGGCGCCGAGGCGTTTCTGCACCTTGTCCAGCGACTTTAAATCGGTGCTCAGCCGGTTGACGTTTTCACGGCTGGCGAGGGTCTCCCGGGACATCCTCGCGATCTCGATCTCGAGTTCCTGCAGCGTTTCTATGACGCGCTCCGACTGACCCTGCATCAGGACCAGTTCAGCTTCGCTGGCCTGCAGGCTGTTGCGGGCCTCGACCAGGTCCTTGTCACCGGTGAGCACTTCCTTTTCCAGCAGCACGACCTCTGCGCGCAGGTCGGAAAACGTCTGGTTGCGCGTCTTGACCGTGTCGTGGTTGAGCACCAGCACCAGCAATACCACGGCGCCAAAGCCGCAGAACATGATGTCGAGAAAGGACAGCGAAAATGGTGAAACCGTGCGGCGGCTCATGTCTGCGGAACCGGCTACAGGCTCGCTTAACTCTTCAGGCGGCGGATCAGCCAGCTGTCGACGTAGCGTTCGCTGTCCAGCACAAGCCGCTCCTGCATCAGTTGCAACTGGTGTACAAAGAACATCAGCACGATACTGATCACCAGGGCGATAAAGGTCGAATTGAAGGCCACGCCGAGGCCCGCGGTGACACCGGTGATATCGCCTTCGACCGCACGGTGCGCCTGCCCCAGCGCGTCACCGATACCACGCACGGTGCCGATAAAGCCGACCGAGGGAATCGCCCAGGCGATATAGCGGATGATCGAAAGTTCGCTTTCCATGCGCTCGCCCTCCGATTCACAGATGGCGCGGGCCGCGGTTGAAACGTCCTGGACATTGCGGGTCGCGGCAAAACGTTCGATCGCCGTAAGCAGCGCGCGGGGCAAGAACCAGTCGTGCAAATGACCGGGTAACGCGGCCACCCGCTGGGCCAAATCTCTTGTGTCTTCAGGTCCGATGGGCAGGTTGCCCGGCAGTTGCAGCAGGTCCTGGTCGAGCAGTTTTTGTTGCAGCCAGGCGTCCCGGCCCTTGTAGCCGAGTATGGCGAAGGCCCACAGCATCAGCACAAAACAGGTTTCCTGTTCATAATCCTTGAGCACCACGTAAAACGACCGTTGTGGCAGGTAATCGGGGTCGGCCAGCACCCTGGCGTTTTCCTGTGCCACAAAAGCCATGGCCTGTGGCCGCACCACGGTGACGTAGACAGTGTGCACCAGGATGAACGCGATCAGCAGGGTAAAGACGTTGTAGATCAGCTCTGTGGGCAGCGTTTTCTTCATATTCCTTCGCTTATATGTCGATCGGAAAGGACACCGCGCTGTCGGCCTGGATTTTCTCGGTGGGTATGAATTCCTTGATGGGCCGGGGGGTGGCAGCGTTGGCGGGTGGCGTGTTTTCTTCGCTCTGCGGGGTCTCGTCAGCAGGCCCGGCCGCTGGCGCCGATGCCTGCGGCTGCTCCGCCGGTTTGGCAACCGGGGCGGCTGGTGTGGCCTGGTCCGCGGTACCCAAAGCCACCAGTGGCACGGCAACTGCGGCCAGCAGCAGACAAAACGTCAGGCAGGGCGTCAGGTAGTGGCGTAGATCAGTCATTGGCGTTGCGGGCGATGCGGAAGCCGAGGTTGTCGCGGGCTACGCGGCTGTAATCGCGGTAGCTCAGACGCAACTCGGTGATGCTGCCATCGCGCCAGCTCGAGTCGCGCACCACGCGGTGCTCGCCACTGGTTGGCCCGACGGGGTCCCTGACCAGTTGCCCGGCCTGGCCTGGGTAGACCGCGTAATAGTCATTGATCCATTCTGCCACGTTGCCTCCAAGGTCATGGAAACCCGCCGGCTGCGCGCCGAAACTGCCCACCGGGCTCGATGCCCGGTAACCGTCATTATAGCCCGTCACCACGTTGGCCAGGGTATCGGCGATCTGCGCATCGGCAAAATTGCCGCTGGCCGGGGCCGGTGGATAACCGTCGCCCCAGGGATACCGCGCCGCAGCGGGACGGCCTGCGATACGCGCGGCATAGCCCCACTCGGCCTCGCTCGGCAGGCGGTAGCCCTGCGTGACACCCGCCAGGGCTTGCATGCGACCATCCTGTTCGGCGTACGCCGGTTCGAGATTGTCCCTTGCGCTGAGCCAGTTGCAATAGCGCGCGGCGTCGTCCCAACTGACGTTGACGACCGGGTTCGCGTCACCGTTCAGCGACACGCCTTCTGCCGAACCCGAAGTGTGACCGGGGTCAAACTGCCGGTATTCGGCATTGGTGACCTCGAAGACCGACAGGTAATACGGCCGGGTGATTTCAACCAGCCGCTGGCTCTCGTTGGCGCGATGACCGGCCTCGCGCCGCGACGAACCCATTGCGAAACTGCCTTGCGGCTCCAGCAGAAGCATCTCCTGTCCACCTGCCGTGCGCAACACCGCCGGTCTCGTAGCGGCCTTGACCTGGAGCTGGGTTTTGAGCACGACCTCGACATTCTGGCTGGTGTCGACACGCGGCAGGACCGTGACCGTCTGCGCCAGGAAACCCGGCTTGCTGAATGTCAGCTCGTGGTTGCGGGTGGTCAGGCTCAAGCGCTGGGTGCCGCGGCCCGCCGGCTTGCCATCCACCGCCAGGCTGGCGTCGGCGGGTTCCGAACGGGCAAAAACGACACCGAATTCAGGCGTCAATTCGAGGCTGAGCTGCTGTTCTTCGTCCGCCTTCAAACTGATTTTTTTAGCGGCAACCTGGTAACCGGGAAGACTCAGTCGCAGCTGGTGGGTGACACCCGCAGGCAGCAGCAGGGTCACCGGTGTGCTGCCCTGAAAACTGCCATCCACGCTGACGGTCGCGCCATCCGGCCGGGACGACAGCAGCAGTTTGCCGTCATTCGGTTGCAGCACGACAACATCGGGAGCCAGGTCACTTCCCGCCGCCAGTTCAACTGTCAGCCGGGCGGTTTTATAGCCGGCGAGCGCAAGCTCGAGCGTGCGCTGACCCGCCATGATCTCGGTCATTAGCGGCGTTACGCCGAGGTTTTCACCTTCGACCGAGACCGTGGCGCCGGCGGGCACGCTGTCCAATCGGACGGTCGCCCAGGCGGGCTGCAAAATGACGGCGAGTTGCTGCACCGCGCCGAATCCTGCGATGTCCAGTTGCCGCGTCTCAGGCAGGTAGCGTTCGGTTTCTATACTGATCTGCTGCGGGCCGCGCGTGAGCAAAACACTGTTATCCGTTTCGAGGGCCACGGCCTGTCCGCCCGTGGCAACGCGGAACGGCACCGCGGGATCAACCACGATCTGCAGCCGTCCCGGCAGTTCCTGCATTTCAAAATCAAACGACTGGAAACCGCCCGGGGTTACTGCAAAATCCTGTTCCAGGGGCTGGTAGCCGTGGCGTGTCGCCCGCACCGTGTAGGTCCCCGGCACGACCAGTTTTTTCCGGCCGAGGGACAGCGGCGGTGGAAACCCCGTGACCGACAGGGTCTCGGGTTCGGGCCTGACGCTGACCGCCAGCGGGGTCGCAAACAGCACAAACAGCGCCACCAGTGACAGGACGCCGAACAGACCGGTGACCAGGTAACGCCGTCTGCGCCGTTGCGTGGCCGAGAGCGGGGCGCTGATGACGGGTATCAGTTCAGCGTGAGCCAAGTTCGCGTCCCGGGCGGGCGGTAGCGGCGGTGGCTGCAGTTCAAGCTTGTCCCCGATGTGTTTCAAGCTGATAAAAACCTGGTCGCCCTTGACCTCCCAGCACAACACCCGCTCGCCGATTTGCACGCGGTCGCCGGACTTGAGCCAGGCGGATGTCTGCAGGTATTCATGGTTGTGGAACAGTTCGATGTCCGCGTGCGCCGCCTGCACGAAGGCGTGACCATCGGACAGCGCGATATGCGCCGCAATGCTGTTTTCCGGCAACTCCGGCACAACGATGTCCGCCCCTTCGCCGCCCACGCGCAAGGGGAAATCGGTCTCACCGAGGCGGCGTGAGCCGTAAGGGGTCAGGATGAAAAATACCCGCTTCACACCGGTTCCTCGCAGCGGATGTCCAGCGCTGCTTGCCCGCCGCCCGGCGTCACCGTCAGGGTCCGGCGCACATCACGGTAGCCGGGCCGCGAGCCCACCACCGTATAGGTTCCCGGCAGCAGTTCCAGTTGCTGGCTGATGAACTGACCGAGGCGGCCGACGCGGTAGATCTGCACATTGGTCAGACCATCGGATTGCAGGGTGACCGTGCGCGGTGTGGTTGCCTCCGCGATCAGCGCCTGCAAACGGCGGACTTTTTCAGCCAGGCGGACTTCCGCCGCGGGCGGGTCAGCCGCGGAGCGGAGCAGTTCTTCGGCATTGGCGCGTGGTTCTTCGGCATAGAGCCGCGACGGGTTTTCCAGGTAGTGGTCCAGTTGCTGGTGCAGGCGTTCACGGTCTGCTGCAACAGCCAGGCCCTGGCTGGCAAAGGCGGCCCCGGGCAGGCGCTGCAGCACGTCCCGGTAAGTGGCGGACGCCGCCGCCCAGTCCTCTTTGGCCAGGTCCGCTGCAAGCGACTGGCGCTGACCCTCCAGCCAGAGTTTCTGCTGCGTGCGCGCCAGTTCCTGCCGCGTGTTGCGCACCTCCGGCGCGTCGGGTTTGAGGCTGGCCGCCTGCTTCAGGGCAGCTTCGGCGGCACCGGTCTGCTCCTGCTGCAATGCGCTGAGTGCGCGGCTCATGGCCTCCCTGAAGGCAATCTCGTTGAGTTCAGCACTGACGGCCGCCAGCGCTTCCCGGGCCGGTTCATAGGCATTGTCCAGGTCGATGGCCTGCAAATAGATCGCCTGCGCCGCCGGCAGGTCACCGGCTGAACGGGCAGCATCGGCTTGCGTCACCAGGCGCAGCAGATCCGGCCTGACCCGCGCCCGTTCAGAACCGTCAAGCGCGTCCTGGCCGCCCGGGTCGATCGCCATGGCGATTGCAAAGTACTGGAGTGCGGCCGCACTGTCGTTCTGCTGCAGCGCCTGCCAACCCGAATCGAGCGCTGCCGCCAGACGCTGGCCACTTGCGGACTCGAGTGACAGCAGCAGACGCAAGGATTCTGCAAAGGCATCCGCAGCGGCCGAAAACTGGCGCTGGCTGAACAGCTCGTTGCCCCTGTCCGCACCTGCCACGGCCCGGCTCCACTCCGGTTCGCCCCAGCCGGGCGCATTGGCGAGTTCCAGCCGCGCGCGCGCGCGCAGAAAATCCTGCAGGGCCTGCTCGGCAGCGGCGCGTGCGCCGGGCGCATCGGCCGCAACCTTGGTCAGCGGATCGCCGGGCGCCTGCTGAATGCTTGCATCCCCTTGCCCGCCGCCGGTGCCGGACACCAGTTTTGGCAGCACCAGCAATACACCCAGCCCGAGCGCAACGACCAGGGCCAGCGCCAGCCAGACCACGCCCTTACGGCCGGCCCGGTCTGCGGCCGCCGGGACGCGTGCAACCGGTGGCCGTAATCCGGGCGGCTGTGTACCTGCCGGCGGTCGCTCACCAGGTGACATGGCAGGATTCAGTCGGGTGAACCGGACAGTCCGGTCTCATTGGCGTAGATCTGCCCCATCAGGACCCGCCACTGGTCATACTGGGCTTCCGCCGAGCCGGTCAGCTCAACGGCTTTGCCCTCGACATCCACGACCAGCGGCCGTGCCTCGGATGAAAAAGATGCGCCCAGTTCCTCGATGGATTCGCGGTGGATGGTGGCCTCGGAACGCTTGTCCATGCCGGATTTGATCGCGGCGGCGCCACCAATCACCATGACGTCGGTCAGGGTGTCGAGACCGGGGTTGTAGTTGTCCGAGGAGACACCGATGAAAATGGCGCCGACGATGGAAGCCACGCCCAGCAGGGTGCGGTTCAACGCGGCCTTTTCCAGCGCCTTCTGTTTTTCCGCCTCATCGCTGCGGGCCTTGCGCCACTCGGTGTAGGGTTGCTGCATTTCCCGGTAGAAGTTATTGAAGTGCCCGTTCAGCGTATCGATCATCAACAGGTCGCGTTCCCCGATGGCCTGCACCCGGCCAAACATGGGGTCGTCGTTGCTGGGCAGATGGACGATGTTGTACTCGCCCGTTTGTGTTTGCTGCAGGTAGCCGTCAAACGCCTGGGGCGCGATATCCGCGGCAAAACGCAATTCCGCGATACGCCGGATATTGGTAATGTCTGCCACGGGGATTTTCTTGAAGTGCTCCGCGAGGTCGTTGGCGATCTTGTTGTAAAGCGGTTGGAAGGCTTCGCCTTCAGGTTCACCCGACTGGTAGAAAGCGGCCTCCACCTCGTCCCGGTATTCCCGCGTGAACCACTTGGAACCACGTGCATCCCGCGCGCTGATTTCGAGGTCCAGTTCAAGACCGTTGGATTGCAGGATCTTGCCGGAAACCAGCAGTTCACCATTCGTCAGACCACGTGGCACGACCCGCACGGCACCCCAGTAAGCGGTGCCCTCCATGGTCGCGCGCAGCAGTTCCGGCATGTAACGGGCTTCCGCGTTGCGGATATCCATGGACAGACCATTGGCCTGCTTTTCGTCCTCCGGCAGGACGCCGGGGTCGAACACCTCGATGGAGACGTTGAGCAACTGGTGCTCGGCTATTTCGGTTTGCGATTGATCGATCGGCACGGGGCCGTCGACATTACGGCGGGCGCCCCCGCTGGAGGCGCAGGCGGACAGCAGGAACAGGATTGCCAGTAACACAGAAACCTTTCTCATTTGGCCTTTCTCATTTGGCCTTTCTCATTTGACCTTACTCAATCGGTACCCCTTTTGTATCTACGATACTCTTCCCACAACCTGGCTTTCAACTCAGGATCGGTTTCCTTCTCGGCGGCTTCACGCAACTGCCTGGCGACGACATCGTCATCGCTGCCGTCCGGTATGTCCGCAGGCTGGGCGCTGTCTTTGCCGCCATCACCGGCGCCCGCGCTGCTGTCGGCCGGTCCACCCGCGCGCTGGTCGCCGCCGGCGCCGGGACCCTGCTTGCCATCGGCAACGGCTTCATCGCCGCCCTGGCTGTCCGCGCCGCTGTCCGTGCCATCCCCGTCGCTGCCTTCACTGCCCGTGCCACCGCCACTGCCTTCGCCACCCATGCCGCCGCCCGTTCCGCCGGAGTTCACGTTGGTATTGGGGGCGGCCGCCTTGATCCGCTCCTGCTCCCTGAGCAGTCTTTCGTCGTACTCACCGAGACCGGCCATGAGCCTGGCGTCGAGCGCGGCGACCTGTTCTGCCGGCGTCAGTTCGGCCTGCACCGCTATGTCGGCCGAGCGGGTTTCCGCCGGCGCCTGCTGCGGGCAAGGTAAATCGCCCGGATACGGCGGACCCGATTCCAGCACTGCCACGCAGTCCTCGAATACCCGCCGCTGCAGGCCGGCAATAAAGGCCGCGTAATCCGCGGCCTGGTCGCCGCCCAGGGTGTTGGCTTCACGCTGGGCGCGATAATCATCCTCGGCGGCCCTCAGGGCGGCGTAATCAAGCCTGAGCTGGGCGACCGACTCATCGGTGGGGGTCCATGCCAGGATGGTGGCGAGCATGACCGGCAGCATTGCCAGTAATGTCAATGGTTTTTTCATTATTCCCGTTTTGGTGCTGCTTGGCATTGCCGGATTGACCACGTTAATTGCAACTAGTATAACGCCAGTTTATTGCCTGGTGCCGCTCTAACCCGGGGTTTCAGATTTTTTCATCGCGTACTTCGACCGTTGCCGGCGCCGGGCTTTCACGGCCGATGCCCTGGCGCAGTTTTTCGATAAGCTGCGACATGTGCTGGGGTGAGTGGGTGCGCTTGGCGAACAGCACATACAGGGCCGGCACCACGAACAGCGTCAGCACCGCTGAAATCGTCACGCCGAAGACGATGACGATACCGATCGGCTGGCGGGATTCCATACCCGCGCCGGTGGCCATCAGCAGCGGCAAGGCCCCAAAGGTGGTCGCGGCGCTGGTCATCAGGATCGGCCGCAGACGCACACCGGCGGCCTCGATCACGGCCTTGTGGAAATCATAGCCGCGGTCGCGCAACTGGTTGGCAAACTCGACGATCAGCACACCATTCTTGGCCGACAGGCCGACCAGCAGGATCACGCCGATCTGGCTGAAGACATTGACCGAGCT
>Ga0105096_10000490_pt1 | contig 13793 bp, 15 predicted proteins | sample PPLLak3cmMay2015_FD_87036 | JGI IMG/M metagenome (GOLD analysis project Ga0105096, IMG submission 87036) | Freshwater sediment microbial communities from Prairie Pothole Lake near Jamestown, North Dakota, USA - PPLs Lake P7 Core (1) Depth... | ecosystem: Environmental > Aquatic > Freshwater >... | reverse complement strand
GGGCCGGCAGCGGCTGGGCCGGCAGCGGCTGGGCCGGCAGCGGCTGGGCCGGCAGCGGCTGGGCCGGCAGCGGCTGGGCCGGCAGCGGCTGGGCCAGCAGCGGCTGGGCCGGCAGCGGCTGGGCCGGCAGCGGCTGGGCCGGCACTGGCTGGGCCGGCACTGGCTGGGCCGGCAGCTGCTCGGCTCGCAGGGGCTCCGCCGGCAATGTCTCAACGAGGCGGCAGGCTGTTTTCCGGCGGAGTAGCTCCACGGAGCGCCAGGTGAGCACGACGGCGTGCACGTCCGAGGCAGCCACGTCCCGGCGGAGGCAAAGGTCTGCGCGGCGGAACTCGGCTGCACGCACGCGCACCAAATCGGCCCGCGTCTGCCTCTTCAAATAACTCATCATCACGACGGCTGCCTCGCCCAGCCTGCCCCAGGTCATTGGGCCCTCCAGCACGCAGAGCATAATCTGCAGCTGCCGGGCCGTCGTTAGGGGAAGCTCGGGTGTTCGAGCTTTGACGGCTCCGATGAACCTGGCCTTGGCCCTGTGCGGGACGACCTCGGTGGGCGCCGAGTGAGGCCTTTCGCCGATCGCCTTCGCCCCGAGGTCCTGCCACAGGTTCGACAGGTCGGTGAATAAATCCGCGTGCGTCTCCAAGCTGCCCTGCGCCTCTAGCCACTCGCCGTCGGCCATGATGAACTTGCTCGACATCGTCTCTGCGCCCTTCTCCAAGTCCCGGGCCACCAGCACCAAAGCCGCGCCGAGGCGCCGAAGAGCCACTGGGTCCATGGCCAAAGCAGGACGAGGGCTCCCTTCGACCGAATGGGACACGCGGGCTGTGGCTAGGAGGCTTTCGGAGGAGCCTCGGCAGCAGCCGCTGACTTGGCAGAGGGCGCGGGCAACGCTGCCGGCGGCATGCTTGCTGCTCCGGGGGCTGCCCAACATCTTCCTGGCTGGTTGAAAGCGCCAGGCGGCGCCTCAGCGTCCGGAGCGTCTGCGCTCAAAGGATGCTCCTGGCTCAACTCTACCTGGCTGGCTGCAAGCGCTCACGGGTCTACATTAGCGTTGCTGCTGCCGGCCGCTGTCGCTGTCGAAACCGTCCGTGCAATGTCGTCGCAGGCAGTGCCAACACTGTTGTCGCCGTCGCCACAACCGCTCCAAACACTGTCATCGCTGTCGTCGCTGTCTCTGCTACGGGCCTGCCGCGTCTCTTTCCGGCACCGCTGCGAGATGCTCAGCTGATGTCTCTCTCGGACGCGCGCGTGCTCAGCGCCCGCCCGCTCTCAAATCTCTTGGCCTTGGGCCTCCCTCGCTATGTCGCTTGCTTCCGAACCGGCTCGAGACTTGGCCCGCGCCCCACCGCGCCTAGCCGCGCTGCCGTCGGAGGCTGCCCACGCTGCCCGCACTCTGAAACTCAAGGGGCGACGGAACGCACTGGGCTCACGCAGCATCGCACCGACCTGCTGCAGCCCAGACATTTGCCGGACATAGGCGAAGTGGGCCGGGGATGCTGCGGCCCGGCTTCTCGGAAGGTCCATGGCATCCACCAATGCCAAACCAAAGTCCACGGCTGCTAGCACAAGGGCATGAGAGTCCGCGGCAGTCTGCATCAGGTCGGCATCCTGTTGCGACACGTGCCTGGTGACTCGAGCGCCTTTGCAGGCAGCTAGCACGAAGCCAGTGACGCGGTCTAGGGCCGGTCCCAACTCCGCTGCTCTGAGATTCATGCCGCGGCACGCCTCGGCAGCAGCACGCCCGGCATCGAATTCGAGCCGTAGAGATTCACTTCGAACTCCGTCGAACCAAGCGCGAGGCCGCTCCAAGCGGGCGGCCGCATAGAGCAGGGCGGCCCGCCGCTCGACCTTGTCAGGGCAAGTCAGCGGAACCGCTTCCAAAGAATCGGACACATGAAATTGCGGCGCACACCCTCTCCTCCTCCTCTTGCGCGGCGCCGGCGGGGCCTCGGCGGCTCCCTCCCCGGCTTCCGGGCGGCTGCGTACGGTCTCCGCGAGCCCGGCCTGCTGGGACACGTGGGGCATCACCGCAGCTGGCAGACTGTTGCATCGAGCTCTGCTCACCCGGGCAGCCCAGGGAGGCTTCCTGAGCGCTGCTGACACCCTGCGTGCCGGGCCCCCGGCTGCATCTTGGACCCGGGACAGCGCCTCCAGGTTGCCGTGGGAGTAGACTCGGGTGCATAAACATATCAGGGAGCTTGCTATGTCCGACAAAGCTGGAGCCCAGTCCTGGCGCTGTTTCAGTCGGCCCGCCCACCCGATGACAACGCCTCGGAGAACAGCTGCCGCAAAAGCCAGCTCCGGCTCGCACCCTCGCTCGAGCACGTTTAGCATGTAACACTGGACGAAGCTGTCGCCGAGGCACGTCTCCACCACAGCCGAGGTCGGACAGCCTCCGACGTCACGAAGGCGAGGACTGCATACGAGGAACACGCCGGTGCCGGTCGCTCGACTCGGCCCCGGACCAAACATGTTAGCCGCCAACTGCGGCGACATCAGCAGGCCTCGAGTGAGCCGGCGAACTGTGGTCATCAAATGCTCGGCGGCATAGCTCGCACTGTAGGCCTGTCGCCTCAGCCGGCCCGGCTTCGCCCGGCTTGCCTCCAAGTCCTCATGCTTCCTGATGTGAGCAATGAGGTGGTCGAGTGGCAGCGAAAAGGCCACAAAATGCCTCTCCACGTCGGCCTTTTGCTGCAGGCTCTGGCTGCTGCCGTTCAATAATTTCTTTCCCCGGCGCTCCTAGGCTGGCCAGCAGTAACAAACGCCAACTGCCGCCGGCCATCGGGTGCAGTGGCCGGCCGGCGTTTGGCTGGTGGCTGAGCTGGCTGGCAAAGCTGAGCGGGCAGGGCCAGAGTGTAAAGTTAATTCCCACTGCTATCCCTGCACACCCCACAGGCGACAAAACGTGAATGGCTGCGCACTGGCATCGCACGCTCCGCTGGCCTGAGGGTCCCGCGGACCGGCCGATGGCGAACGCCAAGTCGACGACCGCGGACTCGGCCATGAGCTCGTCCATCTCCGCCCAAAACTCGTTGGCAATCGCGTTGCCCGGAGTTCTCTTTGGCCGCTCGGCCGCGGCTGCTTTTGCTTGAGAGAAGCTGTGCTGAAACCGCTCCCAAATGGGAGCAGCTGTCTGGGCTGGGGCGGCTCCCCTTGCGGTGGCGGTTGTATTTCCAGGGGTGCGTTCCTCGGCTGGGGCATCTCCTACTGCCGGGGCAAGGGCTGGGCGTCCGGCGACCTCGCTCACCCCCGCCTCCTCGGCGAACTCGTTGTCGTTGTCAGACATTTGTTCCGTCGGTGTAAGCGGCTGGGCCTCGGCGGCCTGGACAGGAGCCGGCAGCAAAGCTCGGCCCCGTGGACCCATGTCTAACACCTCCTCCAAACTCGACGGCTGCGGGCGGCCCTCACCTTGAAAACAACACCGAGTGCGAGCCTGGCGCACGTTGGCCCGGCAGAATGGTAGGAGGCGGCTCTCCGCGCCAGCTTCAAGTTCGATCTGCGCGAGGCGGTGCTCCATCCACACTCGGAGGGGTGCGATGCTCAGCCGGTCCCACAAAATGACGCCTTCGAACACCTTGCCTTCCCCGTCTTCAAAGCAGTCAAAACTCTCGACGGTCAGCCATGACCCACCCGGGGCCGACACAGGGAACCGCGCCTCAAATTCGGCCGCCACCAAAATCGGGTAGTTGGCTTCGAAGGGCCGCCTCGGCCAGCAACAGGATCCGGCTTGGTTTGTCAGGCTTCCGCAGTCAAAACTCAGCAAGTAAGGCAGGGCTGTAAGCAAAAGTCGCTGGCTTATGCGGGCAGCAACGATTAGATGTGGCAAGCTGGCGAGGGGGCGCGCATCTGGTGGGTGGGGGGCAGCCAGGCTTGAGACAGGAGGGCGGGGCGGCCGGACGACAGCGGGCTGGTAGGCGGGCGGCTGGGTTGGGATGGGCGGCAGGCGGCTGGGGTGGGTGGAAGGCAGCTGAGGACAGGCATTAGCGTGAGGCGGATGTTAGCGCAGCAAAAGGCAAGCGGGAAGGCGGCGTCTCTGAGATGCCCGCCAAGTGGACCGCAGCCGTGCTCGATCTAAATCAGCTGGCTGCAGAACGGTCGCCCTGTTGGGGCGGGTTCCTGTTGGGAGGGTCGGCATCGGTGAGGCGGCTCAAACAGGCTCGGATCGGGTTGGCTTCGGGCAGGCTTTGCTTTCGGACTGGGTGCTGGTCGTTGCGGCTGACTAAACGGACAAATGGCTGGGTCCTTGCTGGGTTGCCATCGGATCCTCCCGCCGACGGCTGAGGCCGCAGCCAGCTGCAAGGCTGAAACCGGGGCGGCTGGCGCAGCTGCCACCAGCGGCTTGGATTCCTCAGCGTTGGACGGCTCCCGGGCGACGCTGGTCAAACACGAGCCTCTGGCGTGGCCCAGCACACAGCTCGCTTGGGCAGGAAGAAATCGCCTCAGCAAAGGCGGCTACGACTGTCCCGAACGCCTTCCTCCTTGAACACTGATCGACATGCCAATCGACCGACGGACGGACCGACCGGCTGCCCCTGGTCTTGAGATCAGGACCGGTCAAGGGTGGGAGGCGGCGGGCGGCCGAATGAATGGTATCTTTGCAACGTTACTTCCTTTTCAACCTGCCTGACATCCAAACCTAACAGCAACCAATTCCTGCCTACGGTCCAACGTACCAACCAACTGCTGCTGATCCGCCGCACCGCCGACAACTCGATGCCGACGCAACCGCCGACCGACCGACCGTGTTACCAGCCGTGACTTACCACGAAACGGACATCATTATCAACGCCAGGCAAGCGAACGAGCCCGATCAGCATCTGCCTATCCTTCACTCCGGGATGCCCGCCTTTATCAAGTGCCTGTTATGTTCAAGCCATCAACTCCCCAGCGGTCCCCAGCTGACCTGACCCACCATCCGACGGCATCCAACCGGCTGACCACCCTGTCAACCTTCCGCCAACCTTTCCTACACAACCTGTTTCGCAGCCCGTCCGACCTGCCAGCCCCGCTGGCTGCGCACAACCTGACTGGGCGCCTGCTTTCATCTCTCGACGACCTGCTTGGAAGTGCCCTCCCCCCAAAGTATGGGAGCTGACAGCCGGCAACTTAGCTCGGCGTGCCTGGCTGCCAGGAGCAATCAAACCGTCGCCTTTTTGCAGCGGCCGGCCCGCCCGAGAAAGGATATGATTGTCTCGGCAATCCGCTCGCTCAGCTGCGCTACCGCTGCCTTCCTGCCCGCCCATGCGCCGGACAGGGTCAACATGGGAGGGCCATCAATGAGCCCCTGCCCTCCCGCCTGTCAGCCTGTCAGCATTACACTGACCCCCGTCTCCTTCACACGCCCCACCACCGCCTGTCCGTCCCTCCTCCCTCTCTCCACCACCCATTCCACCCTCGCCACAAACGACCAGCGGGCCCAACAAACTAACCCCAACCAACCAGCTGGCAACCGAACCAATCTTCCCGTCTTCCCCCGCCTCTTCTCCCCCACTCCACCCCTCTGCGACGTGCCCGCCTTTCTATCGCTTCCATCGTCTGCCCTTGTGTCCACAACCAGCCCGCTCTCCGCACCAACCCAACCGCCGGCTCATCCTCAATCCCGTCTTCCACCCTTCCTGCCTCCGGCATCCTACAAGTCTGTTTTGGCAAACCCTGGCCAGCTCGCATAACCCCTTAGTTGACCGGCTCAGCGCCTGGCTGCCGCTCAGCTTCTGACTCCGGCTCAGCGCCTGGCCCGGCCGGCTGCCGCTCAGCGCCGGCTGCCGCTCAGCCTGTGTCGCCACGCCTCCAGCAAAAGTCGACAAACCCAGCCGAGCCAGGGGACCATGTGACCAGCAACAAACACAGACATAGACGGCTGCTTGAGCGGACATAACTGACCCAGCACCCGCCGAAGCCGGTAAACAAACCACTGCAAACTGACCCTGACTCGGCGGCGGCCAGCAAACCTTTGAGCCCGGCCGGGCTTGGCCCCGGTGTGAATACGGACTCGCTTCGCCGGCAGTGCATCCACGGCACTGATGTCTCTCAGGCGGCGGCGCTTCGAAGTATAAAGCACAGCCGCGGCCAACCGGCGGATTCTGGGCTCCTTGCGCTGAATCGCCGGGCCGGCATTTCGGCTCGGGCATTTTGCTTGCCGCGCCCGGACCTCTGCATCCGGCCGGTTGGCCGATGCGGGCGCCGATGCGGGCGCTGATGCGGCCGGGCAGTCAGGAAGGCGCCTGTGTTTCCGGATGCCCTTGCTGGACTCAACCTGCTGGGTTGCTTTGTCTCCAGCATCATGCTGCCTACTCCTCTGCGAGATACCCAAAGCAATTCGACATGCCCGGCCTAAACACGGGCTGAAGCCGCAGGCTGTCCGGAACTCCCTGCAAACCTCCAGCAGCTGGCCATGGCCCTCCGGTGTGTACACGAGCTTGTGAAAATCAGGGTGCCTTCGCAGTCGGGGACTGTCGAGCTGACGCACCAAACAACACCACATTGTACACAGCATTGGATGAATGCCAAGGCGCGTTGCAAGTTGGCAGGCCCAAAGATTGTCACACTGGCGGGGAGACAATTTCTTCAGCTGGCCGATGATGTCCTGCATGTCAGGCCCTGTCGTTGAACAACACTCGTCGAGCTTGATTCGCCACCCGGGTGTTTTGACGAGATGGTTACCGCTGATATAGCCTGTCAATATTTTGCGTTGGATGTGAGGAGCAACGTAAGACTTGCCCACCCCGTTCAGCGACGACAACGCCGAAACCAATGCCTCCGCGTACGGCATCAAGTCGGCCTCGAGCTGTGGCGGTGGAGTCTGCTGGCTGAACTTCTTGCAAGTCAGCCAGGCCGCACAAACAAGCTCGGGATTGTTGGTGAGGCGGTAGAGGCCACAGCTGCTGGCAACGTAGAACGTGTTGCTGTGGCTGCTGCCGCAGCGGCTGCCAGCGTCCGGGGACTGACTGACTAGCTCGATCACGCCCATGCGTTTCAAGGCTGTTAAAAAGCCGGTGGTCTTCGCTACACCCTGCTGGACCAAGTCGGTCTTCACTGGATGCATACCTGGGGGCACGACGACTTGATGGGCGGCTTCCGCCAACACCTTGTAAGCTTGCTGTCCGGAGACGACCGAACAAAGTCTGGAGGCCAAATATTCAATTGCCCACGGCTCTTTGACCCAGGCGAGCACCACTAACGCAAACAAGTTGTGCCTGCAGTCATCGAAGTGAGTCAGGAAGGACTCCACGTCCGAGGGTAATAGGTTTGCCAGAATGGGGCTTAGCGCCTCCACCAGGGCCATCTCTGGCGGCAGGACAAGCGTACGGTGCCCGCAAGAATAACACCAACCACCTTTGTGCTGGGGCCGCAAACAGCCAGGCTCGCGGCATTCGCTAGATGTGCACAGGGTTTCTCCGGGCACTGGCAAAATGTGGTTGACACCACGCTGTCTTGCGATGGCAGCCTGAGCTGCCGCCTCTGCCGACACCTGCGGCAACTGCACAGCCGGGCAGCGCGGCGTCGGCGGGGCGGTGGCAGCAGCCGAGGCGGCCGGTGGGGCGGCAGGGGACGCTGACTCACTCGCCGTGGCCAAGTCAGCGGCGGGCGCCGAGGAGGACGGCTGAGCGTCCTTGGCGTCAGCGGGCCGGCCGCGCGGCCCCGTGGGCTTGTTTAGCATCAGCAACACTTGGTCTTCCCAAGAAGCTGCGTCGCGTTGAGCAAAGGCACAGGCAGTCGGCTGATGCACGCTCGACCGCCGAAGCCCAGCGGATTCTCTTTGGATCATCTGATCCAATGCGGCTTCCTTCTCCTTGCCACTCAAAATCCTGGCAAGCCGATCACTGGATGGTAGCAATACCCACAGTAACTCGCCCACAGGCTCCAGGGCGTAGTGCCGGCGCGGCGGCGGCTGAACGAGGGATGGTAGGCTGGGAGCATCAGGCGGCCGGCGAGGGTGCGACCACTTGAGGTGGTATTGAAGGCTGGCCGCCATCTTTGTCCGCACCTCAGATGCAACACAAACAACGCGTTTGCTGGGCTGACACCGGCTGCTAGCTCGGCGCCCCCGACACTGGGATGACACCGGCAACTAGCTCGGCGCTACTGGCAACAGTTGGCTTCGGGTAGGCAAAGGCTTCAAGCGGCGGCGGATGGCTGCTGCTGGGATCGGCCGGCTGGCTGCAACCGTCGGTGGCTGGCTTTTGCTGGCTGGAGCACGCCACGGCTGGGGCTTGACAGGTGGCTGTGGCTGGTGTGGCTGGTGTGGCTGGGTGCGGCAAAAGGGGACTTGCGTTGTTCTACGGGGCCTCATGTTCAGCGGCCGCTTCTGGGGCGCCCGCCCGTCTCCGGATCGGTCGAATCTGCGATAGAAGCCTTTGCGGCAAGCCAGCGGCGATGCGGGAGGGCTTCGACTGCCAACTCAGCTGTGGCTTCAATGGCGCCTCAACCGAGGAAGCTGCCCGCTCGATTGCGATTGCCTTCTTTGCAAGTTGGGACTCGCCGTTGGCAACAACAAATCCGGCGGTGCCACCAACTGCCGCGGCCACAGCGGTTGTGGCCACAGCGGTTGTGGCCACAGCGGTTGTGGCCACAGCGGTTGTGGCCACAGCGCCGGTCGTCCCCGACTCTGCGGTCGCCCCCGACAAGGCGGCTGCTGAGACGGTTAGAGTCGGCGGCGAGGCAAAAGTGGTCGACCGCAGCCCGGTGGCGGCGGTGGCGGCGGTGGGTGGGCACAGGCTGCTGCTTGATGATGGGCCTTCAATTCCACGGCATCTGGTATCGCCTCAACGGCTTTGCTCGCAACTGCGTCAGCACCGGCCACGGCTGTGACTGCGGCAGCGTCGGCCACGGCTGTGCCAGCGGCGTCGGCGGCTTCGGCGATGTCTCCAGCCAAGCGGGCCGCTTTGGCCAAACCTATAGAAGTTGCTACCCGGGCGGCTGCCGTGGCTTCCTCCAAACGGGCGGAGGCCCGGGCAAATCTAGCAACTTCGTATTCGCACGCTGCCTTCATCGCGTGAGCGGAAGCATCGGCCGCTGCTGAGCAAACGGCGGCTCTGGCTGAGAGCTCGGCGGACGAACCTGGGAGTGCCTCGGCGGCGGCTGTGGCGGCACGGGCCTCCGCTGCAGCGGCGCTGCGAGCTGAGTGGCTGGCTCGCCGCCGCTCGGCCGCAAAAGCCTCTTGCCAAATTCGGCGGGTGTCCACAATGGCGGTGGCGGCGGCGCTCGACGCGGCGCCCGCTGCTGAGCCAGCAACATCGAGCGGCCCGGGCGTGCACGGACCACCCTCGTCACAAGAGGCGGCCAGTGCTATCAGCGGCGGGCCACCACGGGATGGCTGCATCCAGGATAACAAATCCTGGCCAGCTGCGGTCTCAGCGGCGGCGCCCGGGCCGGCGGCAACCAGGGCCATTGCCAAGCGGGCTGCAGCTGACTGAGAAACCAGGCTAGTCACCGCCTCGCCTACAAGGGATGTTGCTGGGGCCGGTACCCATTCGGCGCAAGCGGTGAGAGTGGCGGCGGCAAAGCACGTGCTGGTGGAGGGAGTGCCTGCTGATGTGGCAACACGTGAATCATGACTCGCCGGCAAGTCACCGCCAGGCGCAGCGGGCGACTTGGCTGAGATTGAACAGCTGCCAACTCCGACTGCCTTGCCTGAACGCGAATCAGCGACCCGATGTGCCACTGCTTCAGAGGCCTGGGCAATTTCTTTGGCGGCCTCTGCGGCGGCAGCGGGTGTCCCGACTATGGCAGAGCCAGCGGCGATCGAGCCGACTGCGGCCAACACGGAGGCGGCGGCCGAGGCAACTGCGGTGTGGGCTGCATCGGCCGAGGCGGCTGCTGCGGCCAAGGCGGCAGCTGCAGCCAAGGCACCGGTGGTTGGCGCCGGCGCTGGCGCCTGCGTCTTGTTCTCGGTCTGGGTGGCTGTGTCTAGCTTGGTCGACTCGTGACCTTGTGCTTGGTCTGTCCGGTCGGTGGCTGGCTGGCGGCTTGGCTGCTGGTTTGTAGGCGGTCAGTCGATTGATCGGGCTGAGCGAGTTGGCCGGCTGGGGCAGCTCCCTCCGGATGCCTCAATGGTGCCGCTGCAACCGACCTTGTCGGCAGGGGTCAGCAGCGGCGAGTTGCCGGAAGACGGCCACATCCGCGAGTACAAATCCCTGTCAGCTGCCCGAGCGGCGGCTGCACTTGCTACTGCGGATGGCCTAGCTGCCGGGGCCGCAACCGCCTGGGGGGCTGCAAAGGCCCTGGCGGCTAGGGCACGGGAGCCTGGGCGTACTGCAGCAGGTGGCGTTCTGAACAACACCCGAGGCCTCAACGGCGATTCGCCGCCGGGCGCCGCCGGCGATTTGGAGCCGGCTAAATCACGATGGCCGTGGACCGCCTGGAAGGATCTCAAGTCGGCGGATCGAACGGTGGCTGCAGCAGCGGCTGCAGCAGCGGCTGCAGCAGCGGCTGCCCTCGCGGCGTCGGGTCCTGCTCTGGCCGCCAGGGCAGCAGCTGCCGTTGTGGCGGCCTCCGCCGAGGCGACAGCGGCTGAGGCGACCACGGCCGAGGCCGCTGTGGAGGAGGCGGCTGCAGCGGCCGAGTCAGCCTGAGCGAGCCGCGGCAAATGTATAATGATAATGATCGGCGTTGGCTGCTGGCTGCCAGGTTGGATGTCTTATATCTGTATTTGTTGGCGTTGGTCGCTGGCTGGGGCTGTCTGGGCGGCTGACCAAGTCTGTTGATTGGTTGGCTGGGCTTGCGCAACTGGCAGCTGCTGTTACCAAATGCCTATCGGTTCAGTTTCCTTGTTGTGGTGGCGGATCCGCCTGTGGAACTTTCCGGCATCCGCGGCGATCCCCGCAAGCTGGCAAGGAACCGCTACACAGGTTCGGGCCCCAGGGCGACCGCAGCTTCCGCGGCCTATGCTGCAGTGTCTGCAGCGGCTGCTCCAGCTGCGGCTGCGGCAGCGTCTGCAGCGGCGGCTGCGAGGCCTCATGGGCAGCCGATGACCTGCACTGAGAGTCCGGCTGCAAAGCCCAAGGCACGGAAGCCGGCAAAATGGAAGCTGACGGAGCTGCCGGGGGAGCGGCCGGCGGAGCGGCCGGCAGAGCGGCTGCCGACACAGCCAGGACCGCCTCGGCTTCAGCGGCCGTGTCACGGGCGCGGCGGAAGAGCGCTCCTGCGGCGGCGGCTGTCAAACGCGAATCCGGCCGATAGGCGATACACCCCTGCAAGCATGCGGATATGTCTGCCTCGTGGGAGCCAGGCGTCGGCTCGCTGAGGGTGTCAGGCTGAAGCCAAATCAAAGCCGTCGGACACAATGCCGCGCGAGACGTCCGGATGGCTCCGCCCCCACAAAACTTCTGGAAGAGCGGCAACTGGCTGACGCCCGGCCATATCAATTCGGTTGGCTCACCAAGCAAAGCAAATATGGCTCTCAGAAGTTCGTATTCAGAAGGCGGCCAGCCAAACACAAAGCCACCGGTGAGGATGTCGTTGGCGACCAGGGCAGCGCTCCACACATCCGCGGACGCGTCATACCGGATGCGTTCGGGTAACCAAACCGCCTCGCCGCCGCTGGCCTCCAGGCATTCGCACAAAACATAAGCGACGTAAAGCTGGCTGCTTGATTGACAATGCTTCTTTGGTTGTTTGGCGTGTTGGCAAGACCCCTGGCCATTGGCTGGCTGTGGCCACGATTGCATGGCTGGCTGGCCGTCTCTGTGGGTTGTCGGCGCCATGCTCGGCTGAACACGCAGTTGGGTCCGGCCTCAACAATCTCTGCTGCCATCAAAATTTCCGGCGATCGGTACGGCAGCGTCTGGCTTGCCGCCGTCATGAGGGGTGCACTCCGACAGGATGATCCCATGTCCGCGATCTTGACAACAGCTGTATCGCCCGGCCCCTGCAACAGCACGTTGTTTGGTTTAATGTCTCGGTGCAGCAAGTCAAGACTGTGAAGCAGCGCCAGCCCCTCCATCATCTGGGCGGCCCATCTTAGCGCCACCAACAAAGGCGTGACGGCAGGCGCTCGTCTCCGGATGTCGTCCAGCACGGAGCGGTCACACGCTTCCATGACGAACACCCCGGTCCGCTTTGAAGGTGCCGCTCCCATCCAACTTGAAAAAAGCTGGACTGTGTACTCCGCGCTGGGGCTGGCAGCTTCCGCCATAATTTGCATAGTTAACTCCTCTCGCTCCCAGTCTTTGGCCACGTGGCTGTCGGTTATCTGCATGCACTTCACGGCCCGGTTCTCGCCCGTCACACGGTCCACGAACAGCTTCACGACACCGAACGTACCCGATCCTAAAGTCTTGTTAGTGGGGCGCAAAGCTGACAGAAACTTAGCCTGAGTGGCAGCGTTGGATCGCATAGGGTGTGACGGGGCACGGCCGGCAGCAAAGCTCGGCGACCCGCGTAGTTCGACACCGCTGGCAATCGGGAGTGCTGTGCCGGCGCCGGCGCCGGCAAAAACATTTAGCATCCGCGCAATGCCTGAAGGCCCAGCTGATAGCCCGGCCGTCCAGCCATGGCTGGCGCCAGCAAACTTTCCCACAACTCGGCACCAGGCTGGTAGGACGGGCGGGCAAGGGAAGTGTTGGCTGACTCTACTGGGACCGCTTCAATTCATCACCCGATTCACAGCAGGGCTGCGACTGCAGTTGCAGCGGCAAACACCGAGCCAACCAGCCAACCTTCTGTCAGCCAACCTGACAAGCAACGACCAACAAACGAGCCGGCTTACCCGGTAGGTCGACCCGACCCGCCAACTAGTCCGCCGAATTACCAGGCCCGCCAATGCCAAGGCAGCAAACGGCCGTCGGCCATCTGACCAACTGGCCAAGCCGCACGCTCACCCATTAACCATACCGCCTAAGCGACCCGACTTACCATCCTCTGCTGTTGTCTTGCTGCCCTGCCCTCAAACCAGTCTCGCCGACCGCTTGCAACCAGTCGTCTCGGGTACCCGTCATGCTATACAACCGGCGATTCACGCAACACGCAACTCCCGGCTCGGCAACACCGTGTGAATTGCCAATGGTGGATAGCCCGGCTCGCAATTCAACTGGGTTGACATGAGAGCCCATACACCTGACGCTGCGAGAGGTGCCACAACTGCATTTATAAAACAGCAATGACGACCCCGGCTGGATAGTACCCCCACCCACAGTCATGTAAATGACAAGGTCCTGCAACCTTAACTTTCAACCGGTGACGGACCCTGTCCAGCAACGTCAGCGGTGATACGAATTGTGATCACGTCGGGCTGAGTGACACCAACTGTGATGCAAGCAGTGTGGCAAAGCCCGTCCCTTCCATTAAACGTGCGTCCCGGACACCCCCCCGGACCAGTGACCCGGAATCTGTGTTAGCATGGGGGCGGGTCAAGCACCGTTACACATTGCGTGATCAAATAATTAACTGCCCACCCGAGTCAGTGATTCCCGTGACGGCAAACACTGGCTGGGCGGTCTGAATACTCAGAACAATATGAGGGATACGCTTGTGAGGAAAACCTTCAAGGTTATGCGGGAAAGCAGCGACACGTCTGGCTCGGTTATACCATCAGCAATCAAAGTGGAAACTACACCCTGCACTGTGACCTCATGCCTGGCCCTGTGATAGCCAGGGTCCTGGTGTATATATCTATGGGGACCGCCCTGCCTCGCGCGCACCCGCACGTGCACGCTCGCACACACGCACTCACTCACACACGCACACACACTCGCACACACACACACACACACACACACACACACACACACACAGGCTCACGCGCGCACACGCACACGTGCACGCACGTGCGCACGCACGCTTGCACGCTTGCACCGCTC
>Ga0105096_10000489_pt1 | contig 13801 bp, 12 predicted proteins | sample PPLLak3cmMay2015_FD_87036 | JGI IMG/M metagenome (GOLD analysis project Ga0105096, IMG submission 87036) | Freshwater sediment microbial communities from Prairie Pothole Lake near Jamestown, North Dakota, USA - PPLs Lake P7 Core (1) Depth... | ecosystem: Environmental > Aquatic > Freshwater >... | reverse complement strand
TGAGCACAAAAAGGAATGAGAAGCACAATAGTAAAAACTTCTTCATAGGTTAATGTTTAGGTTATGTTAGTAAATTATGAACGGGAAAATTACAGATAAATTCCAAATGCAAAACACTATTCAACAAAAATTTTAATTAGTTATAAGGTGAAAGGATCTGGTACAGGAAGAAAATTTGCTTTTTTAGGAGTATTTCAATCTTTTATGGTGTTTTCAGAACCAGCCAGATCAAAAATAAGTGAAGTCGTTATTTCACGGAAAGATAATATCACGGTTGAATTCAATGTGATTACAGGTTATGCCTTATGCTCCGCAAACAATAGATTTCATCTGTCAAATCGAAAAATACAAATCCTGCAAACGTGTGTATTCCAGGTATCACTTTTCAGGCAACTATCCTCAAAAAAATGAGTTTTCTGTTGAAAAGATAAAGCTGGTCAATATTGCTCCCGTGATTACTCCTGCTTTGTAATGTTTGAGATATCAAGCCAGAAGTGCTGCCAGTCATAGCCGTCAGGCAGGATTCGGGGTTTATGAAATGCTGGTTAACAACCCTACAATACTATCATCCCTGCCTTTCGACAGGCAGGCCTTCGCGGCCCTTCGGGATTATCAACATGACAAGCAGGATTACCAACTATTGGTATTCAAATACTATCCCCGTGGGGAGTTTATAGCTGGCTGAAAAAGCAAGATGGCTTTCTCTGATTAGTAAGCCGCTCAAGGTCAAATGAGATTGCCTCTGAATAAACTCGCTATAAAATATTAACTACATAAAAAAAGCATCCCGGTTAAAACCGGGATGCTTTCACATATTATTAATAGAATGATCCTTATGCTTCTGCCTGAACAGAAACAAAAGATTTGTTTGCCTTTCCTTTCTTAAACACCACAACGCCTGGTGTAAGTGCGAATAAGGTATGATCTTTTCCGATGCCTACGTTTCTGCCCGGGTTGTGTTTGGTACCGCGCTGACGCACGATAATGTTTCCTGCGATCACTTTCTGACCACCAAACACCTTAATGCCTAATCGTTTGCTTTCCGATTCGCGGCCGTTCTTTACTTTACCTTCACCTTTCTTATGTGCCATAACTGATAACTCAAGATTTAAATTTCAAATTAAAATTTCTGAAGCAGTATTAACCGATACTTTCAATCTGAACTTTCGTAAACTGCTGACGATGACCATTCTTTACAGCATAGCCCTTTCTCCGCTTCTTTTTGAAGATGATCACTTTGTTACCTTTTACGTGTTCGAGAATCTTTCCTGATACCTGAACTCCGCTTACAGTAGGGGCGCCAACTTCTACACTTCCACCATTATCAACCAGAAGGACTTTATCAAATGATACATTTGAACCAGCCTCTCCGTCCATTTTGGGTGCATAGATATATTGATCTTTAGCCACTTTGAACTGTTTCCCTGCAATGTCTACTATTGCGTACATGTGCTTATTATTTTTAAAAATTGGACTGCAAAGATAAGGCTAAGTCATAGAAAAACAAAAGGTTGTAAAAAAATAGAGAAAAACCTCCTAAAACCCTGTTTTTGGTGTGTTTAAGCATATTAATGTCGGCTATAGCCAGCAGTTCCTGTTAATATAATACACCCGAACGGAGCTTTTCAAACCAAAGGCAATTACACGTCACCATCATGAAAGTTGACTGATGAAGACCTGAACCGGTAACGCATTACTCATACTCAACCCAGAAGACGTTCATTTGAACTGACATTACCATGAGGTATTGACCTCAACTATCATTTTACAGATTACTCGTTATTTTTCATGTGATACCCAACGAAAGACGGAAGAAAAAAAAGTTTATTTTTTTTATCTCATCTATTGATTCATCAAAAAAATTTAAAGCGACTATCTGCCAAATACTTACATCAATAGCACATCTTCATGCTGGTGTCTGATGAAAAATCAGCGCTTTGTTTTTCCTTCATCATTTTGAATATTTGTCGATGCTGAAGTTTGAATTGGCCACACCCTCATATTTCATACTCACCGCTGAAAAAAAAATAATCATTTGCCAACAGAACTTATACGGTTTTGTTTGCAAAGACATATACGGGATTTAACATTAAATATTTTGCAATGAGTCAATCTGTACAGGAAGAACCTATTTTGAAAGAAAACAAAGACCGTTTTGTTCTCTTCCCGATTGTGCAACCTGAAATCTGGAAGTTTTACAAACAGGCAGAAGCCAGCTTCTGGACAGCCGAAGAGATCGACCTGAGTCAGGATATGAAAGACTGGCTTAACCTGAATGACGGTGAGCGTCATTTCATCACTCATGTGCTGGCTTTCTTCGCGGCCAGCGATGGGATTGTGAATGAAAATCTGGCTGAACATTTTGTGGGCGAAGTTCAATACACCGAAGCCAAGTTCTTTTATGGATTTCAGATTGCCATTGAAAACATTCATTCTGAAACATATTCTCTATTAATTGATACCTACGTAAAAGATCCGAGGGAAAAAGACAAACTTTTCCACGCGATTGATACCATGGACTGCGTGAAGAAAAAGGCCGACTGGGCACTGCGATGGATTTCCCAGGGCAGTTTTCAGGAAAGACTCATCGCATTTGCCGCTGTGGAGGGAATTTTCTTTTCAGGTTCATTTTGTTCCATATTCTGGCTGAAGAAACGCGGTCTGATGCCGGGCTTGACTTTTTCCAATGAGTTGATTTCCAGGGATGAAGGATTGCATTGTGATTTTGCATGCCATCTTTATACAAACCATGTGGTGAATAAATTACCGGTTGAGCAAGTGATTGATATCATCAGGGATGCCGTTGAAATTGAAAAGGAGTTTGTTACTGATGCGCTTCCTGTAAACCTGATTGGCATGAATGCCTTGCAGATGAGAGAGTATATTGAATTTGTTGCTGACCGGTTACTGAATGAGCTGGTTGGACAAAAAATTTACAACACACTCAATCCATTCGATTTTATGGACATGATCTCCTTACGGGGAAAAACCAATTTCTTCGAGAAACGTGTTGCCGAATATCAAAAAGCCGGAGTGATGAACAGTATGGAAAAAGATTCTTCTCCTAAGTTTTCACTGAACGAAGATTTTTGATACATTCGATAACATTTTTTAAACTTTCTTTTTTACACACACAACCCTTTTATAAATGCTCGTATTAAAACGTGACGGACACCGGGAGTCCGTAAAGTTTGACAAAATCACCGCCCGCATTGAAAAACTCTGCTATGGTTTAGATCCCAATTTTATCAACCCGGTAGAGGTGGCGATGAAGGTGATTAATGGTTTGTATGACGGAGTTTCAACACAGGAGCTTGATAATCTGGCCGCAGAGATTGCTGCCACACTTACAACAAAGCACCCTGACTTCGCCAAACTGGCGGCACGCATTGCGGTGTCAAACCTGCACAAGGTTACCAGTAAGTCTTTCTCGAATACGATGAAAAGACTTTATACGTATGTGGATCCAAAGAATGGTCAGAATGCTCCCCTTATCTCAAAGGAAACATGGAAGGTAATTCATGAGCATGCAGCCGAACTGGATGAAGCTATTATTTATGATCGCGACTTCAGCTATGATTACTTCGGTTTTAAAACACTGGAGCGCTCATACCTGATGAAGATTGATGGTAAAGTGGTGGAGCGCCCGCAGCATTTGCTGATGCGCGTAGCCGTGGGTATTCACGGTGAAGACATTCCCGCTGCGATTGAGACCTATAATTTGTTATCTGAGAAGTGGTTTACCCATGCCACTCCTACCCTGTTCAACGCAGGAACACCAAAGCCCCAGCTTTCGTCCTGTTTCCTCCTCACCATGAAGGATGACAGCATTGATGGTATTTATGATACTCTAAAACAAACCGCCAAGATTTCACAATCTGCCGGTGGTATTGGTCTCAGCATTCACAACGTGCGTGCAAAAGGATCATACATTAAAGGAACAGGCGGCACTTCCAATGGTATCGTGCCGATGCTCAGAAATTTTGACATGACTGCACGTTATGTAGATCAGGGTGGTGGCAAGCGCAAAGGAAGTTTCGCTATTTATCTTGAACCATGGCATGCTGATATTTTTGAGTTTCTTGAACTGAAGAAGAATCACGGAAAAGAAGAAATGCGTGCCCGCGACCTTTTCTATGCCATGTGGATTCCGGATCTTTTCATGAAACGCATAGAAAACAATGAATCATGGTCACTCTTCTGCCCTAACGAGGCTCCCGGCCTTGCTGATTGCTACGGTGAAGAATTTGAGCGCCTTTACGAGAAATACGAAAAAGAAGGAAAAGCCCGCAAGCAAATCAAAGCACAAGACCTGTGGTTTGAAATCCTCGAAGCACAGATTGAAACCGGCACACCGTATATGTTGTATAAGGATGCAGCCAACAAGAAATCAAACCAGAAAAATCTTGGTACGATAAAGTCAAGCAACCTCTGCACCGAGATTATGGAGTACACATCACCTGATGAAGTAGCCGTTTGTAATCTCGCATCAATTGCACTTCCTAAATTCGTAACCGAGGATGGCAAGTTTGATCACCAGAAGTTATATGAGATCACCAAAGTAGTGACGCGCAACCTCAACAAGGTAATTGATGTTAACTACTACCCGGTGCCTGAAGCGCGTTACTCCAATATGCGCCACCGCCCGATTGGTATTGGTGTGCAGGGCCTGGCAGATGCGTTCATATTACTTCGCATGCCATTCGATTCTGAAGAAGCACGCGGCCTGAACAAGGAGATTCATGAAACCATCTATTTCGCTGCCATGGAAACTTCCATGGAACTGGCCAAAGTAAATGGTACCTACGAAACCTTTAAAGGCTCACCGGTATCAAAAGGAATTTTCCAATTTGATATGTGGGGTGTTACTCCTGACTCCGGAAGATGGGACTGGGATAATCTGAAAAAAGATGTGAAACAATTTGGTGTTCGCAATTCCTTGTTGCTGGCTCCAATGCCTACCGCTTCCACTTCTCAGATTTTAGGTAACAACGAATGTTTCGAGCCATACACTTCAAACATCTACACCCGCAGAACGTTGTCAGGAGAATTCATTATTGCCAACAAGCATCTGATGAAAGATCTGATCAGTATGGGTTTGTGGAGCGAGAACATGCGCCAGAAACTGATTTCAACCAACGGTTCTGTTCAGCCAATTCCTGAGATACCTCAAAACATCAAGGATATATACAAAACCGTCTGGGAGATTTCGCAGAAATCTATTATTGATATGAGTGCTGATCGTGGAGCATACATCTGCCAGTCTCAGAGTTTGAATATTCACCTTACCGATCCAAACTTTGGCAAGCTTACCTCTATGCACTTCTACGCATGGAAGAAAGGATTGAAAACGGGTATGTATTACCTGCGCTCTACCGCTGCTGCTGATGCCATCAAGTTTACACTCGATAAAACAGCCATGTCTCAAACTTTTGTAGCCGCTACTCCTGCTGTTGCCAATGTAACTGAACCTGCTGCTGCCTATGCTGCCAAATCAGAAACACAGCAGGCGATTCCCTACGATCAGGCAACTGATTATGATCAGAGGCGTGCCGACATGGTTTGCTCTCTGGATAATCCGGATTCGTGTGAAGCATGTGGGAGCTAGAGAAAACAGAATCAAGACGTTCAACAAAGAAGAAGGCCCTGTTTATTGCAGGGCCTTTTCATTTAAAAGAATATTAGTTATTTGGCTTCGGTTCCCTGACTGGTTTTTCCAGATCCTGAACCTGAAATGGACTGTCTCATTTCTGTATCAGCCTGCACATTCTGCATTTTATAATAATCCATCACGCCTAAATTTCCATTTATGAATGCTTGTGCAATTGCCTTTGGGATTTCCGCCTCAGCCTGAATTACATTGGCACGGGCTTCCTGCGCTTTGGCGATCATCTCCTGCTCTAACGCAACCGCCATAGCCCTGCGCTCTTCTGCCCTGGCCTCTGCAACTCTCAAGTCAGCAGCCGCCTGATCGGTTTGAAGTTTTGCACCAATGTTGGCGCCCACATCCACATCGGCAATATCGATAGAGAGGATTTCAAAAGCAGTACCCGCATCCAAACCACGAGAAAGAACCAGTTTCGAAATTTTATCTGGGTTAGCCAATACCTCCTTGTGTGATTTAGCTGAACCAATAGAGGTAACAATACCTTCACCAACACGTGCCAAAATGGTTTCTTCACCAGCACCACCCACCAACTGGGCAAGACTGGCACGCACCGTTACTCGGGCAACGGCAATCAACTGTATACCATCTGCGGCTACCGCAGCTACTCTTGGAGTATTTATTACTTTGGGGTTTACCGAAATCTGCACTGCCTCAAAAACATCTCGACCTGCCAGGTTGATAGCAGTTGCTTGTTTAAAGGTCAAACTGATATTGGCTTTCTCAGCAGAAATCAACGCACGAATTACGTTTGGCACATCACCACCTGCCAGGTAATGGGTTTCCAATTCACGCGTAGTTACTATTAATCCTGCCTTGGTAGCAGTAATTAATGAATTTACAATAATTCCAGGTGGAACTTTACGAATCCGCATCCCGATCAATTCACCTATGGTAACGCTAACACCAGAAAAAATTGCGCTAATCCACAATCCCACGGGCACGAAATACATAAACATGAAAAATGCAACAATGCTGACAAAAACAATAAAAATGAAGGGTAAGCTTTCCATAGTATTAATTAATAGGTTCTACGATTATTTGGTTTGATTCAATTTTAATAATGCGAATTCTGCTTCCACTGTCAAGATACTCACCCAGCGTCTTCACCTCATACATCTTATTCTTAATCTCTGCTTTGCCAATTGGCCTCAGGGCTGAAACGGTTTGACCCTCAGCGCCAACAACCAAAGAGTCTAATTCACCTTCGTTTACTTTGCTTTTGATCGAGGACTTCAGTGAAAACCTGCTCCACACATTCGTTTTAAAGGAATAATATAAAATCAGACCTGAGGCTACTGAGGTTATTCCTACGGTTGACCATCCTGTTTCGCTGCCAAAATAATTGAAACTGAATCCAATTCCTGTTATCAGAAAAACAAATCCAACTATGCCAACAAGCGTGGTGCCCGGCACAAAAATAATTTCAGCGACAACCAGAAAGAGGCCAAAAAGTATAAGCGAAATAACAGTAATCCATTCAATCATATAACTCAATCTTCCTTATGCCAGCTAACAACACTCTGGAAGTTAAAGGTAATTAAAATTTCAAGTCCGCACTTTTAAATTTTAATAAGCTCTGGCGAATAAAACTCTCCGCGAAGAGGGCTTGCCGGAATAGATACATTTGCCTGCCTCCTCCTTTGCATCCAACGGAATACAACGAATGGTCGCTTTGGTTTCCTCTTTGATGGCGGCTTCCGTTTCAGGTGTGCCATCCCAGTGAGCTTCTACAAAACCACCTTTTCCGTCCAATATATTTTTGAAATCGTCATAAGAATCAACCTGTGTTGTTTTCTCGCCTCTGAACTTCAATGCTTTTTGATAAATGTTTTCCTGGATGCTATCCAGCAAAGCAGGTATCTCCGTGGCTATCGTATCCATCTTCATCAACTGCTTCTCCTTCGTGTCTCTGCGTGCAACTTCCACCGTTTTGTTTTCAAGATCACGCGGACCAATAGCGATGCGGACAGGAACTCCTTTCAATTCCCATTCAGCAAATTTAAATCCGGGCTTGTAGGTTTCGCGGTTATCAAACTTAACGGTATAGCCCTGCGCCCTTAATGCTTTGGAAATGATATCCGCCTGCTCTGTAATTCTGAGCAACTCAGCTTCATTCTTAAATATGGGAACAATCACGACATGAATTGGTGCAAGCTTTGGTGGCAACACCAGACCGTCATCATCAGAGTGAGCCATAATCAGTGCTCCGATTAAACGTGTGCTTACCCCCCAGGAAGTGCCCCAGACCATCTCCAGTTTTCCTTCTTTGTTGGTGAACTGCACATCAAATGCTTTGGCAAAATTCTGTCCCAGAAAGTGAGAGGTACCTGCCTGGAGCGCCTTTCCATCCTGCATCATGGCTTCAATACAATAGGTGTCAATGGCACCGGGAAAGCGTTCTCCCTCTGATTTCTTTCCTTTTATAACAGGCATTGCCATGAATGTTTCTGCAAACTCTGCATATACATCCAGCATCTGTTCTGTCTCTTTGATTGCCTCATAAGCTGTGGCATGTGCCGTGTGACCTTCCTGCCATAAAAATTCCGCAGTGCGCAAAAAAAGCCTTGTCCGCATTTCCCAACGCACTACATTGGCCCATTGGTTTATGAGCAAAGGCAAGTCCCGATAGGATTGTATCCATTTTTTATAGGTACTCCATATGATGGCTTCACTGGTCGGGCGAACCACAAGTTCCTCTTCCAGTCTGGCAGTGGGATCAACGATCAGTTTTCCCTTATTTTCAGGATCATTCTTAAGCCGGTAATGGGTTACAATGGCACATTCTTTGGCAAAACCTTCCGCATTTTTCTCCTCAGCCTCAAACATACTTTTGGGCACAAAAAGCGGGAAGTAGGCATTCAAATGACCGGTATCTTTAAACATCTTATCCAGGGCATGTTGCATTTTCTCCCAGATACTGTAGCCGTATGGCTTAATCACCATACATCCGCGCACATCCGAATTTTCAGCCAGATCAGCCTTTTTTACCAAATCGATATACCATTGTGCATAATCCTCACTCCTGCTTGTAATCTCTTTTCCCATTGAATTCTGTGCTAATTATTTCGTAAATTTGTTAAGTCCGGCAAATATAGACGAGGATTGGGTGCCAGACCTTTGTTCTTAATAAATTTTAATTGGCAAAATGGCATAACTACCAAATGATAAAAGGCATCAAATTCACATTTTTAACGTTATACTTGTTGTATAGAACATCCGTTAAAACGGATCAGGTGAGTGGACTTCAGGCTAAATGAAAAAACTATGAAAATCAGAATCACTTTCTTAAGTCTTATGGCGATTTCAACTGCGATGGTTGCAACAGCGCAAGTGGCTGAGTACGATGATATGTATTTCAATTCAAAGGACAGGACGGTCGTAATGGCCTCAAAACCGTTGACTTTAAATAACATAACTTCTGAATCCTATGAAGTGAAAACTGCCATTAACCCAACGGATAGTTATTCAGCCCGAAACGTCAATCCAGAATACATCTCTCAGAGCACCGTTAATCCATCAGGTTCTGTTGAAGCGGCTCCTTACTTTATCCCTGACTATACACCGGTTGGTGTGAATCAGAACCTGAATAAGAATTTAAGTTACGGTGGGAACAATACGTATAGTGGAATGATGCCCGCTTATGGTAACCCTTACAACAGTTTTTATCCTTCTATGAATGGCTATAATCCTTACGGATATGGCTACAACAGTGGCTTCAATTCCATGTATGGATACAATCCTTATGGCTACAATGGCTTCAATTCCGGTTGGTCTTCCATGCTGGGTTTAACCTTGGGTATGGGTAGTTATAACCCATGGGGAGGATCTTCATTCTTCGGTAACAGTTTCGGATTCAATCCATATGGGATGGGAATGGGAATGGGCATGGGTTATGGTTATTACCCAGGCAATGTAATGATCATCAACAATGATTATTACAATAATGCTGCCTATGGCAAACGTACTTCACGCAGCAGCGACACAAACAATACTATTAATCAGAATAACAGAAGGACTGCTGCCAACACGATGGTCACAACTGATTCACAAGGCAGGGTTCGTGGTTCCAGTGGCCGGGTTTCTGGCGATGCAGCTACTACAAATTCGAGTTCCTATTATCAAAGTGGCTGGAGATCGAATCCTGAAACCAATTCATCAGCCAGAACCAACTGGAACACTGCCGGAAGAACCGGTGGTGATAATACAGGTTTTTCAAACAGGACAAATTCCGGACTCAATACCGGCCGCAGCAACAATTCTTCATTTTTCGACAATAGTTCGAGAAGTACGAACACTGGCAGCAGTAATTTCTCAAGTGGTGGTGCCAGCAGAAGCAGTGGCAGTATGAGTGGAGGTTCTTCGTCAGGTGCAAGACGCGGAAGAGATTAAAGCAAGCAGCCAAAACTTTAATGGTATGTTCAAGAGGGGCAAATGGCTCATAGGAATTCTCATGCTTTTACCCACCGTGATATGGGCCCAGAGCACATCCGAGACGGCACTTCTGTTTAGTCGTACAAGGCCGGGCGGGAGCGCCCGCATACAAGGAATGGGCGGAGTACAAACCAGTCTGGGAGGAGATTACAGTTCAGCCTTTTCCAATCCTGCAGGTTTGGGTATGTTTAACAGGTCAGAGATTTCGATCACCCCAGGGTTTAATACGGCCAATGTTACTTCTGACTATCTCGGTAATAAAGGAACTGAATCAAAAACCAATTTCGCTATTCCCGGACTCGGGCTTGTTTTTCAAACAGAAAAAGATGGCAGAAAAGGATTTTTAAGTGGCACATTTGCCGTGTCTATGAACCGTGTAAACAATTTCAATCAGAACTTCTCATATAACGGAACCAATGATAAAAATTCAATCATAGATTACTTTATTGAAGACGCTACCGGTTACGATCCCAATTCATTTTTAATCAATGGAAGCAACTTTAATACTCCCACGGGCCTTGCCTATAACAATTACCTGATAGAAGATTCAACTTTTATTGATCCATCAGCCTCACGGCTTGAATACCTTTCTGTAATGGGAACCTTCCCTACCAATCCACAAGATATCCGTGAAGCGTTTCAACTGGAGGACGTGCAAACAGAAGGAGCTCAGAATCAATGGAGTTTTTCCTATGGCGCTAATCTTTCTGACAAGGTATTTATTGGTGCGGGCGTAGGATTCACTACGCTACGGTTTGCCAGCAAAAAGACATACACCGAATCAGATTATTTTTTCGTCCTGGATCCTGATTTCAATCCACTGGATAATATGATTCTTGAAGAAGAATTACGAATCAACGGAAACGGGATAAATGGAACACTGGGGGTAATATTCAGGCCAATTGATATGGTTCAGATTGGCGTTTCGTACACATCTCCAACATTGTATCAACTCACCGATTCATACCGGGCCACAATGACAACCCGATGGAACAACTTTGATTATACAGGTAATGGTGACCGCATCAATAATGTTAGTGAAGAAACGGATGAAGTAATCTCAGAATATGATTTGAAAACACCGAGCCATTTAAGTATCGGTGGCACCGTATTCTTTCAAAAATCCGGATTTATTTCAGCTGATGTAGAGATGGTAAACTATTCCGGAGCCCGGTATTCTTCACAGGTATCTGGAATTTCATTTGATACTGACAATAACAATATTAAAACCTTATATCAATCTACGATCAATTACCGGGTAGGCGGAGAATACCGGTTTAATAATTATCGGGTGCGCGCTGGTTATAACTATATGTCCGATCCTTTCACTACTGAACAAAATGGAATAAGCAGAGAAATCACATCACTTTCAGGTGGATTGGGTTACCGCACGAAAAAGTTCTATGTGGATTTTGCGCTGGTCTATTCACAAGGCGAATCTTCCTATCGGCCTTACCGGGTAAATTCCATTGACAGCCCTCTTGTTGCTATCGAAAGTAAGAATACGTTTGCAATAATAACGGTTGGCATTCCATTCTGATCAGATCATTAACTGTAATTTATTCAGGATATCTTCAACCAGAATTGTAGCTGCTGAAATTGTGTGTGATGCCATATTGTAGAACCGTATACGCTGAGATCGTAAAAATTCTATGTGGTCTTTTAATTCATCGGGAGCAAGTTTTGCAAGCAAGGGCCTTTCCTGCCTGTTGGACTTTAATATTCTATCTGCAATTTCGCGGGCAGGCACATCAAGGAATATTGTTTGCCCAAGTCTGTTCATGACCTCCATGTTGTCAAAAAAAACTGGAGCCCCTCCTCCGGTTGCCATTATGAATTGTTGATTTTCTTCTGAGATCTTCTTCAGCAGTTGTGATTCGATTTTCCGAAACGTATTCTCTCCGCGATGCTTGAATATCTCCTTCACAAGCATTCGTTCACTCTTTTCTATCTCTGAATCCAGATCAATGAATGGTATACTTAATTTCTGCGCGAGTTGCCCGCCCAGCGTAGTTTTGCCACACCCAGGCAAACCAATTAAAAATATTTTCATTTCAGTAAGTTGAGAATATCTGTAGCGGATGGTGTGTCATTGTGATGCCAGTTGCCACGCACAGTTCCATTATTCCATAAAGCAATACCCGGATTGGATCGAATTATTGTTTTCAACACGGTTGCATCGGCAAAGTAATAAGGCACACCTAACTGGTGCTCATGACGAAAGGCTTCCATGGCATCCGAACCTGAAGAAGTCAGAATAAAACAATCCAGTTTACCCTCCAATTGGTTAGTTAAGTCACGTATTGAAGAAATATTATCAGAAGAAGCTTTCTCAACGTTAAAAATCACGATCAGTAGTTTGGCACCTTCAAATGTATACTGAGTCATGTCTTCACCTTCAGGGTTGCTTACTGAATAGTCCGTAATTTTTGGTTTTGTCTTATCCTCATTCAAAACACGCGAAGAGATATATTTGTATCCATCATCAGATGATAAAAATTGTGTGGAGCGTTCTTCCTTTCCATTTTTCTCAAATGTGTATTCAATAACCGGTTGCTCTGGGGGAAGCATCTGCTGAGGAATAGTATTGCCAACGCGGTATGCACGAAAGTCAATAAATGGGAGATGTCTGATTGCATATGCCCCAAGAAAAATACTTATCACAACCACAGCTATTACCACACCGTTACCATGAAGTTCGCGCAGTGCTGATTCATAACTTTTGCGATACCAGAACAGATGCAGCACAAACACCATGAGTACAACATCTTTTGTGAACGACTCCCAGGGAGTTAATTTAATCGCATCGCCAAAGCAGCCACAGTCGGTGACCTTATCAAAATAGGCAGAGTAAAAGGTGAGGAAGGTGAAAAAGGTCATCATCAGCAACAGCAACCAGGCCGTGAGATTCATTCTCCACCAGATCAGAATCGCAAAACCAAGAGCTACCTCGAGAATTATTAAAATCATTCCAATCTCCAGTGCCCATGGAATGAAATAGTGAAAGAAAGAACCGAAGTCTTCCGCAAACACTTCAAAGTATTCTTCCAGTTTAATTTGTGTGCCTATCGGATCATTCAGCTTTATCAAGCCCGAAAATATCAGAAGTCCTCCCACAAAAAATCGGGAAAACTGATCAATTACTTTTTTAATCATAAAATATAGGTTGATTACAGAATCTTGAAAACTTGCTGGTCATATATTCAAACAAGTATCCTCCATTGATTTTAACTATTTCGATTTTATCAGGCAAAATACAGCATAATTAATCATGTCTTGATAATTTGCTTTCACACCTTCACTTGCGAGTGTCTTACCTTGATTATCTTCAATCTGTTTCACTCTCAACAATTTCATTAGAATAATATCCGTCATAGAACTCACACGCATGTCGCGCCAGGCCTCGGCATAATCATGATTTTTATTCTGAAGCAAATCAAAGGTTTCATTGACAGCCTGGTCGTAAAGAGGTTCCAGTTCCGCAAAATTCATCTCTATCTGAACTGAGTCCTCCAGCTTCAACTGAATCAAGGCGATAACGCAATAGTTTATGATCCCTATAAATTCATCTCTGATCGGATCATCCACTTTCTGCACACCCTTTTCCTGAATACTGCGAATGCGTTGTGCCTTGATATAAATCTGATCGGTAATTGACGGTATTCTAAGTATCCGCCAGGCCGTGCCGTAATCGTGGGTTTT
>Ga0105096_10000487_pt1 | contig 13803 bp, 9 predicted proteins | sample PPLLak3cmMay2015_FD_87036 | JGI IMG/M metagenome (GOLD analysis project Ga0105096, IMG submission 87036) | Freshwater sediment microbial communities from Prairie Pothole Lake near Jamestown, North Dakota, USA - PPLs Lake P7 Core (1) Depth... | ecosystem: Environmental > Aquatic > Freshwater >... | reverse complement strand
TCGAGCTGCTGATCGAGGCCGGCGCCGACAAGGAGGCAAAGATCGGCTTCGGGGTGCGGCCGCTGATGTACGCGGCGGGCAACGGCGAGGCCGGCGTGGTGCAGGCGCTGCTGCGCGCCGGCGCCGACCCGCTGGCGCGCAACGAGGTCGGCCGCACGGCGCTGATGATGGTCAAGGACCGCGACTACGTCGACGTCATCAACATCCTGCACGAGGCCGAGTCGCTGCTGGAGAGCGCCGGCTGCGGCTCGCGCAATGCCCCCGACATGCAGGTCGTGACCTTCCTCAAGCCGGCGCCCAAGAGCTGAAAGGGCGGCAGCCGCCGGCTCACGCGGGGGCGGTCCACGCGCCCGACTTGCCGCCGCGCTTTTCCAGCACGCGGATGTCGCCCATGACCATGCCGCGGTCGGCGGCCTTGCACATGTCGTACACGGTCAGCAGGCCCACCTGGACCGCGGTGAGTGCTTCCATCTCGACGCCGGTGCGGCCCAGCGTCTCGACCTGCGCCGTGCAGCGCACCTCGCTGCGTTCGCGGTCGAGCTCGAAATCCACCGCGACGCGCGTGATCGGCAGCGGGTGGCACAGCGGCACCAGGTCGGCGGTTCGCTTGGCGCCCTGGATGGCGGCGATGCGCGCCACGCCGATGACGTCGCCCTTCTTCGCCTGCCCTCGCGATATGAGCTCGAAGGTCGCGGGCTGCATGCGGATGACGCCGCTGGCACGCGCCACGCGGTGCGTCACCTCCTTGGCGCCGACATCGACCATGTGGGCCTGGCCCTGGGCATCGAAGTGCGTCAGCGGCGAGTCCGGGGGGGCGGTGGGCGCGGGCTTCATGGTCGGGCAAGGTCCAGCAACATGGCGGTGTCATGATAGTGACAGGGAACGTCGCCACCCCGCCGGCGCTCCAAGCCGCACCGCCACCAGCTTGCCATGCCCCTGAAGCCCCGTCCGATCGCCCTCTGGCGCCGCCTGCTGGCCGCGCTGCTGGCGCTGCTGATGCTGAGTGCCGGTCCGGCGCAGGCCCAGGTGCGACTGCCGGCGCTCGGCGAGTCGGCGTCCGAAGACCTGACGGTGGGCAACGAGCGGCGCATCGGCGACCGCATCATGTCGATGGGCCGGCGCGACCCGAGCTATTTCGACGACCCGGTGCTGCTGGAGTACGTGCAGTCGCTGTGGAATCCGCTCGTCGCCGCGGCGCGCCAGCGCGGCGACATCGGCGCCGAGACCGGCGACGCCTTCGCCTGGGAGATCTTCCTCATGCGCGAGCGCAGCGTGAACGCCTTTGCGCTGCCCGGCGGCTACGTGGGCGTGCACCTGGGGTTGATCGCGCTGACGACGGCGCGCGACGAGCTCGCTTCGGTGCTGGCGCACGAGCTGTCGCACGTCACGCAGCGCCACATCGCGCGCAGCATCGCGCCGCAGCAGCAGGCCACGCTGATGGCGATGGCGGGGCTGTTGCTGGGCCTCATCGTGGCCGGCGCCGCCGGCAACGCCGACATGGCCAACGCCGCCATGGCCAGCGGCCAGGCGGCGGCGATCCAGGGGCAGCTGAATTTCTCGCGCGACATGGAGCGCGAGGCCGACCGCATCGGCTACGGCGTCCTGGCCGACGCCGGCTTCGCCACCGCCGGCATGGGTGCGATGTTCGAGAAGATGGACTTCGCGTCGCGGCTCAACGACAGCGGCGGCTTCCCCTATCTGCGCACCCACCCGCTGACGGTCGACCGCATCAGCGAGGCGCGCAGCCGCGCGCTGCTGTCCGAGAGTGCACGGCCGGGGCCGCCGATGTGGCACGCGATGATGCAGATGCGCGCCCGCGTGCTGATGGACGACGGCGTGCAGGGCCTGCGGCGGCTGGGCGGCGAGACCTCGTCGCCGCTGCTCGTCGACCGCGTTGCGGCGCTGTACGGCGGGGCGATGGCAGCGTCGATGCTGGGCGAACACGCGCGCGCCGAGGCGCAGGTGCGCGAAGCGCTGCAGCTGGCGGCCACCGCGTCGCCGCGGGAACCCATGGCCGAGGCGGCATTGCTGTTGCTGCAGGCGCAGGGCCGGCTGGCGCGCGGCGACGCCGCGGGCGCGCGCGCGGCGCTCGACGCGCTGCCCGCCGGCACCAGCGTGCGCCCGCCGCTGCTGCTGCGCGCCCAGGCCGCGCTCGCGCTGCAGCGTGCCGCCGGCGCCGAGGATCGCGGCGCGGCCAATGTCGAGCTGCGCCGCCAGACCGAGGCGCTGCAGACCTGGCTGGCCGACCACCCGCAGGATGCGGCAGCCTGGGAGCTGCTGGCCGGCACCAGCGAGGCGCTCGGCCTGACGCTGCGCTCGATGCGCGCCGCCGCCGAGGCGCGCGCCGTGGTCGGCGACCTCAACGGCGCCATCGACCGCCTGCGGGCTGCGCAGGCGGCTGCGCGCACGCCGGCGGCGCAGGACTTCATCGAGGCCTCGATCGTCGACGTCCGGCTGCGCCAGCTCATGGCGCAGCGGCGCCAGATGGTGCTGGAAGCGCGCGGCGGCAGCGCCGAGGCGCCGCCGCCGCAGTAGCCGCCGGGCCCGGGCTCGCGCCGCGGGTTGCTCGCGGCCAGAATGCAGCCCCAGGAGGCACGGCGGGCATGCAGCGCACAGGGCGGCGGTGGACACGGGCGGTGGCGCTTGCGCTGGCGGGCCTCGCCGCCTTCGGCCAGGCGCCGGCGGCGCGCGTGTCCGGCGTCTCGCCCAGCGGCGAGGTGGCCGAGGTGCGGCAGGTCGTGGTGCGCTTCGACGCCGCCGTCGTGCCGGCCGGCGACCCGCGTCTGCCGGCGCCTTTCACGCTGTCGTGCAACGGCGCCACGCCGCCCGGCGACGGCCGCTGGACCGACGACCGCACCTGGGTCTACGACCTGCACCAGCTGCTGGCCGCCGGCAGCCGCTGCACGCTGCAGGCACGGGCGGAGTTTCGGCCGCTCGGCGGCGCGCTCGAAGGCCCGCAGCGCTACGCCTTCACCACCGGCGCGCCGGTGGTGGTGGCTGTGCAGCCCTATCCCGGCTCGCGCATCGACGAGGACCAGCACTTCCTGCTGCGGCTCAACGGCCGCGCCGATGCCGACAGCGTGCGCCGCGCCGTCTGGTGCGAGGTCGAGGGCCTGGGCGAGCGGTTGCCGGTGACGCTGATCGAGGGCGCGGCGCGCGACGCCGTGCTGCGCCAGCGGCTGCGCGACGCCGATCCGCGGCAGGTGCTGCTGCTGGCCTGCCAGCGCCCGTTCCCGGCCGAGGCCGGGGTGCGCCTGGTGTGGGGTGCCGGCGTGGCGGCGGCGGGTGCGCCGCAGCTCGTGTTGCGCCGCGAACAGCGCTTCGAGTGGAAGGTGCGGCCGCGTTTCCTGGCCGAATTCCGCTGCGAACGCGAGAACGCGTCCTCGCCCTGCATGCCGTTGCGCCCGCTGGCGCTGCGCTTCAACGCCCCGGTGGCGCGGGCGGCGGCGCTGGCGGTGCGGCTGCAGCCGGCCCAGGGTGCCGCGCTGGCGCCGCGCATCGATGGCAACGACGCCTGGGTCCAGGAACTGCGTTTTGCCGCGCCACTGGCCGAGAACGCGCGCTTCACGCTCGTGCTGCCTGCCGATCTGCGCGACGACGCCGGCCGGCCGCTGGCCAACGCGGCGGCTTTTCCGCTGCCGGTGGCCACCGGCGGGCTGCCGCCGCTGGCCAGGTTTGCCGGCGGCGGCTTCGGCATCGTCGAGGCCGGGCCCGACGCCATGTTGCCGCTGACGCTGCGCCACGTGCAGGCCGACCTGGCCGGCGCCGCCACCGGCGGCCGTGTCGCGATCAAGCGGCTGGACGCGGCCAGCGGCGACGCGGAACTGCTGCGCTGGATCGCGCGCCTGCAGCAGGACGAGGCCGCGCAGTGGAAGACCCGCGACACCCCGCTCCTGGCGCAGGAGGCCGGCGTGCGGCGCGCCGAGTTGCCGCAGTTGCAGGGCACCGAGCCGCGCGCCACCGAGGTCGTCGGCATCCCGCTGCCGCAGCGCGGCTATCACGTGGTGGAGGTCGAGTCGCGCATCCTCGGCCACGCGCTGCTGGCCGCGCGCGCGCCGATGTTCGTGCGCACCGGGGCGCTGGTCACCAACCTGGGCGTGCACTTCAAGCGCGGGCGATCGTCGAGCCTGGTCTGGGTGACGACGCTGGACCGTGGCCGCCCGGTGGCCGGCGCGCGCGTCGCGGTCAACGACTGCCGGGGCCGGCCGCTGTGGAGCGGCAGCACCGACGCGCAGGGGCTGGCGCGCATCGACCGCGGTTTCGACGACGAATTCGATGAGCGCTGCCTGAGCCGCCAGGGCCACTTCGTCACCGCGCGGCTGGGCGACGACCTCTCGTTCGTCTTCGGGCACTGGAACCGCGGCATCGAGCCCTGGCGCTTCGGCCTGCCCACGGCCGATGGCACGACGCCCGATCGCCGCGCGCACACGGTGTTCGACCGCACGCTGCTGCGCGCCGGCGAGACGGTGTCGATGAAGCACTACGTGCGCGACGAGACCGAGCGCGGCCTGGCGTTGCCGGCGCCCGGCAGCCTGCCCGACGAAGTCGTGCTGACGCATGTCGGCAGCGGCAGCGAGGCCGTGCTGCCGCTGGCCTGGCCGGCCGGGCCGAGCGGCGTGCACGCCGCCGAGAGCCGCTGGCTGATCCCGAGGAACGCCGCGCTGGGCCGGTACGACGTGGCCTTGCGCCGCGGCGAGCAGCGCCTGGCCAGCGGCAGCCTGCGCGTCGAGGCCTTTCGCGTACCGCTGGTCGACGCCCGGCTGTCGGCGCCGGCTACGCTGCCGGTGGCGCCGAAGTCGGTCACGCTGCAGGCGCAGCTCGACGCGTTCGCCGGCGGCCCGCTGGCGGCACAGCCGCTGCAGCTGTCGGCGCTGCTGCGACCGGTGACGCCCGCCTTCGCCGGCTTCGAGGACTTCAGCTTCGCGCCGGCGGCCGCCGATCGAAGCGACGACGACGAGGCGCCCGACGGCGGCCGGCTCGTCGCCGACCGGCTGGCCGCGGTGACCGACGCCGCCGGCGCGGCGTCGATCGTCGTCGCCGGCCTGCCCGCGCTGGCGGGGCCGTCGGAGCTGCTGGCCGAGCTCGGTTTCACCGACCCCAACGGCGAGGTGCAAACCGTCGCCCAGCGTGTGCGGCTGTGGCCGAGCGCGGTGCTCGCCGGCCTGAGCGTGCCGCGCTGGACGGCGGCGCGCGGCGCGGCGCGCTTCACCGCGGTCGTGCTCGACCATGCCGGGCGGCCGCTGCAAGGCCGCGCGGTGACGGTGGCGGGCCGGCTGCGGCAGACGATCACGACGCGCCAGCGCATCGTCGGCGGCTTCTACGCCTACGACAACCGGCGCGAGACGCGCGAGCTCGGCAACCTGTGCAGCGGCACCACCGACGCCCGCGGGCAGCTGGCCTGCGACGCGAAGATCGACGCCAGCGGCGAGGTCGAGCTGCTGGCGCGCGCCGCCGACGACGCCGGCCGCGTCAGCGAGGCCGCGACCACGGTGTGGATCAGCAGCGGCGGCGAATGGTGGTTCGGCCAGGACGACGACGACCGCGTCGACCTGCTGCCCGAGCGGCGCGAGGTCGAGCCCGGCGAGACGGCGCGGCTGCAGGTGCGAATGCCCTTCCGCCAGGCCACCGCGCTGGTGACGGTGGAGCGCGAGGGCATCGTCGACGCGCGCGTGCTCGAGCTCTCGGGCCGCGAGCCGGTGATCGAGCTGCCGGTGCCGCGCACCGCCGACCGCTCCTGGGCGCCCGACGTCGCCGTGAGCGTGCTCGTGCTGCGCGGCCGGCTGCGCGAGGCGCCGTGGTGGTCGATCTTCACCTGGGGCTGGCGCGATCCGGTGCAGTGGTGGCGCGCCTTCCGCTACGAGGGCCGCGACTGGCGCGCGCCGACGGCGCAGGCCGACCTGGCCAAGCCGTCGTTCCGGGTCGGCGCGACGCGGCTGGCGGTCGGGCTGGCGGAGCACCGGCTCGACGTTCGCGTCACGCCCGCAAAGACGCAGTACGGCGTGCGCGAGACCGTGAAGACCACGGTGCGCGTGAGCCAGGGCGGCCGGCCCGCGGCAGGGGCCGAGATCGCCTTCGCGGCTGTCGACGAGGGCCTGCTCGCGCTGCAGGACAACCGCTCCTGGGACCTGCTGGGCTCGATGATGGCGCCGCGCCCCTGGGGCGTGGTCACGGCCACCGCGCAGGGCGAGATCGTCGGCCGACGCCACTACGGCCGCAAGGCGCTGCCGCCCGGCGGCGACGGCGGCCGCAATCCGACGCGCGAGCTGTTCGACACGCTGCTGCTGTGGCGCGGCACGGTGGTGCTCGATGCCAACGGCGAGGCGCAGGTCGAGGTGCCGCTGAACGATTCGCTGACCAGCTTCCGGCTGGTGGCGGTTGCCGCCGCCGGCGCCGACCGCTTCGGCACCGGCAGCGCCAGCGTGCGCGTCAGCCAGGACCTGCAGATGCTGCCGGGCATCGCGCCGCTGGCACGCCAGGGCGACCGCTTCGACGCCGGCTTCACGCTGCGCAACACGACGGCGCGCGCGATGACGGTGCGGGCGACGCTGGCCGGCCGCAGTGGCGAAACGGCGCTGGACTTTGCGCCGCAGACCGTGCCGCTGGCCGCCGGGGCGGCGCAGGAACTGCGCTGGCGCGTGCAGGTGCCGGACGACGCCACGCGCATCGAGTGGCAGGCCGCGGCCGAGGAGACCGGCGCCGCGCGACCGGCGCGCGACGCCGTGCGCGTCGTGCAGGCGATCGCGCCGGTGGTGCCGGTGCGCGTCCGGCAGGCCTCGCTGCAGCCGCTGACCGGCACGCTGACGCTGCCGCTGGCGCTGCCGACCGACGCCCTGCCCGGCAGCGCCCAGGTCGTGGCGACGCTGCAGCCGCGGCTCGGCGGCGCCCTGCCCGGCCTGCGCCGCTTCTTCGAGACCTACCCCTACACCTGCCTGGAGCAGCAGGCGTCGCGCGCCATCGCCTTGCGCGATGCCGCGGCCTGGGCCCGGCTGCAGGGCGAGATCGCCGGCTACCTGGACAGCGACGGCCTGGCCGGCTACTTCCCGCCGGCGCCGGGCGATCCGCCGCAGGGCAGCGACCGCCTCACCGCGCATCTGTTGAGCGCGGCGCACGAGGCCGGCTGGGCCTGGCCCGCGGCGGCGCAGGACGCCATGCTGCGCGGGCTGGCGGCCTTCGTCGAAGGGCGCATCGAGCGCCGCTTCGCCGCGCCGCGCGCCGACCTCGAGGTGCGCAAGCTGGCCGCGCTGGAGGCGCTGGCGCGCCACGGCCGCGCGACACCGCGCCTGCTGGGATCGGTGGGGCAGACGAGCGCGGCCTGGCCGACCTCCGCGCTGCTCGACCTGTGGAGCGTGCTGCGGCGTGTGCAGGGCGTGCCGCAGGGCGCGCAGAGGCTGGCCGAGGTGCAGCGCCTGCTGCGGTCGCGCCTGCTCGCCGGCGGCACGACGCTGCGCTTCAGCACCGAAGCCGGCGACGACTGGTGGTGGTTGATGGACGGCCCCGACGCCAATGCCGCACGGCTGGTGCTGGCGGCCACCACGGCGCCGGGCTGGCAGGACGATCTGCCCCGGCTCGTCAACGGCACGCTGGCGCGCCAGCGTGGCGGCGCCTGGTCCACCACCACCGCCAACCTGTGGGGCGTGCTGGCGCTGGAGCGTTTTGCCGCCGTCGCCGAGGCGGTGCCGGTGGCTGGCCGCAGCGTGCTGCAGCTCGGCGGCGCGACGCAGGCGCTGGACTGGCAGGCCGCGCCCGACGGCGGCGCGATGGCGCTGCCGCTGCCTGCGGCCGGCGCGACCCTGGCCGCGCGCCACGAAGGCGCCGGCCGGCCCTGGCTGACGCTGCAGACGCTGGCCGCGGTGCCGCTGCGCGCGCCGCTGGCCGCCGGCTACCGCATCACGCGCAGCGTGAGCGCGGTGCAGCGCCAGTCGCCCGAGGGCTGGCGCCGCGGCGACATCCTGCGCGTGCGGCTGGAGATCGAGGCGCTGGGCGACATGGCCTGGGTCGTCGTCAGTGACCCGGTGCCCGCCGGTGCGGCGCTGCTGGGCGGCGGACTCGGGCGCGATTCGGTGCTCGCGACGCAGGCCGAGCGGCGCGAAGGCAGCGCCTGGCTGGCCTACGAAGAGCGCGCCGCCGAAGCCTGGCGCGCCTATTACGGCTGGCTGCCGCGCGGCCGCCACGTCGTCGAATACACGCTGCGGCTGAACACCGCCGGCCGCTTCGGGCTGCCGCCGACGCGGGTCGAGGCCTTGTACGCGCCCGAGACCTTCGGCGAGCGCCCCAACGAGCCGCTGGAGGTGGCGCCGTGAAGCCGGCGTGGCTGGCCGCAGTGGGCGTGGCCGCCGCGCTGGCGGCCACGCCGGTGCTGGCCGCGCCCGCCTTCGACGCCGTGCGCGCCGCGCACACGCCGTCGGACCTGCCGCTGCTCGATCGCCACGGCGCCGTGCTGCAGGTCGTCCGCGTCGACGAGCGCGTGCGGCGCGGGCCCTGGCTGACGCTGGCCGACATCTCGCCGGCGCTGCGCGACGCCATCGTGCTCGGCGAGGATCGCCGCTTCTGGGCCCACGGCGGTGTCGATTGGCGCGCCCTCGCTGCCGGCGCCTGGGCCTCGGCATGGAATTCGCGCACCCGTGGCGCGTCGACGCTGACGATGCAACTCGCAGGCCTGCTCGACGACGAACTGGCGCGCCCGGCCGGCGGCCGCAGCGTGGGGCAGAAGCTGACGCAGGTGCTGCGCGCGCGCGAGCTCGAGGACGGCTGGAGCAAGACGCAGATCCTGGAGGCCTATCTCAACCTGGTGCCGCTGCGCGGCGAGCTGGTCGGCGTCGCGGCGGCCAGCCAGGTGCTGTTCGGCAAGCACGCCAGCGGCCTCGACGCCGACGAGGCGGCCTTGCTCGCGAGCATAGTGCGCGGCCCCAACGCCGGCGCGGCCCTGCTGGAGCGCCGCGCGTGCGAAATCCTGCACCGGCAGCAGCTGAGCTGCAACGGCCTGGCGCTGACGCTGGCCCAGGCGCTGGCGCGCCCACCGGGCCCGCTGCTGTCCCCGCAGGGCGAGGCGCTGGCGCCACACCTGGCGCGCCGCATGACACCGCCGCCGCACGGCGGCCCCTGGCGCAGCACGCTCGACGCCACCGTGCAGCGCGTGGCGCTGGCCGCGCTGCGCCGCCAGCTGGCCGAGTTGCGCGGCCGCGAGGTCGAGGACGGCGCGGTGCTCGTGCTCGACAACGCCAGTGGCGAGGTGCTGGCCTGGGTCGGATCGTCGGGGTCGGCGTCGAGCGCGCCCGCCGTCGACGCCGTGGGGGCGCGCCGGCAGCCTGGGTCGACGATCAAGCCCTTCGTCTATGCGCAGGCGCTGCAGCAGCGCCTGATCACCGCCGCCAGCGTGCTCGACGACGCGCCGTTGCAGCTCGCCGCCGGCGCCGCGCTGTACCGGCCGCAGAACTACGACGGCGGCTTCAAGGGGCCGGTCGGCGCGCGTGCGGCGCTGGCCGGCAGCCTGAACGTGCCGGCGGTGCGCGTCGGCGCGATGCTCGGGCCCGACGCCGTCTTCGCCACGCTCGCCGACGCCGGCCTGCAGCCGCGCGAGAGCGCTGGCTTCCACGGCCACGCGCTGGCGCTGGGCAGCGCCGAGGTCACGCTGCTGGACCTGACCAACGGCTACCGCATCTTCGCGCGCGGCGGCGTCTGGAGCCCGGTGCGCTGGCAGCCTGCGTTGGCGGCGCTGTCGCCGGCGCCGCCGCGACGCGTCTTCGACGCCGCCACGGCCTTCATCGTCGCCGACATCCTGGCCGACCCCGCGGCGCGTGCCGTCACCTTCGGCCTCGACAGCCCGCTGGTGACGCGCGGCTGGGCGGCGGTGAAGACCGGCACCAGCAAGGACATGCGCGACAACTGGTGCATCGGCTTCACCGACCGCTACACCGTCGGCGTCTGGGTCGGCAATGCCGGCGGCGCGCCGATGCACGGCGTGAGTGGCGTCAGCGGCGCGGCACCGGTGTGGCGCGAGGTCGTCGCGCAGCTGCACGCGCGCACGCCCTCGCGGCCGCCGCAGGCGCCGCCGGGGTTGGTCGCGCAGCGCGGCGAGTGGTTCGTGGCCGGCACCGAGGCCCCTGCCGGCGGCGCCGCCGCGGCCGGCCGAGCGCAGCCCTTCGGCATCGGGTCACCGCGCGACGGCACCGTGCTGCTGCTGGACCCCGACATCCCGATGACGGCGCAGCGCATGGCATTCGTCGGCGCGCCGGGGCAGTGGCGGCTGAACGGCCGGACGCTGGGCACCGGAAGCGTCGTGCACTGGCTGCCGCGGCCGGGCCGCCACGTGCTGGAGCGCCTGCCGGCCAGCGGCGGCGCCGATGCCGGTGTCGACCGCGTCGCCTTCGAGGTGCGTGCGGCGCCGCCACCGGCCGCCGCGCGGCGTCATCAGTAGGTGGGCGGCGGGCCGAAGAGCCGCTCCATCGCGACGTCGATGACCATGCCGCACAGGCTGTACAGCAGCGAGCCGACCAGCGCCGCGGTGAAGCTGTCGACGTGGAAGCTGTCGAGCACCGAAGCCGCGCCCCAGAACATCAGCGCGTTGATGACGAACAGGAACAGGCCCAGCGTCAGCAGCGTCACCGGCAGCGTCAGCAGCACGAGCAGCGGGCGCACCAGGGTGTTGAACAAGCCGAGCACGAAGGCCGCGAGCAGTGCCGCGCCGAAGCTCGCCACCCAGACGCCCGAATACAGGTTTTCCACCAGCAGCAGGGCCGCGGCGAGCAGCAGCCAACGCACGACGATCTTCATGCGGGAAGCATAACGTGGCGCGGAAGCGTCTTTTGCCTGGGAAAACTGCTTCTCACCCCCACAGGCAGGCAGTACATTCACGGGTAGCCGATTTCCCCGTAAAGACAAGCCCCCAAACCAAGGCTTGCGCGACGGTCGGCGCTCTCTCAACCATTGACGGAGAACCTACACATGGCAACTGCGAAGAAAGCTCCCGCGAAGAAGGCCCCGGCGAAGAAGGCGCCGGCGAAGAAGGCACCCGCCAAGAAGGCCGCCCCGGCGAAGAAGGCCGCTCCCGCCAAGAAGGCGGCGCCGGCGAAGAAAGCCGCCGCACCGGCGAAGAAGCGCGCCCCGAGCGCAGCCTTCATGAAGGCCATGACCCCGAGCGCCGCGCTGGCCGCCATCATCGGCGACAAGCCGCTGCCGCGCACCGAGGTCACGAAGAAGGTGTGGGAGTACATCAAGAAGAACGATCTGCAGGACAAGCTCAAGCGCACCATGATCAACGCCGACGCCAAGCTCAAGGCCGTCGTCGGGGTGAGCCCGATCAGCATGTTCGGCATGACCAAGGAAATCAGCAAGCACCTCAAGTGAGTTGCTGAAGCACACTTCCTTCGCGGGGCCCGGGTGACCGGGCCCCGTTTCCATTGGGGCGCGTGATCAGCCCGGGCGCGAGAGCCGTCGCTCGACGAAGTCCAGCCGGTCCTGGCCCCAGAAGATCTCGCCGTCGATCACGTAGCTGGGCGAGCCGAAGACGCCGGCATCGATGGCCCGCTGGGTGTTGGCGTCGTAGGCGGCCTGCACCTCGGGCGTGCGCGAGGCCTCCAGCCGGGCCGCAGGCAGCCCGCATTCGGCCAGCAGTGCGGCCAGCGTGGCGGCATCGGCGATATTGCGTTCGTGCGCCCACACGGCGCTCAGCACGGCGCCGGTCAGGCGCAGGGCGGCCGCGGCGCCGTCGGCGCGCTCGACGGCGATGATCAGACGCGCCGCGTCGTCGCCCGACACCGGAAAGTATTTCGGCTTGAGATTCAGCGGCAGGCCCAGCGCGTCGCGGAATCGCGCCAACTCCACCAGCCGGTAGGCCTGTCGCTGCGGCGCACGCTGGCCCAGCGGCAGCCCGCCCGAGACCGGGAACACCTTGCCGCCCAGGTCCAGGGGCCGCACGCGCACCGTGGCACCCGCCGCGGAGGCGATGCGTGCGAAGCGCTCGTGGCCGAGGTAGGTCCAGGGCGATTGCGGGGCGAGGTAGTAGTCGATGGTGGGCATGACGGGGCTCTCCCTGCGTACGGTGTCGCCGCAGTCTAGTGCCGTCCAGTTCGACAGCGTGGCTGGCACCGAGGGCCGGGTCCAGGCTGTGCCAAAGGGCGCGACAGACCGAGTCCTCGCTGCAGGACCTCACGCCAACCCGATCCGTCTAGGAATCGAGCACTCGCGTGCGTCAATCGGTCCGTACTCGGGCGTAGCAGTGGCGCGGTGAAAGACTAGGGGGGGACAGGGTTTCCGCGCACTGTCGGATTCCACGGACCAGATTACTTTTGAGTACCAACTACCAAGGGAGGAAGCGATGACAGACCGAAGAGGCGCCGTGATCGCCATTGCCGGCATGACCGCCCCGGCTTTCCTGACAAGTGCCCGCGCAGCCACATACACGGCAGCCACCGCGCCGGATCGCTTGACCAGGGCCATCCTCGGCGAGAGATTCACGCCTGTGCACAAGAGGCTCGTGCCGGGCGCGGACTTTGCCGCCATCATCCGTGAGGCCATCCCGACATTGATCGAACGAAACTTCGCTCGCCTGGACAGCGCAGGCGTCGCGGTGCTGCTCGGGGGATTCAGCCGGGGCGAGCTGCACTTGCTGGCCAGCACCTACGCCAACGCTCTGGGCGGCTCGCGCCCCGGCCGGCTGCTCGATGTGCTGGCCATGCGAATGGGTGGAAAAGAGCTGGCGCAACTGTCGCCGTTCTTTGGCTTCTCGCCCGTCTACGAGGCGTCCTGGCGGTCAGCGCCCGAGAAGACGCAGGAGTTCCTGGAGCACGCGAATCCGAATGACGTGGCTCCTGTTCCTGAAGCGGTGTACTCGCCGATCAAGAACGTGCGGTACGTCACCGGCGGCAGGTTCATCAAGACGTTCACGCCCAACCTCGACATGACGCTTCGCCAGATCTACACAGGATTCCGAACCTCGGTTGTCGGCGGGCTGAGTGTGAAGGCGGCGCTTTATGAGACGACGGTGTATGCGAGCCGACCACTTGCGGCCGCATGGGCAGGCGGGTACGCCGTCGGGACCGGGATCTCCATTTTGATGCAGGAGTTTGCGCCTTCGCTGCACACATCTATCGGCGCGGGCATCTTCACGATCGTTGAGACACTGACCAACACTTCTACCTATAGCAATCTCATTGCCGGCGCGGCTCAGGCCGAATGCGCAACGTACTTCAGCATGGGTTCCGTCGCCACGACCATCGCCGAAACGGGTGGCGACTACGGCGTATGCTCGGCATGGTACTTTTCACTCGGAGGGGGTAGCGGCGGTTCATGCTCCAGGTCCGGTACGTGCCCGGTGGTTGATGGACTCTGAAAAGGTTCATCCGGCTCGCACTGCGCTCCATTTGGCCGTGAGCCTGGCGGCGCTGCTGTTCATTCTCGTTCCCGAGGCTCGCGCCATGAGCCGGTTTCTGCTCGTGCCGCTCTATGTTGTTATGGGCGCAGACATGCTGATTCAGGGATGGCGCGACGGTCATCTGCGCAAGACGCTGCGGGAGTTGGCACGCGACCCGCCGCGTACCGGCGCGTTGGAAACATTGGCCTTCTTCCTCAGCTTCATTGCGCTTGCCATATTGTTCATGCCGTAGCCGCACGGGCCGGCGCGGTCGGCCCAGCATTGGGTTGTGAGCGTGCTCTGCCCTTACAACACGCCCTTCAGAAACCGCCCCGTGTGACTGCCCTCGAGCGCCGCTACATCCTCGGGCGTTCCCGCGATCAGCACCCGCCCGCCGCCGGCGCCGCCCTCGGGCCCCATGTCGATGATCCAGTCGGCGGTCTTGATGACGTCGA
>Ga0105096_10000486_pt1 | contig 13815 bp, 15 predicted proteins | sample PPLLak3cmMay2015_FD_87036 | JGI IMG/M metagenome (GOLD analysis project Ga0105096, IMG submission 87036) | Freshwater sediment microbial communities from Prairie Pothole Lake near Jamestown, North Dakota, USA - PPLs Lake P7 Core (1) Depth... | ecosystem: Environmental > Aquatic > Freshwater >... | reverse complement strand
GATTGAACGGACTGCAATGAGCTTCAGCGCGTTTGATCACCAGTGCATGGCAAGCGCCCTGCGACTGGCCCGCAAGGGTCTGGAAACGACGCACCCCAACCCGCGCGTCGGCTGCGTCATCAGCCGTGATGGAATGGTGGTCGGCACGGGCTGGCATGAACGGGCGGGCGAGGCCCACGCGGAAGTTTTTGCCCTGCGCGAGGCCGGTGACCGGGCGGCGGGTGGCACCGCCTATGTAACACTCGAACCGTGCAGCCATGTCGGCCGCACACCACCCTGCGTGGACGCCCTGATCGATGCCAAGGTGGCGCGGGTGGTATTTGCCATTGGCGATCCTAATCCCGCAGTGAACGGCAACGGCGTTCAGCGCTTGCAGCAGGCAGGTATCGAGGTGCAGGGCGGTTTGCTGGCGGTGCAGGCCGAGACCCTCAATGCCGGCTTCCTGAAACGCATGCGCGAGGCTCGCCCGTGGGTGCGGATCAAGCTGGCACAAAGCATCGATGGCCATGTCGCGCTTGCCAATGGCAGCAGCCGCTGGATCAGCGGAGCCGAAGCGCGCGCTGACGTACAACGGTGGCGCGCCAGGTCGGACGGCATCCTGACCGGCATCGGCACCGTTCTTAAGGACGACCCGTCATTGAACGTGCGTGACAGTTGGGCAGAAGACGGTCAAACGGAAGACAGTCAAACGGGCAGGCAGCCAGGCAGGCAGACGGGCAGGCAGACGGGCAGGCAGCCAGGGCGCATCGTCATCGACAGCCACTGGCGCACACCGCCCGCCGCGCGGTTGCTGGGCCTGCCCGGAAAGGTTTTGATCGCCGGCCTGGAGGAACGGCCGGTACCGGCTGCGCTGGGCCGGACCGGGGCGGAGTTTATGCGGATGCCCGGCTTCGAGGGACGTGTGGATATGCGGGCAGTCCTGCATGAACTGGCCAGGCGTGGTTTCAACGAAATACAGGTCGAGGCCGGCGCGACACTGTGTGGTACATTGCTGCAACAGGGGCTGGTCGACGAACTGCTGGTTTACCAGGCGCCGGTCATACTGGGCGGGTCTGCGCTGAGTCCTTTTGCGCTGCCACGACTTGATAATATGGACGACCGCGTCCATCTGCAGTGGGTGGACTCGCGGCGTATCGGCAATGACCTGCGCTTGCGCCTGAAACCTGTTTTCCGGGGTTAGGAGTTAATCAAGCATGTTTACAGGAATCGTAGCAGCCACCGGAAAAGTCCTGGCCCGCGAAGCATATGAAGGTGACCTGCGTATCCGCTTCGGGGTGCCGCCGGATCTGATGGCGGGTTGTAAAACCGGTGACAGCATCAGTATTTCCGGGGTTTGCCTGACCATGCTCGAACCGGACGCGACGGGTTTCAGTGCGGACCTGTCGGTCGAGACGCTGGACAAGACCAGTCTCGGCACGCGCCGGCCTGGCGACCGGGTTAACCTGGAACTGGCCATGCGCGCCTCGGACCGCCTCGGTGGCCACATGGTATCCGGTCACGTGGACGGTCTTGCCAGGCTGGTGTCACGCACCGCAGATGCACGTTCGGAACGGTTTCTGTTTGAAACCGGTCGCGGCCTGGCCCGGTACATCGCGCCGAAAGGGTCGGTCTGCCTGGACGGCGTCAGCCTGACGGTCAATGAGGTCGATGACAACCGCTTTTCGATTTGCGTCATTCCGCACACCCTGGAAGTGACGACATTGGGCGAACTGGCCGCCGGTGAGCTTGTGAACCTGGAGGTCGACCTGATCGCCCGCTACCTGGACCGGCTGAACCAGTATGGCCATGCGTCGCCGCGTGACGAACAGGTTGGATAACCGGGTTGGATGACCGGGCGGGCTGACAAGGACAATGATGGACGTAAAATTGAATACGATTCCTGAACTCATCGAGGACATACGCGCCGGGCGCATGATTGTGCTGATCGATGATGAAGACAGGGAAAATGAAGGCGACCTGGTGATGGCCGCCTCCATGGTGCGACCCGAGGATATCAATTTCATGGCCCATCACGGCCGTGGTTTGATCTGCATGCCGCTCACCCGTGAACGTTGTGAACAGCTCAACCTGAAGCTCATGGTGAACCGGAACGAAAGCCGGTTCTCGACCAATTTCACCGTTTCGATCGAAGCTTCTGAGGGTATTTCGACCGGTATCTCGGCTTACGACCGGGCGCATACCATCCGCACCGCCGCCCGTCCGGACGCAAATCCGGCCAGTATTTCCCAACCCGGTCACGTATTTCCGATCATGGCGCAGCCAGGCGGCGTGCTGACGCGTGCCGGGCACACCGAGGCAGGCGTTGATCTGGCAATGTTGTCCGGTCTTGAGCCGGCGGCGGTTCTCGTTGAAATTCTTAACGAAGACGGCACCATGGCGCGACGGCCGCAACTCGAAGCCTTCGCCCGGAAACACGCTCTGAAGATCGGCACCATTGCCGATTTGATCCGCTACCGCCTGGAGACGGAACGTTCGGTAGAGTGTCTTTGCAGCAACGACGTGGAAACGGATTTTGGCCCGTTCCGTTTGCTGACCTATCGTGACAGCATCAATGACGAACTCCATCTTGCCCTGCTCAAGGGCGAGGTCGATCCGGCCGAAGCGATGCTGGTGCGTGTCCATGTGCAAAACCCGCTCAGCGATATCCTCGGCATCAGGCGTGCAGACTTTGGTCTGCCGCTACGCCTGGCCATGGCGGAGATCGCCCGGCAGGGCAAGGGCTTGCTGCTGGTGCTGGGCGGTCATGAGGATAACGACAGCCTGCTCAGGCGTATTCAGGAACATCCGCAACCGAAGGTGTTCTCCGGTGGCGACAGCCGGGGCTCCAGCGAACTCCGCACCTATGGTATCGGTGCGCAGATCATCGTCGATCTCGGCATCAGGAAAATGCGGGTTCTGAGCGCCCCTAAACGCATGACCGGTCTCGCGGGTTTTGGCCTCGAAGTGGTCGAGTATGTTGACAGTGAGCACCATGCTGAAGAAACCCACAAGGATGACCACAAGGATGGCCGGCATGCATGAATTCCACCTGGAAATGCCCCGGCGCAAGTGCAGCATTGCCTTGGTCGCCAGCGAGTTCAATCATTTCATCGTGCAGCAATTGGTGGACGGCGCAGTTGACGCACTGAGAATCAATGACGTGATGCAGCAGGATATCAGCCTGGTCTGGGTGCCGGGCGCATTTGAATTGCCGCTCGCAGCGGACAAGCTGGCCTCAATCGGACGTCATGATGCCATCATCGCGCTGGGTGCCGTCATCCGCGGCGGCACGCCCCACTTTGAGTATGTTGCCGGTGAATGCAGCCGTGGCCTGGCCAGTGTCGGGCTCAAACATGGGCTGCCGGTCATCTTTGGCGTGCTGACGACCGATAACATTGAGCAGGCGCTTGAACGGGCAGGAACCGGCGCGGGCAACAAGGGTTTTGATACCGCCGTTGCGGCCTTGCAGATGATTGCCCTGATGGACCGGCTTAATGTCGAATAAAACCGAAAACAGGTTTGAATCCCGCCGGCGTGCGCGGCGCCGTGCACTGCAGGCCCTCTACCAGTGGCACCTGACCGGTCTGGATGTCGGTGAAATTCTCGCCCAATTCCACGAGGAGCAGGATTTTGGCAATGTCGATGACGAGCTGTTTACCACCCTGGTCAGAAAGGTGAGCAATGATCAGGCGGTACTCGATGCGAAGATCGCGCCGTTTCTCGATCGTCCGCTCGGCCAGCTGGATGTGATCGAACACGTGATCCTGAGCATCGGCGCATTTGAGCTGTTGCACAGCATCGAGGTTCCCCTCGAGGTCGTCATCGACGAGGCGATCAACCTGGCAAAACTGTTTGGCGCGGAACAGGGCCACAGTTATATCAATGGCGTTCTCGACAAGGCGGCGAAACAATGGCGGGACCCTGCGACTTCACTGCCATTGCGCCAGGTTTGAGCCGGTGAAGGAGTTTGAGCTGATTCGACAGATTCAGCGGGAGACCCGCGTTGATTTTCCACGCGGTTTTGAACATGGGGTCATACTCGGTATCGGCGATGATGCCGCAGTGCTTGAATTGCCCGCGGGCCGGCAACTGGTGGCAGCGGCCGATACGCTTAACGCCGGCGTCCACTTTCCCGATGACACTGCGGCATATGATATCGGCTACAAATGCCTCGCGGTCAACCTGAGCGACCTGGCTGCGATGGGTGCGACCCCGCGCTGGGCCCTGCTTTCCCTGTCGTTACCACAGGCTGACGCCGAATGGATGCAGCAGTTTTCGGCCGGCTTCAGATCACTCGCGCAAACCCATGCCGTTGCCCTGGTAGGCGGCGACACCACCCGCGGGCCCTTGTCGATCAGCGTGACCGTGCTGGGTTGCATCGAACCGGGCAGACAATTGACACGCGCCGGTGCGCAACCGGGTGACCTGCTGGTCGTGTCGGGCAGCACTGGCGGGGCCGCCTGTGTGCTGGACCTGCTCAAGGCAGGCAAGCCCGTGTCCGACCGGCGAATGCTCGACCGGCCCCAGCCCAGGGTCCGCCTCGGCCAGTGCCTGCTGGGCCATGCCAGTGCCTGTATCGATATCTCCGACGGACTGCTGGCCGATCTCGGCCACGTGCTCGAGGCGTCCGGATGCAGCGCCCGGCTCGAAATTGAAAACCTGCCGGAAAACCACCTGCTCGCGGGTCTCGCGGAGGAACAGAAACGGCGTTTCCAGTTGTCGGGTGGTGATGACTATGAACTGTTGTTTACCCTGCCGCCCAGCTTTCGGGAGTGGCTCGCGGACCTCGCTCAGCAACTGGATATCCCGTTGAGTATCATCGGTGCGATAGAGCAGGGTGCGGGCGTGCGTTGCGTCAGTCGGGATGGTGCGTCCTATCACCCGCGCGACACCGGTTTTGAACATTTCAGTCAAGCGACATGAACCCGCCCGAACACGCCAAGACGCAACCCGCGCGCCAGGCACTGGTAAGGACCGTCTTCGGTTCACCATCGGGGTTCCTGGCTTTTGGTCTCGGTGCGGGTCTGTCACCGGTTGCCCCTGGCACCATGGGTACCCTGGTTGCTGTGCCGTTCGTGTTCGCTTTGAAAAGCCTCGACACCCCGGTTTTCTGGGGCGTACTGTTACTGCTGTTTCTGCTGGGTGTCAGGATGTGCGGGCAGGTCAGCCGCAGCCTGGGTGTTCACGATCACGGCGGCATCGTCTGGGATGAGATGGTGGGTTACTGGTTGGCGGTCGCCTTTGTGCCATTGCAATGGCAGTGGCTGCTGGCTGCGTTCGTGTTATTCCGGTTTTTCGATATCGTCAAACCCTGGCCGATTCGTCAACTCGACAGAAAAGTCAGCGGCGGTTTTGGCATCATGCTCGACGACATCGTCGCGGCGTTGTTCACGGTGGTCATCCTGGCGGCGGTACAAGGCTTGATGTAGCCGGTCTCCGGCACCAACTGCCCTATCCGGTGGTTGAATAGAACGCGCTCTTGATCCAGGTGATACCCTCATCGCCTTTTCCCGGGTCAATGGAGATGACGTCAAAGCGGCAATACTGCTCGGCCCTGGCAGGGTTCATCGCCAGGAACCACGCAGCCGTAAGCGAGATCCTGCGCTGTTTGTGCAAGGTAACCGCATCCGCTCCGCTGCCGTGGCTTTTGTTCCCGCGATACTTTACCTCGATAAAAACAACGGTTTTGTCATCCTCCATGATCAGGTCAATTTCACCAAAACGGCTGGTGAAGTTGCGTTGCAGGGGTTTAAGGCCGCGGGCGCAAAGAAAGGTCTCCGCCGTCTTTTCCCATTGGCTCCCCGCTTGACGCCCACCCGCCAGCGGCTGTTTCAGCGAATGACCGGCCACTGGTGGGCAACGGCCCGGCCCTCGGAAAATTGTGCCCAGGCGGGCTGTCGCTCCAGGTGACCATTTGCCTGCATACGCAATTGACCGACGTGACCCGGATACCAAAGGTCGGTATCCTTCTGCAGCAAGGGTAACCATGGCAGCAAGTTCCAGGCATCCTGGCCCAAGGCGTACAAATTTCCGAAGGAACCGGCGTGAATGCTTTCAAACGCCGCGGTGCCGGCCTCGGTTGTCCGTAACTGCCAGGGCGTGACCGGGAATACGATACCATTCATATCCTGGTCGGAAGCCGGTTCCACCTTGCCGCTGTATATGCGGCCCATGGCATAGACGGGAACGTCACCGGCGTTGTGAAATCGCAGTAATGGTTTTAGTTCCCGGCCCTCCTGGGGGCTTGCCGCGAGGAAGATGAAATCGAAATCATCGCGTCGGCCGGGTTCAAAGTTGAGGGCTATGCCAAGCCGCGTCTGCAATGCTGTCTTACGTTGCTCACTTTCATCTATCTTCAGCAGCCGGGTCAGCATATCGCTGGAATCTTCAGTAGCCGGGTTGAAATGGACGACGTCGGTTATCTGGCCATTACCCTGCTTGAATCTCGCGGCGAATGCATTTTCAATGCGTGTTCCCCAGGCGCTGTCCGGGACGATTACGATGGCCCTTTGCTGGCCCTGTGATAACGCGCTTTGGGCAATGGCCGAGGCTTCCTCGGCCTGTGAAAGCGACAGATTGTGGACCATCGTTGCCTGTCCGGGGAGCGTGGGTTTGTATTCGGCAGGTTCGTTGAGCAGCAGGATTGGCACGCCGGGATCAGCGAGACTGGCCAGTGCGCTGGCCGATTCGCTGCGCAATGGACCGACGATCTGCGTAGCGCCATCGTCCCTGGCCTGCAGGTAGGCGGCAAGGGCCGCTGCACTGGTTTCCCCGCTGGAATAGAACCGCAGCACGGAATTACCGGGCGCATCGAGGTAGGCGCTCAAAATGCCATCGCGTATGGCCCTGGCCGCTGCAGCCAGGCCGCCTTCGTTGGGTAAAAGTACGGCCACCTGGGCAGGGGTGGGGTACAGCTTGCGGTAGCTGGACATCAGTTCGACAAAATCCGCTGCGCTGACGACGTGTCCCTGGTGGTCATCAGCCCATTTCCCGGCCGCCGCTGACACCGGTTCCCGGCTGATCAGCAGATTGCGCGTCTGCATGGACAGGTCGAGCCACGCGCTGAACTCCGGGTCGTACAAGCCGCTTGCGATCATGACGGTGAGCCGGCCCGAAGGGATGGATTCGAGTGAACGCAGGATAGCGAGCGCCAGCCCGGGGTGGTAGGCGGGCATCCGCCGTGACAGTTCAATCACCTCATCGAGGCTGCGCTCTGCAGGGTCCCGGCGTATTTCCTGCTCGAGGTCAAAGGTGCGGGTTTCAGTTTCGACAGCTTGGTCCCCGACAACCGGCGGTTTATCTTCCGGTATGGGGCCGGTCGTACTGCATGCGCCGAGCAGCAGCAACACGCTGGACAACAGGATCGGGTAAAAACGTAAAGTCATAGGATTTTTACAAAGTTGTTCGCGTCAGAATGATACCCTATATCAATGGACTGCAAGCAAAGCCTGGCGTGAATATACACCAGACCCCGGTTAACACCAGGCCATGACCAGATTAACACCATTGGACACGCAGTTATGCCGCAAGCCGGACTTTATATTGTAGCAACGCCGATCGGGAACCTGGAGGACATATCCTACCGGGCCGTCAGGATTTTGTCCGAAGTCGACCTGATAGCCGCTGAAGATACCCGTCACTCGCGCGTGTTGTTGTCACATTACAATATTACGACACCCCTGCAGGCCTTCCACGAACACAACGAGGCCCAGTTGGAAGGACGGATGCTCGAGCGGATAGCGGCGGGCCAGTCCATCGCGCTGATTGCCGATGCAGGCACACCGTTGATTTCCGACCCGGGCTACCGGTTGGTAAAGGCGGCGCGGGAAGCAGCCCTGCCGGTCTTTGCGGTGCCGGGACCGAGTGCGCTCACGGCGGCCCTGTCGGTTGCCGGCTTGCCGCCGGACCGGTTCGCATTTGAGGGATTTCTGCCGGCCAAGGCTGCTGCGCGGAGAAAAAAACTGGAAGCGCTTCGCCATGAAACCCGGACGCTGGTATTTTTCGAATCCAGTCACCGCATTGCAGCGGCGGTCGCGGATCTGACCGAAATTTTTGGCGGACAACGCGAGGTCGCCGTATGCCGGGAGCTGACCAAGAAATTCGAGACCGTTCTAAGGTATCCCCTGGCCGAGCTGAACAGGCAACTGGCCGGGGACGCAAACCAGAGCCGCGGTGAATTCGTGGTGATCGTCGCTGGTCATGAAGAAAGTCAGGACACGGCGCTGAGCGGCGCCCACCGGATGGCCCTGGCGTTGCTGGAGTTCCTGCCGGCCTCGCAGGCGGCCAGGGTCGCCGCCCAACTCAACAACGTACCACGCAGGGCAATCTACCAGTTGCTCGATAAACACCCCGCATGAGCCACCCGGTGCAAAAGCGGTCACGCAGCAATTGACATCTGCGGGTGGTGCCAGGGCTGATGCGCAGCAGTCAGATGCGCATTGCCTTTGCAGACGGCTATCAATACCTTTGCCGGTAGGGGACAATAGGCGTGAGAGTCGGCCAGGCAATCGCGTTTCCGCCGCAGGGCGGGAAGGAGGAAAGTCCGGACTCCGCAGGGCAGGGTGCCAGGTAACGCCTGGGAGGTGTGAGCCTACGGAAAGTGCAACAGAAAATATACCGCCTGACCCCATTCGTGGGGCCGGGTAAGGGTGAAATGGTGCGGTAAGAGCGCACCGCGCAACTGGTAACAGTTTGTGGCATGGAAAACCCCACCTGGAGCAAGACCAAATAGGAAGACGATATCGCGGCCCGCGATGTCTTCGGGTAGGTCGCTTGAGGACGCTGGTGACAGCAGTCCCAGATGAATGATTGCCCACGACAGAACCCGGCTTATCGGCCGGCTCTCACTGAATTTGTACATTGCACCGCAAGATGTGCCGCGAAGCCGGCTCCGCCAAGAGCCGGGTGACAGCTTCATCGCATGGCCTGGTTCCCGCTTTGGTGCGTGCAACGCCGTTAGAATGAACAGCAATGATACCGGAGTCCAACCTGTTAACAGGTGCTATAATCAGGTCTTATAATTGATATTTGGAGATAAGTCGTGCCAGTCAAATTCTCAGAAGATGTTGTGCCTTTGTCTGACCTGAAGGTAAATCCTGGAAAAATCGTAACCCGGGCGAATGAAAACAAACGCCCAATTTTAGTAACGAGTCGTGGTCGGGGCGTGGCTGTAGTTCAGGGACTGGAAGATTATGAATTGCGCGAAGAGAAAGTTGCATTTATGCAAGCGGTGACGCAAGGATTAATGGAGATAAAAGAAGGTAAATTTACTGATCTCACTGACGCTAAAAGGATCTTAGGCATCGAATAGTGAAAATTTACCTCGCAGACTCCGCGGTGAGTGATCTTCGTGAAATACAGGCGTATTACCAAGAGCAATTGGTTCCACAAGCAGGCAAACGCCTGGCTGAGGAGATTCTCGGCAGAATAGAATCGCTCACAGACAACCCGGATATTGGCCGAATGGTTCCCGAGTTCAACACTGCTAATATTCGTGAGCTTATCCATAGACCGTTTCGTGTGGTCTACCTCAGGGAATCATCATCAATATTCGTCATCAGGGTTTGGCGCAGTGAAAGAATACTGGAACTGCCGTGAGCCGAAATGCAACATTACGTTCAAGTTCGTTCCAGGCCCACAGCCCTCACCGGTCGCAGCTCCGTTGGGCCGGTTTACCAAGGAATCTCTGAAGTATTACTGCGTTGTCCTGAACCGTGATTTCTTATCAGTTTCGTTTACCCAATTTACCCGATAGCAATTTTACCGGGTGACACCATATATACGGTCGTTTTTCCGACCGGCACACAACCCGTTGGATTTTAGTCAGCAAACGCGCCCCCGGTTTGCCAGAATCAGGCTTTCTGCCCGCCTCTTTATCTTGTTCTAATCGTTTTTATCCCGCTTGACTTTGTCGCTTTCAAATACTATCGTGCATATTAGTGGGAAAAAGTGGTGAATAAGTATAATTAGGTGGGGGAAAAGTGTTTTTTGGTGAAACCTCAATAAACCTGGATGCGAAAGGACGTCTCGCGATACCGGTACGGTATCGGGAAGTCCTGGCGGAGCAGTGCGGCAATCGCATGGTGCTCACCTACAGCGCGTTTGACCAGGGTTCGTTGTGGCTTCAGTCCGAGCAAACATGGCAACGCATACGTGATGATGTTCTGGCCCTGCCGAACTTCAACGCCAGCCACAGGGGTCTGCAGCGCCGCCTGGTGGGTAGCGCCACGGCCGTGGAACCGGACGGCAATGGCCGGATTTTACTGCCACCGAGCTTGCGCCAGGTGGCGGGACTGGATAAACGGGTGATCCTGTTGGGCATGGGCAACCGTTTCGAGATATGGGATGAGGATACGCTGAACGCCAAGCGTGTCCTGGAAGTACAAATCCTCGATGAGCAGGCGTCAGAAGAAATGGCCCGCCTGGTTTTATAGGCCGGTGCCGGGGTCCCCGAGAGAGGGCTAGCGAATTTCAGACCAGAGGTGACGGCCGGAAAGGATGAACAATTACCAGCATCAAGCAGTTTTGCTGGAAGAGGCAGTTTCATCGCTCCGGGTTCGGGAAGATGGTATTTATCTCGATGGAACCTATGGCAGAGGAGGACACAGCCGGGCGATTTTGTCCCGACTGACCGAGCAAGGACGCTTGTTTACCCTGGATAAAGACCCGCAGGCGGTGGCCGCAGGTCTCAAGGAGTGGGGAGATGACCCCAGGTTCTCCATCGTTCAGGGTAGCTTTGCGGAGTTAGACCGCTTGGCCCGGGAGTGGCAAATAGAAAGAAACCTGGATGGCATTTTGCTGGATCTTGGAGTTTCTTCACCACAACTGGACGATCCGGGGCGAGGTTTTTCGTTTAGGAACGAAGGGCCGCTGGATATGCGGATGGACCCAACCAAGGGTGTCTCAGCTGCCGTTTGGCTGGCAGAGACACCGGAGCGGGAAATGTCCCGCGTGTTTTGGGAGTTTGGAGAGGAGCGCTATGCGCGCAGGATTGCCCGGAGCATCGTGAAAGCTAGGCAGCAGCAAGGTCTGGAAACTACCACTCAGCTGGCTGAGCTTATCGAGGCGACGATAGGTAAAAAGGAAAAGAAGCATCCGGCTACACGATGTTTCCAGGCGATCCGAATAGCTGTCAACAACGAACTGGGTGATCTGGCTTCCGGTTTGGAAGCATCGATCAGGCAATTGCGCCAAGGGGGAAGACTGGTAGTGATCAGTTTTCACTCCCTCGAAGACCGCCTGGTCAAGCGGACATTTAAAGAAGCCGTGCGACCAGGAAAGGTCCTTCGCAATGTGCCGGAACACCCGGACTGGTCGCCGCGACTGAAGTTGGTTGGCAAAGCCATGCGTGCCTCCGGGCAAGAATCCTCCGCAAATCCCAGGGCACGCAGTGCGATTATGAGGGTTGCGGAGAAGCTGGCTTGAATTCGCAGATCTTAATTTTATTCCTGGTCCTGATCGCCGATGTCAGCAGCGCGCTGGGGGTTGTCTATACCCGGCACCAGAGCCGTCTGCTCGCCGTGGAACTGGGCGCGCTCGAAGCCCTGCGGGACGAGGGCCTGGCCGAGTGGAGCCGTTTACAGATTGAACAGGGCTGGTTGGCAGATGCCAGCCAGATTGAAAAAACCGCACGTGGGGTTCTGCAAATGCAGCAACCCGACAAGGTCGAAATACTGGTGGTCCGTCCTTGAAAAAACAGGCCAAAATCATGATCCCCAGCAGCAGGCTTTACGCCATGTTGCTGATTTTCATGTTGTGCTCTGTGGCGTTGATTGCGCGCGCGGTGAATTTACAGGTCATGGAGACTGACTTCCTGCAGGGCCAGGGAAAAGCCCGGTATTTGCGGGAAGTCAAACTCGCCCCCACGCGTGGTGTCATCACCGACCGCAACGGTGAACCACTGGCTGTGAGCACCCCGGTTGATTCCGTCTGGGTACACCCGGGGCAGGTTCTTGAATATCCCGAGAACATCAAACCGCTCGCCAAGCTGCTGAAAACCAACCCGGAAGAAATGGAACTCAAGCTGAACCAGCGCGCGGGCAAGGAGTTTGTCTGGCTGCGCAGGCGTCTGAACCCGGACGTGGCCGATGAGATCCGTGCCTTGCACATCCCCGGTGTCAACCTGCAAAAGGAATACCGTCGTTTTTACCCGACCGGGGAGGTAACCGCCCACGTGATCGGTTTTACCAATATCGACGACGTTGGCCAGGAGGGTCTTGAACTGGCCTATGACAGCTGGCTGGCCGGCAGTCCGGGCAGCAAGCGCGTGCTCAAGGACCGCAAGGGCCAGACGGTGGAAGAGATTGAACTGGTCAGGGAGTCGGTGCCGGGTCGTGATCTGCGCCTGACAATAGACAAGCGTTTGCAGTACCTGGCCTACCGCGAATTGAAAAGCACGGTGCTCAAGCACGGCGCGCGTTCGGGTACCGTGGTGGTGCTGGATGTCGATAACGGTGAAGTGCTGGCCATGGTCAACCAGCCGTCCTATAACCCCAACGACCCGACCCATGACGCCGATGGCATGCGCAATCGCGCGGTCACGGACGTGGTCGAACCGGGTTCGGTCATGAAACCCATAGCGATCACCTCGGTGCTGGAGCACGACATCGCGGTGCCCACAACCCCGGTGGAAACCTCCCCGGGTTATATCTCGATTTCCCGCCATACCATACGCGACCACAATAATTATGGCCTGCTGGACGTCACCGGCGTGCTGACGAAATCCAGCAATGTCGGCGTGACGAAACTGGCGTTGCAACTGACGCCGGAGCAGATGTGGGACACCTACAGCCGTTTTGGCTTTGGCGAGGCAACCGGCACCGGTTTCCCGGGTGAATCTGCGGGCGTGCTGCGCAATCACAAACGCTGGAGAAAACTTGAGCAGGCCACCATTGCCTATGGCTACGGTGTTTCCGCGACACCGTTGCAACTGGCCCAGGCCTATGCAGCGATCGCCAATGGCGGCAAGTTACACCAGCCTGCGTTTATCGAGGGCTCCAACAACCCGCCCATTTCCGCGATCGACCCCGAAATCGCCCATGCAGTCGCAGCCATGCTGGAAACCGTGCCAACCGCCCAGGGCACCGGCAGCAGGGCGCGGGTGGCAAATTACCGTATCGCCGGTAAAACCGGCACGTCGCACAAGTCCGGCGCTTCGGGTTATGCCGCCGCCCGCTATGTTTCGAGCTTTGCGGGCTTTGGTCCGGCCAGCAATCCGCGCCTGGTCTGCATCGTCGTGATCAATGATCCGACCGGCAAGGAATACTACGGCGGACTGGTTGCCGCACCGCTGTTCTCCAAGGTCATGACCGGCGCGATGCGTATCCTGAATATCCCGCCGGACGACTACCAGACGATGCTGGTCAATGCCGTTGACAGCGGTGGTGTTGGCGACGATATCAGCGGCGATATCAGTGCTGATATGGGCGGCGATGTCAGCGACGATGTCAGCGACGTGGCGGAGGACTGACCTTGGCCATGACCTTGCGCGAGTTGCTCGAAGGCTGGGTTGACGGGGCACCCGCGCTCAGGCTCACCGGTATCGGTCTCGACAACCGCGGTATCAGGCCCGGTGATGCCTTCGTGGCGGTGCAAGGCCAGTCGGGTCATGGTCTGGATTATGCAGCGGCCGCGGTGGCTGCCGGCGCAGTCGCGGTCATTCACGACGGCCTGCACGCGGTCCCCGAACTGGGGGTGCCCACGGTCGAAGTTGCCGGTCTCGGCGACAGCCTCGGCGAACTGGCCTCACGGTTCTATGCGGCCCCATCGGAGCAGAAGACGATCGCAGGCGTGACCGGAACCAACGGCAAAACCTCGGTCGAACACTTCCTAGCGCAG
>Ga0105096_10000485_pt1 | contig 13851 bp, 20 predicted proteins | sample PPLLak3cmMay2015_FD_87036 | JGI IMG/M metagenome (GOLD analysis project Ga0105096, IMG submission 87036) | Freshwater sediment microbial communities from Prairie Pothole Lake near Jamestown, North Dakota, USA - PPLs Lake P7 Core (1) Depth... | ecosystem: Environmental > Aquatic > Freshwater >... | reverse complement strand
TACGAGCTTTCTGAAAAAGTTAGCCGAATTTAGAAATTTGGAGATTGCCATTCCAAAGGACACAAAAGCATACGGTTACAACTATGCGCCTTTGGATACAATTCTGCCTATTATTCAGCCGTTGCTGAATAAATGCGGATTGGCATATTTCCATAAAACAGATTATGATAAGAAAAGTTGGAAAACTTACTTAGAAACCACGATTTATGAAATCGAAACAGATGGTATTCTCGGTTCTGCACCAGGATACATTACATCACGTATTCTTATTGATGAAGATGTTGTTTTGGCAAAGATGAACAAATTTATGGTGATTGGTTCTGCCTTGACTTATTTCAGAAGATACCATTTGGTAACTATGTTAGGGTTGTTAACTGACGAGGACGATGACGCAACCGGCGGAGGAACCATTGGCGGAGGTAGATCAATCGAAAGTAAAACAACCGCACAGGATTTTGTTAAAACTTTCAAAGGTCTTATTGAAGCCGGGAGAACAAAAGCGCAGATAGATGGTTTTTATAAAAAATACAGCCACGTATTTAGCGATGATCAAAAAGTAGAAATTGAAGAGTTAATTGTAAAAAACTTTAGCGTAAAAAAATGAAAGTAAATAGAGAACATTTTAGTTGGTCGCAATACGATTTGTGGCACAGAAGTAAACGTGAATATTGGAAAAGATATAGCGTTGGATCAGAACAGAAAAGTAATAGATTTTTCGATAAAGGAAAAGAACTTGCAACATTCATTGAAACAGGTGAAATTATTGGCCGTTCTGATGATGGTATGCTAAAATTAGTCGTGGAACAAATGCCGAAGTTAGAAATTCCTGAAGCGGAGATTAGATTTCATTTGTACACAAACGTTGGAAATAGCGAAGTATTGTGTTATTTAGATTCAATGTCAAGCGGGGCCGATAAGTTTTTGGAATACAAAACCGGAAAGATACCTTGGACACAAGAAAAAGTTGATGAAGCTGAACAACTTGTATTTTATGCTACTGCGATTTATGATAAGTACGGCATTATTCCAAACGCACAATTAGTTTGGGTTGAAACAATGGATACTGAAAATGATGGTTTACTATATACCGGAGTTGTTAAGACTTTCAACAGAGATTTTACAATGCGCGAACTTCAAGAAATGTATAGTAAGATTCAAAACACAATAAATGAAATTGCAGAATTTGAGTATGAAGAACTTGAAATCGATAATGATGATGTTAACCGATACATTTATTTGCAGAAAGTTATTGAAGAAGCTGAATTAGAACTTTCAGCGATTAAAATGAAAGTACAGTCGGAACTAATGGAAAAGGATGTGAAGTTTGGTAAGGGATTGCGTGGTAATTTTATAATTACAGAACGAAAAACCTGGAACTATACAGAAGTTGTGGAGGAATTGAAAAAAGATATTGCAAAACAACAAAAATTAGAACAAAAAAATGGAACTGCGACATTTAGTGTCGGACAGTCGATAATGTTTAAAGCTGTAAAAAATTAAGTTATGGAAAAGAAAATTGGAACGCTTGAAATAATTGGCGAAGTTGATTTAAACGGTGATATTACGTTAAAAGTTGCAGTAAATGATATTTCAACAAAGAATGTTACGAAGATTATTTTTTCGACAATAGCACACTTAAACCAAACATTAAAAGGTTTTGCATCAGAGGATGATGTTCAGCACCTAACAGAAGATGAGTATAATAATAAAAAACAAGAGTAATTATGAGCAAGTTTAGTTTAAAAATGAAAGTAACTGAAATTGGAGAAACAAAAAGTTTTGGAACCGATTTCAAAAAGAGAGAATTAATTGGCGAAACAGTCGATGGAACTTACACAAATGTTTTTGTGTTTGAATTTATTAATGACAAAACAGCTTTGTTGGATGAAATTTTGCCAAACACAGATGTAACGGTTCATTTTAACATACGTTGTAGGAAAGTAGAGTCCGCAGGAAAAGATCCGATGTATTTTACTTCATTGAACGGTTGGAAAGTTGAGATTTAGTTTTATTCGTGTGAACTAAATTTAAGTTGGAGTGTACGGCCTAAAAAACCGTACACTTTTTTGCGCGGATGCCGGCAAGATTACCATAGGTTCGATTCCTATTCCGCGTACTAATCTTAAAACTATGCAGGATATAAAATTTCCATACTATTCGGGTTACATAAGAAACCCAAATGCGTTAGGATACGTTTCCTTGAATAAGTTTATTGAAATTCATAAAAATCCAAGTCAGAAAACATTGGATATAATTGAACAAATAGGCATAGCAAGGGAACAGAATAACGATAAATTAAAAAGCACGCTGAAAGAACGATTAAATGCGTTCACACCAAGCGTGTTTATCAATTTAGGCGATGCACGAAAATATAGGAATATTCAAGCGTTTACAGGTTTAATGCAAATAGATCTTGATAAAATTCCTTCTGAAGCTGAAGCTATTGGCCTGAAAGAGCATATTTTCCATACACACGAGGAAATTGTTTGCGCTTATGTAAGTCCATCAAGACGAGGAGTAAAAGCATTAATGCGGATAAAAGCACCGTCAATGATTGGCGGTGTTTACTCACGAGATTATGCTATTAATAAATTTAAGGCGATGCATTTGGCTGTTCAGACAGAATTTGCGGAGTACGGTTATTTCGATACAGCTACAAAAAACGCAATATTACCGCTTTTTTTAAGTTACGATAAAGAAATTCTTTACCGAAATCTTGAAGATTGTAATGTTTGGACAAGAGAGAAGCATATTGATCCGGATTATCAAAATTTGAACGACACAGAAGCGTTTAAATACGATATTAGCAAAAACCATAGCAAAGCTACCGATATTGTAATTGAAGCGATTAAAAGCATAACAGACAACGGACATCCGCAAGTTAGGAGTGCTTCATTAATATTAGGTTCAAGAGTTGGTGCTGGGTATATCTCAAGAGATGAAGCTTATTGGCTGATGGAAAACCTTATTAAAAGCAACAGTTACTTGCAAAAAAATATTAATGGCTACATTAAAACTTCGAAATGGGGAATAGATAACGGTATGTTAAATCCAAAATTTTATTAATATGATACTAAAACACCAAATAGGATGTGGCTATTGCTACAAAGAAAGCATTTGCAAAATTAAAGATCCACGGATTAATAAAGCAAAGCAAGGATGCGTTGAATACAAACATTTTAAAAGCGTAAAAAAATGACAACAACAAACGAACTCTACGATTATTGTAGAAAACAAAAAAAACAGTATCCAAATTTAGCTGAAGAAATTGAAGATTTTTGGCAGTTATGTATGGATGAAATTGAAGAGGGATCTTCGGTACAAAATGAAATAGATTTGTGCGAAAGTTCTATTGATGAATTAATTAACGTAAATAATTAGCTATGGAATGGCGAGATAAAGAAGAACTAAATTCAAGATTTGACGATTTAGAACAAAAAGTAGGATGCACACAAGTAATTTTGATTGTGCTATTATTATTAACCGTACTGTCTATAATTTTTAGATGGTAAAAAACAAAAACAAATGAAGAAATTATCAGCAAGAGAAGAGGAAATTATAAACCTTATGAGAAAAGGTTTATCGAACAAAGAAATTTCAATAGTGTCAAAACTTGACCAAAAAACAGTTTCAACTTATGTTCAAAGGATCAGATTAAAACTTGAATTGGAAAAAAATTGCAACAGTTATTTAATTGTTTCAACTTACCAAAGGATTAACTTTCCTACAACAAAAGAATTTGGCGTATGTCCTGTATGTCAGGAAATAGATTGCGAATGTAAATGATAAAGTTGACTTGTGAGGATAATATGGTTCTAATGGCCCGTTATCCCGATAAACATTTCGACCTTGCGATTGTGGATCCGCCTTATGGCATTTTAAGCAAATTTGGCGACAGATTAGATAAGTATGGACAAGAGTTTCGTAAGTGGGATGAAAACGTGCCTGATATAGCTTATTTTGAAGAATTAAGGCGTGTTTCCAAACATCAGATCATTTGGGGAGGGAATTATTTTCCGCACCTATGGGAACTTAACCAAAAGAGTTACATTTTTTGGTATAAACACCAACCGATTAAAAATTGGGCGGCAGGAGAATTGGCGTGGACTTCACACAATAAACCTGCTATGTGTTTCGATTATATGTCATTCGGAAACGTAAACCAAGATGATAACAGATTTCACCCAACACAAAAGCCTGTTAGTTTGTATGAATTTTGTCTAATGGAGTATGCAAAGCCTGGCGATAAAATACTTGACACGCATTTAGGTTCAGGAGGAATAGCAATAGCTTGTCATAATTTAGGATACGAATTGGTTGGTTGTGAAATAGCGCAAGTTTACTTTGATAAGACAGTTAGAAGATTTGCAGAACACCAAGCACAAACGAGAATGTTTTGATTATAGAATTAAGACCATATCAGCAAGAACTGTATAGGACAACATACGATAAACTCTTCAATAAAGGGGTTAAAAAATTGTGTGTTGTTCTACCAACAGGAGGCGGAAAATCTATTCTGATTGCAAAATTAGCGCAAGATTTACCCGGAAGAACACTAATACTTACACACCGCATAGAGATACTCCAACAAAATTCGGAGTGGCTTCGCGGTGCTTGTATTTTAACAGCAAAAGAGAATACATTGAGATACGATGCGAAAATCGTTATAGCGATGGTTCAGACAACTTTTGCAAGAATAAAAAAATACGGAACAAAATACCTTGGGGAGTTTGATAATATAATTTTGGATGAGGTTCAGATACTAATTTTTGAAAAAGTTTTTGGACTCTACGATTATAATAAATTGATTGGATTTACAGGAACTCCCGTTTTAAATAAGAAAATATACAGTACAATCGATGATGTCGAATATGTACAAGATTATACTTTGTCAGAAATTTTTGATGACATTGCAGAGGGAATGGAAACGCAAGATTTAATTGAACTTGGTTATTTAGTGCAGGATTATAACATTGTGCTTAATTTACCCGATTTCGACAAACTTAAAGAATCAGACTCTGCGCCGGATGGATATACATTGAAGTCATTAAACACAGTTTATGGTAATTCAGCTTCATTAAAAATGTTAAGAGAAGCGTATTATACTTACGGACAAGGAAAGAAAACGTTGCTATTTAATGCGAGTACAAGCATCAATAAAAAAGTGTACGACAGCTTTAAAAAATTAGGATTAAATGTTAAAATGTTTGACACGGTAAACGAAACAGATATTAACCCGGAAACAGATAAACCATACACACGCGATGAAATTATTAATTGGTTTCGGACACAACGAGATGCAATTCTTATTAATACAAATGTTTTTACAACCGGATTTGATGTTGAAGATGTCGAAGTTATTATAGTAAATAGAGCAACAAAATCGTTAAGCCTTTGGATACAAATGGTAGGCAGAGGATCACGAACAACAAACGCTATTTACAAAGATACTTTTACTGTTGTTGATTTGGGCCAAAACATACACGAACACGGTATTTGGAGCCTAAAAAGAAATTGGCGCAAGTGGTTCTTTCCACAGCCACCGAGAAGAAAACATAAATCAGATTTATTCGATACTTGGGAGTGTGGTTCTTGCGGTGCTTACAACATCACCGGCGATACAATTTGTTCTGCTTGTGGTAGTCCAAAAGAAAACGCAGTAGTAAAAGAGGGGAGAGCAAAAAAACTTAAAGATGGAACACTTGAAGCGGTTGGCGCAATGCCGTTGCCAAAAGCTACATCGATTATAAAGTATTGCAAGTCGATTAATGAGGGTAGCAACTTCGCTTTTTTATTGTTGGAACGCAAAATTGTTGATTTGTTCGTTCATTATAACGTACAGCCTGATTTTTATCAAAGAAACAGAACAAAATTTGCTAAAAGAGTGTTAGAAATTTATAGGCCGATTTACTTCGGGATTATAAGATCAGATTTGCCTGGAGCAAGAAAAAAATTAACGACACAAGTAAATAGAGTATTAACCAAAATAGATAAAATTTATGCAATATGAAGAAAGTTAAACCAAATGCGATAAATCCGGTTGATTATTACAACAGAAATTGTATTGATGACGCCTTGGAATTACTCGTTAAAAAACCATCGATTGAGTTGGTAGGAACAAAGGCGTTAACTTTTGTAAAACAATATTCTGATAGATCAGTCAGGATGTTGGTTTTGGACAGAACAACAGGACTGTTTGAAGCTGAACATTCTAACGGTTTCGATGTTAAAGTCGGAGATAAGATTAGTTGTTTTCAATTAGTTCAAAAATACGTTTTTAAGAATAGTTGGCCCGAAACTTTGAGTTATGTTATGGTTCACAAGATGAATAACACTAACAAATATATTAGGATTGGTTTTGACTACTTCAAAAGAATAAAAAAACGTGATAGGTATGGTGTTGAACGCAACTATATCAAAAAATGGAAAAGACAAGAATTAGTTGATGATTATGGCAGAGATTTCTTAAATGTTATTGATAAATTTGATGACTTCACTATTGAACCAAACAATAAAGACTATCAAAGGATTGTTAGAAATTGTTACAATATGTACCATCAGTTTGACCACGAACCAATGCCGTTAAGTGAATATACCGGAGAAGAACAATGGAAGTGGACTAAAAAATTAATTGGACACATTTTTGGCAATTCTGAAGAAGAATTTGAACGTGGAACACGATATTTAAAGATATTATATGAACATCCACGACAAACATTACCAATTTTAGTGTTGATTAGCAGTGAACGACAAACAGGAAAATCAACATTTATAAATTATATGTCGTTGCTTTTTGGTGCAAATACGGTTGTAATTAATCCGCAAGATATTGGAAATACATTTAATGGAACTTATGCGGAGAAAAACGTTATTATGATTGAAGAAAGTCATTTTGACAATAGGCAATCGTTAGAGAAGATTAAAAACCTTGCCACACAAAAAGAAATTTCTGTTAACAGTAAACACGTTGCACAATATTCAGTACCGTTTTTTGGTAAGATTATTATTACTTCCAACGATGAAAACAAATTTAGTAAGATTGACGAGGAAGAAATAAGATATTGGGTATTAAAAATTCCTTCATTACAAGGAAAAGCAAATCATCAGATTGTGGAAAATTTAAGGGATGAAATTCCCGCTTTTTTATGCTATTTGAATACTTTGCCGCAACCCGACTTGACAAGAGATAGAATGGTATTTACTGCTGATGAAATTAGAACTGAAGCTTTGGAAGTAGTGAAAATTGAATCAAGAGAAGCACTGCACAAAGAAATATTAATATATTTGGATAATCACGCACAACAGAATACAGACATTGAAGTTTTTTACTTTACCGGGATTAATTTAAAAGAAAAGTTTTTTAACCACAACCACAGATACGGAATTGATTATATCAATAAAGTGTTGAGAAACAATATAAATTTCGAGAAAATTGAAAAAACAATGAGATATATCGCTTTGGAAACGCGAGATAATTATAGCGATAAACAAGTTGGTAAACCATATATTTATAGAAATCCATATTACGATGAAATTATAGAAGAAAATAATAACAGCCAGATTATTCCGGGTATAGATTTTTAGTTATGGAAAAAGAATTAGTAATGGTTAATCGCGATTGCGACAGGAAAAACAAGTTTTTTAACATTGAAGGATGGACTGAAGAAGAAATACAAGCTAAGATTGATTTCTATCCTAAAGATAAATGGTTCGCCGTAAGAAGATGAATGAAGAAGTACGACATTTAGAAGATGCTATGAGTTGGTGCATTAAAAACAAGATTGTTGTGTACCCAATTCCGATTAGCAACACAGAACTTAAACTTGATATTGATTTCAAAGGTAAAATTATTCACGGAGAAAAAATATATCAAAGTAAAGGAAGTAAAAAGGTAGGGGAAGATTGGAGTAATAAAATTAGGGAAATTTACCAATATTATTATGATAACCGAGAACCACTAACATCAACGACAGAGAAAGATAACCTTTAGCGATAAGGGTTATTTTTTTGCCCGGCCGGGCCGTTATCGTGTTTTTTTGGTGCCGTACCGCAATTGTGATCAAACTTCGAAAACGCCAAGGCATCGCCTGGTGCAAAGTTTTTTACCTTTTCAACAGATATCCGCTGTTTTTGGCCCGGTTTTTTACCTAACGATATCCCTAAAAAATTGGCATCAGTTTTTTGCCACGATATCCCGGAAAGGTATAGTTTTTTGCCACGATATCCGGAAAAAAGGTAGTTTTTTACCTTTGTAGGATATCCGCCGGTTTTTTACCTGTTTTTTACCACACGATATCCGGAAAAAATTGGCATAAAAAAAATCCGCAAAAAAAAACGGTTAACCGCAAATTTGCAAGTTAACCGTATTTTGTTAGTTGTAGCTAAATTGCGCATATAAACCGCAAATATATTTGTACCTTAAAATTGTAAATTCCATCGTGTAAAATTTAAGTTAAAAAACTGTCTTAAAAAATAAGCAGTTAACCGCATAAAAATACAGTTAACCGCTTATAAAAAATTTATTCGCCGTTAAATAAGCAAATTACTAACTTCACAAAAACCACCGCAAAAGTGACTAATAAACCACCGTAAATAAAAATTCCCAATAACATAACGCTATTTCTTAACTTCTGTTAAATTTGGCAATAAATTATTGTAGTCTGTTAGGTCTTCCTTTGCACCCCTACTTAACAAATAATTGCGTACATTTTCTTGTCCGCTTGTAATAAAAATACGGTTATTTGTTCGCTTGTTTGCCTTGGCTAAAAAACCGCTTGGATGCGCTTGTTCTGTTAAGGCAATAATGTTACATTCAATAGGTTCGCGTTGGCTGTCAGGTTCCAATTCGGTTGGGTTGGTTAACAATAAAAAACCGCGCTGTTTTAAAACATAAGCAGTATTCCATTGTGTTGCTATTTGCCCCAAACTATAACCGCTTTTAGAACCTTTCTTGTCGACATAATTTTGTCCTACTTTAACCATTTGTTCCACTGTGAAACCACTTGCACCACTGTTGAAAATGTGTAAAAGAATGTAGTCAAATTTATTCAAATACCTTGCATAATTGCCTTGTCCGCTTGCCTTGTCCGCTTCACGCTTCGCATTTATACTTAACTGTAATTTGTCAAAATAAACCGCTTGTGCTTCGGGTGACATTTGCATTACTTCATTCATTGGCAATTCTACAAAATGCGCTATTTCTTGCGCTATTTCTTCAATAGTTTGCAATTCGTTAACTAATACGTTAACGGCTTCGTTAACCGCTTTTAATTCATTCTGTGCGCTTGTTTGCGCTTGTTGTGTTGCTTTCATTTCGTGTAAAATTTAAGTTAATATAGTCCGCAGTTTGCGACTATAACGGGAAATAAAAAACTACGTTTTGCGTCTATGTTTATTTCCTTGTTTAACCACCGTAACGCCATAATTTAAAACGTCTGCACAAATTAAGGGTTCGTGCGTTGGTGCGGGTTGCTATTTGAAACCACTATTAAAACCACTACAAATGTAATACTATTAGTATAATATGCAAACTATTTGTACTAATATTTACAATTTTGTTAATAAATAAACACTTTTAACCCTATTTGAACCATTTTAACCGCCAAATGAAAAAAAACAGGCCCCCCGGTGATCGCCACTCCCCCCGGATATCCGTAGATTTTGGATTTTATCGGTATATACGCGGTTTTTTACAAAAAAAATTTTTGGTACCGGCTTGGTACCGGTACTATTTTGGTACCGTTTTTAATCGCAGAATGTGGAATTGTATTTTTTTCGGGATATCTTCCTGAAGTATGTAAGTTATTAATTTTCAGAGCGTTGGGAGTTTTTCGAAGTTATTTTAGCATTTTTACGCATAAAAGCGTATTTTCTTACAAACGGTAAAAAAGTGGTTATCAGGGAGTTAAGGAGAAAGTGGATGTAACGCAGTGTTAAAATTTTTTTTCGTTACACTTTTGTTACACTTTGTTACACTTTTGTTACAAATTGTAAGTAGTTGTATATTAGTACTTTATATTAAAAATTTAATAAAAAAGAAGTTTGTAACGTAATTTCGTTAAAAAAACGTTTCAATTTTAAAAAGGTCGTTTTTTTAGGTTTTCGTTTATATATATAAATTGGCTGTTTTTTCGTTACAAAAGTTACAACTTGCCAACGCACACATTTTCAACGAGTTACGTTGTAATTTTTTTGTAACTTTTTTTTTGGCAAAATTTTCGTTACAAATTTTCTTCAGGACAAATTTTCAGGCGATATCGTGCTGGCCAACAACAGACCACAAAAAAAAACAACCTCGGCGATTTTAGAAGTTGTCTTTGCATTGCGTTTGTAGTTGGCACTATTTGGGCGTGACGAAGATCCGGAGAGGAGGGTAGAACATAAGTTAAAATATTTTTTGCTGACAATTATTTTTATACTATATTTGTATATACAATTTTGAAAATGGCAAAAGAAAGACCAAATTTATCAATGAGAATCAGCGAACAGCTAAAGGCGGATTTTAAGCACGAAACCTTTATGCAAGGCGTTGATATGACAGAAACGATAGAATCGTTTATGATCAAATACGTTGAAGTAAGTAAAAAAGCAAGAGATGGCAAAGCGAAAGGATAAGGAACCTGAAGAGGTTGCTGAAGAAATAATTGATAATCTTGATGATATTTTCGTTCAGGCGGCAGAACAGAGCATCAACATTAGAACCCTGACAATTAAGGAAGAAAATATTACAGGCGCAAATCTTGGATTACCGGTAACGTACAAGACGCGAAAAAATTGGAAAGAATTAAAATTAGCTATTGATACAGAACACGCGGAACGCTTCAATAGAATTTTGCACGAACTACCGGATAGGGAATTTGCTCGTGTTTATTTAAAATCATTAGAATTTTTCAAACCGAAAGTAATAAGACAAGCCGGAGCAGAAGGCAAATTGCCGGACACAACAATTAATATCCAAGTAAATTATGGAAACAAAGATTAGAACATTAAGCGAAATATTGGTTGAAGCTGATAGCTGTGAAAATGTTGCAAGGTTAAAAGAACTTTCAACAGAACTTGTGAGCAACCGGACTAAATATCCGAGAGTACAAGTTGTTTATGGTTTAGAACACATACTTGATTTATTGGAGATTAAAAAGGCACAATTAGAAATACGAAAACTTTTAGAAGAATAATGGGAACATCATACAGCACCGACAAAAATGGATGGGTAAAATTCCAAAATAAGAGAATTGCAAAAATAAAATTGCGAAAATGGATAGCTGATTTTGCAAGTCAATTATCAGATGGAACTAAAAAAAGCAAGGAAGAGGAAACTGAAATGCTAATAAAGTTTTATGATGAAGATGGTTTGCCTGGAGTTATTAGAGCATATCAATTAAAAATGCAAATAAAAGAAAGTATAGATTTAGAAAACAAAATTTTAACCAATGGAAACACACACACAATCGAAGAACAAGAACATCACTGAAGATGTTAAGGGCCAATCAGAAGATGCGTTACAACAGAAATGCTATTTTTGGTTTTGGAACGAATACCCACATTTAAGGGGATTGTTATTTTCTGTACCAAACGGAGGAACTCGTGATCCGCGCGAGGTAAACAAACTAAAACTTACAGGTTTATATTCGGGTATTAGCGATTTAATTTTGCTAAACAGAGGAAGAACTTTTTTCATTGAATTAAAACGAGATGAAAAGGCAACGCAAAGCGAAAATCAAAAAAATTGGCAAAAACTCATAGAATCAGAGGGTTTTACTTATTTCATAATTTACAGTTTATCGGATTTTAAAATACTAATTCAAAACATTATAGAATGAAAATAAAAAATATATTCCCTTGTTTGTTCAAGCAAGAACTTACACCAAAAGAATCTGTAATAATGCCGTTGGATGATTTAAAAGCTGAGTATTCAGAATTTGAACTTTTAGTTGCGGCCAAGATACTTTATGAAAGAAAATGGACTTACGGTGCAAAAAAGGAACTGTTTTTAGATCCGTATTTGTCAAGTATTGCAAGAGAACATTCGCGTTATATGGCGATTGCCGGGAAGCCGAGCCACGATGGTTTTCCAATTAGATTGCAACAGGCACAGGAATTTGCATCTGCAAAATGGGTTGGAGAAATAGTTGCTTATGGATATTCAACTTCTTTTGGTGTTGTAAACGGATGGATAAAATCTCCATCGCATAAAGCTATTTTAACAAAAGAGAAAGCTACACATTATGGCATTTCTATTGAAACAGATGTTAAAGGAAAAAATTATTTCACAGTTTTATTTTCGCAACGATAATGAAAAAAATAATACGCATTGGATTATACGCAACATTTTTACTCTTCATTATGAGTTCGATGTTTTATGAAGAAACTAATTATTCATTTTGGCTGACATTATTTGTTTTTTGGCTAACAATGGTGATATTAAATAAAGAATAGATGAACATTGATGTTTCAGAAACGTTTGAAAGAACATATAAAGCATACAACGAAGTTATAAATCAAGAGGAAATTGACGCGAACAAACTTGAAGTTATAAAACCGATTTATAGGTACAGGCAAATTGTATCTATGGGCGGTTCCCGGAGTTCAAAAAGTTACTCGATACTTCAGATCTTGTTATTGGAAATGATAAGCCGTAAAAACCTAAAAATTACGGTATGGAGAAACCTAAAAAATGTTTGCCGAACATCAGTTTTAGAAGATTTTGAGAAGATTATTATGTTCGATTATCGGATTTTCAAGGACATAAAATACAACAAACAAGAGGGTTCGTTCACATATCTACCAACAAAATCAAAAATGGTGTTTGAAGGAGCTGACAGCATCGATAAAGTGTTGGGTGGAACGCAAGATATTTCATTTTTCAATGAGATTTCACAATTTGAAAAGCGTTTATACCTTGAAATAACACAAAGAACAGCAGATAGAGTGTTCTGCGACTACAATCCGAGTAAAACATTTTGGCTTGAAACGTATAGAAATGACGATGAAACTGTATTTATTCACTCAAATTTTGAACATAACGCATTTTGCCCTCCAAATATTGTAAAGCAATTAAAAGGATACGAACCTTGGGAAACCGGAAGTTATGAAGTACGAGGAAGTGAATTATTTTATAGAAATGCACCGATTAGCATACACAATCAACCGCCGCCTCATATCAAAAACATCGTTAAAGGTACTGCGGATGAATTTATGTGGTTGGTTTATGGTCTTGGAATAGGTGCAGAAAAGCCAAACAAGATTTACAAAGGTTGGTATGAAATTTCACAAGAGTTTTTTGATAATTTAGATTATGATTCGTATTTTGGTCTTGATTTTGGAGCAAGTAACCCAACTGCGTGTGTTGATGTGAAATACGATGGCGACAATGCTTTTTACATTTGTGAAAGATTATACACTCCATTACAAGATATTGCGGATTCACTTCCGACAATGATAAAATTAAAAGTTCCTTACATAATTCCCGGAAAGTCGTTAATAGTATGTGATTCAGCTAAAGAACAGTACATTAATTTACTTGCAAATGAGAATTATATGGCAATCGGAGCTGTAAAAGGTAGCGGTTCAGTCGAAGTTGGAATAACATTGGTTCAAGGTTTTACGATTTACTTTGTTCCATCAAACAATTTAAAGTTTGAATATGACAACTATTCCTGGACTGTGGATAAATATGGAAAAAGCGTGGATGTTCCTTTAAAAATGGATGATCACTTGATGGATGCTTTAAGATATGTGATAACTTACTTGGTAGGATATTTGAATATAAAAGTATAGTAAAGTGCTAAATATTGGCATAAATTCGTGTGTGTGAATTTACCCTTGATTAACGATTATGAGGCGTTGTCAAGG
>Ga0105096_10000484_pt1 | contig 13854 bp, 20 predicted proteins | sample PPLLak3cmMay2015_FD_87036 | JGI IMG/M metagenome (GOLD analysis project Ga0105096, IMG submission 87036) | Freshwater sediment microbial communities from Prairie Pothole Lake near Jamestown, North Dakota, USA - PPLs Lake P7 Core (1) Depth... | ecosystem: Environmental > Aquatic > Freshwater >... | reverse complement strand
TGATAACTACGAACCAGGCTGTCGCACGTTCGAATCGTGCCAGGCGCGCCAATCAAATCAAAGACTTACGCATTCGCGTCCGACTTCTCCAAGAGCTAACGTAGGGTTTTCGTAGAGTTTTGCCCTACGATCTTCCACGTTCGCTCGATGCGCGCCGCGGCGTGACTCAGATGGTCCGGTGCCAGGTGCGCATAGCGCAGCACCATCTCATACGACTTCCAGCCGCCAAGTTCCATCAACTCTTGTAACGACGTGCCGTTGGTGACATGCCAACTGGCCCAGGTGTGGCGCAGATCATGGAATCGAAATGCCGTGATCCCGGCCCGCCTGAGGGCACGTTTCCAGCCAGAGCCCACGCGCTCCATGCGCTTCTTCTGGTACGTAAAACACCAGCGGCCGTGATCTCCCTCGACCGCCCTGAGGGCGAGAATGGAGAGGAACGACTTCGACCGCTGCGTCGCGGCCGCGAGCCGGTCCAATCGTTCCTTGAGCTCGTCGTCAAGAAAATGGATGCTTACCCAAGGTGGATTTTTGGTTCCATCGATTGGTGCAAGACGTCGATAATCTCGATATGCGTATCGCGGATGCGATAGTAGATATGGTGTTTTTCTGCCTGAACGCTGTAATACCCTACTTTGATTTCGCTGCGCTGCCTGCCTTTCTCAGGATTTTTAGCGGCAGCGCGCATGCGATCACGTAGCATTCTCAGATAGTTCTTTTTTTGTCGTGGGCCAAAATTTTCAAGTGTGTATTGGCTGATCTGAATCAGGCTCTGCTGTGCCTGTGATGAAAGGAGGTATTGGGACATCAGCCAATCATTTTCTGCATAAACTTTTCACCATCGATGCCCTGGCCCTGATCGAGTTGGTTTTCACCTCTTGCCAATGTTTCACGCAATAGATCGAGTTTGGTTTCTTCCTGTTCCAGCAATCGCAGACCTGCACGCACGGCATCACTAGCCGATGCATAACGGCCGTGTTTCACACGATCATCCACGAAACTTTCGAAATGATCGCCTAATGTAACACTGGTATTCTTTGCCATGATGCGGTCCTCCTTTTAAAAGTTACCTTGTTTCGATAATACCAAAGTTTGGTATATCTACAACCAGAAAATCTTCTCCATTCCCCGGCGAAATCGTACTTCAAGCCGTCGCCGGGTAAGTCGACTCCCTCTAATTTGCCAATGTTCCAGTAGGCTCGCAAAGCGGGCTCTCAGTCATCTTGCCAGCGGCCCCTCACACCAGCAGCCCGCCCAAGATGGGCTATTCCAACAAATCGTGATATTGCGTGCGATATCAAAAATTCAGTTCTCCACCAATGCCCGAACTCGCTCACATCCCTTGGTGCCGAGGGCGTGGTCCTTGGAGATGAAACTGTTTTAACGTGGCCTCTGAATTGCATTGTTCAGCGTATATCTGAGTAACTCCCTGACAGTCAGGTCGTTTAACTGGTTGACAATAGCGCTCAGCCGGCGCTCCTGTGCCGAAGGTTTCGTTGGGGAACGCTCCGCAGGGTTCCACTCTGGATTCCTTCCGTTTTTTTCAAGTCCAACTCTGTTGGGTTTTGCGGGCGCTGTGAAATAGCCGCAAGATCTCAATCCGGCCCAGTCAGGGTCTTACACGATTCGGAAATATATAGCGCGTATCTGGCATAACGAACTCGCCAGGCCCGTGGATACAACCTGGATGGCCGAGTGCCGGGTTGTCGGCCAGAAGACTCACAGCAGGGTGGATTCGCACAACCACCAGCCTTGCGGCCTGGGGATCATTTTTGGCAATGAAGCTGGCTTCCTGGTCTAGGTTTTGCAGTGCTGTGGCCAGCCACCTAACCTGCATCTACTCTCCATTTTGCGAAGGTTCGCTTCACCTCGCTAGTCATGACCCCTTGGAATATGCACTAAGTAAGGTCTGAGCCTGTGCTTGCAAATTGGGAAGATCGTTTTCAATGGTGTTTCAAACGATACCCAAATCGACCGAGAAGTAACCGTGCGCCAGGGCGTTTCGCATCTCGTAGGCTGAAGCCAGAGGCAGCTCTGGGTGGATTTTCGAAAATTCGGGGAAGTGGCGTTCAATGTTGCGGCTTGCCTCGCCGATCACCTCGAGGTTGCGGATTACGGCGTCCTGTGTCATCTCTTCCTTGAGGAAGGCAACTTCATCGAGATCCTCTGTGTAGTCCTGAATACGACCAATCGCCTGTAGGATATGTTCAAGATAATCCAGTAAGCGGGACTCTTCCCTCATATGGGAACAGCTTCAGCCAGCACGGAATCACGAAACTTATCTGGCAGCGACATTGGCGTCACCACGTCTACTGGTACACCCAGTAGCTCGCTCAACTCGTGACGGATCGCTCCAATATCGAGCAGTGTCGTCTCGGCGGTAGGGTCTACCAAGATATCCAGGTCGCTATTGTCGGTGTCATCACCATGGGCTGCGGAGCCAAATACCCGGACATTGCTTGCCCGATGCGCGTTGACTACCCGTCGGATTTCCTTGCGGTTGATTCGCAGTGCATCAGAAGGTTTCATCGCCGTCCCCGTTATCAAGTCTCGGTGAAACAGTAGTGTATAGAGAAGGCTGTTTCAAGAGCTGCTTTTTAAAGGTTAGCCGGTATGTTTGGCCGAGTCGGGTGTGCCCGTTCGACAAATTGCGTAGCAATTTGAACTAAGCCGCGCAGCGGCGAAGCCCGCAGGGCCACAACAGCCCCAAGGCTGTTGTGAGTCATCGTGTCAGGCGCGGCATAAAATCAAGAGCTTGCCCATAGACGCCGGTACGCCCATACAGCTTGCTGATCAGGATCGACCTTAAGGCTGACGAGTGAGATTTGTTCTTAGGGATCAGTCCCTCAATTCTTGACACAAAATTCTTTGTATAACTATACGCAAATAGCGTATAGTGATTGCAGATGAAAGCGACCTTCAAAGAACTACCCAGTTTTGAGGCCCGGCGAGAGGATTACCTGTCTGACGAAGAGTTTCGGACGTTTCAAAGCGTCCTGATGAAGAACCCCAAAGCGGGGGATGTCATCAAGGGCACTGGAGGGCTGCGTAAAGTACGTGTGGCCTCGGTCAATCGTGGGAAAGGCAAGCGCGGTGGATCTCGAGTGATTTATTACTGGTATTTCGAAGGGAAGCAATTTTGGCTATTTACCATCTATGGAAAAGATGAGATGAACGATTTGACCGTCGAGGAGAAGCGGACTCTTAAAGCGGTTCTGAAAAGGGAGGTGGATGAATATGGCAAAGCGTGATTTGTTCAATGAACTGATGGAGGGTTTTGACGCCCTTAAAAAAGAGCGTGAGGGCAAGATCACTCTCAGAACTACTGAGATTGATATACCCAAGCCCATCGAGATGAGCCCCCGCCAGATCGCCAAGATCAGGAAGGAACACAATTACTCACAGGCAGTATTCGCTCGCATGCTATCAACCAAGGTCAGTACGCTGCGCAACTGGGAGCAGGGTCGGTCCGAACCCAATGCTCAGGCCAAGGTGTTATTGAAACTGGTCGATACCGCCCCCGATGTGTTAGTGGCTTTGGCCAGAGTCACTAATGGCGCGGCTGCGGTGAAGGCCAAGACAAAGCCCAGGAGCAAAGCGGCAGCGGCAGCTAGGAAGGAAGTCGCAGCCAGGATGGTAAAGAAAAAAGTAGCTGCACGACGAGCCGCTGTCGCCTGAGCACTCTTTGGGGCGTAGGGTTTGTACGGTGGAATACGAGGCGATACGGGGTAGATCGAGGGCGGGCCGTATCTAAGTGATTGAATTTAAAAGCTTTAAAAATTGGCAATCGCGGCTACGAACCAGGCGGTCGAAGGGGGCGGCCATCCGCTTCGAATCGTGCCAGGCGCGCCAAAAATCTTTGGCTCTACCCCATACACGGGGGATGGGCATTCAAACTCACCCGATTGATGATGCCTTCCAGCATAACCAGTGCAGTATGGCCACCCGGATCAGGACCACCAGCCGGTCCCCCCGGGTTCTTTACTCGTTCTCCTGGCACGATGAACACCGAGGTTTCCAGCTCTGGCACCCTGACCTCCCAATCTCATCGAAGCTGGCACACTTGCTGTTCCCGACAGCCCGTAATGACCTTGAACAACGCCATCCGGGCTTCCCCAGAAAATACGCCTATCAACGAAATCTCTTGGTCTAACGACCTGGACGTTTTTGTAGCCAGACGCTGTAAGCAAATCATTGTCGCCACTGATGATGGTCCGGGTGCCACTGGCTATTGCGCAGGCAATGAACTTATCGTCATCAATATCTCTCGAGATTCGCTCGGCCAATGTTGGAGATTCTACGACCTGCGAGTTAAGGGCAATGAGAACTAGAATTGGAGCTATATCTATATCGGGATAGCGAACTGAAATTCGTGCACAGACTTCAAAGTATTCCTCCAGGATCTCCGGCGAGACGATCAGCTTCAATTCACCGCCACGCCAAGCCGCCAGAATTTTCGCTGGTGGACCGCCGAAAAAGATACCAGAGATGAGGACATTGGTATCGAGAATGACCCTCACTTTTTGGAGCGTACGTCCGAGATAATGGCGTCGATATCAGCTTTCTTCAATCCCGCCTTTTTCGCCTGCTTCCTGGCTTCGGCAACCAGGGTATCAAACTCGTCCATTGAAGGCGGGGAGATAGCCTTCATGATCACCGTGTCGTTCTCAGCCACCACCACGAACTGGGCTCCCGCCTTAAGACCAAGGCGTTTTCGAATTTCCTCCGGAATGACAACTTGTCCTTTTGAGGACATCTTTGTCGTGGCTAAGTTGGTCATGTGGCTACCTCATCCTTACAATCTTACTGGTAAGATTATTGGTATTGTCGGGTCGCGAGTCAAGGGGCTGTGGTCTGTTCTGACAAAATTCCGAAATCAATGAGCTCAGTGGTGCCCTGGGTCCATACCGGGGACATGGTTTACAGATCATGCCGGGACGCCGGCCGCATCGTTGACACGCTTTAACTGCAGTTTTGCTATGGAACCGCGAATGAACACTTGGTGCCGCTGGTATTTTTTAACTTGATATCCAATGTGGCCAACGAACAGTCCAGAGCTTCAGCCAGCGCCACGTACCATGCATCGTAACTCGTGATATTTCTCCGCAGCGCCCATACGCGTTCTGCAAACGGATGGAACGGAAATAACTGAATATCCAAGCGCATCAAATCTTGCTGAGCCAGCTTGGATTGGAGTGGCGATAGTTCTTTGGCCAGCTCAAGGCGGCGTAAAACATTTGTTGTCTCCACCATCACCAACTCGGGAGCAACCAGTGTATTGGCGGCAATCAACGATTCAGCCCAGATGCCTTCCCTACCAGTATCGACCAACGCCGCGACAATCACCGAAGCATCTATAGCAATCGTCATTTACGATCTGCATCTCTGGCATTCACAATCTTCTTTGCAGGGATTCGGGTGCCATCGGCGGCTTTTCGCTCACGCACCGTATCCAGCCACGCCTCTACGGAAGGCCGGGAAGCGATGCGTTCCAGTTCACCACGCAGATATTCCTGCATGGATTGATGCTGCAGGGCCGCGCGGGACGCAAGTTTATCCCTGACTTCCTCGGGGACGTTCCTGATCGTGATTTGAATAGGCATGCTTGCATTTTGCATGCATGGGCGCTTGGATGCAAGATAGTGATTCACACCACAATCAGATGCCTTCAGGCAAGCTCATCACCGTAGGGTTTGTGTGGTGGAATACGGGTCAATCGTGCCATACCCTGCAACGCTTACGCAGTTGCGTCGTTAGTCGAAAAAAGCCTTGCCTTGAGTTGATCGGGAATCCCAGCTGATAATTTTACGATGGCGCGCACGTGTTGCAGCGTCGGGATATCGAGTCCCAGATCTGCCGACCATTCTATGGCCGTATCGATATCTTTCTCAGCCGTTTGCTGAAAGGAGGGTTCAGCCAGGATCAGGCCCAGGAACGCCTTGTACATTTCCCAGTTGTCGGTACACCAGTTTTTGCCGGAGCTGGCGGACATGACCTCTACGACCCGTTCGATATCGAGGTTGGCCTCTGCGCCTATAGCCAGCGCCTCGGTAAATACGTAGGCGTTCCCGAGGGCTACGATGTTGTTGATCAATTTGACTGCCAGCCCGCTCCCGAGCCCGCCAACTGTGAATATGTCTTTCCCCATCGCCTCCAGGTAGGGCCGCAACACTTCCATGGATTCGCTGTCGGCACCCCCGATCATGAAGCTGAGCTGACCCAGCTCAGCAATGATGGGCCCGCCGCTAACCGGGGCGTCCACCAGGGTAATATCACTGTTACTGATACGCTGCTGGATATCCTTGATAAGCATCGGTGAAACCGTAGACATCACGACGATGATTCGCTTGTTGCCATCGGCCAGGCTCGCCACCAGGCCGTTATCGCCGAACAGAACATCGTTCAGTTGCGCACCGGTGTTGACGATAATAAAGATAATGCGACATGACGCCATGTCCGGCAGGGCGGTAGCCACCGTTGCGCCCCGGTCAGCGCACTTTTGCACCGCCTCCGAATTCAGGTCGAAAACCACCAGCTTGTGCCCGGCTTTCAGCAGGTTCCGGGCCATGGGGCTGCCCATCATGCCCAGACCGATAAAGCCTACATTCACGCCAGCTACCTCCGCTCCCAGGCTAACACCCCGGTAATTTCGATGTCGCCATAACTTATCGGAGGTGTCCTCAATACCAGTTGATCGCCGTAAAGTTCGTAGTATCTCAGCTGTTTCCCGCCCACCCAGCCGGGAAACAGGCTGCCCTCGACGGCGGTAGTAATAGTCTTGTTATCCACATCCACCTCGCAAGGTCCGTAATACGCGATATAGCCCTGCATAGCCGCCCTGAACTCCTCGTCCGTACCCGAGGCCTGGTCACCGGAAGCGAACAGTGGACGGTTTTGCCGCATCAGTTGTCCCGACATATAACCTGACTCGGTGAAAATTGCCTGCCCCACGGCATCCTCTCCCAATGGGTAGAGTACATCTCCATTGGAGGTCCTGAATTCGGACGACAGCAACCGCCACACGCCGGTGAGCTGCTTTATCGTTTTGGCATGCTCACTTTCCATAGCCGGATCCTCGCGCCACGGTGCCCAGGCGATGATAAATTGGCAGCACAACGACGCTCCTTAAGTTTCAAATTGTCATCACAGGATAGGGGAGAGTTGTGATAGACGCCAGATGGAAAGGGTATTCGGGTTCCCCAGGCTGACGGTAGACCCTGGGCGAGGTACTGCAGCGCTGTGGCCAGCCACCTAAGCTGCATCTGGTCCGCATTTTGCGAAGGTTTGCTTAACCTCGTCCTCGCTGCCAAATTGGCCGGCATCGGCCTCTATCGCCGGTCGAATTGTTGCTTTAGCCCTGCACGGTCGTGCACGGAGGCGCAATTTGCTACGGGCGAAGCAATAAAAAGTGCAATAAAAACAATATTTTGTAGATAAGGACGATAACTGCGAACCAGGCGGTCGCACGTTCGACAAAAGCGTAAGCATTGGGTCCATGGTGCCAGGCGCGCCAAAAATCTTTATAAAGGTCGGGGCAGGGCAGTGTGACGCGACGTAAGTGTTGAGGACTTGCTGGAAGCAGTCCGGTCTGCGCGTTGGTTACTTGATTGTAGTCAAAGACCCGGGCAAGGCAGTGCCGCATACTTCGACAGTGATCGCTATTCGCTCGTCGCTGAATAATTCGGTATAAAAAAGATGCGTGCAAGGCCCCTGTTGTATGCCTACCTCTGCCTGCTCGGCACCCTGTTTTCGGGGTTGCTAATGGGCTGCGATGGCAGCAATTCCGTATCCAACAGGGACTCACCTGATATGGTACTCATTGATTTTCTTCCCGACACGACACGAGGTTTTCTCCTGCTGCCCGCCCCGAGAGAGCTCATTGGAAAAGGCTGGGAGGACTTCCCCGCTGGTGAGCTCGGCCCCTGGCGGCACCACCCCGTTGATATCCTGCGATACTACAGCGGCTCCCTTGACCTGGTGAACACAGCCGACCAGTTGGTGCTGGCGCAGCCGACCAACAGCGGTGACGAATATGTGCTGCTGATTGATATCGACAAGGAAGAGGGCGAAGCCCTGTTCGACGCCGCGGACTTGGTCGGTGCCGGCAAGTACCGGGGATTCTCGGTACATGCCATATCGGGTACAGGCCTGTTTGTGGCACGGCTCAACGATCGCACCTGGGAGATTGCGCCCAGGTCAAGCATGGAAAAGGTGATCGACGTGCTTCTGGGCTCGCTCCCCAATATTCGCCACAGCGCGATTGCAGACTATCTCGAGAACCTCGATGAAGGGCAGCCGATCAACGCAGTCTATGGTTTGCCGGGATTGTACAAATCGATCGTGCCGCCGGGCAGCGGCACCAACAGCCTGAGCCAGGCGACGGTAGTCCGGGCTGCGTTCAGCGTTGAGGACGATTTGCTCGATGGGCAGATGCAGTTCGTCACCGCCAATGCGGTGGGGTATACGCAGCGACTTCTCGGCCTGCAGCCGGAGCTGGGCGCTGCCTCAATCGAGGCGGCTGGGGACAGGATCACGATTGACCTCGCAGGCTTGTCTGCATCGGGTGATATCCACTCGCTGCTGAAATCGCTGTTCCACGGTATGGATGCCATCGACTATAGCGAGGCGATCATCCACGGCGGCAACCTACCCTGGATGAACTTTAAAGTGGGTGAGAACCCCAACTCCATATTTATCAACTTTGAGTTCAGGGATAAGGCGAGGCGGGAGGCCTTTGCAGCAGAGCATCTGCCCCCAGGGTTTAGCCTGGCCCCAATCCGTATCCTCGACATGGACGAGCCGCGTTACTTCCTGGTCCTGAATGTCTACCGGTCCTCGGGCGGCCTGGTGGAAGGGGCTCGCGCTGAATGGTCGGTCTTTGTCAGCGACCCGGATAGCGGCAAACCTCGCTTCCTCGTCGTGCAGGCCGCTGCCGAATCCATCTCTGCCGACCCTGTCAATTTATTGACGCTGCCTGAGCCGGTCAGCCATGTACTGGCATCGAACGCCATCGAAAGCTATGTGGGTCTGCTGGACAAAGCGACCGGCGAGCAGACTACCTATTTTTCATCGAGAATTCGCTGGCCACAGCTACCGCAGCGGCTTGTGTCCCTTCACCGCGAGTTTTCCGCGGCAAATGACTACATTTACTGGGGCAATGCGGTGGCGGACCGCGGCCTGCACAACGCAACAGTGCACAACAGTCAAGCAGTGTTAATTGAGGCTGATTCGATTGATCTTTTGGATAACAGCCGCTGGGCGCAATACATCAGTGCGGAGCCGGTGCATACGCTTGTCTACCGCAATCCTCTGGATATTGTCATTTCACCCTGGTGGAACCTGGATGCCGGCTATCTGGCTGTAAGCGAGGACTATCGACAACAGTTGATCAACTTTAAAAATGGTTTCTACCCAATGACTGTGCTTGGTCTGGCAGAGGCGGCCATGCGCGGCGGAGAGCCGGTGCCAAGCGCATTCACTACAGGTGAAACATTGCCTACAAGCTATTTCCACTTTGTAGTCAACGATCCCGCAGGGCTGTTTAGCAGCGTTGGCGCTGGGGACAAGTTCACGCCGCTGGCAATCGCCCTTCATGACAACGAAGCGCTGGATTATTACCTTAGCCTCGTGGTCTATGAGCGCAAGGATGATCCCTGTGGTTTCGGGGCGGAGTGGGTGACTTATGTGCTCACAGACAACGGTCGACCGAAAACACTGCAACTGGACACGCTGGGAAGTGACGCATGTCTTGATCCCGTTTCACTGCTTGGACTGCCTTCGGTAGTTGAGTTGGAGGCAGGCGGTGAGCAGCTTTACATGCGCCTATCATCGCCCTTTGTCCGTTTTGCGGCGCGGGTGGATGTGACACGAGGTGAAGACGTGCTGTTGGGTCTGGACTGGGTTGAAGCCGGAGACCAGGTCTGTTCTCTAAACGGCATCTGCGACAGTTTTTTTTATGACGGACAACTGCTGGTTGAACACGTCATGCGAATTGATGCTGGTGCTGTTACGATCGATGAATTCGATACACCCTGGAGCGAATTCATCCAAACGCGTCCCGCTGAGGTTGTGATACAGAAAACGGCCGCTACCTTTGGGACAAATCCCTGGAAAAATGTCCCGGCCTTTTAATTAGAACCCCGGAATCAAATTCCTCTGCCTCGCACTCGCTGTCGACAGCTCCCAGCGCGATATTCCGATCTACCAGAAAGCCAGGATCGGTCAATAGACCATAGATTTCTCTAATTCCTACATGAAACGCAAATTTACCCGCCATACTATTTATCCGAGGTGTGAACTATTGAATAGAGTTTCGTATGTTGCAACGCGCTATTCCCAGCGATAGTTCAGCGCAACTGTGACGCCCTTGACGGTTACAAAGCCAATTTCGGAAATAAGTTGAAAGTTCTTGTTCAGATTCCACTGGGCGCCAAGCGCCCATGTGTCATACTTTTCAACTTCGAAGGAGAGCAAAACCGCCTCGGTTCCCGGTGGGACAGTGTCCGGATCCACCCCCTGACCGACCACCTGCTTCAGGTCAAACGTGCCTTCAAATTCTGTGTTTATGTAACTTAACCAGGCAACTTTAGGCAGCCACTTGCGCTCCCCGATGTTCCAGCCCAATCGAACTGTAGCGTTTGACACGGGTATTTTTTCTTCATAGACATCAGTGTCGAGTTCCATGTAGTTGTAATCGAATATAAGAACCGCCTGCTTGTAGGCCATAACAAGAGTACCGCCCACGGCATAGCTTGTGCCTGTGAAATTGAAGCCCAGGGGTTGCGACGATCCGAATGTATTGACGTTGCTATCCATTTCGCCGTCGCTGCGACCCAGAATTGTGTAGATATCCAGCATCGGCAGAAGCCAGTAATCCAGAATCAGTCCGCTATTGGCAATTGTGTTGTCCAAATCATCCATAGTGACCAGAGGGTTCGACTGGAGAGGCTCACCCTCACGGAAGCCGTATTTGAGATTTTCGACAGGAAGTTTGGATTGCGAATAATTGTAAAACGCAGCTGCTCCCCATTGAGCAGGTAAATCTACGCCGCTATCCAGCAAGTACTGCCTGTCGAGAAGGCGCCCGAAATCGATCGCCTCGGTCGCTGAATCTGCGGACGTCTCCTGGGTGTCTGCCCTGGCGTCAATCCCGTAGCCGCCGCTATAGACCAGCAAGACGACCAGTGCGGTGCGAAGCCCGCTTTTGGCTCGCACCAATCGACCACGCTCTCTCATTCTTATATGCAAAACTGCTCTCCTGTAGCTCCAGACAGCCGGTGACGGCTCACATAAGCAGCAACACCGGGCGGCTGACGTCGCCTCTCAACGTCCTCAACGATCACCAGGGCATCGACGACATGCGGTGCCAGGTGCAAGTTGCATCAACCTGGCATTGCCAGGCGCATCAATTTAAGTGTCCCTATGGGTGCGACGCGTTTCATGAAGTGTAGTACTCGCGAATCGACGCAGAACACCGAGCTGAAGCGATTTCTCTCGATTGCCCTGACGATAATTCGCGCTGCGGTTTCGGGCGGCGTCGCATAGCGAAAGGTCTTCAACATTTTTTTCTTATGGGCCGGTTCCATACGCGCTGCTTCAAGAATATTCGTAGCCACGGTCCCCGGGTGCACGCAGGTTATGCCCACCTTGCTCCTCGCCAGTTCAATATAAAGGCATTCACTGAAGCCTCGGACAGCGAACTTGGTAGCGGAATAGGAGGCCTGCCCTTTCATACCGGTAAACCCGGCAGAACTGGACATGTTGACGATATGCGCCTCGTCCGCCTGCTGCAGATGGGGAAGGAAAAACTTGCAGCCGTAGAGCACTCCCCAGTAATTGATGCCGGTAATCCACTCCAGGTCCTCCACGGACTGGTCGGCAAAAGGCAGATTGACGGAAACACCGGCGTTGTTCACCAGTATGTGGACAGCACCGTGTTGGGCTATTACTTGCCCGGGTAGCCCCGCCATCTGTTCCCTGCAGGAGACGTCGACTGCGTGCGCAGTGCACTTCCTGCCCAGGTCTTCCACAGCGGAGCGCACGTCTGACAGCCGGTTTTCATCGATATCCACCAGCGCGATGTCGACGCCGCGGCCTGCCAGTTCAACGCAGATAGCCCTGCCTATGCCGCTGCCTGCACCGGTCACTACCGCTACCCGACCCGCTATCCGCTTCATCTATCCTGTTCCCGGGCTTTTGGCCTTGCTGATCTAGCTCGGCCGGTGTTTAATAATACAATCAGAACGGACTGTTTTTTTAAAATTTGACCTCATTAACCGCCAAATGGCAAGCGTCTGAGGGCATCTGAGAGATTCGACTGGGGAACAACAATATGAGTGCAAATATCGGTGTCGTACCAACGGTAGCGGAACTTGCCCACAGGGAAGCCATACGCGAGGTGCTGACAACCCACAGCCGAGGGCTTGATCGCAACGAGGCCGGGCTGTTGAAAAGTGCCTACTGGCCGGAGGCAGAGGTGGATTACGGCAGTTTCCGGGGCAAGGCCCACCAGTTCGCCGACCTGGTTGGCCCGGCCCTGGCGGGCGCCTATGAGCTCACCCAACACCTGTTGGGACAGGTATTCATCGTGCTGGAAGCAGATCGCGCGAGTGCTGAAACCTATGTCTACGCCCGCCACCTTTTGCATGGCGCCGAACAGGAGCTGGCCTTTGCAGGCCGCTACCTCGACCAGTTGGAATTGCGCAACGGGTGCTGGAAGATCATCCATCGCCAGGTCGTCATGGACTGGAGCCTGCGCCTGGACGTGCAGGACGAGCGCAGCGGCGATGCATTTGGCGCTCTAGCGAAGGGCGCCCGCAATCGCCAGGATCCGGCATACGCCCTGCTACCGACCTACTGAGGAACCCGCTATGGCCAATACACTCGACAGCGTGATAGCGAAGCAGGATATCACCGAGCTGATTTACCTTTATATGCGCGGCCTCGATCGTTGGGATGCAGACCTGATGCGCTCGCTGTTTCACGACGATGCCTGGTGTGAATACGGCTTCGTGAACGGCGGCGCCCACGCTTTCGTCGACTATTGCATGGATGCCCTGGCGACCCACGCGGCCAATCACCACTTTGTCGGCAATATCCTCATAGACATTGAGGGGGATGAAGCGTTTGGCGAGGTCTACTTCAATGCCTACCACAAGATCGGCGGGCAAGACGGTTTTGAGGACGCGATCATCGCGGGCCGCTATCTGGACCGCTACGAGCGGCGAGGCGGCGTGTGGAAGTTCGCCTATCGTTCAGAGCGAGTGGACTGGAGCCACACCCGTCCCTGTAACGATCCTTACTTTCAGCTTGCCCCGAACGGCCTGGTTGGCGCGCGTCGGGACGACGCGGTCTACGACCGCGCGGCGCGCTACAAACGCCATACGAGTTAACACGTTCAAAGGGTGACGGGTTGTCGTGACCGGTGCCGGTACCGGGCGTGCAATTGCGTTAGTGCTGCCGCGTCCCATTGTCTCCTCATGTCCATCTCCCACCGGCACTACATGCACATTCCCGAAACCTTGATCTGGATCAGTATTCGGTAGATCCAAAACAGTCAGTCCTGTTTTTATTCGGAATCAGATCGTATGATTCTGGCTGTACAGCTCACCCCAATAGTCCGCAGATGGTGATGAATCGCAGCTGCCTTCCATGAGTGCAGCGCAGCGGTGGGCCCAGGGCAAGAAGTCAGCAGTCTGATCGGAAAAATCTGGAGAATACCAACCATGGCAGGCAAGAAGCAGACGCAATCCGGGGCCCATCACCTGGCGCGCTCGCCGGGACCCTCCTACCAGGACCTTCTGGACAAGGAGGTCAACCCGGTACCCGACTGTTTGCGGGAAAACACCAACCCCT
>Ga0105096_10000482_pt1 | contig 13864 bp, 18 predicted proteins | sample PPLLak3cmMay2015_FD_87036 | JGI IMG/M metagenome (GOLD analysis project Ga0105096, IMG submission 87036) | Freshwater sediment microbial communities from Prairie Pothole Lake near Jamestown, North Dakota, USA - PPLs Lake P7 Core (1) Depth... | ecosystem: Environmental > Aquatic > Freshwater >... | reverse complement strand
GCTCATCGCCACTGGAGCCGCATGACCTACCCCCGCGTGATGTTCGGCGGCCGCCCCCGCAACACTGACCCCACGAACCCCGAGAAGGGCGCCTACAACGGGTTCAGTGACCTGGAGCGGGGTCTGGCCGCAACGTGGGCCAACGGCCGTTCGGACATCCGGCCTCGCCGCGTGCCCGACGGGACGCCCTGCGCGATCTGTACCAACGTCGGTGGACAGATCGGCTGGCACTCCGAGGACTACGCCGCAACCCTGGACCCGTTCGCCGTGTGCGCCTGGTGCCATTGGGCCCTGCACTCCCGGTTCCGCCCCACGAACGTGTGGCCTGCCTGGACCCGTCTGCTGGCCGCCGGGCTCACCCCGCCCCTGTGTCCGTGGGGGACGAGGTGGGCCACGTACGGCGCCCGGTACGCCCGCCGCGATCCGAACGACTGGGACTGGATCGACCGTGGCGCGCCGGACGGTGTGGAACTCTCGCCCCTCGCCCGCCTGCTCAGCTACAAGTACACGATGGAGCCACCCATCGGGCTCCGTACCTCGCAAGGGGACCCGCACCTGCCGGGCCAGTGGAACTCAGGTGGCGTGTTCGTGCCTCAGGAAGTTTGGTCAAGGGTTCGTCAACACGGGTTGACACCACGGGGGACCGTGGTATAGTGACTACATGAACCACCGACCCAACACCCGCAACAACTACTCGATCGCCGACCGCAAGCAGATGGCGTTCATGCGCCGGATCAGTGACGCCGTGAACACCGCCGTCGCCGAACTGCCCGCCGGAACCCACATGGACGACTACCTGGACGCCGTGGCGATGCAGGTCGACTACCCGCTCAGCCTGGAGCCCGAGATCAGGACGATGATCGCCGCGATCGTGTGAGGCTAGAATCCTCAGGGTGACTACCCGACCACTCGCGACCATCAACGACCCCGACCGCCAGGAACAATTCCTCCAGGCGATCGGGCTCGGTCTTGGGATCGTGGCCGCCGCGGACTACGCCGGTATCCCTGGCCGCACCGCCAAGAGGTGGATGCAGCGGGGCCGCGACGCCATCGCCGCATCGGAGGACAACGACTCCCCGATCCCGGACGAGGAAGCCCACTACGCCGAGTTCACCCTCAGGGTCCTCAAGGCCCGCTCCGACGGCCAGTCCCGGAACCTCGCCATCATCAACCGCGCCGCACAGGTCGGCGACCCGATCGTGGACGCCAGGACCGGACTCCCCGTCCGGGACCACAACCCCCGCATCAACCCCGACTGCGCCGGACCCGGGACGCACTGCACCTGCGCCGTGCTCCGCAAGGCCGGGGACTACCGGGCCGCCACATGGCTCCTGGAGCGCACCGACCCGGACAACTTCGCCCCCACCACCCGCACCGAACTGTCCGGCCCCGGCGGAGGACCAGTCGTCTCCCACTCGAAGGTCGACGTGGAGGTGTCCGTCAACACCCTCGCCGACCCGCAACGCCTCGCCATGCTCGCCGCCGCGATGCAGGACGCCGGGATGCTGCCACGTCCACCGGAGGCAATCGAGGCGACCGCGACGGAACCAGACGATGACGCCTGAGCACTTCTCCCGGCTCCCCGTGGAGGACCGGCTCGCCATGTTCGACCTCCGCCAGGCGTGCGGTGGACCGATCCGCAACCTGCACGACGCCATCACCGGCAACCGCTGGAACGGGCCGTCCTGGTCCCCGCACTACCCGACCCCCCGCCAGCAGTTGTTCCTCATGGAGCAGGGCCGAGAGTCCCTGTACGGCGGCGCCGCGGGAGGCGGCAAGTCCGACGCCGCACTCATGGCCGCCGCTCAGTACCTCTGCATCCCCGGATACAACGCGGTCATCTTCCGACAGACCTACGGCCAGTTGGCTCAGGACGGCGGCCTCATCGAGAGGTCGCTCGAATGGTGGTCCGACGTCGGCACGTACAACCAGGGCACCCACCGCTGGACGTTCCCATCCGGTGCCTCGGTGACGTTCGGCGCCCTCCAATACGAGAAGGACAAGCACAAGCACCAGGGAGCCGAGTACCACTTCTGCTACTTCGATGAACTCACGAACTTCCCGACGGACGGCGCCTACCGGTACCTGTTCTCCCGGCTCCGCAAGCCCGCCCAGACCGAAGGGCTCCCGGCATGCCCGTCGTGCGGAATGTCGCTCGCCGACGTCCCGTTGCGCATGCGCGCCGGAACGAACCCGGGCGGCATCGGAGGCGGGTGGGTCTATGACCGGTTCGTTGCCCCGTGGAGGGCCGTCGTGTCCGGCGAGGCCACCTACACCGGGGACCGATCGTTCATCCCCTCTCGGCTCAAGGACAACCCGTATCTCGACTACGAGAGCTACGTCGCGTCCCTGAGTGAACTGGACCCGGTGGAACGCGCCCGTCTGCTGGACGGCGACTGGGACGTCCGGGCCAAGGGCTCCATGCTCGACCGGCTCGACTTCGAGATCGTTGACGACTACCCCCGCGACGCTCCTCGCGCCCGGTACTGGGACCTCGCCGCCACCGACGCGATGGACGCCGCCGACCCCGACTGGACCGCCGGTGCTCTCCTCGCCCGCCAGGACGGGCAGACCTGGATCATCGACATCAACCGGTTCCGCGCCGGTCCCGCTGAGGTGCAGAAGCGCGTGCGTGCGCAAGCCGAGTACGACGGCATCGCGGTCCCTGTCGCGATCGAACGAGAGGGTGGCGCCTCGGGCAAGACGACCGCCTTCCACTACCGCCGCACCGTGCTGGACGGGTTCGTGTTCCACGACGCCGTGAAGTCGAACTCCAAGGCCCAGGAGGCCGGGCCGCTCTCGGCCGCGGCGAAGAACGGCAACGTGTTCGTGGTCCGTGGGGACTGGAATAACGACTGGTTCGATGAAGCGGACGTGTTCCCTCAACCGGGGTTCCATGACGATCAGGTGGACGCGGTGGCCGGGGCGTTCAACTACCTGTCCGGGAAGGGCAAGCCTCCTGGTGGCGGTCTGAAGAACTGACGCGTCGTCCCTGGTCCTGCACCTATTTCGAGAAATCTGTAAATAAGTGTTGACATCCTGGACCGGGCGCCGTATAGTGTCACTATCACCTCGAACACCGGGTGACGCACATTGACAACCGAACCGCAACCCCGGCGAAGTACCGCCAACGGTGGCACAGTGACCGAAACGCTGACGGCTAACGACCACGACTCACCCCAGAGGTGAGCGACCCCTGAACGAACGTTTCGCAGTGAACACCTAGTACGCGAGTGAAGCCGGAAGCGCGATCGAACGAGAACACCGGAAAGGTAAGGGGCGCCGTGCACGGCAAGCCGAGAACGCCGGTGCGATCAAGTAGGTCAGGGTTGCGGTTCGGCTGTGAGTGTGCGGCGGATCACTAGCCGAAGTGGGCCGCTCGCTCATTGACAACCGAAGAACGGTTCGACCCGAACCAAACTAGAAGCCAAGCCGGGAACCACGCCAAGCGCGAGGGACGAAGGGGAGGCGGGCGCCGACGGGCGCTGACGGGCTGTAGTCACTGCCTGTGGTCGGACCAACCCACCTAGTGCGTTACCGAGCGCCGGGGCTCAACGCCCCCGGATTGACCCGGAACGGCCCTGGAAAGCCGAGAGGCTAGGTGGGAGCTTCGGTTGTCAACTGGTCGCCACAGACGGCGCCAGTGCAAGACCCGGCCATAGAGCCGGTGAGCACTGGCGCCCTTCCAGTTCCCGTGGTACAGTGTCGCCATGACCCAGACCGCTCAAGAGGTGAACCCCTCGCATCCTGCTCAGTATTCGGACGGCGTGATGAAGGCCATCCATGCGGAGGTCCGGCGCCGAGTCGACGTCGGCTCTCGCATCCTGGACCCATTCGCCGGGCTCGGCAACATCCACGACCTCGCCCCGGAGTACGACACCCACGGCGTCGAACTGGAGCCGGAGTGGGCCGCCGCTCACATCCGCACCGTGGAGGGTGACGCCACCGACCTGCCGTTCGAGACGTCCACGTTCGACGCGGTGGTGACCTCGCCGTGCTACGGAAACCGGATGGCCGACACCTACCTCGGGGACCGGAAGGGCTCCAAGCGCCACACCTACGCCATCGCTCTCGGCCGTGTCCCTTCCGACGGGAGCGCCGCGGCGATGCAGTGGGGCCCTGAGTACCGGAACCTCCACAAACAGGCGTGGAGGGAAGTCCATCGTGTCCTGATCCCTGGCGGTCTGATGTTCCTCAACATCTCGGACCACATCCGGGGCCGGGTGGTGCAACCGGTGAGCATCTGGCACACCGCCACGCTCTGCGAGATGGGGTTCTCGATGGTGGACTGCCTGCCGGTGATGACTCGCCGTCAACGCCACGGCGCGAACGGGAACCTCCGTGTCGACAACGAGTGGCTGATCGTGTTCTCCAAGGACCCGTTCTGATGGAGCACGAGGACGACGACGACTCGTGGCTCAAGCCCGGGTACAGGCGTGTCCCGGAGCCGAAGCCGTCGCTCTGGGAGCGGATTCAAGATTTCGTCAAGCGTGTAACTGGGGGTTGACACCCTCCCCTGACGTGGTATAGTAACCCTATGACCACCACTAAGAACCCCACCCGATACCTCGACATGACGGCCTCGACCGGCCGTGACCTGAACCGGGCCGTGCTCGCCGCTCAGATGGGCAACGACCTGTTGTGCGTCAGCGGCGGCCGGATGTTGCGGGCCAACGACTCGATGGTCGTGCTGCCCGTCGCCGCCGGATACGTCGTCGTCATCACGCTCGAAGCGGACGACACCTACACCGTGACCCGGGCCCTGCGCCGGAAGGGTCAGTACATCATCAAGGGCGAGATGCGCAACGTGTACGCCGAGAACGTCGGTGACGTCGCCTACTACGCCTCGAACTTTCGCGATGGCGCCTGGGGCGAGTGATGGAAGTTCGTGACCAGTGCGGCCGCTGCGCCGCCGCCAAGACCGACTGCGTGCCGGTCGTGTACCTGGAACGCCACGACAACGGGATGACCGCCCGTCGTGAACGCCGCCCCTTGTGCCCGGACTGCCGGGAGAGCCTGTTCGTGCGATACAACCTCGCACAGTACGGCGACCTCGGAGGGTACGTGGAGGGGTGGTTCGTGCCCACCATCATCGAGAGCCTGGAGTGTGATTCGCCATGAACCTTGACCGTGACCGCCTGGATGCCTGGCTCACCCGTGAGAACCCGGCCGAGAACGAACCGGTGGAGGTCGACCCCTCGGACCACCTCATCGAGTTCGAGTGGGAAGGGGAGCCGCCGGAAGTCGGCCCCGCCTACGGGGAAGGGGAATGCAAGTGCGCCCTGTGTGGCGCGACGATCGGCTACGCCCTCACCTCACGGGAGAACACCTACGGCGCCGAGATCGAGTCGCTGGCCTGGATCGAATGCTGGCGCCTGCCCGATGACCGCGAGGTGTGCGCCGACTGCGCCGACCCGGAGGAGGTGGAGGCGTGATTGACGTGGAAGCGTTGCTCGCCGTCGCCGACGCGAACCGGAAGATCGTGGAACTCCTGGCCGGGTACCGAAACATGCTGGAGCAGGACGGCGGGTTCTCGCCGACCGCCGCCGAGATGATGGCCGCCCAGTACCACGACGCACTCGTCCGAAGGATTTGGTCGTCGTGAACGCCTGCGCGAAGCGGATGACCGGTGGATGTGTGAAGCCGAACGCCAAGGGCTCCACGTCGCTCATGTTGCACGACGGCCTCTGGTACTGCCTCGCCCACCTGCCGGACCGCGGGTACCGCACGAACTGTTCGCACTCCCTCGGGTTCGGCCTCGGGAAGTGCCCGTACTGTGGGAAGCCGGGATGATCTCCAAGGACGGCCGCATGTACGACACGCCCCTCTCGGACGAGGTGGAGCGTCTGCGCGGTGACGAAACCCTCGCCACCTGGAACCGTCACCGCGGGTATCTCGGCATGGACGGCCGCCGTCACCCGGGCGGAGAATGGGACGCGATCCGCTACCTGCCCCTGCGCCTGCGCCGGTCCCTCACTACAGCCGGATTCCTGTCGCGTGGCGGGATGCAACCAGACGAGTTCGCCGACATGCTCGTGCGCAACGGCCTGGACGCCTCGGACCCCATCGCCGCCTACATCGCCCTCTGCCGCAAGGCGCTGCGCGAACGGGCACGGGTAGCCAACCGGGCCCGCCACGACGTCCTCGCCCGCAGGAGCGGCCTCTCGTCGTACTACGAATACAGGACCCGCAACGTTCAAGCCCTCGGGTACCGCAACCTGTGGCACTACCGGAAGGAGAAGCAATGGACATGAACGCCATCGAAGGACTCGGCGACCCCGGAGCAGTCGCGATGACCATTGACGACATCGCCCACAAGTTCGAGATCATCGACCCACACGACGCCTGGCTCGGCCCCGTCGCCCACGAGATCGAACAGATCGTCGCCCACTGGCGCGCCAACGACGTCCCCGACCTCATCACCGGAGTCACCGTCCTCAACCTGTTCCAGCGCCGCTGCGCCGCATGGGAAGAAGTCCCGAAGTGGTGCGACTCACTAGAGACGGCCGCCCTCGCCCTCACCTTCGAGACACTGCGCCGCATCACCCCACCCATCGACGTCCCCGACCCGTGGAACCCGTGACCTACACCACCTGGCTCCGCCGCTGCGCCTACGCCTACGCCAAGGCCATCCGCCACTACGCCGCCGTCGGGAAACCACTCCCACCCCAACCCTCACTGGAACCCCCCAAAGGAATCCAATGACCCACCTGGACCGCATCCACCGAGAAGCCTACGACTACGCCCGCGCCCACGGCGCCACACCCGCAGAAGCGCGAGACATCGCCGACGGCGTGACCAGAGCCACCCTGCGCATCGCCAAACACGTCATCACACAAACCGGATTCACCCCCCACCGCTGGAAACCATGACCCCCAACGTGTAGTGTCTGGTTGTCACTGATCGCGCGTGTGCGCGTGTCGCTCGGTGTACCCTTCGTTCCATGTCGCTCGTCCCGTTCCGCTCCCGCGAGGCTGCCCGCCCTGACGTCGTGGACCGTGACCGGCCCCAGAGTGAGATCGTGGTCCGAGAGTCGAACGTGTTGGGTGGCACCTACTTCGGGTCCGGTGGTGGCGGTCTGGGAACCGGTGGAGCGGTGGACAACTCGAAGTTGCTCACCGAGAACTACTACGCCAACATCTACGTGTACGCCTGCGTGAAGGCCATCGCGACCGATCTCGCTGCCCGCCCGTTCCGTGTCGGCGCCGACCCCGAGAACCCGACCGACTACGACCGTGACCATCCGCTCGCTGTCCGGCTCGGCCCTGCCCCGGGCGGTCCGAACCCGACGACGGCCGCCCGCCGCCTGTGGGCATGGTCCGCGGCTCAGCGCCTCATCTTCGGCGCCCTCGCCTGGGAAGTCACCCCGTCGGACCTGTGGTTCTGGCCGCTGCCTCAGACCGACCTCAAGCCGATCAAACAGGACAACCCTCGCAAGGTGGCCCAGACCGGATGGTTCAAGGAGTTCGAGGTTGGCTACGGCCGCGAGACGAAGAAGCTCCCCGCTGACCGCGTGTTCTACTCGTGGAACGCCGCCCAGGACGACTGGACCCGCGCCGAGACGGCACTGCAATCAGCGAAGCTCGATGTCCAGGTCGCCGTCATGCAGGACGTGTACGACAACGCCTTCCTGCGCAACGACGCCCGCCCCGCGTCCATCGTCGTCCATCAGTCGTTCACCGACGAAGCCGCCACCAAGAAGTTCCGCCGCCAGTTCCTCAACCGCCACCAGGGGCCGGGCAACGCCGGACGTGTCGCGTTCGTGGAAGCCAACCCGCAGAACGGTGGCGCCGCCCCGAAGGACTCGATCTTCGTACAGCAGTTGGGCCTCACCCAACGAGACGCACAGTTCGTGGAACGGTACGAAGCCAAGCTCCGCTCGATCACCGTCGCGTTCGGTGTCCCCCTGTCCCGGTTGGGTGACGCCTCGAAGCGGACGTTCTCCAACGCTGACCGCGAGACGCTGAACTACTGGCTCGACACCGTGCAACCTCTCGCCCAGGACGTCGCCGACGACGTGAACCTGCGCCTCATGCCCCTGTTCGACTCGTCCGGGAACGTCGGATGGTTCGACTTCTCCGGCGTCCCGGAGATCGAGGCCCCCCGCCGGTTCTCGATCCCTGAGGTGCTGTCCATGAAGGCCGCCGGTGTCATGACCCTGGAGGAAACCCGCAAGGAGATCGGCGTCCCGATCGTCCCCACCCTCGGTGAACTGCCCGACCCGACGGAGGCCCCCGACGACGACGCCCTCCCCGTCATCGAACCCGCACCCTCTGTGGCCGCGTCCGCTGAGGAGATCGCCTCCCTGGTGCAGCAGGTCGTCCAAGGAGAACTCGCCGCTCTGCGCTCAACGGAGCCCCCTCCCCGGGACCCTGGCGATGACCTCGAAGCAGAGGTGCAGGCCGCCAACGAGTACCGGGCCCGTGTGTGGCACCAGACCGACCGCACCGTCCGCTCGATCGAGACGGTGTGGGAGAAGCGCATGGCGAAGCTCCTCGCCGCCCAGCAGAAGGCCGTCCTGTCCCGGCTCGAAGGGAAGCGGGGCCGCCAAGCCCTCGCCCGTGTCACCGGCGCGGAGCCCGGCACGCCCGCCAACGTCGTCGCGGACAACGTGTTCGACTACGCCTTCTGGCTCGATGAGACGGAGGACGTGTTCGAGGACCTGTACGCCGATGTGGTGCGCGCCGCGTTCGTGGCGTTCGACACCGCGTTCGATGTGGCGTTCGACGTCGAACAGCCGTTCGCCCAGAACTACATCCTGGAGCGCACGAACTACCTGGCCCGCAACGTCACGGACACCACGTACGAAGGGATCAAGGACGCTCTCGCCAAGGGCGTCTCGGAGGGTGAGTCGATCCCGGACCTCGCCGCCCGGATCAACAACCTGTTCAACGTGACCTGGCCCGGCCGTCCCGAGACGGTGGCCCGCACAGAGGTCATCTCCGCGTACAACGGGTCCACCTGGCTCTCCGTGCACAACTCGCCTGAGGACGTCATCGGCGGCCTCCAGTGGATCAGCACCCGCGACGACCGCACCCGCCCGACGCACGCCGCGATGGACGGGACCACGATCACCCGGAACCAGGCGTTCGAGTTGGACGGCGCGACGCTCATGTATCCGGGGGACCCGGAAGTGGCGACCCGCTTCAACTCGCAGGGCTCGGTCCCGTCCCCGGGCTCGGTCATCATCAACTGCCGGTGCACGATCGCTCCCGTCGTGGTCGACAAGATGCCGCCTCAGGAGCGCGGTGTGCGCCGCTCGGTCGCTGAGCGCGCCCTGATCGCCGCGGCGGCCGGAGTGCCGTTGCGTGATGTGGTCCGTTCGCTCGGGTACGTCAACCTGCCGGGCCGCGGTGGATACGTGAGTGGTACACGCGATACCGAAGTGGTAACCGAAACGACAACCGACCCCACTCCGTCAACTGCCGTTGACACCGAACTGGTGCGTGAGATCGTCCGCGACGCAGATGGGCAGATCATCAAGATCATCGAACGGAAGGGCCCATCCCATGCCGATGACTGAGGCCACCCGGAACGACACCCTGGACGGCACCTACACCATCCCGGGCACCCTGTGGCTCCAACTGCACACCGGGCCCGCCGGTGAAGCCGGGACCGACAACGTGGCCCCCGTCGGCCGTCAGAGCTTCACCCGCAACCCCGCCTCGGGCGGAGCGTCCGGCAACGCCAACTCGATGATCTACCTCCCGTTCTCGTCGGGCATCACGATCACGCACTGGTCCGTGCACACCCTGGAGGCCGGAGGCCGCTGCGACTGGGAAGGCCAGTGGCAGGCACCCCGCACCTACTCGGCATCGGACCAGGCGTTCATCGACGTCGGGCAACTTGTTCTCACATTGACGCGTCCGTGACGCACGACAGAAGGTAAGGTTCCGCTCATGGCAATCGGTGATGACTTCTCAGTGGCCGCGAACGGCGACATCCGCTACACAGGCACGACCGCGAACTACACGGTGATCGCGTTCCACCGTTGGCTCCAGGACCTCGCCGATCAGGCCGCGGCCTCGGGCAACGACATCTTGGACATCACCGACAACACCCCGTCGGAACGGGCGACGGACAACCTCATCACCCTCATCAACGGGTACAACATCGACCAGACCGCATCCGAACACCTGTTCGACGGCTCGATCGTCCAGGCCGGAGGCGACGACATCTGGGACGGCATCGTCAACTTCGGCAACGCCGAGTTCATCGAGATCATGCAGAACGGCGCCCTGATCGCCAACGACTTCTGGAACGTCAACACCCCCTCAGGGTTCAACGCCGACGCCGGACAGGGCATCTCGCACCGCTTCCTGGTCAAGACCCGCACCGCCGGGGCCGACATCGACGGCCGCCGTCTGCTCGGCATGCACCACGAGTTCGGCCAGACCTACTCGGAGTTCTCGATCAACGGCACCGCCCGCGGCAACAACGTTCTCGCCCTGTCATGGCAGGACGACCTGAACAACGTGACGCCCGCCGGAACCGTCGCCACCTGGGACCAGTTCACGAACACGCAGGGGTACCAACTCCTCAACGTGACCGGCTCCGGTACCAACCCGTTCTACTCGCAGTGGACCGTGGACGGTGGCGGCACGACCCCGGCCGTCCCGACGATCAACGACCTCTACGAATACGCCAAGTGGCTCGTCCGTCGTGGCTCGACGTCCACCGTGTACGGGCTGGCTCAGGCCACCGTCCCGTTCCGTGGCATCACTCACGAGATCACCGTCGACACCCCGACCGGCAACTTCGATCCGGTGGAGCCCGTCTCGTGGAGCGGCGGCACCGGGCAGATGCTCGCCATCGACTCGGAAACGGCCGGGACGAAGATGTGGATTCAACTCCTGTCCGGTGTCGCGCCGACCGACGGACAGGTCATCACGGGCGGCACCACGTCCGCGACGGTCACCGTCAACGTCACCGTCCTGGACCGCCGCCCCGTCCCGATCCCGTTCATCGGTGTGTCGACCGGCTCGGCCCTCATCGGCGGATACGGCATCGGCGTGGACCCGGCCGACCTGTCCGCATCCGATCTGCTCACCGACCTCGGTGGCGTCACCCGGACCCCGCCGAACAACGTGACGTTCTCGGTGTCCGGCCTCGTCTCGGGCGAGGACCGTGTGCTGGTCACCTGGGGTACCGGCTCGGACATCGACAAGGACCAACTCCTGCTGTCCGGCACCCTGAACGGCGCGGCAGTCGCCTCGGTCGTGGTGTCGACGGCGATCCCGTCGGACACCCCTCAGGTCGGAGTGCTCCGTGTGGTCAACGACTCGGGGTTCGACGTGCGCCTCCCGTACTCGTCCTGGACCGGTTCGACGTTCACGCTCACCTCCACGTACAACTTCTCGGGCGTGGACGAGTTCGACTCGGCGACCACCGGGAACTTCGTCTACATCGCCTACATCGACAAGCTGGCCGCTGCTGCCACCGAGAGCTTCACCGTCGTCTACGCGGCAGACAGGGCCCTCTGGGTACGTGTCCGTGACGGAGGCGTGACCCCGATCAAGACGTTCGAGTCGCCCGCCTCCCTCAGCGGGACCGGCGGTTCGATCTCGGCCATTCGGACGACGGACCTGTGAGGTAGAACGGGTGGCCCATGCCTCGCCCGTGGCCCGGCACTGGCCCGCCACCGTGGGCGCCCGGGCCGCCGCCCTGGGCCGGAACACCTGGAGGACCGAACATGGCAGTACCCGCCTACGCAACTGATCTCACCTCAATCATCGAGGACATGCCGTCCACGACCGGCTGGACGCTCATCTCGTCCGGTGGTGGTGGTGCAAGCTCACTGACCGCCCCGGAGACGGACGACTTCATCCAGGGGTCCAACTGCATCTCCCGTAACCCGTGGACGGCGATCTCCATTCGCGGCATGGTGTACAACGCCGCGACGACCATCGCGTCCGGGGACGCCGTGTTCATCTGGTGGAAGGCCGACGTCGCGCAGGCGCTCGACACCATCGCCAACGGCGGCATCCAGTGCCTCATCGGGAACGCAACCACCGCCCTCAAGCTGTACTACGTCGCCGGATCGGACACGTACGCCCTCGGTGGATGGCGTTGCAACCCGATCGACCCGACGCAGACGCAGAGCGCATCCCTCGGCTCGCCCACCGCGGTGACCGACTTCTTCGGTGTGCGCTGGTCTGTCCCCGTGTCGGGCCCGTCCCGGGGCTTCCCGTACAAGATCGACGCCATCCGCCACGGCCGCGACGTGGAGGTGACCGCAGGCGAGATCGCCAACCCCGCCACATGGGCCGCGCTCGCCACCCACGCAGACGCCACGACCCGCCGCTGGGGCATCGTGCAGGGCACGAACACCGGCGCCACCGTGCAGGGCCGCGTGTCTTGGGGGACCGGCGCCGCCTCGGTGTACTCGCGGGACGCCAACCGGACCATCACCCTCGCCGACACCCTCGGGTTCACCGCCACGGACTTCACGCAGATCATCGTGGCGAACGCATCCACTGATCTCGTGTGGACCAACATCACCATCGCCTCCCTGGACGACCTCAACCGGGGCATCATCACCGTCAACAACAACGCCGCCGCCTCGTTCCTGGACTGCACGTTCTCGGACATCAACACCACCGCCGACGGAGGTACCGCCTCGGTGTGGGACGGGTCCGTGTGGCGCCGCTGTAACGCCGTCACCGCCAACGGCGGATCGTTCCTCGGATGCCAGGTGCTCGCCTCAACCGTGGCCGCCAACGCCTCAGCGTTCGTCTACAACCAGGCCGTCGACCCGGACGGTGTTCTCGACGGGATGTCGTTCACGCAAGGAGTGAACGCCCACCACGCCATCGAGTTCGGCACATCCTCGCCCACCGCGATGACGTTGACGGACATGACGTTCACGGATTTCGACGCCGACGGTACGAACGGCGCCGCCCTCCACATCAAGCGGACCACCGGCACCGTCACCATCACCCTCGTGGGCACCTCCACCCCCACATACCGGACCGACGGCGCGACAGTCGTGTTCGTCACGAACCCGGTGGAAGCCTCAGTCACCACCGTGGCAACCGACGGGTCCATCGTCGGATCATGCAAGGTGTTCCTGTACGCCACATCCGCGGTCGGCACCCTGCCCGCCGGAGCCTCGGTCACCATCTCCAACTCGGGGACCACCGCGACGGTCACCCACACCGCCCACGGACTGTCCACGAACGACAAGGTGTGGATCGAAGGCGCCTCACTCCAGGCGAACAACGGCGTCTTTCAGATCACCGTCACCGGGGTGAACACCTACACGTACACGATGGGGACCACGCCCGGCTCCTCGCCGACCGGCACCATCACGTCCACGTTCGTGTTCATCTTCGGCGACTCGAACGCCCTCACCGGATTCATCTCCCTGACCCGGCCGATCCCCGGGAACCAGTCGGTCGCCGGATGGGCGCGCCGGTCCTCGTCGGCCCCGTTCTTCAAGACAGGCCCGCTGTCCGGCACCGTGTCAGGAACGGTCGGCGCCGCGTTCACGGCCGTCATGGTGTCGGACGAGTAGGATCACCGCCGTGTCCGATGAACTGCCCCTGGCTGAACTGCCTCTCCGCAACCGCAACCGGCTGGATCGGGTCACCACCGTCGTCAACGACCACCACCGCATCCTGTCCGGCGCGGCCGCGGCGAAGATCGCCCAGGACCGCCGCATCACAGAGTTGGAACTCACCGTTCAACGGCTGGAGGCTACGCTGGCCCGTGTCCTTGCCATGACGGCGGGCACCGGCGCGACGAGTACGGGATGAGGTGAAGCGTGGCAACCACAATCAACTGGGGCACCCGCGTCATCTTCATCCCTCGGGCCGACATGCCGATCGTGCAGGCGTCACCCGAACGCCGGTCCCTGGACCTC
>Ga0105096_10000481_pt1 | contig 13895 bp, 11 predicted proteins | sample PPLLak3cmMay2015_FD_87036 | JGI IMG/M metagenome (GOLD analysis project Ga0105096, IMG submission 87036) | Freshwater sediment microbial communities from Prairie Pothole Lake near Jamestown, North Dakota, USA - PPLs Lake P7 Core (1) Depth... | ecosystem: Environmental > Aquatic > Freshwater >... | reverse complement strand
CTACATTTAATGAAGCTGGGACAGCTTCTACAACAGGTGTAAGTAAGGTTGTATTCGCCGCTGTAGCATCAGCCAATGGTACTTCTAGCACCACGGCGATTTCGAGTAGGATAGCTGGTACAGTATTTAATGTAATTGGTATGTCGTATTCTACTGCGGATAGCGGGGATACTAACACTGTACCAGTTAATGCTAATACTTCGGGTACGTCTGCTACAATAGGTATTGCTGCTGCTATTAAACCAATAGTTGGTAATGTTGCAGCTACATCGACCACATTAGGTACATCAGCTAGATTAGATTTAGTACAATTTAATACTGACGGCACATCTGCTGCTATCGGACAATCTGGGGTTATAGTACTAGCAGATTTCAGTATTAATGGTATCTCTAGTACCCAAGCTAATACAGCTAATTATGTATTAACTGAATTCACAGTTAATGGTATATCAACAGCTTATGCTGATATATGGAATGCTGTTTTAGAACAAATAACTGCTAGAGTATGCTTACTAGGTACTATAATTACAAGAGTGGACTTAGAGGGACCCGTTACTAATGCACGAATGGTTGGGTCTATAATTACTAAAATAGAGATTGATGGAAGAATTTGTCCTGTTAACCTTCATGGAACAGTAGTACAAAGAATCAATCTTGTCGGCAAGATAAAAGACTGCCGCTAAAGGAGAAAACAATGACAGCTATAGCAACAGGCAAAGGCATAGAAATATCTATTAAAATAGATTTTGATGCCGTTGATGCAACAACTAAGGAAATCAGATATACTAAGCCAGACAACACCACAGGTAAGTGGTCAAATCCATTAGTAACATATGTATTGGAAAATACACAACACTATTTAAGATATATTACACAGTCAACTTCAGATATTAATGCTCCAGGAGTATGGTATTTTCAAGCTCATGTAATTGGACAGGGTTATGACCTTTTTGGTGATAAGGTTAGATATACCTTTGATCCTAAGATGGCAGGGACTTTTTAATTTATTTGCTACTATAGCAGAGAAAAAAAGTGTTTGACAATATATCTAAATTATAGGATAATATAAGAATATAAAACAATGAGGTATTAAATGGCTGTAGAATATAAAAACCAAAGAGATACGGTCAAATTTATACGAGATCGAGCAAAGGCCAGGTACGAGAAAGGTACTGAATGCCGTATTTGCGGTTCCACGGAGAAGTTAGACTTTCACCATCATTATAGTTTAAGTCCTTTACTTCATCATTGGATGAAATTAAATAGATTGAAGCCAGAAGACGTTTTGGAGTTTCGTGATAGGTTCATCGAGGAACATATGCCTGAACTGTATGAGCATGCAGTAACGCTATGCCACGACCACCATTTACAGCTTCATTCTGTTTATGGTAAAAATCCAGCTCTCGGCACCGCTAAAAAACAGATAAAGTGGGTTGAGATCCAAAGAGCAAAAAATGGCTTGGTATAATAGAATTTTAGATAGCGCAGCACAAAAACGCGTAGAGAAGTTAAATCCTTCTCAGCCTAGTATAAGTGGTGGTAATTCGTACTCTAGTACGGAAGCCACTTTTTCTTATACTAAAATGTATGAAGAATTAGAAATTGTTAATCGTGGGGTTAACATGATTGTAGATGATACAGCGGAGATACCTACAGTAGTAAGCAAACAGTCTCCTGGTCTTAGTGTTATTTCAGGAGTACAAGTTAAAAAGTTAACTAAGTTACTTAATCATGAACCCAATTTGTATCAAGATATAAATACATTTAAACGCAACTTAATTATTGATTATTTACTAGATGGCAATATATTTATATATTTTGATGGTTCTTATATGTATCATATGCCAGCAGCAAATATGCAGATTGTATCTGATAAAATAACATATATAAAAGAATTCGTATATCAAGGAAAAGACACCTATAGTCCTAAGGAAATAATTCATATAAAAGAAAACTCCCTTAGAGATATATATAGAGGTGTTTCTAGACTTAAACCTGCATTACGTACTATGAAATTAATGCTATCTATGCGTAATTTTCAGGATAATTTCTTTGAAAATGGAGCAGTACCAGGCCTTATAATTAAAAGTCCTAACACTTTATCAGAAAAAATTAAAGCTAGAATGTTAGCGGCCTGGAGTCAGAAGTATAATCCTAATACAGGTGGCAGACGCCCCCTTATATTAGACGGTGGATTAGAAATAGATACTATTTCTGATGTAAACTTTAAAGACTTAGATTTTCAAAATTCTATTGCAGATAATGAGAAAATCATTCTAAAGGCTTTAGGAATTCCACCAGTATTATTAGATTCTGGTAATAATGCTAATTTAGCACCAAATATGAGGATGTACTACTTAGAAACAGTAATTCCTATAGTGCGTAAAATTAATTTTGCATTTGAAAGATACTTTGGTTATATACTTGAAGAAGATACTACAGAAATAGTCGCAATGCAGCCAGAATTACAAGAAACAGCTAATTATTACACAACATTAGTTAATACAGGGATATTAACCCCCAATGAAGCTAGGGATGCTATAGGATATATGCCTGATAAAGATCCTGCGAGTGATGAGTTAAGAATTCCCGCTAATATTGCTGGTAGTGCAGCTAACCCGTCAGAAGGTGGAAAACCCCCTAAAGACCCAGAAGAAGGTGCAAAGCCACCTAAAAAGGAATAAATCATGGCAACAGTCAGACAAAAATTAGCATGTACAGAAACAATGGGAATGTGGTTTCTGGAGATAGGGAAAATTCCCACCTGTGAGGAATATAAAGCTACTAATCCAGTACCTTTGCGCATTTCACAGATAAAGAATATTTTTGGTAATTGGAATAGGATGATGAGACTTATAGAGACTGCTCAACCAGTAATCTGGGAAGAACTCAATAATCCTAAGCCAAAAGCTGCTATCCCTAAAGTAGCGGCTAAGCCCGCTAAGGTAGCGGTAGAGGCTAAATAATGAATAAGATTTTTAATCTTGTTTCTTCTATCAAATCTCTGGAAGATGGAGAGGATGGTCTTAGAATTAAAGGCTTCGCCAGTACTTCAGATATAGATAGAGCAGGAGATGTAATACCCCAGGAGGCCTGGTTAAAGGGTGGCTTAAATAACTTTAGAGCTAATCCAGTTATCTTATTTAACCATAACTCCAATAAACCTATTGGTAAAGCAGAGTTAATTGACCCTACTCCTAAAGGTTTAGAGTTAACAGCATGGATAAGCAAAGCTTCTGGCAAAGCTTATAAATTAATTAAAGAAGGTGTACTTGGAGCTTTTTCTGTAAGTTTCCTAATCAAGGACGCCGATTTTATAGAGGAAACTTATGGATTAATGATTAAGGATGCAGAATTGCTGGAAGTATCGGTGGTATCGATACCTTGCAATCAAGCAGCTACCTTTTCATTGGCAAAGTCTTTTGATTCTGAAGAAGAGTATCAAGACTATAAAAAAACATTCACACATAGTGTAGCCGGTCAGTCGCCGACTGAGAAAGAGGAAAATTCATCTACTATAGCTAGGCACACACCGGCAGGAGCACAAAGTGCTCGTATGGAGATCGATATGACCCCAGAAGAACTAAAAGCCCTTACTGAAAAAGTAGCTAAAGAAGCAGCAGAAGCTGCTACTAAGCAAATGCAACTTCAGCAAGATCTGAAAGAAGCCCAAGCAAAGGCAGCTGCTAAAGCTGCGGCTGAGGCAGAAGAAAAAGTAGCTATCGCAGCTGCAAAGACTGGCGCAGAAAGACTAGTTGAAGATCTTAAGAAACAACTAGAAGTTAAGGATGCTGATATGTCGCAAGTAATTGCGAAATTCCAAGCTGACCTAGCTACTGCGGCTAAAGAGTTAGACGATATGCGTAAGTCACGCGGAACGTTCTCAGGACGTACCGAGTCTAAGGAAGAGTGGATTAAGAAGAGTGGTAAAGAACTTCTTGCTGCTCATATGCTTGGCCAAATGACAGGCAAGGGTTGGAATACTCAGTATGCTACCCAACTGTTAGAAAAAGCTGGTATTAACTACCAAGCTGACGCTCCAAGACTGGACGAAGAGCTGCAAAATCAAATGCAGAAAGAAATTACCGTTTATACTAAGGTTGCACAGCTATTCCGTGAAATCCCAGTTAACGGTCAATCAACTGTAATGCCATTACAAACTGACACCAATATGGCTACCTGGCAAGCAGGCGCAGCTACTGGTGGTATTCTTGAAAATAGAGTACAAGTTACGGCTAATCAGTTCAACGTTAAGCAAGTTATTATGCTAGTAGAGCGTTTGATCTCTAGCTCATACCTAGACAACAACACTGATGAACAAGTACTTATTAACTTAATGCCTGTTCTAGTTGAAGGTGTTGCTCGTGCTCACGCTCGTGCCGTTGAATCTGCACTGCTAGTAGCTACTGGTCCTTTCGATCCGCTTAATGTTCACGCAACTGTAGCTGCAGGTATTACCCCTCCTACAACTGTTGGTACCCTTACTGCAGCATTTCTATTGAAAATGCGCACTTCTATGGGCAAATACGGCCTGAATCCAGCTGACCTTACTTACATCGTTAGCCAACCTGAGTACTTTGCGCTTCTAAACGATCCAGAGTTCGAGAACATCCATGAAGTTGGTGCGTTAGCTACCAAGATCACTGGTATGGTTGGTGCGGTTTATGGAGTTCCAGTAATCGTTTCTGACGAGTTTGAGACTGGGGCTACTGGTAAGGCGTTTGCTTTCTGTGTTCACAGACAAAGCTATGTAATTCCACGTCTGAAAGGCATACAAGTAGAACAAGACTACGAAGTTATGAATCAACGTAGAGTTATTGTTGCAACGCAACAACTTGGCTTCACCGAACTGTTCGCAGCTGCTCCGGCATCTGTAGTAATCAGATACGGTACTGTAGCATAATAGCTATAAACATGGGGGAGACTCGCTCTCCCCCAAGTCTTTCTTAATTGGCTTATGGCAAACTTAATTACACTAGAAGAATATAAGAACTCTCAAGGGCTAAAAAAGCCCGATGATGATGCGCGCCTGGAAACTTTAATATCTGCTATAAGCCAATTAGTAAAGACTCACTGTGGAACCTCTTTTGTAGATTACTACAATACAGATAAAACAGAATTAATCACAATAGGATTCCCAACAAATTATATACAATTAGGAGAAAGTCCTATACGTTCTATTACATCTGTAGAAGAACGCATTAACTATGGTAGTGCTTATGTGGCGCTAACTACTGCCGCACAGGAATACTATTTAGATTCTGAAAGTGATAGTTTATTTCGTACTACAATATCAGGGTACCGCGATTGGCCTATGGGGCCTGGCGCGGTCAAGGTAGTTTATAAGTCTGGATATGCAGACATTCCTATGGATTTAAAACTAGCTTGCTTCGATCTGGTTAAATATTACTTTAAGGAAGAATATAAACCTAATAAATCTTTAATGAGTGCTAGTATAACTAATGAAACTACTAGTAGCCAGTGGCGTAATGTCGGATTTCCTGACCATATTAAACGTGTATTAGATTATTACAAACAGCAGTATGCATAATGACTATAGATCTAGCCACACATATTGTAGATACTTTATTGAAGACGTACGGTCATAATTTAACTAAGTTATTCGTAAATAGCCAGTATCAAAAAATTACAGTTTATAGGGACTCTTTATTTAAGATTACTAAGGATATATACATACAAATATTCAATAAAGATGGCGGCGAGGGTCAAACACGTTGGCCTCAGTTAAAAGAATGGGAGTTTAGGCAAATAGCAGATCAAACATTTAAAAATTTGCCCAGAATTATAAGGGAAACTTCTACCTCTGGACCAAAGGGATCAGTGACGCAACTGATGGATCAATCGGATAAGGACAAAATTGTTTTTACCCAACCAGTGGCTTACCACCCTATATTTATGAATATGAAGACTGATTGGATAGCTAATTATAATAAAGTCCTTAAGACATATAATGCCTCGGCTATTCGAACGGTAGATCAAACTGCAAGAACTCCGGATGATGATGGTGTAAGCAGGGTGGGGGCATTTACAGAAGCTGCTAACCTTGACACCGGCGGAACTGCAGAAGAGCAAGAATTTAGACGTAGAATGCAACAACTACATATGGATGTTTCTACTATAGCTAGTGCTAGGGCCTCAGCAGTAATAGCAACTGTATCTAGTTTTGTGGGGGCTAACGGAACTCCTTTGGTACCAGGCGATATTATAAGCTCCATAACAGCTAAGTGGATACCAGGTGGCAAAGGAACTAAACTGAGTTCAAAAGGAGCAATTGATACGACGTTAGGCACCAATGAAATGAATGTAGTTGAGGCCGGGGCTCGTGATTGGGATATGAAAGCATTACGTGAAGCATTAATAGTATGGACTAATGATGTTATATCTTTAGAGATAAATAAAGGTAAATTTGAGGGTGTCGAATTAAATGGCGTAAGAAATAAGCTTTCTAAGTTGTTTACAAATAAAATATCTTTTGGGATAGATGGGGCTACAGTTACTTACAAAGAATTGAAAGTAGCAACTAAATCAAAAAGTAAGAAAAAGAATTTCAAAAAGTCCAAAACCCTAAGACCTCCTGGACCACCTACAGAGTCTTGGCAGAGAGGTAAAAAGAGTAAACAGTTAAGTTCCAAGGCGGGCGAGATAATGCTAGAATTAATAGCGGGTCTAAGAGGCGGTGAGGCTATACGAGAAAAGATGGGACCAGGACCAGGACCTCCAAGTTTAAAAAATAATACTGATCCTTTAAACTATCAAAATACACAAGGAAAAGGTAGGGATGGGTCAAATTTTGCTAAATCTGTAGTAATCAACGATGTAAACTTTTCTAGAGTAAATAAGAGAGTTTCAGTACGTTATGACTATAATAAAAAGAGGTACGGCACTTTTGAGCCTGGATATGGTACTAGAGGTTTAGATAGTAAGGGTAGAGACCCTCATAGAATAATATCGGAGACTATCAGAGAGATAGCTAAAGATTTAATGGTACAAAGAGGATTCACTAGACTTGGATTGGGCGACATACTTATTAGAAGACCTATAAGTTAAGGAGAAGTTATGCAAGCGGCAAGAATATATACAACTAGGCGGAATGACATACTTTTAGCCCTTTGTGAAGTTTTAAAAACAATAGATGGGACTGGGGAGTTTTTATCTAATTTATCTGAAAGGGTCTTTCCTACCCTTAAATTTTGGGATGAAATAGAAGAGTACCCCTCAGTTCATCTATCTACAGGCACAGAATATCGAGAGTATCAAGGGGGGGGTTACGCGGATAGGTTTCTAGCAGTATCTATTAAAATTTATGTTAAGGAAGAGAATTCTCCGCTGGCATTAGATAGAATTATAGAAGATATAGAAACCGTATTAGAGGAAAACTCTCAGCTAAGTTACTTTGATAAGCGAGGTAATGTGTGTAAAGTACATCAAATATCTGTATCAACTATTGTAACTGATGAGGGTATATTAGACCCTGCAGGAATGGCAGATATATCTATTTTTGTACAATATTAGAAAATACTGGCAGGAACAAACGTTCAAGTCCAAGTCTTTTCAAGATAAAAACATAGGAGAAAACTATGGCAATTTGTGATAGTAAATTATATTTCAGTAGAGACGTAAAAGTTTTTATTGAACCGCTGACTGAAGCAGGGGCTACTCAAAGCCAGATATGGGAAGTTCCTGTATTAGATGGCTTTAGCTTTTCACAATCTAATAATTCAAGCGAAGTTACGCTTGCAGAAATGGAAAGCGCCTCGGGTGTTAGCAGACGCGGCAAAAAGATGTTTAATGACAGTTTAGCACCCGCAGAGTGGTCCTTCTCAACATATGCACGCCCCTTTAAATCTGGTGGGCTAGGAAGAGGCGCTACCAAATATGATGCTGATACTTTAGCAAATATTCATGCAGTTGAAGAAGTTTTATTTGCTCTAATGGCGGGTAAGGCTTTAATATCTGGACATGGTTGGAAAGGTAAAGACGAAACTTCAGCAATTTTAACAGTAGTTACCACTCCAATTAGTGGTGGTGCTATTGCTAATCAAACTTTAACTGTAACTAATGGTGGTACAGGGTATGAAAATGGTATAGGGTTAACTTATATAGTTCCTGGTGGAGATAATAATTGTGTAGTTACATATACAGCATCTGGAGGTATTATAACAGCCGCCGCAGTAACCACTCCAGGTACTGGATATACAGAATTAAATGGCGTTACTACCTTGCCTGGTATAGGATATGAATATTTTGATTTAGGACTTACTAAAACCTCTATTAATTTTAGACAATCTAATACTTCAGCTCTTGGTATGGCCCATATCTACTTTGTTTTCCCAGAGTTAACTTATAAAGTAAAAAATGCCTCAGTTAATGAAGCTACTATTAATTTTGATATTGATGGTATAGCTCAAATTGAATGGTCAGGTATGGGTGTTGATATTCTTGAACATGGATCTGCTGTGGTTGCTACGGTTAATGAGGGTGTTCTAACTACAGACAACTTTATCCGTAATAGACTTACTCAAATGACAGCTGCTCCAAATAAAACAGGGGTAAATTCTGCTGAGTATGCGGGCTTAGAAAATTCATATGACCTTACTCTAACAGGTGGATCTATCACTATAAGTAATAATATTACGTTTATTACACCAGAGGAACTTGGAAAAGTAAATATTCCTTTAGGACATGTTACAGGCACACGTTCAATTTCTGGAAGTTTTACTAATTATCTAGTTAGTGATGCGGTTCCCAATAAGTCAGTAGATTTCTGGGGAGATCTTAAAGGGCTTACTACTGTAGTTACCCATGATTTTGCACTTAATTTCTATGTAGGTGGAAGTACTGGAGTACCTAGAATAGAATTCAAAATGAATAGTTGTCATATTGAAATTCCTACACACTCTGTAGAGGATGTTATTTCTATAGAAACTAATTTTACTGCACTTGGTTCGTGTATTAATGCAGCAGATGAGTTAATTATTAGTTACGCAGCAACAGCAGTACCAGCAGACGGATTCTAATAATAATGTAATATAATGGAGGGCGGGGGTAAAATCTCCGCCTTTTATTTAGGAGAAAGTATGGCAAATTGTGGTTACAGTTTTAAAAGAGAAGCTAAAGTATATGTTGTGTATCCTCGTACTGGATCTATACTACATTACAATATTGAAATTAGTGAAATAACGTTCGGACAAACGTTTACGGAGTATAGCTATAGTAATAAAACTATACAAAATCCGTACATGTTTGAACAATCTGTTATTAATAAAGCTAATCCGGCTAATTTTGAACTTACTTTCCCTGCTATAAGAGAAACAGATTTTGAAATACTCTTTGATTTAGCACTAAGTTACGATAGTTTTGACTTATATGTAGTTACTGAGTCAGATGCTTTTGAAATCCTCGGGTGCGTAATAACTAATGCTAATTTTATAATAGAGAAAACAAGACCTTTAAGTATGGGAATTAGTGGTGAAGCTACTAGAGTGAATAAAATTGCATACCCACCAACGCTGCCAGGCACCCTAGTACCACGCAGTAACAATATGACATATAATAGAGTTGGCACCACTTCTATACTATTAAATAATAGTCTTGAATTAGGGGAGTATTTATCTTCTATAACTGTAGAATTACAAAATGATATAAATTGGATTCCTTACACTACTGTCAATGGAGCCTTAATAGCAGCTAATGCTAGTAGTTCTATGTATCCTTCAGGGTATACTGTAGAGAAACGTATATTAGCTGGTACTATAACTCAGTATTTAACTGATACTAATTATGCCAATTTACTACAATGGAATACAAATATTCCTATACATATTTCTGTGGGTCAAGAAGTTGGAGCTACAAGATATGGTTTTGATATAAACATGGCTAATTGCTCTTTTACAAATAGGCTTGGTTCTGAAACTATATTTACTCAAAGTTACGATTGGCGCATGACTCAGAATCCTACTAATTTATCTGATATAGTTACCTATACGACTTTAGCCTAGAAAAATAATTCTTGACATTTAAGGTTTATTTTGATACTATAATATAAGAATTTATAAAACTTACAACGTCACAGTAATCTGTAGCAAAGAAGTTGTTAAATTCGAAATTTATTTCATTATAGTACAAGGATTATTATGTTATTTAGCCTAAAGAGAGAAGTAAAAGTCTATGTAGTACATAATAACATCCAGTACTTACTAGACATTAGTAGTATAGATTTTGGACAAGTATTCACTGAATATTCTTATAGCAATAAGACTATTCAGGTGCAAAATATGTTCGAACAATCTATTATTAATAAGGCTAATCCAGCAACCTTCGAGTTAACCTTCCCCGCTATACAAGAATCAGATTTACGTATATTATTTAATAGAGCTATAGACTATTACCCATTCGATCTTTATATAAAAACACTACAAGATGTTTTTAAGATTGAAGGTTGTGTAATATCTAATTCTATATTTATAATAGAAAAATTAAAGCCCTTAGCTATGACAGTATCTGGTGAAGGCATAAGACTTACTAGATGGACTCAAACGATACCAGGAACTCCTAAGGCACGGTCTAATACTATGACGTATAATGCCGTGAATTGGGTAGATATACAGTTAAGTGGTGGAGCTTCTAAGGAATCCATAAGTTCAGTCTCTATTGAATTAAACACTGATATAGAGTGGATACCCTATACTACGGTTAATGGTGCCTTAGAAGCAGTAGATGCTGATAGTACAATGTATCCAGTTTCGTTTACAGTTAATAAAAGAGCTTTATATGGTGCGTTTACTTTATATCAGCTAGACCCACTAGAATGGCTAATAAATACGTCTTTATTTATAAGAGCAGGGCAAAAACAAGGTGCAGCCTTTTATGGTTTTGAGTTTAATATGAGTAATGTTTCTATTCAAAATAACTATAATACTAATGAAGTATTTACTCAAACTTATACATGGAGAATGACTCAGAACCCAGATTTCTTAACCCAAGTAATAGCATATATAGGAATAACCGATGTCGCAGGTGCACTTTTAGACTCCTGGCATCTAGGCTTATTGGACTACCAGAGCGAGCCAATATTAGAGAGCGTGTAATTAATGCCTGAATATCAAGATTATGACCCAGGTAATCCCATAGCGGGACCAGAAATAATATTAATGCTCCAAGATGGGGTAACGAAACAAACTACCCCAAATAATCTAAGAACTTATGTGGCAGGAAGCCAAGGAGCCCAAGGTTCTCAAGGTAGCCAAGGTTCTCAAGGTTCTCAAGGTAGCCAAGGTTTTCAAGGTTCTACAGGTGTACAGGGAACACAGGGGTTTCAAGGGGCTACAGGTCCACAAGGAACTCAAGGTACTAGAGGATTACAAGGTTCTCAAGGTTCTCAAGGATTTCAAGGATCTCAAGGTAGCCAAGGTTTAGCAAGTACAGTAGCAGGACCTCAAGGATCTCAAGGATCTCAAGGGTCTCAAGGATCTCAAGGCCTAGCAAGTACTGTTCCAGGGCCACAAGGATCTCAAGGATCTCAAGGTTCACAAGGAGCACAAGGTACTCAAGGAACAAGGGGTTTACAAGGCTCACAAGGTTCACGAGGATTCCAAGGATCTCAAGGTTCACAGGGGGCTCTTGGAGATCCAGGACCTCAAGGATTACAAGGTTCACAAGGTTCACAAGGTTCACAAGGTTCACAAGGTTCACAAGGACTTCAAGGATCTCAAGGAGCTTTGGGGGTTGTTGGGGCTCAAGGATTCCAAGGAGATCAAGGTTCACAAGGATCACAAGGATCTCAAGGTTCTCAAGGATCACAAGGATATAATGGAGACCAAGGATTTCAAGGTTCTCAAGGTTCTCAAGGTTTTCAAGGTTCTCAAGGATTCCAGGGATCTCAAGGCTCACAAGGCTCACAAGGTTTACCTGGAGGAGCATTATCTTGGAATTTTGATTGGGCGACAGCCACTTCTTACAGTATAGATGATGCAGTATCACATCTTGGATCTAGTTATATTTGTATTTCTGCACATACCTCTGGATCTACTAGTGAGCCTGGGGTTGGAGCTTCTTGGCAGACTTATTGGGATATGATGGCTTCTAAAGGAGATCAAGGATCTCAAGGATCTCAAGGATCTCAAGGTGCTGAAGGTCCCCAAGGTACTCAAGGTACTCAAGGAGTTCAAGGATCTCAAGGATCTCAAGGTTTTCAAGGTGTGGCTGGTGCGCCTAATACCTACTATGGGGAAATCTATGTAACTGAAGGCGCGGGCTCTCAAACTTTAGCTACTACGAGTACATGGTATAAAATAAATCAATTTACTACTATAGGTAATCAAAGTGGTGTAACTTGTAGTGCTGTAGATGACCAAATAACTATAGATACTGGAGGAAATTATAAGGTAACTGCAGTAGTTGGTTTCTACGGGACTAATGGAGCAGATTATGAAATAGCTATAGCTGTTGGAGGCACCGCAGATAGTAGTACTATTAGTAGTTTAATGACATCTATAAGTAATACTGATGCTATGACTTTAGTAGCAACTGGTATAATGAGTTTATCTGCTAGTGATATAGTAACTGTAGTAGCTAGGTCAAAGACTGGTACTAATAAAGTATTTCAAGTATATAATGCTAACTTATCTGTGTCTACAATAGGAGGCGCAGGAGCACAAGGGTTACAAGGTGCGCAAGGTACTCAGGGATTCCAAGGAACTCAAGGGTTTCAAGGTTCACAAGGTAGTCAAGGACTTGCAAGTACAGTACCAGGACCTCAAGGATCACAAGGATCACAAGGAGCACAAGGTAGTCAAGGACTTGCAAGTACAGTACCAGGACCTCAAGGATCACAAGGATCACAAGGAGCACAAGGATCTCAAGGTTTAGCAAGTACAGTACCTGGGCCTCAAGGATCTCAAGGATCTCAAGGATTTCAAGGATCCCAAGGACTTGCAAGCACAGTACCTGGACCTCAAGGATCTCAAGGATCTCAAGGTAGTCAAGGATTTCAAGGTAGTCAAGGACTTGCGAGTACAGTACCTGGACCTCAAGGATCTCAAGGTAGTCAAGGTTCACAAGGATTAAAAGGAGATCAAGGAACTCAAGGCTTTCAGGGAACCCAAGGATTCCAAGGTTCGCAAGGGTCACAAGGTAGTCAAGGACTTGCAAGTACAGTAGCAGGACCTCAAGGTTCACAAGGTAGTCAAGGCTCACAAGGACTAAAAGGAGATCAAGGTACTCAAGGAACTCAAGGATTCCAAGGAACTCAAGGATTTCAAGGATTTCAAGGTACTCAAGGTACTAGAGGTTTACAAGGTTCTCAAGGTTCTCAAGGATTTCAAGGATCTCAAGGTTCTATAGGTAATAAAGGTGGTGTAAGGTTTAATTTTTCTACAACTACAACAGATGCTGATCCTGGAACTGGAGTAGTTCGTTATAACAATGCTACTATTGGTTCAGTTACTAACCTTTACTTTGATGATTTAGATATTAATTCTGTTAGTGTGGCTACTTGGTTAGATACATTCGATGATAGCACAACAACTGCTACTAGAGGTACTATTACTATATTAGGTAATACTACTAGTACAGTAAATATTTTTACTGTTACTGGTGCTGTTGTTAACGGGACTGGATATCGTAAAGTTCCAGTATCCTATGTGTCTGGTACACTACCAGCTAATAGTGAAGCGTTAACTGTTGATTTTTCTCGTACCGGTAATACAGGTACGCAAGGATCTCAAGGTTCTACGGGAGCACAAGGTACTCAAGGATTTCAAGGAGTAACAGGAGCACAAGGTAACCAAGGATCTCAGGGTTCTACGGGAGCACAGGGCGCAACAGGAGCACAAGGTGCTACAGGAGCACAAGGTAACCAAGGATCTCAGGGTTCT
>Ga0105096_10000480_pt1 | contig 13902 bp, 10 predicted proteins | sample PPLLak3cmMay2015_FD_87036 | JGI IMG/M metagenome (GOLD analysis project Ga0105096, IMG submission 87036) | Freshwater sediment microbial communities from Prairie Pothole Lake near Jamestown, North Dakota, USA - PPLs Lake P7 Core (1) Depth... | ecosystem: Environmental > Aquatic > Freshwater >... | reverse complement strand
GCCCATGTCCCACGATCCCCTGGCCAACAAGCAGCAGGCCTGGTCGGCGCTGTTCAGCGAGCCGATGAGCGAACTCGTCCAGCGCTACACCGCCAGCGTCGGTTTCGACAAGCGGCTGTGGCAGGCCGACATCGCTGGCAGCCTGGCGCACGCCGCGATGCTGGCCGCGCAGGGCGTCATCGGTGCGGCCGACCTCGACGACATCGAGCGCGGCATGGCGCAGATCCGCGACGAGATCGAATCCGGCCGCTTCGAGTGGAAGCTGGAGCTCGAGGACGTGCACCTCAACATCGAGGCGCGGCTGACGGCGCTGGTCGGCGACGCCGGCAAGCGCCTGCACACCGGCCGCAGCCGCAACGACCAGGTCGCCACCGACGTGCGGCTGTGGCTGCGCGGCGAGATCGACCGCCTCGAAGCGCTGCTGGCCGGCATGCAGCGCGCGCTGGTGGAACTGGCGGCGCACCATACCGATACCGTGATGCCCGGCTACACGCACATGCAGGTGGCGCAGCCGGTGAGCTTCGCCCACCACCTGCTCGCCTACGTCGAGATGTTCGCGCGCGACGCCGAGCGCCTGACCGACCTGCGCCGGCGCACCAACCGCCTGCCGCTGGGCGCCGCGGCGCTGGCCGGCACCAGCTACCCGCTGGACCGCGAGGCGGTGGCGCGCACGCTGGGTTTCGAGGGCGTGTGCCAGAACAGCCTGGACGCCGTCAGCGACCGCGACTTCGCGCTCGAGTTCAGCAGCTTTGCGGCCATCTGCATGGTGCACGTGTCGCGCCTGGCCGAGGAGATCGTGCTCTGGATGAGCCAGAACTTCGGCTTCATCGACCTCGCCGACCGCTATTGCACCGGCTCGTCCATCATGCCGCAGAAGCGCAACCCGGACGTCGCCGAACTGGCGCGCGGCAAGAGCGGCCGCGTGATCGGCCACCTGATGGCGCTGCTGACGCTGATGAAGGGTCAGCCGCTGACCTACAACAAGGACAACCAGGAAGACAAGGAGCCGCTGTTCGACACCGTCGACACGCTGGCCGACACGCTGCGCATCATGGCCGAGATGGTCGGTGGCATCACGGTGAAGGCCGACGCCATGGAACGCGCCGCGCTCAAGGGCTACGCCACCGCCACCGACCTGGCCGACTACCTGGTGAAGAAGGGCCTGCCGTTCCGCGACGCCCACGAGACGGTGGCGCACGCGGTGAGGACGGCGTTGGCCCAGGGCGTGGACCTGGCGCAGTTGCCGCTGGCCGAACTGCGGCAGTTCGACGAACGCATCGGCGAAGACGTCTTCGCCGTGCTCACGCTGCGCGGCTCGCTGGCCGCGCGCCGGGGGCTGGGTGGCACGGCGCCGGTGCAGGTGCGCTCCCAGATCGAACGCCACCGGGCGCGGCTCGCCCCCACGGCGGCGTAGGCCTTCGCCGCCGTGGCCGCCGCTGCGCCGGCCGCGGCCGCGGCAGGTCCGGCGTCATGCTGCACCCCGTGTCACACCGCCGCTGGATCGCCCACCTCGACATGGACGCCTTCTACGCGTCGGTGGAACTGCTGCGCTACCCGGACCTGGCCGGACAGGCGGTCGTCATCGGCGGCGGCCGGCGCCACCAGCCGGTGCTGCAGCCCGATGGCACGCGCCGCTATGCCACGCTCGCCGGCTACGCCGGGCGCGGCGTCGTCACCACCGCCACCTATGCGGCGCGCGACCACGGCGTGCACTCGGGCATGGGCCTGATGAAGGCCGCGGTGCTGGCGCCGCAGGCGGTGCTGCTGCCGGTGGACTTCGAGCAGTACCGCCAGTATTCGCGCCGCTTCAAGGCGGCGGTGGCCGAGGTCGCGCCGGTCATCGAGGACCGCGGCATCGACGAGATCTACATCGACCTCACCGACGTGCCCGGTGCCCAGGACAGCCTGGGCCACGACCCCCACGGCGGCGTGCGCGCCGTGGCGCAGGAGATCCGCAACAACGTGCGCCGCAGCACCGGCCTGACCTGCTCGGTCGGCGTGACGCCGAACAAGCTGCTGTCCAAGATCGCCAGCGAGCTCGACAAGCCCGACGGACTGACCGTGCTCACCGAGGCCGAGCTGCCCACGCGGCTGTGGCCGCTGCCGGTGCGCCGCATCAACGGCATCGGGCCCAAGGCGGGGGCGAAGCTGCGCGCGCTGGGCATCGAGACGATCGGCGAGCTGGCGGCCTGCGACCGCGCCTGGCTGGTCGCGCAGTTCGGTCGTTCCCACGGGCGCTGGTTGCACGACGCCGCGCACGGCCGCGACGACCGGCCCGTCGAGACACATGGCGAGCCGGTGTCGATGAGCCGCGAGACGACCTTCGAGCGCGACCTGCACGCGGTGCGCGACCGCGCCGAGCTGACGGCCATCCTGGACGAGCTGGCGCGGCAAGTGGCCACCGACCTGCAGCGCAAGGGCTACGCCGGGCGCACGATCGGCATCAAGCTGCGCTTCGAGGATTTCAAGACGGTGACGCGCGACCTCACGCTGCCGCAGCCGGTGGCCGACGCCGCGGCGATCCGCCACGCCGCCGGGCTTTGCCTGAGGCGCGTCGACCTCGGCCGGCGGCTGCGCCTGCTGGGCGTGCGCGCGGCCTCGCTGGTGCGGCTGTAGTCGTGCGGCGCGCCGGTGAGCCGGCTTCGCGGGTTGCTACGATCAGCGGCGAGGAGCCATCCATGACCGTGATCACGAATATCGAAGACCTTCGGGTGCTCGCCCGCAAGCGCGTGCCGCGCATGTTCTACGACTACGCCGACAGCGGCAGCTGGACCGAAAGCACCTACCGCGCCAACGAGGCCGACTTCCAGAAGATCCGGCTGCGCCAGCGCGTGGCCGTGAACATGGAGAACCGCAGCACGGCGACGCGGATGGTCGGCGTCGACGTCGCGATGCCGGTGGCCATGGCGCCGGTCGGGTCGGTCGGCATGCACCGTGCCGACGGCGAGATCCTGGTCGCGCGGGCGGCGGAGGCCTTCGGCATCCCGTTCACGCTGTCGACGATGAGCATCTGCTCGATCGAGGACGTCGCAGCGAATACGAAGGCGCCGTTCTGGTTCCAGCTCTATGTGATGCGCGACCGCGATTTCGCCGAGCGACTGATCGACCGCGCCAAGGCGGCGAACTGCGGCGCGCTGATGCTGACGCTGGACCTGCAGATCCTCGGCCAGCGCCACAAGGACCTGAAGAATGGCCTGTCGGTGCCCCCCAAGCCGACCCTCGCCAACTGGATCAACCTGGCGACCAAGCCGCGCTGGTGCCTGGGCATGCTGGGTACCCGGCGCCGCCAGTTCGGCAACATCATCGGCCACGTCAAGGGCGTCGAGGACGTCAGCTCGCTGTCGGAATGGACGGCGCAGCAGTTCGACCCGCGCCTGAACTGGGACGACGTCGAGTGGATCAAGAAGCGCTGGGGCGGCAAGCTGAACCTCAAGGGCATCCAGGATGTCGAGGACGCGCGGCTGGCCGTCGACTCGGGCGCCGACGCGCTGATCGTCAGCAACCACGGCGGCCGCCAGCTCGACGGCGCGCAGAGCAGCATCGAGGCGCTGCCGGCGATCGTCGCCGCGGTCGGGTCGAAGATCGAGGTGCACATGGACGGCGGCATCCGCAGCGGCCAGGACGTGCTCAAGGCCTGGGCGCTGGGCGCACGCGGCACCTACATCGGCCGCGCCTTCCTCTACGGCCTGGGCGCGCTGGGCGAGGCCGGGGTGACGAAGGCGCTGCAGATCATCCACAAGGAACTCGACCTGACCATGGCCTTCTGCGGCCACACGAAGATCGGCAGCGTCGACCAGGGCATCCTGCTGCCGGGGACGTTTCCACGGCCCTGAGCCGAGCCACGGTGCGGTGCCGCCCGGCGCCCGCGGCGGTCAGCCGCGACCTCGCACCGCGCGCGCGATGCCGCGCAGGATGTCCACCTCCTGCTGCGTCAGCTGCGCGCGGTTGAGCAGCCGGCGCAGCCGCGGCATCAGCTTCTTCGGCGCCGCGGGGTCGAGGAAATCGATGGCCACCAGCGTGCGCTGCCAGTGCGCCAGCAGGCCGTCGATGGCGGCGGCGTCGGCCAGCGTCGCATCCGGCGTGCGCGGGGCCACGGCGAAGCCGCCGAGCGCCTGCCGCCAGTCGTAGGCGACGAGCTGAACCGCCTGCGCCAGGTTCAGCGAGCCGTAGTCGGGGTCGGTGGGCACCGACAGGCAGGCGTGGCAACGGTAGACGTCGTCGTTGGCGAGGCCGGTGCGTTCGGGGCCGAAGACCAGGGCGACGCGGTGCGAGGTGGCCGCGAGCGCGGCGAAATGCGCGCGCGGTGCGAAGGTCGGCGGGCCGAAGTCACGCGGCGTCATCGCCGTGGCGCAGGCCCAGGTCGTGCCCCGCAGCGCCTCGTCCAGCGTCGCCACCACGCGCGCGGCGGCCAGGATGTCGGTGGCGCCGCTGGCGCGCGACACCGCCTCGGGCTGGGCCAGCACGTCGGCCAAGCGCGGCGCCACCAGCACCAGTTCGCGAAAGCCCATGACCTTCATCGCCCGCGCCGCGGCGCCCACGTTGCCGGCGTGGCTGGGCTGCACCAGCACGAAGCGCGTCGGATCGGGCGGCACCGAGGCTGCCGGGACGGGAGTCGGTTCGGGCATCACCGTAAAATCAGGGTTTTCCGCAGGCATTGTCGCCGCGGCGCTCTTTACCTCGTCGAACGACCACCCCAACGCAGGCCGCCCCATGTCGCAAGCGCTCCACCCCATGCTCAATATCGCCATCAAGGCGGCACGCGCGGCGGGCTCGATCATCAACCGGGCGGCGCTCGACCTCGACGTGCTGAAGATCGGCACCAAGGGCCCCAACGACTTCGTCTCCGAGGTCGATCGCGCGGCCGAGAACGCGATCATCGAGATCCTCCTCGAGGCCTATCCCGGCCACGCCATCCTGGCCGAGGAGTCGGGCCGTGAGCATGGCGCGAAGCACAGCGAATACACGTGGATCATCGACCCGTTGGACGGCACCACCAACTTTCTGCACGGCTTCCCGGTGTACGCGGTGTCGATCGGGCTGGCCTTTCGCGGCAAGGTCGAGCAGGGCGTGGTCTACGACCCGACGCGCAACGACCTGTTCTTCGCCAGCAAGGGCCGCGGCGCCTTCCTCAACGACCGCCGGCTGCGCGTGTCCAGGCGCACCCGCATCGCCGATGCCCTCATCGGCACCGGCTTCCCCTTCCGCAAGGGCGACAACTTCAAGCGCTATGTGAAGATGTTCGAGGAGGTCATGCAGAACTGCGCCGGCCTGCGCCGGCCGGGGGCGGCGGCACTGGACCTGTGCTACGTCGCCGCGGGCTACTACGACGGCTTCTTCGAGACCGGCCTCAACCCCTGGGACATCGCCGCCGGCTCGCTGATCATCACCGAGGCCGGCGGCCTGATCGGCAATTTCACCGGCGAGGCCGACTACCTCTACCAGCGCGAGGTCGTCGCCGGCAACCCCAAGGTCTACGGCCAGCTGGTGCAGATCCTGGCGCCCTACACGCGCGTGATCGAGTCGACGCCCGCGGCCCCCACCGCCGCCGCCCTCGCGCCCGAGCCCGATGCCACGCAGGCCTTCGTCGCCGCCGCCGCGCTGGACGCGCAGGCCGAACCGGCGGCCCCGGTGCGGCAGCGGCCGGTGCGCATCCGCAAGGCCGCGGCCGGCGGCGCCGGCGACGCCTCGGCATGAAACTGCGGCCGGCCGAGAACTCGCTGTTCGCGGTGCTGCTGCGTTCGCCGTGGTGGATGAGCATCGGCGTCGCGGCGGTGCTGGCGCTGCTCGCCGGTGCCCTGCTGCCCGCGAGCTACCGCCTGGTGGGCGTGGTGTCGGCGCTGCCCTTCGTCGTCATCGGCGCCCTCGCGGCCCGCCGGCAGTGGCGGCTGCCCAGCGCGGCCCAGGCGGCGCAGACGCTGCAGGCCGTCTCCCACATGTCCTGGCCGGAATTCGCGCCGCGGCTCGAGGACGCCTTGCGGCGCCAGGGCCATGCGGTGCAGCGCGGCAGCGGCGCCGTGGTCGACTTCGAACTGGAGCGCCAGGGGCGTCGCACGCTGGTGAGTGCGCGGCGCTGGAAATCGGCGCGCCTCGGCCTCGAGGCGCTGCGCGCGCTGCAGGCCGAGCGCGAGAAAGCCGACGCGTCGGACGCTTTGTACATCTGCCTGGGCGAGCTCACCGACACCGCGCGACCCTACGCGGCAGCACACGGCATCACGGTCTGGCAGGCGGCCGACCTGACGCGGGTGCTGCACGTCCGCGCGCCGCGCCGACCGGGCTGAGCAAAGGCCTGCGGTTCGCGCGGGATTACCATCCTTGCGCCCGCCACCCGCGACGGCAGCTCGAACCGCGGCCGCTGCGGCCCCCCAGGAGGAATCCAGCCATGAGTTCGATGTTCCGCTGGCGCGAAGTGCGCCCCGCGCCAGGCGCAGTGGTCGCACCCGACGAGCGCCTGCCCTGGCCGCAGACCGCCGCCATGGGCGTGCAGCACGTCATCGCCATGTTCGGCGCCACCGTGCTGGCGCCGATCCTGATGGGCTTCGACCCCAACCTGGCGATCCTGATGAGCGGCATCGGCACGCTGATCTTCTTCCTCATGGTGGGCGGCCAGGTGCCCAGCTACCTGGGGTCGAGCTTTGCCTTCATCGGCGTCGTCATCGCGGCCACCGGCTACGCCGGCCAGGGCGCCAACGCCAACCTCGGCGTGGCGCTGGGCGGCATCGTCGCCTGCGGCTTCGTCTACACGGTGATCGGACTGGTCGTGATGGCCACCGGTACGCGCTGGATCGAGACCCTCATGCCGCCGGTGGTGACGGGCGCCGTGGTCGCGGTGATCGGCCTCAACCTCGCCGGCATCCCGATCAAGAACATGGCGCCCACCGCCTTCGACGCCTGGATGCAGGGTGTGACCTTCGTCTGCGTGGCCGGCGTGGCGGTGTTCACGCGCGGCATGACACAGCGCCTGCTGATCCTGGTCGGCCTCATCGTCGCCGGCATCGTCTACGCGGTGTTGACCAACGGCCTGGGCCTGGGCAAGCCGATCGACCTCTCGGGCATCGCCGGCGCCGCCTGGTTGGGCGCACCGCGCTTCGCCGCGCCGGTGTTCGACGCCAACGCCATGCTGCTGATCGCGCCGGTGGCAGTCATCCTGGTGGCCGAGAACCTGGGCCACCTGAAGGCTGTGAGCGCGATGACCGGCCGCAACCTCGACCCGCTGATGGGCCGCGCCTTCGTCGGCGACGGCATCGCCACCATGGTCTCGGGTGCCAGCGGCGGCACCGGCGTGACGACCTATGCCGAGAACATCGGCGTCATGGCGGCGACGAAGATCTATTCGACGGCGACCTTCGTCGTCGCGGCGCTGATCGCCATCCTGCTCGGCTTCAGCCCCAAGTTCGGCGCATTGATCCAGGCCATCCCGCTGGCGGTGATGGGCGGCGTGTCGATCGTCGTCTTCGGCCTCATCGCGGTGGCCGGCGCCAAGATCTGGGTCGACAACAAGGTCGACTTCTCCGACAACCGCAACCTCGTCGTCGCCGCCATCACGCTGGTGCTGGGCACCGGCGACTACACGCTGAAGTTCGGCGCCTTCACGCTCGGCGGCATCGGCACCGCGACCTTCGGCGCCATCCTGCTGTGGGCGCTGCTGGGACGGCGCGGCACGGCGAAGTGAGGCCGGCAGCACCGAAGCTGCGTCCGCTCAACAAGTCCGCCGTCAACCGCGGCGACGATGCCTGCGTTCGATTTCATAGGTGGGGAGCCGATGATGAGCGCGCGAAGATATGCATTTGCGGCCCTGATCGCCGGCGCCAGCTTGGCGCTGGCCGCACCGCCCGCTGTCGGACCACCCGGCGGGGGTTCAGTGGGGGTGCGCCCTCCCGGCGTGCCACCGCCCCACCATCACCGGCCCCAGGGGGGCGGGAGCGTCTGGTTCGGGCCGAGCCTGGGCTTCTACTACGGCGTTCCCTACTGGGGGATCCGGCCCTGGCCGTACTGGCCGGACTACTACGGCTTCGGTTACGGCTACGTGCCACCGACCTACGTCTATGGACCGGCGGGCGTCGTGACGTCGACTGGCGGCATCGTCTACATCGAACGCGAGGCGGGCACGGTGTCGACGCAGCAGGCGCCCCCCGAGGCGCCGGTGGCCGCGCCGACGACCCCGCTGCCGCCGGGCGGGCAGTGGTGGTATCTGTGCAATTCGCCGCGCGGGGCCTACCCCTACGTACGCGAGTGCCCGGGCGGGTGGGAGCGCGTACCCGCGGTGCCGCCGGGCGCCGTGAAGTGAGGACGACATGCGAGCGCAGGCCACCCGTTTCATCGCTGCCGCCGGCGTGGCGCTGAGCCTGGCCGGCTGCACCACCCTGCCGGCAGGGCCGAGCCTGCAGGCGCTGCCCGGTAGCCAGAAATCGCCGGACCAGTTCGCTGCCGACGACCGGCGCTGCCTGGCCTTCGCGACTGAGTTCGTGGCCGGTGGTGCACCGGCCGCGACTGCGAACCAGTCCGTGGCCGCCGGTGCCGTCACGGGCACGGCCATCGGTGCCGTGATGGGCGCGGCCGTCGACGGCAGCTCCGGGGCCGCGGCCGGCGCCGGTCTGGGGTTGGTGCTTGGCGCGCTGGCCGGCAGCGCTTCGGCCCAGACGGCCTGGAACGGCACGCAGCAGCAGTTCGACCGCGCCTACTACGCCTGCATGTACGCCCAGGGACACAAGGTGCCGGTGCCTGCGTACGACGTGGCGCGCTACCGGGCCTGGTTCGACAGCGCCGCACCGCGCCCGGGCGCCGCAGCGGCGCCGGATTGACGCTGCCGCGGCCTCGCCGCGTGCCTCGCTGCGCTGGGCGGCGCGGCGCCCCGCGCAGCGGCGGTCAGCGTCGGCGCGGCCTCCCGCGTGGCGGGCTCGGGCGCAGCCGCCGCTGCGGCGGCCGGCGCGGGCCCGAGGCCGCCTCGCAGGCGCGGCGGAACTCGAGCAGTGTCGCCTGCGCCTGGCCCAGCACCGTGTCTGCCGGGTAGCCATGCGGCCCCAGGCTGCCGAAAGGCCTCCCGGTCAGCAGTTCCATGCCGTCACCGGCGTGATCGGCGGTGTGGATGTGGAAGCGGCCGGCCGCGACCGCGTCCACCACGCGCGGCGACAGCATCAGGTGGCGGCGGTTGCGTTGCGGGATCAGCACGCCTTGCGCACCGTCGAGACCCAGCAATTCGCAGCTTCGGAAATAGCCCTCGATCTTCTCGTTGATGCCGCCCACCGGCAGCATCTCGCCGTGCTGGTTGAGCGCACCCGTCACGGCGATGCCCTGTCGCAGCGGCAGGCCGCAGAGCGCCGAGAGCAAGGCATAGAACTCGGCGCACGAGGCCGAGTCGCCCTCAACGCCGCTGTACTCCTGCTCGAACACCACGGCGGCGTTGAGGGCCAGCGGCGCCACGTGCGCGAACAGCGCCGACAGATAGCTCTGCAGGATCAGCACGCCCTTGTCGTGGATCGGTCCCGACATCTCGACCTCGCGCTCGATGTCGAGCAGGCCCTCCTCGCCGGCGTGAGCGGTCGAGGTCACGCGAACGGGAAACCCGAACTGGTAGTCGCCCAGGTTGACGACAGTCAGTCCGTTCACCTGCCCGACGCGCTCGCCGCCCACCGCCAGCAGGCGCTCGCCGTCGGTGATCGTCTCCTGCAGCCGTTGCTCGGGGTAGTCGTGGCGGTGGATGCGCGCCTCGATCGCCGCGTGCACGTCCTGCGCATCGACCAGCGCCGCGCCGCGTGATCGGGCGATCTCGGCGCTCTCCGTCACCAGCGCCTCGCAGCGCGCGAAGATCGCGCTCTGGCGCGTCTGATCCTCGGCCTCGCGATGCATCTGCTCGATCAGCACGGCCACCGCAGCCGCCGCGAAGTGTGGCAGCCCGCACCGGCGGCAGGCGTGGGCGACGAAGACCGCGGTCGCCCGACGCGTCGCGTCCGTGGCGGTGAAGCTCTCGGCGAAATCGACCTTGCAGCGGAAGCGACGGGCGAACTCGGGGTCGGCCTCCTGCACCACGTAGTAGTCCTCGACCGAGGCCACGAGGACGATCTTCACCTCGACGTCCACCGGCTCGGGCTGCAGCGACACCGCGCTGACCGGCGCGTAGACCATGCCCGGCTCCTCGATCTGCAGCCGGCCGCTGCGCAGGAAGCGGCGCAGCTTCTCCCACACCGGTTCGTCGGCCATCAGGTCGCGCAGGTGCAGCATCAGGAAGCCGCCGTGGGCCCGCAGCAGGCTGCCGGCGCGGATGCGGGAGAAGTCGGTCACCAGCACGTCGTTCTCGGACTCGTAGTCGATGCGGCCGAACAGCGTGCGGAACAGCGGGTTGTCGTCGACGATCACGGGTGCGCCTTCGCGCCCGTGGTTGTCGACCACGACGTTGACGTGCAGCCGCGACACCAGCTCGAGCATCGCCGCGGCGCGCAGTTCGTCGTTCTCATCGCCCGGCTGGAACAGCGCCAGGTTGTCCAGCACCTCCTGCTGCGCCTCGTCGAGATAGCGCCCGAGCTTGACCGAGTCCTTGATCTGCTTGCGCAGGCGGCCGCGCACGTCCTGCAGTCCATGATCGAGCAGCGGCTTGACGCGCTGCCGCCGCAAGGCCGCCAGCGCCTCCTTCGTCGCCAGGTCGCGGGCACGCGCGCCCTCCAGGAAGCGGCTGATCTGCACGCGCAGCGCGTCCTCGGCGGCGTCGAGCCCGGCGCGCTGCTCGCGGCTCAGCGCTGCCGCCGCGGTGGCCGTCAGGGGTTCGCCCGCGGCGTCGCGCCGCGTGAACACCAGACGCCCCTGGTCGCGCACGAGTCCGAAATTGCGCGCCTGCGCAAAAGTGCTCAGCTCGGCGAAGGCAGCCTCCTCCGCGGCCTTGGCTGCGGACTCGATGCGCTCGCATTCGCCGGTGACATCCGGGGCCAGCAGACGCTTCGGGATCTCCGCCTGCAGCGTGCGCGCGAATTCGGCCATCAGCTGGCGCAGAAGGCGCCCTTCGCCGGCCGGCAGCCGCAGCGCACGCGGCTGCTCGGGCGATTCGAAGTTGTGCAGGTAGCACAGGTCGGGCGGCACCGGCCGGCGCACCGCCTCGCGGCCCATCATCTGGCTCATCAGCGAGCTGCGACCGCTGCCGACCTCGCCGAGCACGAAGAGGTTGTAGTCCGGCTGCGCCATCTGCAGGCCGAAACGGGCCGCCTGCTCGGCGCGCTCCTGGCCGATCCAGGGCAGCGGCTGCTCGACGAGCTCGGCGGTGTCGGCAAATCCCAACGTCAGGGGATCGATGCCCAGGCGCAGGGCCGCCGCGGGCACTCGGTCGATGGTCATGGGCAAGCTCTTCGGGTCAGGCGCCTCATTGTGCGCCGTCGCCCGTGAAGGCCGCTGCCTCCAGCGGCCGGCTCAGACCGTGGCGCGGGACAGCCGGACGGTGTTGCGCCAGGCGTTCTTGGCCTCGTACAGCGCACGGTCGACGCGTGCCAGCACGGCCTCGGCGCTGGCATCGGCGGGCACGATCACACTGACGCCGATGCTGGCAGTGACGCCGATCGCGCGGCCGTCGTACAGCACCGGCGTGCGCTCGACGCGTCGGCGCAGGCGCTCGGCCAGTTCCATCGCCTCCTGGGGGTCGGTGTCTGGCAGCAGGATCATGAATTCCTCGCCGCCGATGCGGCCGACGAGATCGAGCACGCGCGTCTCCTGCTGCATCAACTGCGTCACGTGCACGAGCACCGCATCGCCCGCAGCGTGACCGAAGCTGTCGTTGACGCGCTTGAAATGGTCCAGGTCCAGCTCCAGCACACTGCAGCGCAATTCCGGGTGGCGCACGATGCGCTCGAACTCGACGCCCAGGCGCGCCATGAAGCGCCGCCGGTTGGCGACACCTGTCAGGTGGTCGGTGCCCGCCTGCCGTTCGAGTTCGCGGCTCATCAGCACGCGCTGGGTGATGTCCTCGAAGATCGTGTAGACGCCGTCGACCACGCCGTCACGGAGGATCGGATTGGCACTCACGCGCAGCCAGACCCGTCCCCGCAACGGTACGGCCACGCCGAGCACGACGTCGTGCACACCCTGCCCCGTGCGCAGCGCCTGGACCGGCGGGTACGTCTCGGCGGGCAGGTCGCTGCCGTCCTCGCGGATCGCCTGCCATCGCCAGTCGCCCATCAGCATGGCCTGCAACTGCTCGAGCGTGCGCCCCAGGATGCGCTGCGCCGCCGGGTTGGCCGAGGTGATGCGCCCGTGGCGGTCGATGTAGACGACGCCCTGCGGCACCGTCTCGAACAGGTTGCGGTAGGTCTCCTCGCGCTCCCTGAGCTCGGCCTCGATGTGCTTGCGTTCCGAGACGTCGGTCAGCACGCCGGTCCAGATCACCTCGCCGTCGTCGCCCGGCTTGAGATTGGCGCGAACGTGGATCCACTTCAGCCGCCCGTCGTGCGTGCGGATCCGGAATTCGTGCTGCCAGGGGCCGCCGCAGGCGATGGCCTGCTGCAGAGACGATTCCTGCGCCGCCCGGTCCTCCGGCACGATCGGGCCCCAGGGCGCGCCGTGCCCGAGCGACGCCGCGGCGGGCCCGGTCTCGAACAGGGCCGCGACGCCGGGGCTGACATAGATGGGGCGCCACTCGCCGCTGCGGCGCCGCACCAGCCGGAAAGCGGCGCCGGGGATCGAGGCTGCCAGGTCGAGCATCAACGCCTCGCTGCGGCGCAACCCGTCCTGCGCCTGCTTCAGCGCCGTGACGTCGTCGTGCTCGACCACGATGCGCGGCGGGTCGCTGCCGACGATGCGCGCCACGCGGGCCATGAACCAGCGCTGCACCGCGGGCGAGTGGCAGTCGTATTCCAGTTCGAACTGCTGCCGTTGCCCGGCCAGGACCTCGCGCAGCCTGGCCGCGAAGGAGGGCGCATCGTCACCGCCGGAGGCAAGCAGGTCCTGCATCCGCTCGCAGGCGCCCAGGTAGTCGCCGCCGACGCCCGAGCGGTCGCTCGCGTCACCGTTGGCGGCCGCGAATTCGCGCCAGGCGCGATTGACGGCGACGATGATCCCTGCGCCGTCGAGCACGCAGACCTGCGACGTCAGGCCGTCCAGCACCGATTGCACGAACTGCTGCGACGAGCGCAGCGCCCGCTCCATCTGCCGGCGTTGCGTGATGTCGACGACGTACACCAGTCGCCGCGCGTGCCCATCCTCACCGGGCAGGCGCACCGATTCCGACATCACGCTCAACGCCGCGCCGTCACGGCGCAAGACATCCCATTCGCCCCGCAGTTCGCCGTCCCCGCCGACGAAGCGGCGATGGCGCACGAGCATCGACGCGTGCTGGTCGGCCGGCAGGACGATCGTGAAGCTGCGCCCGATCAGCTCTTCCGGCCGGTAGCCGTACATCGCGCAATAGGCCGGGTTGACGCTGCGGTAGAAGCCTTCGGCGTCGATCACGGCGATGCCGATCGGCGAGCACTCGAGGAGTTCATCGAGCAAGGGCTGCGCCGCCGGCGGGCCGTCACCGCCGGGCACCGTCGCCGGGGTGCGTCGCACCGGGTCGTTTCCGAGATCGATCGGGGAATCGGATCCAGCCACCAGGTCCCCATTCTGCTCGATGGCGAGCCGGCGCCCCGGCCGGCTTCGTGGCATCCGTCGCACACCAGGCCCGGTATGCGGCTGCGGATACATCTCTTGCCGGGTCGCAACAGAGTCCCACACCAAGGCCGCCTAGCATGGCGGGATGAGGGTTCCCTGCGTGCGCCTGGCACGATTCGCATCGATGGCCGGCGTGACGGCGAGCGTCGTCCTCGCGCTGCAGGGTTGCGGCTCGATGCCAGCGCAGGCGCCACCGGCCGCGCCTGCGCCGCGCACGCCCTCCGCGCCGCCGGCGCATCCGCTGGCCGTCGAGCGCGCCTGGCTGCAATCGTGGTTCGACGG
>Ga0105096_10000479_pt1 | contig 13913 bp, 11 predicted proteins | sample PPLLak3cmMay2015_FD_87036 | JGI IMG/M metagenome (GOLD analysis project Ga0105096, IMG submission 87036) | Freshwater sediment microbial communities from Prairie Pothole Lake near Jamestown, North Dakota, USA - PPLs Lake P7 Core (1) Depth... | ecosystem: Environmental > Aquatic > Freshwater >... | reverse complement strand
TTTGCCCCTGCCCCAAATGGCTGCCAACCTATTTATGCTGCTGCTACTTTTTGGTTTGATGCGCGCGCTGCCCAAAACCCAAGGCGCATTACCGGCTGTAAAAGTCCTTGCCCTTTTGCTGTTTTTGGCAGGCATGAGCTACCGCATGAATGGCCGCCCAGAGTTGGTTAGCTACACCTTTACCGCGTTTTATTTATTCATCTACACCCAATTTTGGCGCGGCAAGCGCGGATGGATTTTCGCGCTGCTACCCGCCCAACTGCTTTGGGCAAACCTGCACGAAGGCTACGGCACCGGCATGGTAATGAGCGGCATTTTTCTCTTTTCGCTTTATGCTGAAAATGCGCTTGCTCCGCGCAAAGAACGCCTGCCGCAGCAGCAGCGGTTTCGGGCAACTGCGGTTGTTGCCGCCAGTTGGCTCATAGTTGCCTTGCACCCGGGCGGCTTGCAAATGATTTGGCACCCGTACGAAATCTTTACGCAGCTTACTGAAAATCAATTTACACAAGAAATTTACAGCGCGGCCAACGCTGCCTATTGGCAATGGCCGGCCTTTTTTGGCTTGGCCGTGGGGGCGGTGGCTGCATTTCAACTGTACAAAACAGCACGGCCGGGCGGCAAATTCAACCTTCAGAACTTGCGCAGCCAGTACCCACTTTTTTACGTGCTGCTTTTTGTCGCGTTTTTTTACCTCAGCCTAAAAAGCTACCGCAACCTGCCGTTTTTGCTCATTGCCAGCACGCCCATTATTGCCGCACAATTGCAAAGCTGGTTAGGTTTTATCGCTTCGCGGAAGTTAACATGGGCGGTGGCCATGGTGGCCATTGCTTTTTACATCAGCATCGGTACAAACCTTTTTTACCGCACTTTTTTACCTGCCGAAGAATTTGGGTGGGCCATAAGCGCGCGCAAAAACCCAATTCAAGCCGCACAATTTATTAAGGAAAATAAGCTGAGCGGCCCCGCCTTTAGCGATTACCTAAGCAGCAGCTACCTGCTTTGGCACCTGCAACCCGAGTTTAAAACTTTTGTGGATTTGCGCGATTTAGACGTTTTTGAGGCCGATGACATTGAGATTTCTTTGATTTGCTGCAACTACCCCGAAAGGCGCGTTGCCGATGGCCGCGCCATTTGGGAAGTGATTGACGCCCGCTACACCTTTAATTATGTGGTGCTTTTAAACCAACCAGAATTTTTGCCGCTGCATCACTATCTCGCCAAAGGCAACACGTTTAAACTAGTGTATGCAGATGCTTTATCCGCCATTTTTGTGCGCAACACACCTGCACATGCGGCCTTAATTGCAAACGCACAGGCTGATCTTTTTAAACCCACACCACCGCTTTATCCAAAAAAGTTTGCGCAACTTTTTTGGCCTTTTTACAGCCCCAAAAACCAAACTCCCGCAGAATTTGAAGCTGTAAAGCAGAGCTACTTTACCTCCATAGGCCGCCAAAGCCGCTAAGTGCAAAAGGCTATTTTTGCGCACCCCAAAAAAATCTCCCCTTTATGAAATCAAAACTTGCCGCTTTTGAAAATAAGCCAGCCGAAATTGTTTTTCATTGGCATGATAGCCAAACCGAAGCCAAAGGCTGGGTAGTTATAAATTCGCTTCGCGGAGGCGCAGCTGGTGGTGGCACACGCATGCGCGTTGGGCTAACTGAGCATGAAGTGCTGAGCCTTGCCAAAACGATGGAGATTAAATTTACCGTGGCCGGCCCCGCCATTGGCGGTGCAAAAAGCGGCATCAACTTTGACCCCAACGACCCCCGCAAGCAGGGCGTTTTAGAGCGTTGGTATAAAGCTGTTAAGCCGTTGCTAAAAAATTATTACGGCACGGGTGGCGATTTAAACGTTGATCAAAAACATGAGGTTATCCCAATAACCAGCGCCATTGATATTTTGCATCCGCAAGAAGGCGTTTTGCAAGGCCACTACAACCCAAGTGTGGAGGATAAAAAGCGGAAAATAAATCAACTGCAAACTGGCGTTTCGCTGTTGGTTAAAGATGCCGGCCTTAGCCCAAACCCCGACCTAGACCATAAAGTGGGCGACCTAATTACCGGCTACGGAACGGCAGAAAGCGTTCGCCATTTTTACAACATTTATGGCGGCAGCGTAAAAGGCAAGCGCGTAATTATTCAAGGTTGGGGCAATGTGGGCAGTGCAGCGGCCTATTACCTCGCCCAAAGCGGTGCCAAAATCGTGGGCATTATTGATCGCGTTGGAGGCCTAATGAACCCCGAAGGATTTAGTTTTGAAGAAATCAAAAATCTATACAACACCAAAACCGGCAACTATTTGGTTGCCGAAAATATGCTGAGTTTTGACGAGGTGGATGGCAACATCTGGAGCATGGGTGCAGAGGTATTTATTCCGGCAGCGTCTTCGCGCCTCATTAACCGAAACCACTTGCACACGCTGCTTACACATGGTTTAGAAGTAATTTCTGCCGGAGCCAACGTGCCGTTTGCAGATTCTGAAATATTTTACGGAGCAATCTCAGAAGAGGCTGACCAGAAATGTGCCGTTATACCCGATTTTATAAGCAACTGCGGCATGGCCCGCGTGTTTGGTTATTTAATGGGCGATGATGCCAAAGTGTTAGATACTGCCATTTTTGAAGATGTTAGCACAACCATAGAAAAAGCGCTACGCGCAACGCACGCCCGCCATATCAGCAAAACTGAATTAACAAAAACGGCTTACGAAATTGCCCTTGAACAGCTGATTTAAAATCACTTTTAAGGATTTATAAAAGTTAGCAATTGTCATACTTTGAGGGGAACAGAAACTTACTTTCGTGCCCGAATTTAGCTAGCCTAATGCTAGATAATCCAGCAGTATGTACACCTTAATGATTGTAATTTTTGTGCTTGGTTATACCGCCATAGCATTCGAGCACAAAATTGGTATTGACAAAGCAGCATCAGCATTATTAACTGGCATTTTGTGCTGGACAGTTTACGTGCTGGGGGCTATGGGCATTGTAGATTTTGATGCAATACCCCAACACCTCATTGGCCAATATACTGCCGATGGAATTACAGCAAATAAAGACGTCATTTCGCACTACATCACTGAGCATCAGGTTTATGAGCATGTTGCTGAAATAGCCAGCATCTTGTTCTTTTTGCTAGGCGCTATGACGATAGTTGAATTAATTGATGCCCACGAAGGTTTTAGCGTAATAACAGATAAAGTATCTACCAAAAACAAAGTAAAACTACTTTGGATTATTGCCGTGATTACATTCTTTATGAGTGCGGTATTAGATAACCTCACCACAACCATTGTTATGATTTCGCTACTGCGGAAATTGATAAAAGGCCAACAACACCGGTGGGTATTTGCCGGCATTGTAATTATTGCCGCAAATGCAGGCGGTGCCTGGAGCCCCATTGGAGACGTTACCACGACAATGCTGTGGATTGGCGGCCAAATAACAACCATGAAAATTATTGCGGGTGTGTTTCTGCCTAGCCTTATATGCCTGCTGCTGCCATTGCTTTACCTAAGCACACGCTTAAAAGGCGATGTTGTTAGCCCACTTAGGGCAGACAGTGCAAATCATTATTTAGACCCAACTACCTCAAAAGAACGAAAGTTGGTTTTTTTCGCAGGATTAGCCGGATTGCTTTTTGTGCCTGTATTTAAAACGGTAACCCATTTGCCGCCATTTATGGGCATGATGCTTAGCCTCGGTGCCCTTTGGTTGCTAACGGATTTGTTGCACCACAGCAAGAATCAAGAAAACCGCGCACGGTTTTCTGTGGTATCCGTAATCCGCAGAATTGACACCCCCAGCGTGCTCTTCTTTTTAGGTATTCTGCTTGCGGTAAGTAGTTTGCAAAGCGCAGGGCATTTGCCGGCCATGGCTAATTTGCTTGATAAATCCATCGGTACCCAAAGCGCAAGCGGAGTTTATATTGTAGGTACCATAATAGGGTTGCTGAGTGCAATTGTAGATAATGTGCCCTTGGTAGCAGCCAGCATAGGCATGTACCCCATTGCAGAGTCAGGCTTTTTTATGCAAGACGGGTTGTTTTGGGAATTTGTTGCTTACACAGCAGGAACCGGTGGCAGCGCACTTATTATAGGTTCGGCAGCCGGTGTGGCAGCAATGGGTCTAGAAAAAATAAGCTTTGGGTGGTATGTTAAAAACATGTCAATTATTGCCTTGCTTGGCTATTTTGGGGGGGTTGCAGTTTACATTGTCCAACATATGCTTACCTAAAGCGGATAATTATCTGTTTTGCAAACGCCCCAGCAAATGCTGTGCTCCTTAAAGCACGCATGGTATAATCATATCATTTAATGGCTTAAAAAAAGATTTATCTGTTTACTTTTCGGCACGCTAAACATCCGCAGCTATCCGCTCCGTAAAAAAGATATCATGTACATTTTAATCTTAATCATCTTCGTGCTTGGCTATGCAGCCATCGCGTTAGAACACACCATTCGCGTTGACAAAGCAGCATCTGCACTCATTACCGGAGTTCTGTGCTGGACAGTTTACGTTGTGGGTGCTTCCGGTATTGTAGATTTTGACTCCATTTCACATGCTGTTTTAGGCCTGTTTCAAGAAGAAGGCGTGCCCACAGACCAAGGTGAAATCATTACCCATTACGTTACCCACTTTCAAATTTTAGAGCACCTTTCAGAAATCGCCAGCATCCTTTTCTTTTTGGTTGGCGCCATGACCATTGTTGAATTGATTGATGCCCATGAAGGTTTTGCCGTAATTACAGACCGCATCCAAACCCGCAACAAAGTAAAATTGCTTTGGATTGTAAGTGTTATAACCTTTTTTTTATCGGCTGCGCTTGATAACCTCACCACTACAATCGTGATGGTTTCATTACTGCGAAAGCTTATTGCCGACCAACAACACCGCTGGTTTTATGCCGGTATTATTGTAATTGCAGCCAATGCCGGTGGTGCTTGGAGCCCCATTGGCGATGTAACCACAACCATGCTTTGGATTGGCGGCCAAATAACAACCTCCAACATAGTTACCAATTTAATTCTGCCCAGTTTGGTGGCTATAACTGTGCCCCTAGTTTATCTTTCTTTTAAAATGAAGGGCAATTTGGTTCGTCCACTTAAATCCGAAAGTGCCGAACATTACCTTAACCCCACCACCAATGCCGAGCGCAACATTGTGTTTTTTGCCGGCATTGCCGGGCTAATTTTTGTTCCGGTTTTTAAAACTATTACTCACCTGCCTCCCTTTATGGGCATGTTACTATCGCTAGGCGTGCTTTGGTTAATAACAGATTTGCTGCATAAAAGCAAAAACGTTGAGTTCCGTACCAAGCACTCAGTTGTTGGCGTTATCCGCAGAATTGATACCCCAAGTGTGCTTTTCTTTTTGGGAATTTTATTGGCCGTTGGCGCCTTGCAAAGTGCGGGGCACCTGCGGCAATTAGCAACAACGCTAGATAGTTCAATAGGCACAAATCAGCTTTCAGGCGTATATGTGGTTAGTATATTAATCGGCTTTTTAAGCGCTATTGTTGATAACGTGCCCTTAGTAGCAGCAAGCATGGGGATGTACCCTTTGGCAGAATCTGGATATTTTATGACGGATGGCGTGTTTTGGGAGTTTTTGGCTTATTGTGCCGGCACAGGTGGCAGCGCATTAATTATCGGTTCTGCCGCAGGTGTAGCCGCCATGGGCCTAGAAGGCATCAGTTTTGGCTGGTACTTAAAACGGATTTCATTGCTAGCACTGATCGGTTACCTCAGCGGGGCTGTTGTTTACATTTTACAATCCAGCATCTTTAGTTAGCCGTAAACAACTAAAAGAGGCTTGTTCATATCCCCTTAAAAGCGCCCGCAATGCGGGTGTTTTCTTTTTTACGTTTGGCGTGGCTGCACAATAAACCAGCGTGCTGCGCATTACTTAACAAGAAACAAAAACAATATGACATCTACTCTGCTTCAAATAGTTAATGGAGGCACCCAAAACGAAGCTTTTTTAGAAGACCCGATTCCCGTAGAAAAAACATTAACCATTTGGGAGCTAATTATCTCGGGCGGCATTGGCGGAAACATAATTATGGGCATCCTTTTTTTGCTGAGCATTGCGGCAGTTTATATTTTTTGGGAGCGTTTTAGCGCCATAAAAGCGGCCAATAAAATGGATAAAAACTTTATGAATAATCTTAAAGACCATATTTTAAACGGCAAAATTGAAAGCGCCATAGCCCTTTGCGACCGCATGGACTCTCCCGTGGCGCGTATGATGCAAAAAGGAATTAGCCGCATTGGCAAACCCCTACCCGATATTACGGCAAGCATAGAAAACCAAGGCAAACTGGAAATCCAACGCCTGGAAAAAAACCTGCCCATTTTGGCAACCATCTCGGGCGGTGCGCCCATGATTGGCTTTTTGGGTACCGTTATCGGTATGATTTTAACGTTTAGCCAGATGGCAAACGCAGGCGGACAAATAAACATCGGGTTAATGGCCGGAGGCATTTACACCGCCATGGTAACCACTGTGGGCGGCTTGTTTGTGGGCATTTTTGCTTACTTCGGATACAATTATTTGGTGGCCCGCGTAGAGGCCGTGATTTACAAAATGGAAAGTAGCGCAACAGAATTTCTAGATCTGCTGCACGAACCCGCCTAATTAAGAATGCCGAATGAATTTTAAATCTCGAAATAAAGTAAGCCCTGATTTTAACATGAGCTCGATGACCGACCTCGTGTTTCTGCTCCTCATCTTTTTTATCCTCACCTCGGCTGTGGTAACTACAAGCGCCCTCGATATTATTTTGCCCAAAAGCAAAGCGCAAACCGTTAAAAAACATGATGTTACCATAACCATTTCTGAAGACATGGTTTTTAAAGTAGATGGCGAAATTGTTACACCAGAAAGTATTGAGAATGCCGTTTTAGCAAAAGCAGCAGGCAACCCCGAAGCCGTAATTATTTTGAGAGTTGATAAAACCGTGGCCACAGGCGAAACGGTACGAATATTGGATATTGGTTACAGAAACAGGCTAAAAATGATAATAGCCACTGACCCCAATGACTAATGGAAAAAGAACAAAAACATAAAAACAAAGGCTTGTTGGCTACAATTGGTTACCACGCGGCACTGATTTTAGCCTTCATTTTTTTTGGTCTCAGCTACCAAGATCCTCCACCAGAAGATGGCATCGCTATAAATTTTGGATATGAAGATGACGGTTTTGGCAACACCAGCCAAAGTGCGCAAGAGCAAAGCGCCCCGCAACCCGAAGAAGTTATTGAGGAACAAATAGAAAATGTTGCCACTCAAGATGTGGTTGATGCACCCAGCATTACCGAAGAAAAGCCAAAAGTTAAGCCCGCAGACAAACCGACCGAAAAGCCCGTTGTTGATACAAAACCAAAACCCAGCAACGACCTAAACAGAGCGCTGAATAATACAAAAGGCGCTAAAGATGTAGGCACTGGTAGTGGTGAAGGCGTTACCCAAGGGGGTGGCGACCAAGGCCGCGAAGATGGCAGTATAGACAGCCAAAACCGCACCGGTGGTGGTTCTGGTAATGGAAATTATGATTTAAAAGGCCGCAGTGCTACAAGCACGCCTAAACCAATTTATGATTGTGAAGAAGAAGGCCGCGTGGTTGTAAAAGTGCGGGTTGATAGAAATGGCAAAACCGTGAGTGCAGAGCCAGGCGTAAATACAGAAACGGCAAAGACAAACACGGCAGCCCCCTGTTTGCTAAGACGTGCCAAAGAAGCCGCACTAAAAACAACGTGGAGCGCTAAACAAGATGCTACCGAGCAGCAAACCGGCTTCATCATTTACAACTTCATTAAGCGATAAACAACATGACCTACGGCCAAACCCTTGATTGGCTGTTTGCGCAACTGCCCATGTACCAACGCACGGGCGGTGCCAACTACAAAATCGACCTTGAAAAAACGCACCTTTTAATGGCATTGCTCGGCCACCCCGAGCGCGGTTTTAAAAGCATACACGTGGCCGGCACAAACGGCAAAGGCAGCACCAGCCACATGCTGGCAAGCGTATTGCAAGAGGCCGGTTTTAAAGTTGGCCTCTACACTTCGCCACACCTCAAAGATTTTCGCGAACGCATAAAAATAAACGGCCAAATGATTACCGAGGCCGAGGTGATTGACTTTGTGGCGCGTTACAAATCAGATTTTCTGCGGCTTGAACTTTCCTTTTTTGAGATGACCGTAGGCTTGGCATTTGCCTGGTTTGCGCAAAAAAAAGTAGATGTTGCGGTAGTTGAAGTCGGCATGGGCGGCCGCCTCGATAGCACCAATGTGGTTACACCGCTGGTTTCTGTAATTACCAACATTGGGTTTGACCATATGGCGTTTCTCGGCAACACCCTTTCCGCTATCGCGGGAGAAAAAGCCGGAATAATTAAACCCAACGTGCCCGTGGTTATTGGCCGCACACAGCCCGAAACCGAAGTTGTTTTTCGCGCGAAAGCGCACGAAAATAGCGCGCCCATTGTGTTTGCTGACCAACTTCCGCATTGCGGCCTAACCAGCGATTTAACTGGCATTTATCAGCACGAAAACATACAAACCGTGTTTACCACCTTGCAACTTCTCCCGGAAGAGATGAAACCAAACCGCGAAACACTAATGCGCGGACTAAACCAGGTGGTGGCAAACACCGGGCTTCGCGGACGGTGGGAAACACTAAGTACCAACCCGCTGATGGTTTGCGATACAGGCCACAACGAAGACGGCATCCGCATGGTGTTGCAACACATTGCCAAAACGCCCTACCAAAATTTGCACATGGTTTGGGGCATGGTTAGCGATAAAGATGTGCCCAAAACCTTGTCCATGTTGCCTAAAAACGCATCCTACTATTTTACCCAACCCAGCATTCCGCGGGCGTTGCCCGTAGCAGAATTGGTGGCAGCGGCACACCAAATTGGCCTGAATGGAGCTGCTTTTGCTACCGTACCCGAAGCCGTTTTGGCCGCCAAAAAAAATGCACAGGCAACTGATTTCATTTTTATTGGAGGCAGCACCTTTGTGGTGGCTGATGCGCTTTAACGTGGGCTCGATTTACTTTTTTTAGTAAAGCCTTTTCCCTGGCCTTTAGGCCGGGGTTAGAACAGTACTTTGCGTTGTGGCGCATGGCTTTAGCCCTTTAGCCAACCCCCCCGGTTTAACGTACTTTTTTACTACTTTCCTCGCACAACTACCTCTACCATGAAAACGCTTTTCTCCATCCTAAAATGGGTGATTCTCATTCTGATCGTCCTCATACTCGGCATCAAACTTTCCGGCAACGGCTACTTGCTTAAAGGCGTTTGGGCCACCTACTTGCATGGCGAAAAAAGCGCCAGTATTGGCGATGCTCGTTTTTTTAATACCCGAACCGTTGAAGCGGGCACCCCGCAACCTTGGCCAATCTCAAAGAATTACAACAAAATGGAGCTGAGCGAGGAGCTTCAAAACTTGCATCAAGAAACCCAGTCTGTGGCATTTATCGTTTTTAAAAACGACAGCATTCAGTACGAACAATATTGGGATGGCTACAGCGACACCAGCCGAACCAATGCCTTTAGCGCCACAAAAAGCATTACCACGCTTTTGGCCCAATGCGCTATTCAGGATGGGTATTTTACGGATTGGGATCAGAAAGTTGTCGGTTTTTTGCCTGAGCTTAAAGGCGCTTTTTCTAACCAACTTACCCTGCGCCACCTGAGCACCATGACGGCCGGCCTCGATTTTAACGAGCATTATACTGACCCATTTTGCATAACCGCGCAGATGTATTACACCAACGATGTTAAAAATTTGATGCTTCGAAAAGTGCCTGTAACCCAAAAGCCGGGAACGGTGTGGGAGTACCAAAGTGGCGCCACCGAGCTCCTCGGCATGTGTATAATAAAAGCAACCGGCAAGCATTTGGCCGATTATGCCAGCGAAAAATTGTGGAAACCCATGGGTGCGCAGCGCAATGCCATGTGGCATCTCGACTCTAAAAACGGCACCGAAATGGCCTTTTGCTGCTTTAACACCAATGCCCGCGATTTTGGTCGCTTTGGCAAATTGATGCTAAACCACGGCAATTTTAACGGCACACAAATTATAGATAGCGCATTTACCGCCACAGCCACCACCCCTTATTCAGAGCCTTTTTATGGCCATGGCTTTTGGTTGTGCAACGATTTTGAAACACCCGTTTTTTACCAACGCGGCATTTTGGGCCAGTACGTAATAGTTATCCCAGCAAAAAAAATAGTGGTAGTTCGCATGGGTCATAAACGCATTGACCCCATTGACAGACATCCGGAAGATTTTCTGATTATTGTAGGTGAAACTTTAAAACAATTCTAGCTATGGGCATTTTAATGGGCATTTTTATTTTGGCGCTTTATGCGGTGATTTTATTCTTGATGATAGGCGGCATCTGGAAAACTTTTACCAAGGCCGGGCAACCCGGTTGGGCCGTTTTTATACCGATTTATAACCTGCTTGTTATGGCAGACATTGCGCGGGTATCGCGAAACCAAGTTTGGAAAGCCCTTGTTACCGGTATTATTGGTGGCGTGGTTTACATGGGCACCATAGTTCAAACCATCATGAATGGCGAAGAACCAAACGGTATGATGTTTACCATTGGCTTGCTTGTTTATTTAGTGGCACTCGTGCTTACACTTGTTTTCTTTTTTCCGATTTACAAAGGCATTGCCCTAAACTTCGGCCAATCCGTTGGTTTTGCATGGGGGCTCATGTTCTTAAACGTCATCTTTTTTGCCATCCTAGGTTTCGGCTCTGCCAGATACCAAGGCGGCAGCTATCTGAATGACGATTTGCTGGATAGCGGCCTTTAAATTCAAAAACCATGTTACGCAACCTCAACCTGCAAAAAGTGCTTTTTCTGGATATTGAAACGGTATCTGGCCAGCCCGATTTTGCAGCGCTTGACGAAACGTGGCAATACCTGTGGGCCGACAAAACCAAATTTGCCCGCGAGCGAGAGGATGTAAGCCCGGCAGATTATTACCCGCAACGAGCAGGCATAATGGCTGAGTTTGGCAAAGTGGTTTGCATTAGCTGCGGTTTTTTTTCGCGCTACGGCACCATTGGTCGCGAGTTCAGAATCAAAAGTTTTTATGGCGATGATGAAGCCATTTTGCTAAATGAATTTGCCGAATTGCTAAACCGCCACTTTGATGGGCCAGAGTTTATGCTTTGCGCCCACAATGGCAAAGAATTCGACTTCCCTTACCTAAGCCGCAGAATGCTGATAAACGGCATTGAGCTACCCTATTCCCTTGATATTGCCGGCAAAAAACCTTGGGAAATTGCACATTTGGACACCATGGAACTTTGGAAGTTTGGCGATTTTAAACACTACACCAGCTTAAAGTTGCTGGCCGCGCTGTTTAACATCCCCACCCCAAAAGATGATATTGACGGCAGCCAGGTTGGGCCGCTGTATTGGGGCGAAAAAGACCTGACGCGCATTGCCACCTATTGCCAAAAAGATACCCTCACCGTGGCGCAAATTCTTTTGCGCTACCGCGGAGAAAAAATTCTTGCCGACCACGAAATTGTGTTGCCCGAATGAGCGCAGCCATCCTCGAAATTAAAAACCTAAGCATTGCGTTTGGCGAAAGTGAAGTTGTAAAAAACCTAAGTCTGACCCTGCAAAAAGGCAAAACGCTGGCCATTGTTGGCGAGAGCGGCTCGGGCAAATCGGTAACCAGTTTGGCGCTGATGGGCCTCTTGCCAAAAAATGCAATCATCACGGCCGATGCCCTAACCTTTGCTGAAACAGACTTGCGCACCGCAGCTGAAAACGAATTTCGCCAACTGCGCGGCAAGCGCATGAGCATGATTTTTCAAGAACCGATGACGAGCCTTAACCCTGCCATGCGTTGCGGCAGGCAGGTGGCCGAGGTGCTGCAATTGCACGAAAACGCATCCCGCGAAGCGGCCAAAAAAACGGTGCTTGAGTGGTTTGAAAAAGTAAAACTGCCCGACCCCGAAGCGGTTTTTGATAAATATCCGCACCAGCTTAGTGGCGGCCAACGCCAGCGGGTAATGATTGCCATGGCCATGTGCACCCGCCCCGAGCTATTAATTGCCGATGAACCCACCACCGCGCTGGATGTAACTGTGCAGAAAAATATTTTGCGCCTGCTACGCGAGCTGCAAACTGAAATGGGCCTCGCCATGATTTTTATAACCCACGATTTAGGCGTTGTTAAAGAAGTAGCCGATGATGTGCTCGTCCTTTTTCGTGGCGAAGTGCAAGAATTTGGCCCGGTGGATGAAATCATTAATCGGCCGCAGGCGGCTTACACCAAAGGTTTATTGGCTTGCCGGCCACCTTTAGAGGGCAGGCCGAGGAGGTTGAAGACGGTGGAGGATTTCTTGGTTGAAAGTTCAACGCTTGAAGTTCAAAGTTCAATGCCGGTGGACCCTTCAACTTTGAACTTTAAACCTTCAACGTATCATGAAGAAAATAAAATTCTGAATCTTATAAACCTACATAAATTCTTCCCGCAAACGCAATCCGGTTGGTTTGGCAAGGTCGAAAATGTGGAGGTTCTAAAAAGCATTTCGTTAGCTGTTTATAAAGGCGAAAGCCTTGGTTTAGTGGGCGAAAGCGGCTGCGGCAAAAGCACCTTGGGCCGGAATATCATCCGTTTGCTTGAGCCGGAAGCCGGACAAATTGTGTACAAAGGCACCGATATTACCCACCTAAAAGGCAAGGCCCTACGCAAACTCCGCAAGGAAATTCAAATCATTTTTCAAGACCCTTACTCTAGCTTAAACCCGCGCCAAACCATTGGCGATGCCCTTACCGAACCCATGCGCGTGCACGCCTTGCATAAAAATGAGGCTGCCCGAAAAGAAGTCGCCATCGGCTTGCTAGAAAAAGTGAGCCTGAAAGCCGAACATTTTAATCGCTACCCACACGAGTTTAGTGGGGGCCAGCGGCAACGCATCGGCATTGCGCGGGCGCTGGCCGTGCAGCCCGAACTCATTATTTGCGATGAATCGGTTTCTGCCCTCGATGTTAGCGTGCAAGCGCAGGTGCTCAATTTGCTCAATGATTTAAAGGACGAATTTGGCCTCACCTATCTTTTTATAAGCCACGATTTAAGCGTGGTGCGCTATTTCTGCGACCGCATTGCCGTAATGAACAAAGGCGAAATTGTTGAGATGGCCGCTGCCGACACAGTTTTTTTCTCCCCACAAAACAATTATACCCAAACGCTGATTAGCGCGATACCTGGCAGGAGTTAAATAATTTTACAGCATGAGGTTAAAAATTAACATAACCGTTTTGCTGATCTTATTATCCGCCCGTTTGGGGTTTGGGCAAAATAGCTTTTATCTATTTGGTCAAGTTGATTTCACTTTTACTACCGAGCAAGAGGGGCCTATGGATATTAACAGCCTGTATTACTACGAATATGCCTGGCCCGGTTCTGTTTTTTACGATTATAAAACCGTGTTACTCACATTAGAAAATGCCCCGGCCACCTACACCATTGCCCCCAGTGCGTGGCTTGGCATTGGTGCGCGTTTGTTTGATACAGAAGAAGCCGGTGGCAATTTGGAACTGCTCTTCGGGAAGTTAGCCTATGCTACGTACCAAAGCGCAACGTATAAAAACCAGAGTGCCATTTTTACTACCGATTTTGAAGAATGGCGCTGGAAGTTCAGATTGCTGCCTTACTATAAAATTCAAAAGTTTACGCTGCGCGGAGGACTAGGCTTTAGCGGAGGCTTTGCCAAACAAATCGCCATTGGTCTGTCGCTACCAACGAGTGGGTTGTACGGTATTTACCCAAGCAATACATCCTTTCAAAAAAGAGATTTTTCATTTCTCGCAAGTTTGGGAGCAAGCTACGCGCTTTCAAAACACGTAGAGGCCGGCTTTACATTCG
>Ga0105096_10000477_pt1 | contig 13920 bp, 13 predicted proteins | sample PPLLak3cmMay2015_FD_87036 | JGI IMG/M metagenome (GOLD analysis project Ga0105096, IMG submission 87036) | Freshwater sediment microbial communities from Prairie Pothole Lake near Jamestown, North Dakota, USA - PPLs Lake P7 Core (1) Depth... | ecosystem: Environmental > Aquatic > Freshwater >... | reverse complement strand
CACCTATTTCAAAAGAAATAGCTGGAAATAACCAGACCAGGACAAAAGCAACACCAACACTCATAGCCAAAAACAATGATAATGCCAATAAATAAATAATTATTACTATAAAAAACTTCAACATATATATTTTGTCCAGGCAATTAAGTTACCGTTCTTATTAACTATTTTTGCATGGCACCCGATGACAACTGTTTCTCCAATGTGTCCATGCGTTCATGTAACTTTGCCAACTCTTTAAGAATCTGGTTTTCATCCGTCTCGATACGGCTGGTCTCCTGTTCGATTTGCCGCACTTCATGCCCCCAGGCATCCATGTTTTTGCCCATGAGCGTCACTGAAAATAGTGCTGTAGACAATGAAAACAGGGCCAATCCAAACAAAATAAGGATAGCAGACAGCAAACGCCCAAAAAACGAGGTCGGCACTACATCACCAAAACCCACATGCGTCATTGTTACCCAGGCAGACCATATCCCATCAAACAGTGAGTGAACATTAGGATCAATGATAAAAAGAAGTAAACCGGACACTATGGCCACCGCAAACGCAAGGATCAGCAAATAAACCAGGGTTCGTTTTCCTTTCAAATCATTCAGCAGGTTTTTGAACAAGTTCAATGCTTCGGTGATTATCATTATAATTTTCATAAAATTCTCTGGATGTTTAGAATGATGGTTATATTTAAAAAAAGAAAAGGCGAAGGCTAAAAATGCTATTTTCACTTTTAGCCTTCGCCTTTAGCCTACCTTAAACTTCACTCAAGAACCTGAAAAAACGTCTCGCCCTCTCTAATCATCCCTAATTCATCCCTGGCTCTCTCTTCCACTGCTTCCTGTCCTTTTCTCAAGTCCTCAACTTCTGCATAAAGCGCTTCATTACGTTCCCTTTTTTCTTCTACTTGTTCCATAAGGTCATCGAGACGCTGTTGATAGGCTTTAATCTCTTCAATACCACCATCGCCATACCATAAGCGGTATTGAAGAAGAACAATCAGCAGAATAATGATTGAAAGAAGAATTTTCATTAATTTAAAGTGAAAGTCATAACGCTAACGGAAAGGCACAAGATGCATTTTTCGTCTTGTGCCTCTGTTACCTTAAAATTTTTAAAGCATTCTAAAAGCGCTACGACCTGCGTATTTAGCCAAACTGCCCAATTCTTCTTCAATTTTCATCAGGCGGTTATATTTGGCAACACGGTCAGAACGACTTAATGAACCGGTTTTAATTTGACCGGTGCCGGTTGCTACCGCTAAATCAGCAATTGTAACGTCTTCAGTTTCGCCGGAACGATGAGACATAACCGCAGTGTAAGAGGCTTTATGGGCCATATCTACCGCAGCAAAAGTTTCTGTCAGTGTACCGATTTGATTCACTTTAATCAGAATGGAATTGGCGATATTTCTTTCAATACCTTTTTTCAAAATCGCCGGGTTGGTCACAAATAGATCATCACCGACTAACTGAATGCGTCCGCCCAGTTTTTCGGTCATCAATTTCCAGCCGTCCCAGTCATTTTCATCAAAACCATCTTCAATGCTGATAATCGGATAACGATCAACCCAATCAACGAAGAAATCAGCCATTTGTGCTGAACTGTAGGTTTTACCCTCAGAGGCCAGCTTATAAATACCGTCTGAATAGTATTCAGAGGCTGCCGCATCCAATCCTAAGTAAATATCTACACCCGGTTTGTAACCCGCTTGTTCTATCGCTTGTAGAATAACGCTGATGGCTTCTTCGTTTGAAGAAAGATTCGGTGCAAAGCCGCCTTCATCACCCACAGTAGTTGCTAGACCTTTAGACTTTAATACTTTGCTCAGGTTATGAAATACTTCCGCCCCATAACGAATAGCTTCACGGAAAGTCGGTGCACCGACTGGCAATATCATAAACTCTTGCAAATCCACGCTGTTATCGGCATGTGAACCGCCGTTGATAATGTTCATCATCGGCACAGGCATGATAAATTCGCCTGAGGTATTACAATGGCGATATAAAGGTTGGCCTGCTTCTTTTGCTGCTGCATGTGCTGCTGCCATGGAAACTGCCAGCATGGCATTAGCGCCAAGACGGGCTTTAGTGTCCGTGCCATCCAGGGCAATCATTTTGTTATCAATACCGGCCTGATCAGCGACATCCATACCGACAATTGCAGAACGAATTTCAGTTTTTACGTTATTTACTGCATTCAATACGCCTTTACCGAGGTAACGGGCTTTATCGCCATCACGCAATTCGATGGCTTCGCGCTCACCTGTTGATGCGCCGGAAGGAACCATGGCACTGCCAACTACGCCGGAAGCCAAAACTACATCCGCTTCCAGGGTTGGGTTACCGCGTGAATCTAAAATTTCTCTTGCACGAATATCTACTATTGCAGCCATTATGTTTCCTATAGTGTTGTTTCTATCAGGCTTTTAGCTTTTACCGCCTGATCGATAGTTAATAAAACTTCTAATAATTCTTGCATTCTGTATAAAGGCCAGGCATTCGGGCCATCACTTTTGGCTTCGGCAGGATTTGGATGAGTTTCCATAAACAATCCGGCAATACCTACGGCTACTGCTGCTCGCGCCAGGACGGGCACAAATTCACGCTGTCCACCTGAGCAGGTGCCTTGTCCACCGGGTAATTGTACCGAATGGGTCGCATCAAATACGACAGGACAATGGGTGTCTCTCATGACGGCTAACGAGCGCATATCGGAAACCAGGTTATTGTATCCGAAAGAAACGCCGCGCTCACAGACCATAATCTGCTGATTTCCGGTAGCTTTGGCTTTATTGGCCACATGCACCATATCCCAAGGCGCAAGAAACTGACCTTTTTTGATATTAACCGGTATGCCTTGCGAGGCAACCGCTTGAATAAAATTTGTTTGCCGGCATAAAAACGCGGGCGTTTGCATTACGTCAACAACAGCAGCAACCTCGTCCAGCGGAGTATCTTCGTGCACATCGGTTAAAACCGGCACTTGAATTTGTTGCTTAACTTTGGCCAGTATTTCCAGTCCCTTATCAACACCCAAGCCTCTGAAACTTTCATGTGATGAGCGATTGGCTTTATCAAACGATGATTTATAAATAAACGGGATGTTTAATGCTGTTGTTAATTCTTTAAGATAGCCTGCTGTATCCAGCGCCAATTGCTCACTTTCAATCACGCAAGGGCCGGCGATTAAAAAAAACGGTTGATCTAAACCGACTTCAAAGCCACATAATTGCATAAGGATTCTCTGATTGTTTACTATTTTTTGTAATGATATTTGCAACTGATGATGATCAACCTATCATTTTCAACTCTATAAACAAGGCGATGTTCATCATCAATGCGTCGTGACCAATAGCCTTGTAACTCATGTTTTAAAGCTTCTGGTTTGCCCAATCCCTGATAAGGATTGCGGCTAATGTCTTTAATCAAGCTGACAATGCGTTTATAGCATTTCTTATCAGCCATTGCCCATTGATTAAAATCGTCAAAGGCGCTGGGTTCAAAGCTGATAATCATAGCTTTTCAATATCAACATCAATGAGCTGATTTTTTTCAACTTGGGCAATCGCCGCTAAAAGCCGTGCTTTATTGGCAGGGTTTCCTAGCAAATATGCGGTTTCATCCTGTTCAACTTGTGCAATTTCAGAAATCGAAATTTCAATAGTTTGGTGAGGAAATTGCGCTTTTATTGCAGCGATAAAATTTTCATTCAGCTCATCGCTATTGATTTTATAGAGGGTATACATTTTGTCAAACCTGTCGTTTAATCAGCTATTTATACCAAATCCTTCAACTCATAAATATCGAACTCAATTCCCAGTTCTGTAAAAATTGATTCATTAATGTCTTTCAAGATATTTGTTGCATTGGTAGTAATTTCATCAACATTTTTCAAACCAGAATGAACTATTTTCCATTCATTTTTATTTAAGGTAATCCTATCATTCCAGCTAACTTCTTTTTCAGTTTCATACTTTGGCGTAATCTGATCAATAAGACTGCCATATATACCAGAAGAAACACGTTCTTTTGCTTCGTACGACTCTTCATCGCATATTACTTTAGCAAAATACGGTTCATTATTTTCAGAAAGCCATTTGGCTATACTTTTCATTCCAGTAATATTTGAATAATCTGATTTACTCTCGACAATAACGTCATAAAACTTCGAAAGAGTATTCCAATTATAACTCTCAATATTTCCTATCAATTTTAAAAATGAATTTTGAGCTTCAGCCTCAGTACAATATTCTTTGGATTGACTATCCACTACAGCAATTAACTTTTCTTCCAAAGTTTGTTCATTTTGCTCTAACTCATTATCTTCATTTAATTTATTCTTACTATCTCCCGTATTAAATCTATCAACTATCTTTTTTATTAAATCGGCAGAGACATGGCAAAATATTTCAGTGTTGGTTGCTTGTTGGATAAATAGCGGAGTTTGATATTTTTTTACATTTAGATCATCAGCTATGTGTTTTGTAATATCCACATAACAAACATCACGTCCTTCATAACCTATAAGAGAATCAGCAAAACTTTTTGTAAAGACACTGTAATCGCTTAGAGCTGTCGATGACTGATTTCCTAATGAAGAAAACAGAAAATAAGCATGTCCGAAGCTATCCTTTGATGATTTTAATATCCTTTCTAAATCATTTTTCGAGTCTTGTTCTTTAATGTATTTAATTCCAGCATGACAAGCGTCAACGACTTTTATAGTTAATGCAGGATTTAAAGCCTTTAACATAGAGTCAAGGTCGCTATTAGCTAATGAGGTTGTATTCTTTTTAGAATCATCAAAATCAGAAAATAAAAACAGAAAGTCATCTGAATGCTGTGTACCATGTCCTGTATAGTAAAAAAATACTTCGTCAATTTCTGAATTCTGATGACCCTTAAAAAAAGAACGTATTTTTTCCATAGCATCTATGCTTTTTGGACTATCTCTTAAAATTAGTTTGTCATCATACTTTCCTGATTTTTCGATAATATCGCTCATTAAAGCAATATCGGCCACACACGGCGGTAGAGGCTTTTCATTTTCATAATTTGAAACGCCAATAAGTAATGCTATTTTTTTACCCATATTTAACGGTCCAATAAATCCGTATTAGCAACACCATCAACAAATGATCTAACATCCTCATTAACAACCCTCTCATAAATTTCATTGGCAGTCTGAGTTATATCAATTGCAGCAAAAATCACCTCGTCACCCATAAAATTATGCTCGGACACCCAGCCTTCACTGCGGCAGCAGACCTGCATATCGACTATGTCCTGCTCAATCAGCACATCTTCCTGCTTGGTTTCGCTGATTATCTCACACTGCTGGTAATCAGCGATGCTAATAAAATCAATACGTTGTGGTGATCACATCGAGTTATTTTTCTGCCTTTTTATGTTGCGCTGCGGCGGCGACAAAGCCGGAAAATAAAGGATGCCCCTTTCTGGGTGTCGATGTAAATTCCGGATGAAACTGACACGCTAAAAACCATGGATGATCAAGTATTTCGACTACCTCGACCAACCTGCCATCAATAGACTTGCCGGAAAACCGCATTCCTGCCTTTTCCAGCTTTTCAAGATACTGATTGTTAAACTCATAACGATGGCGATGTCTTTCGGTAATAACATCTTTCTGATAAAGCTGAAAGGCCAATGAATCGGATTGCAATCGGCATTGCTGTCCACCCAAACGCATCGAACCGCCTAAATCGGAATTTTCGTCGCGGGTTTCCAGTTGGCCGCTTTCAGCCATCCATTCGGTAATCAAGCCGATGACTGGATGCGGTGATTTAGGCAAAAATTCTGTACTATGCGCGCCTTCCAGGCCCGCAACATCGCGTGCAAACTCAATGACAGCCGCCTGCATCCCCAAACAAATACCCAGATAAGGAATTTTATTTTCGCGCGCAAAGCGAACTGTAGCAATTTTACCTTCGACACCACGTTCGCCAAAACCGCCCGGTACCAGAATCGCATCAACTTCTTTCAGTCTGCCAACACCTTCGTCCTCTATAATTTCCGAATCAATGTAGTTAATATTGACCTTGGTACGGGTTCGGATACCGGCATGAATTAACGCTTCATTCAGTGATTTATAGGCATCGGAATGATCGACATATTTGCCGACAATGGCGATAGTCACTTCATTGACCGGATGCGTCAGCGCTTCAACAACAGTCTTCCATTCCGTTAAATCTGCAGGCGGTACGTCCAGCCTCAACTTGCTAACAACAATATTATCCAGGCCTTGTTCATGCAGTAACAGCGGAATCCGATAAATAGAGTCTGCATCTATTGCAGAAATAACCGCCTTTTCCTCGACATTGGTGAATAAAGCAATTTTCCGGCGGTCACTGACAGGTATGGGCTGTTCGGAACGACAAATCAGAATATCCGGCTGTATACCAATAGAGCGCAGTTCTTTTACTGAATGTTGAGTGGGTTTGGTCTTTATTTCACCGGCCGAACGAATATAGGGAACCAGTGTTAAATGGATAAACAGCGATCTATCGGCACCTAATTCAAAACGCATTTGCCGGATAGCTTCCAGAAATGGCAATGACTCAATATCACCGACTGTTCCACCGACCTCGACGATAGCGACGTCCATGCCTTCAGCACTGAGATAAACCCGACGCTTTATTTCATCGGTAATATGAGGAATAACCTGAACTGTGGCGCCCAAATATTCACCTTTACGCTCTCTGCGCAAGACACTGTCATAAACCTGACCGGTGGTGAAATTATTCCTTTTAGCCATAGTGGTTTTAAGAAACCGCTCATAATGACCTAAATCCAGGTCAGTTTCTGCACCATCTTCAGTAACAAATACCTCACCATGTTGAAAAGGGCTCATAGTGCCCGGATCAAGATTGATGTAAGGATCTAACTTGGTCATAGTGACTTTGAGACCGCGAGCCTCAAGAATGGCGGCAAGCGACGATGCAGCAATGCCTTTGCCTAGCGATGAAACAACACCGCCGGTAATGAAAATATATTTTGTCATTTAGAATGTATGGAACTCAGAAAAAAACTGATGACAGTTTAAGTAAAACTTAATCATTTTAATCGACAATGCGCTTGTCGTCATTGTCTTTATTCAGACACCATGAATTCATCGGCACCGAACTTTACGATTTCAAGGTTCACTTTCGTTTAAGTGACCGATTTTGCCAGTCGCGCCGCCGTTTTAGGTGATTGCTGTCATAACGAGATTTGCTGCAGTAAACTAGGGGAGAAAAGATTGCCTATTTCAATGAAGTGTATAATGATTTCCCTCCTTTTACATAGTAAAAATAAATGCTTCTACGTGCATTATTGGGTTTTATACTTTACGGGTGTTGCCTTGCAGTTTTCGCCCATAAGGCTAGCGACAGCTATTTAACGCTTAAGGTATCGGCTGGCAAGGTTTCAGGCCAATGGGATATTGCCCTGCGCGATCTGGATTTTGCAATCAGCCTGGATACTAATGGCGATAATGCAATCACATGGAAGGAATTGCATAATAAACACGAAGCTATCACCAGCTACGCTTTTACCCATTTGCATATTTCTTCAGGCGAATCTCCTTGCCAGATCAAACCAACACAGTATCTGGTTGACAACCATACCGATGGTGCCTATTCAGTATTACTATTCGACGTTGACTGTCCGAGATTGTCGACAGAAATTGGCATTAACTACATGCTTTTTTTTGATCTCGACCCTCAGCATCGAGGCTTATTAAGAGTCGAGTATGGGGGTGCAACGCATACGGCGGTATTAAGTCCAACCCAAAACAATCAAAAAATCGTACTTGCCCAGGTAAAGTCCGGAACAGTTTTTTTGCAATATCTGCACGAAGGTATTTGGCATATCTGGACGGGCTACGATCATATTCTGTTTCTGCTGAGTTTGTTATTGCCCGCAGTGCTTTATCGTCAAGCAGCAAGATGGAAGCCGGCAATACGGTTTCGCCCGGTCTTGATTGAGGTTATCAAAATAGTTACGGCTTTCACTATAGCGCATTCTATCACCTTGAGCCTTGCTACCCTTGGAGTTATCTCCTTGCCTTCGCGCTGGGTTGAATCAGCGATAGCAGCATCAGTCATTTTGGCGGCACTGAATAACCTTTATCCCCTTATAAACAGGAATATTTGGCTGGTGGCCTTCGGTTTTGGTCTGATACATGGCCTTGGCTTTGCCAATGTCCTGAAGGATTTGGGGTTACCACAAAACATGCTTCTACTGACGCTGCTGGCGTTTAATTTGGGTGTGGAACTGGGTCAACTTGCCATAGTTACCGGCTTTTTGCCTTTCGCGTTCTGGCTAAGGAAGACGCAGTGCTATCGAAAAGTGGTTTTCACTCTCGGATCCGTTTTAATCGCGATGCTTGCCTTTATTTGGTTGCTGGAAAGATCTCTTAATCTCACACTGATTGATTAATGTAATGAAGCGATTTATAGGGTTAATGATCATTGTCGTTGCACTGGTTTCCACACCCGCACTATTAGCCATTCCATTCGTCCCGGATCACGATGAACAAGTGCTTGAACGCTTGCCTGCAGCGGCTAATCCGGTTAATCATGAATTACGCGCTTTACGGAACAGACTCAACGCCAATCCCGGGCAACTTGACATTGCAGTCAAACTGGCGAAACGCTATATCGAGCTCGGAAAAGCCGAAGCTGATCCTCGCTTTTACGGTTATGCGCAAGGCGTATTGAAACCGTGGTGGGATATTCCAGAGCCTTCATCAGAAGTATTGCTGTTGCGTGCTTTGATTCTGCAAAATCGCCATGATTTTGATAGTGCTTTGCACGATCTGGCAACACTCTTGCACCAGGAGCCAACTAATGCTCAGGCTTGGCTTACCCAGGCGGTTATCTTACAAGTACGCGCCCGATACGATGATGCGCAACGTAGTTGTATTCCACTAATGGAGCTTGAAGCACCCTTGGCCGCCAGCACTTGTCTGGCTAGTATTGGCAGCTTGACTGGACATGCCGCTAAAAGCTACGATTTTTTGCGTGAAGCACTGAAAGAAACACAAGTCACGTCGACTGATCAACGAATATGGAGTTTGACGGTATTAGCGGAAATTGCATCCAGAATAGGTAGATATGAGGAGGCTGATCAATTTTTTTCCGAAGCGCTAAAATTCCGCCGGCAGGATATTTATTTGCTCAACGCTTACGCAGATTTTCTGCTGGATCAAAAGCGCCCGGAGGAAGTCATCGCTATGCTAAGCGAGAAAACGCGCATTGATAGCCTATTATTACGTGTGGCCTTGGCTAAACAGCAACTTGGAGACGATGATCTGCCCAACATCGTCACTCAGCTAAAGGCGCGTTTTGCGGCAAGCCGTCTGCGGGGTGAGAATTTACATCAGGGTGATGAAGCACGCTTTACCTTATCTCTGTTAAAGCAACCGCAACAAGCATTGCAACTCGCGCAAGCAAACTGGGTATCACAACGCGAACCAAAAGATGCCCGTATATTGTTGGAAGCCGCAATTGCGGCACATAACCCTGCCGCAGCGCAGTCGGTTATTGAACTTTTAAACACCACAGGGCTGGAGTCTATGCAGCTACGGCAATTAGCCGCCCAGCTTGAAAAACAGAATACCGGGTTAGACGGCAACTAACCCGGTATCTTCAGGTATAAACTTAAGTTTCGACACGTGAATGATTATGACATGAGCATTTACGCCGCCACCAAACAATCAGGCCAATAACCAGCGCCAGTACAATCACCCCAGGAATAACAACATACTTCAGTATATACGGCATACATGAAGGCACAGGGGTTTGCGGTCTTGCAGGCCAAGGCTCAGCAAGATAAGGGAAAGTAGTCAGCAATGGTTTATCGTTGACCGTTGCGCGCGGCCACTGTTTGGTATCTATAAAAGCATTTTCCTGTAATGGACAATCTCCCTGGTTACAGGTCAACAAGGCAACGTCATCTTCCAAACGTCGACCATTGGGAAATCCGGGTTCAATTTGGTTGGTATAAACCATCACATCCGGCACATAATCATAATGCCTGACTAAAAGACCGCTCAACTGATTTAAATTGGCCAGAGGAGGCAAACAAGCCTGTAGAAATTTCTGAATCTTATCAATAGATTCTGCTTGTTTTTTAATCGCGGCAACATGCTCGTTAGGCGGTATCGTGTTCAATATTTCGAAGCGACCCAATTGGGTGCGGTTAGACCGTCCCACATGATCGAATTGTTTACCATCTTCAATGCGTTCCGATGTTGCCCAAAGCAACCAATTTTGCTGAGCTTCAGAAAATGATGACTTGGGAATGCTCAGAACCATGGTAATGACATTGACATTGAAAAACCGGGGGAAGATGAAAGGATCATCGCGAACACCTGTGTAAAGCTTGATGTTTTCCGTATTTTTTAAGCCCTTGAATGTTTTTTCTTTGACCGTAACATCATTATTCAGGCGAATTTTTATACTTATGTCGGGAAAAATACCCTCAGGATTAGCGATGGTACCGCCATAACGCGCACGATCTTCGGCATTATCAAAAGTTACCTTGCTATGGGTATCCATATTGATAGAAAATTCGAAGGGTTCGAGTATATAAGGAGGTGCGGCTGTTAAAGAACGGCGGACGTCGAGAATAGCGATCATTTGATCGCCATCAGGAAAAAAGAAAAGTCCTGTTAAATTGGCAGCCTGTTCATCCGGACCAATCTCAAACGGGTCTGCATGATCTGACGCATAACTGGCAAATGAAAATAAAAACAGCGCGAAAACAAAGGATAAGATGCGAACGTTTTGCATAACACACTCCTTAATCTATTAGTAAGTTTTATCTATGACAACAAGTAAGCCCCACTGAACACTTGGCATACCTCTCATACTGTGCTTCTGTTTACAGGTAATACACTATAAATTCAATCAATTCCCTTTGTTTCATAGTATACCTGTGGACCCTATGACACAAGACCTCTATTTTGCTTTATTATTAAGCTTTTTCGTGCGTTTCGTGGACAGTGCACTACGTTATTTACTAGGTAGAAATTTAACCAGTTTAACGGTATGTTCATCCCGTTTTATTATTTCCAGGGGGTGTCCATGCAACTTGATACTGGTTCCTGATTCGGGAATTGTTTCCATAAATTCAATGATAAGCCCATTAAGTGTCTTTGGTCCTTCCGTTGGTAAAGTCCATTGCATAAGGCGATTTAATTCTCTAACTGTAATACTGGCATCTACCAGATAGCTACCGTCGCTTTGTTTTCTTGCAATTACATCATCCGTTATCAACTCCCCTACTATTTCCTGGAGTAAATCGTCTAGTGTAACCAAGCCCTGGACATCACCGTATTCATCGACTACAAGCCCTATGCGTATTTTTTCACTTTTAAATCTGAGCATTTGAGTATGCACAGGCGTACTTTCAGGAATGAATGAAGGTTTGGACAGCAGATTTATAATAGATTGCTTGTCAAAATTATCCTGATTGACCAGTACCAGAACTTTTCTCAAATGTAAAAAACCAACAACCCTGTCGATGCTTTTTTTGTAAACCGCCATTTGGGTGTGCGGACTGGTTTTGATTTGGGTAATGATGTCTTCAATAGAATCTTCCAGATCAATACCCACAATTTCATTGCGAGGGGTCATAATATCTTCAACGGTTGCTGACTCAAGATCGAGTATGCCCAGAAGCATTTTTTGATAGCGTGCCGGCATTAAACTTTCGGCTTCGGTAATAATGCTTTTTAATTCGTCTTTATTCAACGAGTCTTGGCTGCTCTTGTTAACATCAACACCGACTATGCGCAGTAACAGCCTGACAAATATATTGACAAACCAAACGACCGGATAAAAGATTTTCAGTAAAGGTGTATAAATCCAGGCGGCCGGGAAAGCAAGCAACTCCGGTTTGATTGCCGCAAGCGTCTTGGGAGTTACCTCCGAGCAAATAAGCATGACAATGGTCAAAATGCCGGCAGCAATAGCTATGACGGATTCCTCATCGGCATAGAGTTTGATGGCTATGACTGTTGCTAACGATGCTGCGAAGTTATTAACAAAATTATTACCGAGTAAAATAAGACCTAGCAAGCGATCGGGGCTTTGCAATAATTTATGTGCCTTTATCGCACCAGAATGTTTGAGTTTAACTAAATGCCTTAAGCGATACCGATTCAGTGACATTAAAGACGTCTCTGAACCGGAAAAAAAAGCGGAAAGAATAAGCATGAGGGCAAGTATGCCAAACAGCATACTTAGGGGCAGATCGTTCAAAGAAAGTGTACTCTATGGTTGTTAAAACTGTTCTAGTCTCTACGATGAGAATTATTTGTCAAGTCTGAATGTGAATTGGAGGGGATTTATTACGTTTTTTCCAGCTTGAGAACCATTACATGCACAGAGACATTATGAAGTAAAAACGTCTCTTTACTTTTAACTTTAAACCAGTTTTGCTTTCAGGAAATTAATAATATCCGCAAACGGGATTTCTTCATTTTCCTGGGCTGTTCTGGCTTTATATTCAACAGTGCCGGTATCCAGGCCACGATCACCGACAATAAGGCAATGCGGAATACCGATCAACTCCATATCGGAAAACATAAAGCCTGCCCGTACTTTTCTATCATCAAATAACACGTCAATGCCCGCTGCCAGCAAGTCTTGATACAACTGCTCCGACGCTGCTTTCAGCCGTTCAGACTTGTGCATATTCATGGGGCAGAGTGCAACTTGAAAGGGTGCCAGATTTGCTGGCCAGATAATGCCTTTGTCATCGTGGTTTTGTTCGATAGCGGCAGCAACAACACGGGAAATACCGATTCCGTAACAGCCCATCAGCATGATTTGATTTTTACCGCCTTCATTGATAACACCGGCTTTCATTGCCGCACTGTATTTAGTACCCAACTGAAAGATATGGCCCACTTCAATTCCTCGAGCAAGCGTAATTTCGCCTTTACCATCCGGACTAGGATCGCCTTCAACAACAGTGCGGATATCAGCAATGAGGACAGGGACAGGTAGATCGCGCTCCCAGTTGGCACCTTGATAATGCTTACCGTCTACATTTGCCCCGCAGACAAAATCAGACATAACCACTACACTGCGATCAGCAATAATCGGTATGGTTAAGCCTAGCGGACCTATAGATCCGGGTTGGCAGTTGCAGGCACGTTGAATATCGTCTTCGCCGGCAAATTCCAGCGGTGAAGCAACGCCATCAATTTTTTCGGCTTTGATTTTATTCAGCTCATGGTCGCCTCTTAACAACAAAGCCACCAAGCCGCCCTCTTCTTCACCTTTAACAATCAGTGTCTTCAGGCATCGTGCAGCAGAAATTGCTAAAAAATTACTGACATCTTCGATGCTGTGTTGATTTGGAGTATCGATCAGTTGCAGGTCAGCCGTTGCCGGGCCGCGAGAGCCGGAAGGCATCACCGCTTCGGCCTTTTCGATATTAGCCGCGTATTCGCTGCCAGTCGAAAAAGCAATGGCATCTTCACCGGAATCCGCCAGCACATGAAATTCATGCGAAACCGCGCCGCCGATTGAACCTGAATCAGCGATAACAGCGCGAAACTTTAGCCCCAGGTGATTAAAAATATTGCTGTAAGCCTGATACATGAGATCGTAGGTTTCTTGTAACGAGTCTTGATCCAGGTGAAAGGAATAGGCATCTTTCATAATAAATTCGCGCGAACGCATGACACCGAAGCGTGGACGGATTTCATCACGGAATTTGGTTTGTACTTGATAGTAAGTAATAGGCAGTTGTTTGTAGCTTTTGATCTCATTACGCGCCAGGTCGGTAATAATTTCTTCATGGGTAGGACCCAGGCAAAAATCACGATCATGACGGTCTTTTAGTCGCGCCAGCTCTGGCCCGTATTGCTCCCAGCGTCCGGTTTCCTGCCAAAGTTCCGCGGGTT
>Ga0105096_10000475_pt1 | contig 13947 bp, 16 predicted proteins | sample PPLLak3cmMay2015_FD_87036 | JGI IMG/M metagenome (GOLD analysis project Ga0105096, IMG submission 87036) | Freshwater sediment microbial communities from Prairie Pothole Lake near Jamestown, North Dakota, USA - PPLs Lake P7 Core (1) Depth... | ecosystem: Environmental > Aquatic > Freshwater >... | reverse complement strand
GCAACAGCAACGCCGCGCTGGCGCGCCGGCTCGACCTGCCGGTGCTGCTGGTCATCGACGCGCGCGGCATGACGCGCGGCATCGCGCCGCTGATCCTGGGCTACCAGGCCTTCGAGCGCGACATCCGCATCGGCGGCGTCATCCTCAACCGCGTCGGCGGCTCGCGCCACGAGTCCAAGCTGCGCGCGGTGATCGAGCACTACACCAGCGTGCCGGTGCTCGGCGCGGTGGCCGAGGACCCGAGGCTGGCCATGACCGAGCGCCACCTCGGTCTCATGCCCTGCGCCGAGGTCGACGACGCGCAGGCCCGCGTGCAGGCCATCGGCCGCATCGTCGGCGCGCAGGTCGACCTGGAGCGCGTGCGCGCCCTCGCGGCGTCGGCAGCGCCGGCAGCGGCAGCGGCCACGCCGCTGCCGCTGCCGGCGGGCCGCTCGCGGCGCCCGGACCTGCGCATCGGCATCGCCCGCGACCGCGCGTTCGGCTTCTACTATCCCGACGACCTGGCCGCGCTGGAGGCCGCGGGCGCAGAGCTGCTGTTCATCGACACGCTGCACGATGCCCGGCTGCCGGCGCTGGACGGTCTGTTCATCGGCGGCGGTTTCCCCGAGACCTGCATGGCCGAGCTGGAGGCCAACGCGGCGCTGCGGGGCGCACTTCGCGAGGCCATCGTCGCCGGTCTGCCGACCTACGCCGAGTGTGGCGGACTGATGGTCCTGTCGCGCAGCATCCGCTGGCAGGGCCGCACGGCGCAGATGGTTGGCGCGATCCCCGGCGACGCGGTGATGCACGCGCGGCCGGTGGGCCGCGGCTACGTGCAGCTGCAGGAGACCTCGGCCATGCCCTGGGACGACGGCGGCAGTGGCGTCGTGCGCGGCCACGAGTTCCACCATTCGAGCCTCGAGAACCTCGACCCCGGCGTCGCCTTCGCCTACACGGTGCAGCGTGGCCATGGCATCGACGGCCGGCACGACGGTGTGCGAGTGCACAAGCTGCTGGCGTCGTACGCCCACTTGCGCACCGACGCCGGCTCGCAGTGGGCGCCGCGCTTCGCCGCCTGGGTCCGCAGCGAGCGCGCCTTGCGCGCCGCCGGTGTGTCCAGCGACGCCGCGCTGGCCGCCTGAGGCATCGATACCGTCCGCTCGCGCCGCCCACCCGCCCTCCGCCGTGCCGACACCGAAGGATCCGACATGACATTCACCGTCACCCCCGCCGCCAGCCAGGAGATCCTGGCCGCCGCCGAGCGCAGCAGTGCTGCCGGTATGGCGCTGCGCGTGGCAGCGCGCCAGATTGCCGACGGCTCGCTGGAGTACGGCATGGGTTTCGACGAGCAGCGCGAGGACGACGAGCCGGCCGAATTCGGCGACCTCACCGTGCTGCTGGGCGCGCCCAGCAAGTCACTGCTGGCGGGCACGGTGCTCGACTATGTCGAGGTCGCCCCCGGCCGCCACGACTTCATCTTCATCCCGCCCGACGCCGAGACGGTGGCAGGTGACGACGCCGCCGCGACGCCGCAGGGTGGCTGCGGCAGCGGCGGCAGCGGCCAATGCGGACCCTGACCCGACGGCGGACCAGTGCCATGGAGCCCCCCATGAATTCATTCGTCGACATTCCCGCCTTGATGGCCGCCTGCCGCGCCAGTTGCGGCACCGTGCACCTCGTCGGCGCCGGCCCGGGCGACCCGGACCTGCTGACGTTGCGCGCCGCGCGGCTGCTGGCCCAGGCCGACGCGGTGGTCTACGACCACCTGGTCGGCCCCGGCGTGATGGCGCTCGTGGGCGCGCAGGCCGAGCGCTTCTACGTCGGCAAGGAACGCAACCACCACAGCCTGCCGCAGGAGGACATCAACCTGCTGCTGGTGCGGCTGGCGCGCGCCGGTCGCCACGTCGTGCGCCTGAAGGGCGGCGACCCCTTCGTCTTTGGCCGCGGCGGTGAGGAACTGCAGATCCTGGCCGCCGAGGGTGTGCCCTTCGAGGTCGTGCCCGGCATCACCGCGGCCTGCGGCGTGGCCAGCTACGCCGGCATCCCGCTCACGCACCGCGACTACGCCCAGAGCTGCACCTTCGTCACCGGCCACCTCAGGGACGGCAGCTGCGACCTCGACTGGCCTGCGCTGGCGCGGCCGCGCCAGACGGTGGTGATCTACATGGGCCTGTCGGGGCTGGCCAGCATCTGCGCCCAGCTCGTCGCGCACGGCCTGCCGGCCGACTGGCCTGCCGCCGTGGTAGCGCAGGGCACGCTCGACGAACAGCGCGTGGTCTGCGCGACGCTGTCGACGCTGGCCGAGGCGGTGGCGCGCGAAGGGCTGAAGTCGCCCTGCCTGACGATCGTCGGCGAGGTCGTGCGACTGCACGACGAGCTCGCCTGGTTCGGCGGCCGGCAGGCCGACGCGCCGGCCGCGGCCGCCCCTTCCACTTTCACCGCCTGAACCATGAACGCCACGCCGTCCCTGCTCGCCACTGCCGCATTCGCGATCGTCACCCTGGGCGCCGCGCCGGCCCACGCCCAGGAGGCGCGCGCGGTCGCGATGTCGGTCCCCTGGGCGCAGGCGATGTGCAGCGCCTGGAACGCCGACGCCACGCTGACCGGCAAGCTGGTCGAATCCGGCTGGATGAAGAACGACGCCGGCCGCGGCTTCAAGCTGATGCAGATCTACCGCGCCGACTGCCCCGGCAGCGCGCGCATCGAGATGCAGATCGCGCTCAAGGACGACAAGGCGCAGTGCATCTACGGCGGCGCCGCCCGCTCGACGCCGCTGGACAGCGGCGCCGACTACCTGATGTGGGCCGACACGCCGCGCTGGCGCGAGATGGGCGGCGGCGAATACGGCCCCATGAAGGCGATGATGTTCGGCCGCCTCAACTTCGCCGGCCCGAAGATGGAAGCGATGGGCAACATGGGTCCGTTCGCCAACTTCCTGCTGCTCGTCGGCAAGGTGCCGGGCGACTGGGCCGCCTGCCCCTGAGCGCCGGCGGCGCGGCAGCGGGCGCGAGCCCTGGCAGAGGTCCCGGCGCCGCTTGCGCCCGGGATCAGCGATGGGTGCGTGGCGGCGGCGTGTAGGTGCTCTCGCTGCCCGCGCGCGCCTCGACCGCGAAGACCGCCGCCTCCACGCGCGAGCTCAGGTTGAGCTTGGCCAGGATGTGCCGCACGTGCAGCTTCACCGTGTCGTGGCTGATGTCCAGCGCGCGCGCGATGGTCTTGTTGCTCTCGCCGCGCGCCAGGTGTTCCAGGATCTGGCGTTCGCGCTCGGTCAGCGACGCCAGCAGGCCGCGGCGGTCGCTGCCCTTGCTGCCCGACTGCAGCAGCTGCGCGAGCTTGAGCGTCATCGCCGGTGCCACCGTGAGCTCGCCGCGCGCGGCGTTGCCGATGGCGGCGATCACGTCCTCGGGCTCCATGTCCTTGAGCAGGTAGCCGCGCACGCCGGCGCGCAGCGCCGCCGAGAGGTCGACCTCGGAGTCGCTCATGGTCAGGATCAGCGCCGGCGTGTCGATGCCCTCGGCGCGGATGCGGCGCAGCAGCGCCAGGCCGTCGATCGCCGGCATGCGCAGGTCCAGCACCACGAGGTCGGGCCGCTTCTCGCGCAGCACCGTCATCAGCCGGTCCGGGTCGGACAGCGCGTCGAGCACCTCCATGCCGCCGCGGTGCGTGAGCAGGTCGGTCAGACCGTTGCGACACAGCGCGTGGTCGTCGACGAGGACGATGCGCGGGCCCGTCATCGGCTCATGCCCTCGGACCGTGGCCCATGCACCGGAAAGGCCAGGCGCACGCAGGTACCGCCGCCTGACCGCGGACCGATGTCGAGCGTGCCGCCGAGCCGCCGTGCGCGGTCGAACATGATGTCCATGCCGTAGTGCGAACCGGGGAGCGCGTGCCCGGTGGCGCCGCGCGATGCCGGCACGCCCCCACCGTCGTCTTCGACCAGCACCTGCACGGTCGCAGCGCCGGCCCGCGAGATGTGGACGCGCGCGTGCCGGGCTGCGGCATGCCGCCCCACGTTGCTGAGCGCCTCCTGCACGATGTGGAAGACCTGCACCTCCTGTTCGGGCGCCAGTTGCAGACCGGGCTGGTCGTTGACGATCTCCAGTTCGGGGCCGCCCTGGCGCCGGAACGCATCGGCGCAGCCCTGCAGCGCATGCTCCAGGCCGAGCGGATCCATTGGCGAACGCAGGTGCGTGAGGATGCCGCGCAAGGCCGCATGGGCGTCGCGCACGGCCCCGCGCACGTCCTCGAAATAGCGCTCGACCGTGGCCGCATCGCCGCCCCGCATGGCCTCGTGCAGCGCGTCGTGCAGCAGGGGCAGCCGCATCTTCACGTAGGCCAGCGACTGGCCGATCGAGTCGTGCACGTCGGCGGCCATGGCGCGCCGTTCGTCGGCGACCAGGGCGCGCAGGTTCTCGCGTTCCAGGCGAACGTTGTCGAGCGCCAGGCCGAGCAACTCGCCCGCCGCGCCGAGCAGGGCCTGCACTTCGGCCGCCGGCTCGGCGTCGGTGGCGTAGAAGAGCGTGTAGACACCCAGCGTGCGCGATCGATGCCGCAGCGGCACGGCGAGCACGCGCCGGTAGCCCATCCCCGCCAGCGCGCCCGCGCCGTGGCGCGCGCAACTCGAGCGGTCGCCGGCCCAGCGCAGCTGCTCGCCGGCGGCGGCGACGCCGCACACGCCACAGGCGCTGGTGATCTCGCGCTCGGCGGCCAGCACCTCGTCAGGCAGGTCCAGGCTGGCAATCAGGCGCATCCCCCGGCCGTCTTCGGCCGCGACCCGCACGGCGCCGGCCGAGGCGCCGGCGATATCGATGATCGGCCGCAGGAAACGCGCCAGCAGGTCGTGGAGGTCGCTGCCCGAAGCCAGACCGGCGGCAATGTCCGCCAGGATGCCGGACGGGCTGGCAGCCGGTTCACCCACGATGCCGATGGCGGCTGGGCTGAGCAGGTTCATCTTCGGCAGTGCGCCGCGCGCACGGGGTCAGCGTGAGATCGGATCATAAGCGCGGTCCCGAACCCTTGGTGACGGCGGCGGGTGGGCGGCAGGGGGAGGCACCGGCGAGGTGCGCAGGCAGTGGCGGACGAAGTCCTCCGTGGCGCGCCCCAGCCGGCGGTCGCGGTGCAACACCAGCGACAGCTGGCGCGTCGTGCGCGGCAGGCCTGTCCGCACCTCGACCAGGGTGCCCTGGGCCAGCTCCTGGGCGACGACCTCGCGCGCCAGGCAGCCCAGCGCCGCCCCGGCCGCCACCAGCCGCTTGATGGCCTCCGGGCTGTTCATCTCGAACTCGACGCGCAACGGCCCCACGGACTCGAGCAGCCAGCGGTCCGCCGCCTCGCGCGTGCCCGAACCCGGCTCGCGCAGGGCCCAGCTGGCCTCGCGCAGCTGTTTCAGGCTCACCGCCCGAGCGGCCAGCGGATGCGCCGGCGCCGCCACGACCACCAGCTCGTCGGTGAACCAGGGCTGGGCGAGAAGGCGCGGGTGCGATTGCGAACCCTCGACGAAGCCGACATCGGCATCGAACCCGGTCAGGGCCTCGATGACCTCGCTCGTGTTGCCGATCATCAGCCGCACCGGGTTGGCGGGGTGCGCCTCCTTCCAGCGCGCCAGCAGACCCGGCAGCAGGTACTCGCCGATCGACAGGCTGGCCGCGAGCCGCAGCGGCGCCGCATGGGCGCCGGTGAAGAGATGCTCGAGATCGATCGCCCGATCCAGCAGCGACGCGGCCTCGGGCAGCAGCGAGCGACCGTTCTCGTTGAGGATCAGTCGGCGCCCGACGCGGTCGAACAGCGGCACGCCCAGGCTGGCCTCGAGCTCGGCCAGGGCGGCGCTGGCCGCCGACTGCGAACGGGCCACGCGGTCGCCGGCCGCGCGCGTCGATCCGGCCTGGGCGATGGCCACGAAGACCTCGAGCTGGCGCAGGATCAGGCGCAGGCGCGGCGAGGAATGCGGGGCCGCCGGTTGATCTGTTTTTCGGGTCATTCTGACCCGTATTGTCTGCTTTTTCTTTTGAGTCGCCCTGACTAGGATTTCCTGTCCGCCGGCATGACCCTGGTCATGCGCCACGACCGCGAGCCGCGGCGATCGCTAGGAATCCATCATGCACGTCGTGTCCCCTTCCCGGCCCGGAGTCCTGCTGCCCCCGAGCCGCCTCCAGGCCGTGGCCCCCACGGGCGCCTGCGCATGAGCCTCGTCCGTCCGCACGGTGGCGGCGACTTGCGGCCGCTGATGCTCGCCGGGGCCGAACTCGAAGCCGAACGCCGCCGCGCCAACGGCCTGCCCCGGGTCCGCGTCAGTTCACGCGAGCGTGGCGACATCCTGATGATGGGCATCGGCGGCTTCACGCCGCTGGACGGCTTCATGTCGCAGTCCGACTGGCGCGGCGTGTGCGACGGCATGCGCATGACCAGTGGCACCTTCTGGCCGATCCCGATCACGCTGTCGACCGATGCCGACACCGCGGCGTCGCTGCGCGTGGGCCAGGAGATCACCCTCGTCGACCCCGACGACGGCACGCCGCTGGCCACCATGCGCCTGACCGAGAAGTACACCATCGACAAGGAGCACGAGTGCGCCTGCGTCTTCGCCACCACGGACCTCGAGCACCCGGGCGTGAAGATGGTGATGGAGCAGGGGGCGGTGAACCTGGCGGGGCCGATCAAGGTGCTGTCCGATGGCGGCTTCCCGGAGCGCTACGGCGACCTCTACCTGACGCCGATGCAGACGCGCGCGCTCTTCACCTCGCTCGGATGGTCGCGCATCGCCGCCTTCCAGACGCGCAACCCGATGCACCGCTCGCACGAGTACCTGGCCAAGGTGGCCATCGAGACCTGTGACGGCGTGCTCGTGCACTCGCTGCTGGGGGCACTGAAGCCGGGCGACATCCCGGCCGAGGTGCGCACGCGCGCCATTTCGGCGCTGGTCGAGGGCTATTTCGTCAAGTCGACCATCGTCCAGGCGGGCTATCCGCTGGACATGCGCTATGCCGGCCCGCGCGAGGCGGTGTTGCACGCGCTGTTCCGCCAGAACTACGGCTGCTCGCACCTGATCGTGGGCCGCGACCACGCGGGCGTGGGCCGCTATTACGGCCCCTTCGACGCGCACCACATCTTCAGGGAGATTCCGCACGACGCGCTGGAGACGCGCGCGCTGTGCATCGATGTCTCCTTCTGGTGCCACAAGTGCGGCGGCATGGCCTCGGGTCGCACCTGCCCGCACACCGACGCCGATCGCCTGCAGGTCAGCGGCACGCAATTGCGCAAGTGGCTGTCCGAAGGCCATCCGGTGCCCGCCGAGTTCAGCCGTCCGGAAGTGCTCGAGGTTCTCCGCGCCTACTACGCCGAACTGGACGCCGGGCTCGCGGGCGGGACCGCGTCGCCGGGATGAACCCATGAAGATCTGCATCGTCTCGGACAGCCACGACCGCGCCGACGCGCTGGCCGATGCGGTGCGCGACGCCAAGGCCGCGGGCGCCGAGGCGGTCATCCATTGCGGCGACCTGATCGGTGCGCAGACCGTGAAGCCCGCGCTCGCGCACGGGCTGCCGGTGCATATCGTCAATGGCAACAACCTCGGCGACCCGCAGGCGATGCACTTCCAGATGAACAAGAGCGGCGGCCTGCTGCGCTACCACGGCGCCGACGCGCGCCTGGAACTCGGCGGCCGGCGCATCTTCGTCGTGCATTACCCGGACTACGGCCACGCGATGGCCTGCACCGGCGACTGGGACCTGGTGTGCTGCGGCCATTCGCATGAAGCCGGCGTGGAACAGGTGGCGAACGTCAAGGGCGGCAGCACCTGGCTGGTGAATCCGGGGACGGTGGCCGGACTCGCGGCGCCCGCGACCTGGGCGCTAGGTGACCTGGACACGATGCGCTTCCAGGTCTTTTCCATGCCCGCCTAGTCCTGGTAGCTCAGGTCCGCCGCGCCATCGCTTCCCAAAATCATCCGGACGAGGAGAAGGTTCACATGTTCACCAGCAACCCGTTTGCCGCGCTGTCGGCGTCCATTCCGCCCTCGGTCATGCAGACCTACATCGTCGTCATGATCCTCCTGGTCGCGGCGGGCACGCTGTTCGACGTCGTGCACAAGGGCAGCGCAAAGTACTTCTTCCAGAACATGCGCAAGACCAAGGGCGCGAAGCCGTTGGGTGGCGGCGAACTCGTCTCGATCGCGGTACAGACCGCCGTCGTCGACGTGCTGGCTTCCGGGGAGTTCTGCAATCCGCGCCGGCGCGTCGCGCACCTGCTCGGCATGTACGGATTCGTCCTCTATGTCGTCGCCACGGCCGTGATGGTGTTCGACACCTCGGCGGGTGGCTTCTGGGCGCTGCTGTGGTGGATCGGCGGCCTGATGGTCTGCATCGGCGGCTACTGGTTCTGGTTCTTCATCCGCGTCGACGTCGCCGCCGAGGGCAACTCGCCCTTGCGCCTCGTGCGCGCCGACCTGTTCATCCTGTCCCTGCTCGCGAGCGCGACGCTGGGCCTGGTCTGGGCAGCGGCGGGCGGTGGTGCGGGCGTGCTGTTCGGCCTCTACATCCTCGCCACCACGGTCCTGTTTGCCGGGGTGCCGTGGTCGAAGTTCGCGCACATGTTCTTCAAGCCCGCGGCCGCCTTCGAGAAGCGGGTTTCCAAGGCCAATGGCACGTGCGCGAATCTGCCGACGCAGACCCGGGACGACCCTGCACAACGGGAGAGGCACTCGATGGAACTGCTGCGCGACGCGCCGATGGACATGGGGCTCGGCATCAAGCGCGAAGCACCGCGCCACTACTAGAAGACAGCCCGCAGGTTTGACCGAACAGAACAAGGAGCCAGTTCATGCCTACCTTCGTCTACATGACAAGGTGCGACGGATGCGGACATTGCGTCGACATCTGTCCCTCGGACATCATGCACATCGACAAGACCTATCGGCGCGCCTACAACATCGAGCCGAACATGTGCTGGGAGTGCTACTCCTGCGTGAAGGCCTGCCCGCAGAACGCGATCGACGTGCGCGGCTATGCCGACTTCGCCCCGCTGGGCCACAGCGTGCGTGTCCAGCGCGACGAACGCAAGGGCACGATCGCCTGGAGGATCAAGTTCCGCAACGGCACGGAGAAGAACTTCCTGTCGCCGATCACCACCAAGCCCTGGGGTCAGGCGATTCCCAAGCTGGCGGATGTTCCCGCACCCAGCAAGGAGATGCGCGACAGCGAACTGCTCTACAACGAGCCGAAATACATCCGCATGGATGAGGGCGGTCTGCGCACGCTCGAATCCGCCAACCTCAAGATGAAGATGGGGGTCTACTACTGATGGCCTACGAAACGATCATCGAAGACGGCATCGACGTTCTGGTCGTCGGCGCAGGTCTGGGCGGCACCGGTGCCGCCTGGGAGGCGAGATTCTGGGGTCAGAACAAGAAGATCGTCATTGCCGAGAAGGCCAACATCGACCGCTCGGGTGCGGTCGCCCAGGGCCTGTACGCGATCAACTGCTACATGGGCACCCGCTGGGGCGAGAACAACCCCGAGGACCATGTGCGCTACGCGCGCATCGACCTCATGGGCATGGTGCGCGAAGACCTGCTGTTCGACATGGCCCGCCACGTCGACTCGACGGTGCACCAGTTCGAGGAGTGGGGTCTGCCCATCATGAAGGACCCGAAGACCGGACGCTACCTGCGCGAAGGTCGATGGCAGATCATGATCCACGGCGAGTCCTACAAGCCCATCGTGGCCGAGGCGGCCAAGAAGTCGGCGGACAAGGTCTTCAACCGCATCTGCGTCACCCACCTGCTGATGGACGACAGCAAGGAGAACCGGGTGGCAGGTGCCGTCGGGTTCAACGTCCGCACGGGCAACTACCACGTCTTCAAGTCCAAGACCGTGATCTGCGGCGCCGGCGGTGCCTCCAACATCTTCAAGCCGCGCTCGGTGGGCGAAGGTTCGGGCCGCACCTGGTACGCGCCCTGGTCGTCGGCGTCCGCCTACGGCCTCATGATCAACGCCGGCGCCAAGATGACGCAGATGGAGAACCGCATCGTGCTGGCGCGGTTCAAGGACGGCTACGGCCCGGTCGGCGCCTACTTCCTCCACCTGAAGACCTATACGCAGAACGGTCTGGGCGAAGAGTACGAGTCCAAGTGGTTCCCCGAACTGCAGAAGATGGTGGGCAAGGAGTACCTCGACCCGGAGGCGTCGCACCTGACGCACCGGCCCATCCCGACCTGTCTGCGCAACCACGCGTTGATCAACGAAGTGAATGCCGGCCGCGGCCCCATTCACATGATCACCATGCGCGCGTTCCAGGATCCGCACCTGGAAGAGGTCGGCTGGGAGAACTTCCTCGGCATGACCGTCGGTCAGGCGGTGCTGTGGGCGGCGACCGACGTCGATCCGAAGAACGAGAACCCCGAGCTGACCACGTCCGAGCCCTACGTGATGGGCTCCCACGCCACCGGTTCGGGCGCCTGGTGCTCCGGCCCCGAGGACATTTCACCGCCGGAGTATTTCTGGGGCTACAACCGCATGACGACGATCGAAGGTCTGTTCGGCGCCGGTGACGCGGTCGGCGGCACGCCGCACGCGTTCTCGTCGGGGTCGTTCACCGAAGGCCGTCTCGCGGCGAAGGCGGCCTGCAAGTACATCGACGACGGCAAGGCCGAGGGCATCGTCGTCTCCGAGGAGCAGATCAGGCGCCGCAAGGAAGAGATCTACAAGCCCATGGAGCACTACAGGGTCTACCGCAACGAGATCGTCGCGGGTGACGTCAACCCGCACTACATCAATCCCAAGCAGGGCCTGGACCGCCTGCAGAAGCTGATGGACGAGTATTGCGGCGGGGTGACCGTCAACTACATGACCAACGAGAAGCTTCTGCACATCGGCCTGAAGAAGCTCGCGATCCTGGAGGAAGACCTCGAGAGCCTGGCCGCCAAGGACATCCACGAGCTGCTGCGCGCGTGGGAACTGAAGCACCGTCATCGCGCCGCCGAATGCGTCACGCAACACACGCTGTTCCGCAAGGAGACCCGTTGGCCGGGCTACTACTACCGCGGCGACGCCATGAAGGTGGACGACGCGAACTGGCACGTGCTGACGGTTTCGCGCCGCGACCCGAAGACCGGCGAATACACGATGGAGAAGGCACCCTGTTATCACCTGGTCGGCGATGAGAAGTAACAGGATCCCCGTGCATCCGCGCGACGATCTGGCGTGAACATCACCGAAAAGACCGATGACGAGATCCTGGCCCTGGCCAGGCCGCTGTGGAGCGACCTCGTCAAATATTCGAACGAAGGCAAGTACGGGGAGTTCGCGAGGAACTTCTCCAGTTCCCTGGCGCGTGCCATCGACCAGGTGGTGGCGGGCCACCAGTTCGCCAACAGCGAGCTGGCGAGGAATCTGTCCGAGGAGATCGACCCGCTCGGCATCATCCGCCGGGGCGAGCACGTCACGGTTCTCTACCGGCAGCGCAGCACCAGGAAGCCGGGCGAATGGCTAGGCAGGCTGGTCCTCGGCTACGAGGATGGAAAGGTCAGGATCTTCGGTGCCTCCATCTTCTGAACATTTCGTCCGGGACGGCAAGTTCGTCGAGCTGACCTACAAGGTGACCGACAGGAAGTCGGGGCATGTCCTCACCCGGGTCGAGTTCCCCTTGGGCTATGTGCACGGACACAACGAAATCCTCGCGCCTTCGGTGCATGAGGCGCTCGCGGGCAAGTCCGCCGGCGACGTGATCGAAGTGGTGATCGACGGCAACCAGGTCTTCGGTCCACGGGACGAGTCGCTGGTCTTCACCGACCACATCGAGAACGTCCCCGAGGAATATCGGCAAGTCGGCACCTCCATCCTCATGGAGAACGACAACGGACAGACCCGGAGCTTCCTCGTGACGCAGATGGACGACGAGTGGCTGACGGTCGACGGCAACAATCCGCTGTCCGGCCGGGAGATCGTCTTCACACTCGAGATCCTGACCGTGCGCGACGCAAGCGATGAAGAAACCAGAGCGGGCGGGGCGATCCATGCGGGCGCCACGGTCGACCCGTCGCTCCTGAGGCCTGTCTGAGCAGCGGCAGCCGAACTTCAGGCAGGGTTGACTGAACCTGCCGCCCTCCCTTCACAGCAAGAAAGGTGACACATGAGCGACCACAAACCGCCTCCCGCCAAGGTTCCCGACGGCGTCACGCGCTATCTGACGACACGCCAGATGGCCCCGAACGAAAAGGGCTTCGTCGGTTACGAGACGATCTGGAAGCCGTTCCAGAAGGAAGTCGAATACAAGACGCCGAAGAAGCCGTAGGCGTCATGCCAGGGCGCGGGCGCGCGGTTCGTGCACCCGGGATGCGAGCCCGACCTGCGTACCCCTGCTCGCTGGCATATGCATATGAGCAGACAGTCCGAGCCGGACGCCTGCGGGCGATGAAAATGCGCGCCTCACGGAGCGCGCCATGGACAACCTGCACCCCACCCAAGCCTACGAGATCCTCACGGCGAACCCGAACACGCTGCTGATCGACTGCCGTACCGAGGTCGAGTACTACTACGTCGGCCACCCGGTCGACGCCATCAATGTCGAGTGGAATACGGCGCCCGATTTCGAGCTGAACCCGCATTTCGCCGACGAGGTTCTGCGCATGGCCGGCCGCAAGGACCGGCCGATCGTCCTCATCTGCCGCAGCGGCAAGCGCTCGATCGACGCTGGCCTCGAACTGGAAAAGCACGGGTTCACCCACGTCAGCAACGTGCTCGAGGGCTTCGAGGGTGAGCTCGATGCCGAGCACCACCGCGGCAACCTCGGTGGCTGGCGCAAGCACGGCTTGCCGTGGCGGCAGGTGTGAGCGCAGCCGGCGCCGGGCGGGTTCCTAGAGGTCCGAGTATTTCTTCGCGGTCCCTCTGGCCCGGTCCACGGGGTACTTGAGGGCGTTGGCGGCGAGCTTGCTGCGCACCGCCTCGTCCAGATCCACGTCCAGAACGGCGGCCAGCCGCACCAGGTAGACCAGCACGTCGGCGATCTCGTCGCGCACACGGCGCGCGGTGGCCGGGTCGTGCGCGACGCGGTGCGAGTCGGCCTCGCTCAGCCACTGGAACAATTCCACCAGTTCGCCCACCTCGCCGGTGAGCGCCATGGCCAGGTTCTTCGGCGAGTGGAACGGGTCCCAGTCGCGCTCGCGCGCAAACCGCGCAATCGCTTCCTGCAGCCTGGCGACGTCGACCAGCCGGTCGGTCCGATCGCGACTGTCCGAAACGGTGCAGATGTTCAACGTGCCTGGCCCTCTTGCATGCTGCACCACGGGCACCGGGTGCCGGCGCCTTTCGTGCCTCGCCCGCACTGGACCACAGCGACGAGGGCCCACGAATAGCCCTCGCGGGTAGTCACCACTAGCCCATAGGGGTAATAGACGCATTCCGGGCCGATTCCGCCTAATGCCCGGATGCCTCAGGGTTGAGCGAACACGCGCCCGGCCGAAACGAAGACATCGACTCATGGCGCCACCCCCCCTGCACGATCCGATCGCCGACCCGCACGCCGGGGCCGCGCGCGAGGTGCGCAAGACGACCTGCTACATGTGCGCCTGCCGCTGCGGCATCCGCGTGCATCTGCGCGACGGCAAGGTGCGCTACATCGACGGCAATCCCGACCATCCGCTGAACCAGGGCGTGATCTGCGCCAAGGGCTCGTCGGGGATCATGAAGCAGTATTCGCCGGCGCGGCTGACCAAGCCGCTGAAGCGGCGCGAAGGTGCCGAGCGCGGCGCCGGCGAGTTCGTCGAGATCGAATGGGAGGAGGCCTTCGCCACGCTGGCCGAGCGGCTGGCGAAGATCCGCGCCACCGACCCGAAGAAGTTCGCCCTCTTCACCGGACGCGACCAGATGCAGGCGCTGACCGGCCTGTTCGCGCGCCAGTTCGGCACGCCCAACTACGCGGCGCACGGTGGCTTCTGCTCGGTCAACATGGCCGCCGGCATGATCTACACGATCGGTG
>Ga0105096_10000474_pt1 | contig 13971 bp, 13 predicted proteins | sample PPLLak3cmMay2015_FD_87036 | JGI IMG/M metagenome (GOLD analysis project Ga0105096, IMG submission 87036) | Freshwater sediment microbial communities from Prairie Pothole Lake near Jamestown, North Dakota, USA - PPLs Lake P7 Core (1) Depth... | ecosystem: Environmental > Aquatic > Freshwater >... | reverse complement strand
TGGCTCTGGCCGAGCAGTTGCTCGCGCATCTGCGCGCCATGAACCTACCGACATCGGCGTCGGTGACCGTGCCGCTGCCGGCAATCCCGGCGCCGTCGGGCGCGGCGGCATCGAACCGGCGGCCGTGCTGGCGCTGCTGACCAGCGCGATCAGCGAGGCCGAAACGTCGCTTGGTGCGCAGGACCCTGGCCGTGGCCTCCGGCCAACTGGAAGCTCTCTTCAACGTCGGCGGCGGCGACCACGGCAACGCCACCGCCCGGGTATCGCTGCGCGTCGCGCCAAAGCCGCTGATCTGACGAGGAGCTGACCATGCTGTCGACCGCCGTTTCCGTTGCGTCGTTTTCGGTCGTGCTGGCCGAGACGTTCGGCGCCGTGATGCTGTCCACCCTGATCCCCGCGACTTTCATCGAGACGGCGAACACTGCCAAGCGGCTGGCCAAGACGAAGGCCGACGCGGGGGAGACGCCGTCCGATGCCGAGTTCGAGTTTCATGGCAAGGAGCGCTACGAGGCGAAGCTGCGGGCCGGCGCGCAGATCAACGTCGTCAACATCACCGCCGGCTATTCGGCGCTGTACGAGACCCGTTCGAGCAACAAGGTCAAGCTGCACATCGAGTTCAGTTCGGTGCCGATCACCATCGCGCCCTAGCGCTCGCCGGCGGCGCCGGCTGCGAGCAGGCTGCTGCGCGCCGCTCGTGCCCGCGCACGAGCGGCGCTCCCACAGCCAGTGGCGGGCGGGCGCTACTTCAACGCCTGCAGCTTGTCGTACGTCGCCTTGTCCCAGGTGGCGTCCGGGCCATTGTGCATCTTGACCACCGCCTCGCGGAACGGCTTGCGGTCGACCTTGGTGACTGTCTTGCCGCGCTTCTCGAATTCGGCGCCGAGCTTCTTCTCGATCTCGATGATCTCGCCGGTGGCGCGCACCGCCGCCTCCTTCAGCACCACCTCGAAGGTCTTCTTGTCGGCGTCGGACAGCTTGCTCCAGGTCGGCGCGCCGACGATGGTGATCAGCGCATCGGTGATGTGGCCCGTCAGCACGATGAACTTCTGCACCTCGTAGAACTTCTTGGCATCGATGGTCGGCAGCGGGTTCTCCTGCGCGTCGACGGTGCCATTTTGCAGCGCCAGGTAGACCTCGGCGAAGGCGATCGGCGTCGGATTGGCGCCGACGGCGCGCGGGAACATCGTGTAGAGCGGCGCGTCGGGCACGCGGATCTTCAGGCCCTTCATGTCGCCGGGCACGTTGATCGCCTTGTTCGAGGTGACGTGCCGCTCGCCGTAGTAGGTGATGGCGAGCATCTTGTTGCCGCCGCTCTTCTTTTGGTAGCCGTCGGCCAGTTCCTGGAACAGGCCGCTGCCGGCGTAGGCCTTCCAGTGATTGAAGTCGCGGAACATGAACGGCGCGCCGCCGATCGCCACCGGGCCGTAGATGCGGCCGGCGAACAGCTGCCCCGTGTAGATGATGTCGACGGTGCCGAGCGTCAGGCCCTGGTTGATGTCGGACTCCTTGCCGAGCGTCGAGGCCGGGAACACCTCGACCGTGTAGCGGTTGCTGGTGCGCTTGGCGATCTCCCCCGCCGCCCACACCGCCGCCGTGTGATACGGCTCGCTGGTCTCGTACACGTGCGCCCACTTCAGCTTCGTCTGCGCCTGCGCGGCGCCTGCGGCCAGCGCCAAGGCGGCCAGCGTTGCAAACAGCTTGAACTTCATTGTCTGTCTCCTCCTGTCGATGCGCCTTTCCGTCGCCCCGGCGCAGGCCGGGGCCCAATGTTCAGCGCTGGCAATTGGGTCCCGGCTTGCACCGGGACGACACGTCTCCACGCCTACATCACCGCCCCCAGCTGCCACGGCACGAACTCCTGCTGGCCGTAGCCGAACCGTTCGCTCTTCGACTTCTGCCCCGACGCGGTCGCAAGCAGCAGTTCTAAGATGCGGCTGCCGACCTCCTCGATCGTCGCGGCGCCGTCGGCGATCTCGCCACAGTTGATGTCGATGTCCTCTTCCTGCCGCTGCCACAGCGCGCTGTTGGTGGCCAGCTTCAGCGACGGCGATGGCGCGCAGCCGTAGGCCGAGCCGCGGCCGGTGGTGAAGACGATCATATTGGCGCCGCCGGCCACCTGCCCGGTGGCCGACACCGGGTCGTAGCCCGGCGTGTCCATGTAGACGAAGCCCTTGCTGTCGACCGGCTGCGCGTACTCGTAGACATCGACGAGATTGGTGGTGCCGCCCTTGGCCACCGCGCCGAGCGACTTCTCGAGGATGGTCGTCAGCCCGCCGGCCTTGTTGCCCGGCGACGGGTTGTTGTTCATCTCGCCGAGGTTGCGGGCGGTGTAGTCCTCCCACCAGCGGATGCGGGCGATCAGCTTCTCGCCGACCTCGCGCGTCGCCGCGCGCCGCGTCAGCAGATGCTCGGCACCGTAGATCTCCGGCGTTTCCGACAGGATCGCCGTGCCGCCGTGCGCCACCAGCCGGTCGACTGCATTGCCGAGCGCCGGGTTGGCGGTGATGCCGGAGTAACCGTCGGAGCCGCCGCACTGCAGGCCGAGCGTCAGGTGGCTGGCCGGGACCTCGCACCGCTCGACGCGATCGACCAGCGGCAACATCTCGTCGATCAGCGCCACGCCGCGCTCGATCGCCTTCGCCGTGCCGCCGACCTCCTGCATGTTGTAGCTGCGCAGGCGTTCGCCGTCGACGAGGCCCTCGGCGCCGAGCAGCGCCGCGATCTGGTTGGCTTCGCAGCCCAGCCCGATCACCAGCACGGCGCCGAAGTTGGCGTGCTTCGCATAGCCGCCGAGCGTGCGGCGAAGCACGGTCATCGAATCGCCCATGTCCATGCCGCAGCCGGTGCCGTGGGTCAGCGCCACCACGCCGTCGACGTTCGGATAGGCGGCCAGCTTCTGCGGAAACAGGTCGCGGCGGAACCGGTCGGCGATCGCCCGCACCACGGTGGCCGAGCAGTTCACCGTCGACAGGATGCCGAGGTAGTTGCGCGTCGCCACCCGGCCGTCGGCCCGGACGATGCCGCGGAACGTCCGCGGCTGCGGCGCATAGGCGGTCGGCTTCGCGTCGGCGCAGAAGGCGTAGTCGCGCGCGAAGGCACCGTGCGCGTCGCCGATGCCCAGGTTGTGCAGGTGCACGTGCTCGCCGGGGCGGATGTCGCGGGTGGCGAAACCGATGATCTGGTTGTAGCGCCGCAGCGGCGCGCCCCCGGCCACCGCGCGCACCGCCAGCTTGTGTCCCGGCGGCACCAGCCCGGTGACGGTGACGTTCTCCGCGGCGATCTGCGTGCCGGAGACGAGCTGGCGACGGGCGATCACCACGTCGTCGTTGGCGTGCAGCCGCAGCACGGGGTTCGACGGCGATTCGGAGATCACGGCGGACATGGTTTCCCTCACATGAAGAGGCGCGGCAGCCACAGGCTGATCGACGGCACGTAGGTCACCAGCACCAGGCTTGCCAGCAGCGGCAGCAGCCACGGCAGGATGGCGATCGTCGTGCGCTCGACCGACAGTTTCGACACCCTTGCGAGCACGAACAGCACCAGCCCCATCGGCGGATGCAGGAGGCCGATCATCAGGTTGAGCACCATGATCAGGCCGAACTGCACCGGGTCGATGCCGAGCTGAAGCACGATCGGCAGCAGCACCGGCACCAGGATCGTGATCGCGGCGGTGGGCTCGAGGAAGCAGCCGACGAAGAGCATCAGCAGATTGGCCAGCAGCAGGAACACCCAGGGCTCCTGGGTGAAGCCGAGCACCCAGGCGGCCACGGCCTCGGTAGTGCGGGTGACGGTCAGCATCCAGCCGAAGATCGACGCCGCGGCGACGATCAGCAGCACGGTCGCCGTGGTCTCGATGGTGTCCATCGACACCTTGATCAGCATCTTCCAGGTCAGCGTGCGATACCACACCACACCGAGGAACAAGGCCCAGACGCAGGCAGCGATCGCGCCTTCGGTGGCAGTGAACACGCCGGCAGTCATGCCGCCGATCAGCAGGACGGGAGTGAGCAACGGCAGCACCGCGTCGAAGGACAGGACGCGGTCGGCAATCAGCAGCAGCACCAGCGCCACGCCCACGGCCGCCGTCGGCACGGCGCCGGCCTCGGTCGCAAACCAGATCGCCACCGGGAAGCCGGCAACGATCGACAGCTCCATCAGGGCCTTCAACAGGCGTCCCCAGACGAAGCGCACGTCACCGCCCCACTTGTTCTTGTGCGCGAAGTAGGCCACCGTGGCCATCATCAGCAGCGCCATCACCAGCCCGGGCAACAGCCCGGCGAGGAACAGCGCGCCGACAGAGACATTGGCGAACATGCCGTAGATGACGAAGGGCAACGACGGCGGGATGATCGGCCCGAGCGTCGCCGACGCGGCGGTGACGCCGACCGCGAACTCGGTCGAGTAGCCGTGCTCCTTCATCGCCTTGATCTCGATCGTTCCCAGGCCGGCGGCATCGGCGATCGCCGTGCCCGACATGCCGGCGAAGACCATCGAGCCGACCACGTTGACGTGCCCCAGCCCGCCCTTGAGCCAGCCGACCAGCGCCAGCGCGAAGTTGTAGATGCGGTTGGTGATGCCGGCCGAGTTCATCAGATTGCCGGCGAGGACGAAAAATGGCACCGCCAGCAGCGGGAAGGAGTCGATGCCGCTGACCATCCGGTGGATGACGACGAAGTCCGGCGCGACGCCGGTGGCGATCACGTAGATCAGCGACGCGCCGGCCATCGCCAGCGCCACCGGCACGCCGGAGCCCATCAGGCCGAGGAACAGCAGCTTGAACGCGCCGGGGCCCATGTTCTTCCTAGTCGATCTCGGCCAGTTCGGGTTCCTCGAGCACCGAGGCGCCGCGCCGCCAGTTGACGATCGCCACCTGCACCGCACGCACCGTCATCAGAACGAAGCCGAACAGCACCACGCCGTAGACCAGCCCGATCGGCCAGTCGATGATCGACATGCGCTGGCCACCGATGCGCTGCAGCAACTGCCAGGTCAGCCAGCTCGCGTAGCCGAGGAAGGCGATGCGGAACAGGTCGACCAGCGTCGACATCAGCCGCATCAGCGGCCGCGGCAGCACGCGGTAGAAGAAGTCGACCTGCACGTGGTTGTTCTTGCGCACGCCGATCGCGGCGCCGACGAACACCGTGCAGATCAGCAGGTAGCGGGCGATCTCCTCGGTCCAGGCCGCCGAGTCGTTCAGCACGTAGCGGGTGAAGAACTGATGGAAGATGACGGCGGCCAGCAGCCAGAAGAAGGCCAGCGCAACCCAATCCTCGAAGCGGTACCGGCCGAGGTCGATCGGCGCGTCGGTGACGTGAAAATGCCCTTCGGCATCGAGCACCTCGCCGACGGCATCGAGCGCCGATGGCGCGCCCGCCGCGGCTCTTGCGCCGTCCACGCGCACCGTGCCGCCCTCTCAGTGGCCAAAGCTGCGCTGGAAGCGCCGCCCGGCCGCCTGAAGATGCCGCCGCATCGCCGCCCGCGCCGCTGCCGGGTCGCGCGCCGCGATTGCGTCGAGCACCGCCTGGTGCTCGTCGATCGCCGCGCTCCACAACGCCGGCGTGTCGAAGTGGTGCTCGAGCCGCAGGAACAGCGGCCCGGTGCGCTGCGCCCAGAGCGTGCGCACCACCAGCGCCAGCGCGCTGTTGCCGCTCGCCTCGGCGATGCGCAGGTGGAAGACGTGGTCGCCGTCGAGCGGCACCACATGCTTGTTCCGGTCGCGGCTCATCGACGCCAGGGCCGATTTCATCTGCCGCAACTGGGCCGCGGTAGCGTGCCTCGCCGCCAGTGCCGCGCATTCCGACTCGATCAGGCGGCGCGCGTCGATGAGTTCGAACGGGCCGGAGTCCGGCGGCAGCACCTGCCGCCGCGCGACCTGCTGCGCGTCGGCGACGTAGACGCCGGAGCCGATGCGCACCTCGACGTAGCCCTCGACCTCGAGCGCGATCAGCGCCTCGCGCACCGACGGGCGGCTGACGCCGAGCCGCTTCGCCAGGTCGCGCTCCGGCGGCAGCCGCGCGCCGGGCTTGTACTCGCCGCGACGGATTAGCGACGCGATCTGGTCGGCGATCTGGCGGTACAGGCGGCGGGGCTCGACGGCTTGGATCGGCATGCGCAGTCTGCTCGTCGTGGCGTCGTGGTGGACAAGTGCCGGGGGCGCCACCTAGACTGCGCCGTTGGTAAAGTGGTCAGGCCAATTGCGCGGCCAGCTTCACACGGCGGCCCGGCACTGTCAAGCCGCGGCACGCCGATTCCGGTCGAACACGGGAGGAACGAACAATGAACGGCCGGCTGGCAGGAAAGAGCGCGCTGATCACCGCGGCGGCGCAGGGCATGGGGCGGGCCGCGGCGCTGGCCTTCGCGCGCGAAGGCGCGCGGGTGATCGCCACCGACGTCAACGAACAGCTGCTGGCCGGGCTGCCAGGCAGTCCGGGGATCACCACGACGCCGCTCGACGTGCTCGACGACGCCGCGGTGGCCTCCTTCGTCGAGCGCGCCGGCGCGGTGGACATCCTGTTCAACTGCGCCGGCTGGGTGCACCAGGGCTCGCTGCTCGACTGCTCGATCGACGACTGGGACCGCAGCTTCGATCTGAACGTGCGCAGCATGTTCGTGATGACGAAGGCGATGCTGCCCAGGATGATCGCCGCTGGCGGCGGCGTGATCCTGAACATGGCCTCGGTGCTGGGAACGCACAAGGCGGCGCCAAATCGCCTGGCCTACGCGGCCAGCAAGGCGGCGGTGGCCGGCTTCACGCGGGCGCTGGCGATCGACCATGTCAAACAAGGAATACGCGTCAACTGCGTCTGCCCCGGCACCGTGGACACGCCGTCGCTCGGCGAACGGATCAACGCCTTCGCCGATCCGGTGCAGGCGCGCAAGGATTTCGTCGCCCGCCAGCCGATGGGGAGGCTCGCCACCGCCGAAGAGCTGGCCGAGAGCTTCGTCTACCTCGTCTCCGACGAATCGTCGTTCATGACCGGGCAGGCGATCTTCGTCGACGGCGGCATGAGCCTATGATCGCCGCACGCGACAACGAACCGGAGACCGCATGAAGCTGCTGCGCTACGGCCCGTCGGGCCACGAGAAACCGGGACTGCTTGACTCTGACGGCCGCATCCGCGACCTGTCCAGCATCGTCAGCAACATCGACTCCAGCGTGCTGGCGCCGAGCCGCCTGGCGCACCTGCGCAAGTTCGACGCCGCCAAGCTGCCGAAGGTGGCTGGCACGCCGCGGCTGGGCGTTCCCTACACGGGGATCGGCAAGTTCATCGCCATCGGCCTCAATTACTCCGACCATGCGGCCGAGTCGGGCCTGCCGGTGCCGACCGAGCCGATCGTGTTCATGAAGGCGACCACCTGCATCACCGGGCCGAACGACGGCGTCGTGCTGCCCAAGGGCTCGACCAAGACCGACTGGGAAGTCGAACTCGGCGTGGTGATCGGCAGCCGCGCGCAGTACGTGGGCCCAGACGAAGCGCTTCGCCATGTCGCCGGCTACTGCGTCGTCAACGACGTCTCGGAGCGCAACTTCCAGATCGAGCGCGGCGGCACCTGGGACAAGGGCAAGGGCTGTGACACCTTCGGCCCGATCGGCCCCTACCTGGTGACCGCCGACTCGCTGCCCGATCCTCAGGACCTCGAGATGTGGCTCGACGTCAACGGCGAGAAGCGCCAGCGCGGCAACACGAAGACGATGGTCTTCGGCGTCGCCGAACTGGTGAGCTACGTCAGCCAGTTCATGACGCTGATGCCCGGCGACATCATCACCACCGGCACGCCGCCCGGCGTCGGCATGGGCATGAAGCCGCCGCAGTACCTGAAGCCCGGCGACACGATGACCCTCGGCATCGAGGGCCTGGGCGAGCAGCGGCAGCGCGTCTCCGCCTGGTCGGGCCGCTAGCGAGCCGTCCCGACAGCGCGACGAGTCATCCCCGCAGCAACGCCGCCGGCGGCCATCGTCTCCGGCGACCTCCAGGCTACTGCGGCTGGAAACCGCTCGCCTTGATGATCTTCGCCCAGACCTGCGAGTAGCTGCGTTCGCGCGCCGCCAGTTGCTGCGGCGTCATGAAGCCGACCGTCAGCCCGAGCGTGGTCAGCCGGTCGCGCACTTCGGGCATCGCGATCACCTTGCCCAGAGCGGCGCCGAACTCGTCGATCGCCGCCTGCGGCGTGCCGGCCGGCGCAAAGAAGGCGTAGTACGGAACCTCCTCGAATCCCGCCAGGCCCAGTTCGGCGAAAGTCGGCACCTCCGGCATCGCCTGTTGACGCGTGCCGCCGAGGACCGCCAGCACGCGCAGCTTGCCGGCCTTGTGGTTCTCGACGAACTCCGGCACCGAGGCGACGCCGGCCGGAATCTGGTTGCCGAGCATGTCGCCGATCATCGGCGCGCTGCCGCGATACGGCGCAGCGACCAGATCGAGCTTGTACTTCTCGCCCAGCACCTTGACCAGGAACTCGGGTACCGAGGCCGGCGCCGGCACGCCGACGGCGGACTTGCCACCCTGCGCCCTCACCCAGTCGACGTACTGCGCCAGCGACTTCGCCGGCGTGCCGCCCGAGACCGCAAAGGCATTGACGAAGGTCGCGAAGCCGGCCACCGGTGCGAAGTCCTTCGCCGGGTCGTAGCCGGGGTTCCGCATCACCAGCGGCAGGATCGAGATCGTGTGGTCGTGCGAGATGAAGAACGTCGTGCCGTCGGGTGGCGCGCCCTTCAACGCCTGCGCCGCGATCTGGCCGCCGGCGCCGGGGCGGTTCTCGACGATCACATTCGCCTGCAGCGCGTCCTTCAGCTTGTCCGACAGCAGCCTCGCCACCGCGTCGGTGCCGCCGCCCGGCGGGAAGCCGACCAGGATGCGAACGGTCCTTGTGCTCTGCGCATAGGCGCCGGCAACGGCAGTGGAAAGCGGCAAGGCAAGCGCGCAGCGAAGCAGCGCGCGTCTGCGATTGCGGTCCTGCATGAATCCTCCCGAGACTGAGCCGGCGCGGCGGCCGGCGGGCAGGCGGGAGTATGCCAACAGCGCGGCGAAGGCCGCGGCGGCTACTCCTTGACCGCTCCCGTCATCCCCGACACGTAGTGCTCGACGAAGAACGAGTACAGGATCGCCACCGGCAGCGAGCCCAAAAGCGCGCCGGCCATCAGCGAACCCCAGTGGTAGACGTCGCCCTCGACCAGTTCGGTCACCACGCCGACGGGCACCGTCTTGGATTCGGACGACGAGATGAAGGTCAGCGCGTAGATGAACTCGTTCCACGACAGCGTGAAGGCGAAGATGCCGGCCGAGATCAGGCCGGGCACGGCCAGCGGCAGGATGATCTTCGACAGGATCTGCCAGCGGGTGGCGCCGTCGATCAGCGCGCACTCCTCGAGTTCGAACGGGATCGAGCGGAAGTAGCCCATCAGCAGCCAGGTGCAGAACGGGATCAGGAAGGTCGGATAGGTGAGGATCAGCGCCAGCCGGGTGTCGAACAGGCCAAGTTCGAACACCACCCTGGCCAGCGGGATGAACAGGATCGACGGCGGCACGAGATAAGCGAGGAAGATGCTGACGCCGACATAGCGCGAGCCGTGGAAGCGCAGCCGCTCGATTGCATAAGCGGCGAGCACGCTGCACAACAGCGACAGGAAGGTCGCCGTCACCGATATCAGAATCGTGTTCCACAGCCATTCCGGATAGGCGGTGTCGAACAGCAGCTTCTTGATATGCGCAAGGGTCGGGTTGGTGACCCAGAAGGGATTGCCTTCGCGCGACAGCAGTTCCTCGTTCGGCTTGAACGTCGTGACGCTCATCCAGTAGAACGGGAACAGCAGCACGAACAGGAACGCCGCCAGCGGCAGATACAGGGTCGCCAGCTTGCGCTGCGACGACACCAGGTAGTTCATGCCCTGGGTATCGGCCGGCTGTTCGGCACCTGCCTGTTGACTCATCGCGTTGGCCTCAGTCCTTGCCGCCCTGCTGCCAGGCCCGCCGCTGCAGGCCGAAGTAGCTGAACAGGATGGCGGCCAGCAGGAACGGCACCATCGCCACCGCCAGCGCCGCACCTTCGCCGAGCGAGCCGCCGGGGATCGCCCGCTGGAACGAGAGCGTCGCCATCAAGTGGGTGGCATTCAGCGGCCCGCCGCGCGTCAGCACGTAGATCAGCTGGAAGTCGGTGAAGGTAAAAAGCACCGAGAAGGTCATCACCACGGCGATGATCGGCGTCAGAAGCGGCAGCGTCACGAAGCGGAACTGCTGCCAGGGCGTGGCGCCGTCGAGGCTGGCCGCCTCGTAGTACGACGGCGAGATCGTCTGCAGCCCTGCCAGCAGGCAGATGGCGACGAAGGGCACGCCGCGCCAGACGTTGGCGGCGATCACCGAGAAGCGCGCGTTCCACGGATCGCCGAGAAAGTCGATGTAGCGGTCGATCAGCCCCATTTTCATGAGCGTCCAGCTGATCACCGAGAACTGGGCATCGTAGATCCACCAGAAGGCGATCGCCGACAGCGCCGTGGGGACGATGAACGGCAGCAGCACGATGGCGCGGATGAAAGCCTTGAAGGGCATGTGCTTGTTCAGCAGCAGCGCCAGCCACAGGCCGAGCACGAACTTCACAACGCTGGCCACCGCCGTGTAGAACACGGTGTTGAAAAGCGACAGCCGCGCCACTGAATCGCCGAACAGGTACTCGTAGTTCTCCAGCCCTACCCAGACGCCGGCGCGGCCGACCTTGGTGTCGGTGAAGCCGAGCCAGATGCCCAGCCCGAGCGGATAGGTCAGGAAGAACAGCAGCAGCGCCGCCGCCGGCAGCAGGAACAGCAGGCCGAGCGCGTTGCGGCTGTTTTCGAGACGCTGCAGCAGTGTCATCAGGGCGGTTTCAGGTAGCGCTCGCCGTCCCCTTCCGCGGCCCGCCGCGGAAGGGGAACCGGTGCCGGCCTGGCGTCAGACCTTGTAGTAGCGCTCCGCCCGCTTCTGCGCGCGCTCGGCGGCTTCCTGCGGCGACCGCGCGCCCGAGCCGGCCTCGGCGACCATGTTGACGACGATGAAGTCCGCCGCCGCGCCTGCCGAGGCGTAACCCATCTTTCCGGCGTAGCCGATCGGCCGCATGATCTTCATTGCGTCCCGATACGGCGTGTGCTTCGGGTCAACCGTCCAGATCGGATTCTTCTCGAACGCGACCAGCGGCTGGGTGACATAGCCGATCGCGGCCTGCATCCAGGGCCCGTACTGCTCCTCCTCCATCATGAAGCGGATGAACTCCTTCGCAGCCTTCGGATACTTGCTGTGCTTGAAGATCATCTGGTTGAAGAACAGATTCAGCTCCGTGGGCACGCCGGCGGGGCCGATCGGCATGTTGGCGTGGTTGATGTCCGCCACCATCGCCTGCAGCTTTGGATCCTTCGAGGTCTTGGCCGCGTAGTAGACCGAGATGCCGTTGGCGGTGACGCTGCACTGGTCGTCGAGGAATGCCTTGTTGTTGTTCGGATCGAGCCACGACAACGTGCCGGGTACGAAGGTCTGGTAGAGCTCCCTCGCGTACTCCAGCGCCTTGACCGTCTGCGGACTGTTGATGACGACCTTGTTGTCCTTGTCGACCAGCTGGCCGCCGTGCGACCACAGCAGCCAGTGCGTCCACACGTTGCCGTCGCCGGTGGCGTTGCCCAGCGCGAATCCTCCCGGCGTGCCCTTCTCCTTCAGCGCCTTCATCAGCTTCAGGAAGCCATCGGTGTCGCGGGGAAACGTCGAAAAGCCGGCGGCCTTCATGTGGCTTTCACGATAGACCAGAGTGTTGCCGGCGCAGCCGAACGGAACCCCGATCCAGTTCTTGCCGTTCGGCCGCAGGTAGGCTTCGCACACTGGATACCAGCCACCGTACTTGCGGCCGAGGTAATTGCACAGGTCGGTCACGTCGACCAGTTTCTCCGGATACAGATTGGCGTCGTCGTGCGTCGACAGGATGATGTCCGGACCGGCGCCAGTGTTGGCGGCCACCGCCGCCTTCGGCCGCACGTCTTCCCAGCTTTCGTTGTCGACCCGCACCTCGATGCCGGTCTTGGCGGTGAAGGCAGCGACGTTCTTCATGTACTGGTCGATATCGCCCTGCACGAAGCGGCTCCAGCGCAGCACCCGCAGCCGCGCGCCCTTCTCCGGCTGGTTCGACCAGGCCTGCGCATGGACCGCGGGCGCGAAGATCGCTCCGGTCGCCGCGCCGGCGGCCACGGTAGCAGTGGTGGTCAGGAACTTGCGACGATCGGTATGACTCATGGTCTCCTCCAGTTTGGACAGCGGCAGGACAACTACGCCGTACCGATGCGCCGGCCGCTGGCCGCATCGAACAGGTGAACCTTGGAAAGATCGGGCGCCAGCCGCACCGTGTCGCCGGCGCGGACCTCGGTGCGGTCGCGCAGCACCACGTTGACGTCGGCGCCGCCGGCCTCGCAGTAAAGCTGCGTGTCGGCACCCGTCGGCTCGACCACGATCACGTTCGCGGCCAGGCCGTCCGCGGCCAGCCCGAGATGCTCCGGGCGGACGCCGAACAGCAGCTTCTGGCCGTCGGCTGCCGAAAGACCGCCGGGCAGGTCGACTGCGTGGCCCTGCGCCAGCTCGACCCGGAGCGCGCCGCTGGCGCGGCGCGCCGTGCCTTCGAGCAGGTTCATCGCCGGCGAGCCGATGAAGCCGGCGACAAAGGTGTTCACCGGCCGGTCGTAGAGCTCCAGCGGCGAGCCGGTCTGCTCGACCACGCCATCCTTCATCACCACGATCTTGTCGGCCATCGTCATCGCCTCGATCTGGTCGTGGGTGACGTATACCGAGGTGGTCTTCAGCCGCTGGTGCAGTTCCTTGATTTCGGTGCGCATCGCCACGCGCAGCTTGGCGTCGAGGTTCGACAGCGGTTCGTCGAACAGGAAGACCTGCGGGTTGCGCACGATCGCGCGGCCCATCGCCACCCGCTGCCGCTGTCCGCCTGAAAGCTGCCGCGGATAGCGGTCGAGCAGCGCCGCCAGGCCGAGGATCCCGGCGGCCTTGCCGACCCGCTCGTCGATCTCCGCCGCGGGGCGCTTAGCCAGCAGCAGGCTGAAGGCCATGTTGTCGCGCACGGTCATGTGCGGATACAGGGCGTAGTTCTGGAACACCATGGCGATGTCGCGTTCCTTCGGCAGCACGCGGTTGACCACGCGGTCGCCGATCAGGATCTCGCCGACGGAGATCTCCTCCAGCCCGGCAATCATCCGCAGCAGCGTCGTCTTGCCGCAGCCGCTCGGGCCGACCAGCACCGCGAACTCGCCGTCTTCGATGGCGATGTTCACGCCGTGGATCACCTTCGTGGACCCGAATCGCTTCTCGACGTTGCGGATCAGCACACGCGCCATGTCCGCTCAGCTCCTTGTCCGGGTCTTCTTGTGCGCGTCAGCCCGGCGGCTGCCGCGTACCGGCAACAACACAATACGCCGGGCGACCTTGACGGGCCCACTGCACGATGTTCAACGCCGCCTTGCGCCGCAGCTCGACTTCCGCTTCGTCCGAATAGAACGCCGCGTGCGGCGTCAGCAGCACCCGCGGGTGCCGCGCCAGCGGATGCGCGATATCCAGAGGCTCGCCCGGCAGCACGTCGAGCGCCGCCGCCGCGACCCGGCCCGAGTCGAGCGCCGCCAGCAGCGCGTCGATGTCGACGACGGCGCCGCGCGCCGTGTTGACGAGGATGGCGCCGGACCGGATCCGCCGCAGCAGGTCGGCGCCGACCATGCCGCGCGTCTCCGCAGTCAGCGGCACGTGCAGCGAGATGGCGTCGGCTTGCTCGAACAGTTGCGCCAGCGTCGCCCGCTCGACATAGGCCGGGAAGTCGCCATCGATGAGGTACGGATCGCAGGCGATCACGCGGCCGAAGCAGTTGCGCGCCAGATACGCGAAGCGCTTGCCGATTCGGCCGAGGCCGACGATGCCGACGGCCAGTTCGGAAGCGCGACGAATCCTGCCCGCCGACAGGTAGTGCCAGCGG
>Ga0105096_10000473_pt1 | contig 13978 bp, 13 predicted proteins | sample PPLLak3cmMay2015_FD_87036 | JGI IMG/M metagenome (GOLD analysis project Ga0105096, IMG submission 87036) | Freshwater sediment microbial communities from Prairie Pothole Lake near Jamestown, North Dakota, USA - PPLs Lake P7 Core (1) Depth... | ecosystem: Environmental > Aquatic > Freshwater >... | reverse complement strand
TTAATCATACTGGCCAAATACGCCGATGTTAAGACAGATCCGCCACCATTCAACCTTAGATCCAAGATTAACTCTTGAATTCCCTGATTTTTAAAATCGGCAAAAGCAGCATTTAATTCATCATTATAAGAAGACCTAAATGAGTTATAAACCAAATAACCAACTTTTTTACCGACAATATCAGTAAAAACTTTTTTGAAATAAACCGGATCTTCTGAAATAACCGCGGCCGTAATTGTTTTATTGGCAATTAAAACACCGTTTTCAGTTACAATAGAAAATGCAACTGTTTCATTGGATAATTTAGCAGAAACACTTGAATAATTTGCGGCTGTCAAAATAACGCCATCCAAAGCATTGATAATATCACCTCTTTTAATTCCGGCCACATCTGCAGGTGAACCTGGCGCCACATAACGTACATAAAAAATAATATCGCCTACCGTATTAATTTGAACCGCTTGCAAACGAATTCCGAATGACTTTGTAATTCCCTGAAAAGAATTGTTTAAAGCCACAAAATCATCAACAATCCAAGAGAACCTGTCGGTCGTTCCTTTTTGAAAAAGCAACGTGTAGAAAAAATCATCAGGGTCAGCAGTTCCATTTAAATAGGTGTAATAGGCGTCTTTTTCATCATCTTTGGTATTTGCCAAATTAGGGACGTTTGGTTGCCAATTGTACCAGGAATTCATCCCTTTCCAAATAAAATCATTTATTGGTTTTTCTAATTTTACGGTGTTAACAACATCTGGCGTTGGATCATCGTTTTTATTACAACTGCTAATAGTTAAACTCAATACTAAAGAAATTGCAAAAATGTAGCTACTTTTTTTCATTTTAAAATTTTTGTTTTATGGACGCAATATATCAATTTTTATTCCAAATATAATATATGATGTTACAAAAATGTAACTTGCTCGTCATGCTTATAATATCAATAGAAAAGAAGTTTTAACAACCAAACTTAAAATGAATCAGTCAGAGTTTTTAAAAAAAGTAATGCCTTTTAAAGATAAAGTATTTCGATTGGCGAAAAGACTGCTGATTTCAACAGAAGAGGCTGAAGACGCCACCCAAGAGCTTTATTTTAAGCTTTGGAAAAACAAGTCGAAATTAAGCGACTATAACAGTATTGAAGCTTTTGCGATGACGATGACAAAGAATTATTGTTTTGACCGATTAAAATCAAAGCAGGCCAATAATTTATCGCTGGTTCACAGTAACTATAAGGAAGGTGGAACGTCTTTACAGAAAAGGGTAGAACTTAATGACAGTGTAAGTTTGGTTCATAAATTGATTGAAAAGTTACCGGAGCAACAAAAAATTATCATACAGCTTAGAGATATTGAACAATATGAATTTGATGAAATAGCGGAAATGCTGAATATGCAGCCAACCGCAATAAGGGTTTCACTATCAAGAGCAAGAAAAACAATTAAAGAACAATTAATAAAACAACACAATTATGGAATTAGTTAACATAGAAAAGTTGTTGGAAAAATACCTGGATGCCGAAACTTCCATCGCCGAAGAAAATGAATTAAAAAATTATTTTTCAGGAGCTCATGTGGCACCACATTTAGAAGAATACCGAAAAATGTTCGGATATTTTTCGGCGAGTAAAAAAGAGAAATTTACAAAAACCATTCAATTAAAAAGTCGAAAACTGAATTGGAAATGGTTATCTGTAGCGGCCTCAGCAGTTTTATTGGTAAGTGTGTACACCGGGTATCAAAAAAACCAACAAGCAAAAGCTGAAAAAATTTATGAGGAAACGCAATATGCTTTTACCTTGCTTTCGGCCAATTTAAACAAAGGAACTGCAGCAATTTCAGAATTGCAAGAGTTTGAAACCACAACAAACAAAATTTTAAAACAACCTAAATAACAAAACAATGAAAAAAATAATTTTTATAATCGCCCTTGCCATTCTGCCATTCACAAACTATGCGCAAATTTCAATTTTCGATAAGTTTGAAGCTATGGATGATGTCACCTCTGTTATCGTAAATAAAGAGGCGTTTAAAATGATGAGTAAATTTAAAAATAACAGTCCCGAATCTAAAGCCTATGGTGAAATGGTACAAAGCTTAGAATCTTTTAAATTTTTTACCACAGAAAGTACTTTAATTGCAAATCAAATGGAAGAATTGGTTTCAAAATATTTGAAAACTTCAAAACTTGTTGAGTTTATGCGTGTAAAAGATAAAGATGCCAACGTTAAAATTTACATTCGCCCGGGAAAAGACGACAGTCACGTAAGTGAATTGTTAATGTTTGCGAATGATATGTCAAATAAAGCAAATAAGCAAGCTGTTTTGTTATCCTTAACTGGTGAAATTGATTTAAATAAAGTTTCTGAAATTACGGAACCTTATATTCCAAGCAGCAAACATCTAAAAAATAAATAATTACCGGAATGAAAACATTTTTAAAAGTTTCAATGGTCGTTTTTGTAGCAGCAATTTTAACAGTTGCCTGTGACACGAAGCCATCATTACAGAAATATTATGTAGACAGTAAAGATAACAATGCGTTTATTTCTGTTGATTTGCCGGCGAACATTATTGAACTAAAAGACGAAAATGTTTCTGAAGAAGTTAAAAACACCTTAAAAACTATAAAAAAGGTCAATTTTTTAGCCTTACAAGTTGATGAAAACAATCAGGAATTGTTCAATACTGAAAAGGAAAAAGTCGCAGAAATTCTAAAAAACCCAGATTATAAGCAATTGATGCGCATGAAAACTGCGGATGGAAACGTAACTGTAAATTATTTGGGCACAGAAGATGCCATTAGTGAAGTGATTATTTTTGGCTCCGACAGCAAAAGAGGATTTGCTTTGGTTAGAGTTCTTGGAGAGAATATGAATCCAGCTGATATTATGAGCATGGCCCAAGAAATTAAATTAGACGGAAATTCACAACAACTCAAACAATTGGGAGGTTTGCTTGGTGGTATAAAATAGTTTGAAGCCGGAAATCCGAGGTTCACAATTAAAAGATAAAACGTTTAAACAATTACACGTTTAAACAAATCAACGAATAAACAAATAACCAATATTAAAAGCCATACCTTATAAAGTATGGCTTTTTAACTATCTGTTAACTACTTAAATTAATTAAATCCCTATTTTTGTTCCTTAAATTTTATACCATTCAAATGAAAAATATTTTATTCGCACTCATTTTATTATTTTCTATAGTTCTTGGCGCGCAAGACCTAAAATACCAAGCTGAAAGGGACAAAATTAACAATCTGGTCCACACCAAATTAAAAGTCGATTTCAACTTCGAAAAAAGTCAGTTAAATGGCGAAGCCTGGGTAACGTTAACACCTCATTTTTACGCCGTTAACAAAGTTGTTTTAGACGCCAAATCATTTAACATTCACGAAGTAAAGGTGAATGACAAAAAAGCAGGCTTTAATTATTCTGATGATGAACTAACCATAGAACTTGATAAATCCTACAAAAAAGGCGAAGAATATACTGTTTACATAAAATACACCGCAAAACCTGAAGAAATTAAACAAAAAGGAAGCGAAAATATTACAGATGCAAAAGGGCTGTATTTTATAGATCCAAAAGAGGAAGATCCAAATAAACCAACACAAATATGGACACAGGGTGAAACAGAATCCAACAGCTGCTGGTTTCCCACCATTGATTCCCCAAATCAAAAAACCACACAGGAAATTTATATGACCGTTCCCAATAAATATGTAACCCTATCAAACGGAATATTAAAAAGCCAAGTTGTAAATCCGAACGGAACAAGAACAGATTATTGGAAAATGGACCAAAAACATGCGCCTTACCTTGTTTTTATGGGTGTTGGCGAATTTAACATAACAAAAGACACTTGGAACGGACTGGAAGTTAATTATTACGTTGAGCCAGAATTTGCGCCCGAAGCCAAAACAATTTTTGGGAATACACCTGAAATGATAACTTATTTCTCAAACATCACGGGAATTCCATATCCTTGGGATAAATACAGCCAAATTGTGGTTCGGGATTTTGTAAGCGGCGCTATGGAAAATACCACAGCGGTTGTTCATGCAGAAGACGCGCAACAAAAAATGGGACAGTTAATTGATAATAATGAGTGGGAAGGTACCATTGCGCATGAATTGTTTCACCATTGGTTTGGGGATTTGGTCACTACCGAAAGCTGGGCCAATTTAACAGTAAATGAGTCGTTTGCAACGTATAGCGTTTATTTGTGGTTTGCCCATAAATATGGAAAAGACAAGGCCGATGCAAATATGTACAGCGACGTTCAAACGTATATGACAAGCCAAAGTGAAAACAAAGATTTGGTTCGATTTTATTATATGGACAGGGAAGATATGTTTGATACGGTAAGTTACCATAAAGGAAACGCCATTTTACATATGTTGCGCGACGTGATAGGTGATGAGGCCTTTTTTGAAGGAATGAATACTTTCTTAACAACCTATAAATATGGAACAGCGGAAGCGCATCAGCTGCGTTTGGTATTTGAAAAAGTGAGCGGAAAAGACCTGAACTGGTTTTTTAATCAGTGGTATTATGGAAACGGACATATAAAAATGAATGTAACTTACGACTATAATACCATCAATAAAACGGTTACCGTGAATGTCAACCAAAAAGGCAAAACATTTAAATTTCCGTTAAGTATCGATATTTATGAAGAAACCGGAAAAACTACCCACAATGTTTGGGTTGATAGTGCACAAAATTCATTCACATTTTCTTTCAATAAGTTGCCTAAACTGATAAATATAGATGCTAAACACGTGCTCTTAGCTGAGATTGCAGTCAAAAAAACGCTAAATGAATATATTTACCAATTCAATAATGCCCCGCATTATTTAGACAGAAGACTGGCACTGGAAGAAATAACAAAAGAGCAATCGAGTAAAGAGGCTTTTAACACGTTATTAAAGGCATTTAACGATCCGTATTACGAAATAAGGATAATGGCTTTGGAAAATATCGATTTGTTTCAGAAATACAATAAAAAAGAAGCCATCGACAAAATTGTTAAAATGGCTCAATCCGATCCAAAAACATTGGTGCAGGCAGCGGCCATCAGCGTTCTTGGCAAATTGGTTGACCCAATTTACAAACCAATTTTTGTAAATGGTATGGACAGTGAAAGCTATGCTGTTAACGGAAAATCATTAATTTCCTTATATCAAATTGACAAACAAGCGGCTTTATCAAAATTGAACACATTGCCTGAAGACACCAAAAAATATATGGCAGATGCCGTTACCACCATTTATATCAGCGAAAAAGATAAAACAAAACTTCCTTTTATCGCCAATCATATTTTAAAGGGAATGTTTTTAACAGAAGATAAAAGGACCCAACAAATTTATGGTGAAGCTTTTAAATGGATTGCAGAAAGCGACAATAAAGAAGCGATCACAAACCTGACAAAGGATTTTGTTACATTGGGATTGCGCTATAAAAAGTATAAATTTGATCAGTTAGGCGTAAATATGCTAAATCAATTGGTTTATGCGCAGCAACAATCAAAAAATAGCAACAAAGAAGAACTGATCATTATTTTAAAAACGGGAATTGCAACACTGATTGAGTAAAGTTTAATGAAATAAGTTTCAAAAGCTTCCTAAACGGAAGCTTTTTTTATGGCATATAGTTTTTAAAAGAACCGTTCTTGTAGAAAATGACTATTCTTTCAATTTCTTGGTTGTTATTACCCTTTCTTTCGTGCTCTATTTCATAATTGGTATGCTTTTCTGCAGCCTTGAGTTCATTTATTTTAACTTCAGGTGTTTCTATTTCAGAAAAGAGTGTAGGAGCAGGCCCTTTAACGTCAACCTGCTTTGGAAAACTGCCAACGCCATTTAACAGCCAATACAACTCAACTTCGGGAAACGCTTTTAAGATCTTCAGCACAAATTCAAGACTGGGTTTATTTCTTCCGGATAGGATATGGGAAATGCTGGAGCGCTGTACTTCAATTTTTTCAGCCAATAAAGCAGCCGATATTTCATAATAATCCATGAGGATATTGAGTCGTTTCGCAAATTGCTCTATGTTTACCATTGTAAATTATATTTCAATTACAAATGTAATCCTTTTTATATTGATTAGCAAATAAAGATTCAAAATCAAATAAATTATCATTAAATATATAGAAGTATAAGTTTATATAAATATTAATAACGTATTAAATTACATAATATTATATTATCTATATCAACTTTTTTTATAGTATTTATTCAACAGCATAAAATTGCAATCGTTACGATCAAAGAATTGATTACAATTGTATAAGACTAATAAATTATCTACGTTTACAAATGTAAACATTCTATTATTTACATTTGTAAAATGAATTTTATAGATCTAAAAACCTTAGAACTTTTATACCAGAAAAATTTTGAAAAAAATTTGAAAGGGAGAAGAATTTTATTTGAAGACATAGAACCTTTGCTTCAAAAGCTATCATCAAAATTTGAAAAACAAATTTTGGGATACTCGGAAAATAATATTCCTATTTATAAAATATCTATTGGAACCGGGAAAATTAAAATTTTAATTTGGTCCCAAATGCATGGAAATGAAAGTACGGGAACCAAAGCGTTATTCGACCTATTTAAATTTTTGGAAAAAAACGATGATGAACTGACAGAAATTATCGATTCCATTCTAAATAATTGCACAATTCAGTTTATACCATTATTAAACCCGGATGGCGCCATTAAATTTACCAGGGAAAATGCAAATAATATCGATTTAAACAGAGACGCCGTAAAAAAGGAAGCAAAAGAAAGCAGGTTGTTGCGCGATGTCTTAGACACCTTTAATCCAAAGTTTTGTTTCAACTTGCACGATCAACGCTCTATTTTTAACGTTGAAGGCATTAAAAATCCGGCAACAATTTCATTTTTAGCGCCTTCAGAAAATGTTGAGCGAACTGTGACCCGAGGCCGTAAAGAAACAATGAGTGTTATTGTGGCCATGAATAATTTGCTGCAACAAGTCATTCCCAATCAGATTGGCCGTTATACCGATGAGTTTTATCCAACAGCCACCGGAGATAATTTTCAAAAACTTGGGCACAACACTATATTAATAGAAGCTGGACATTACAAAGACGATTACGAGAGAGATATTACCAGAAAATATAATTTTTATGCGCTTTTACAAGGAATCTGTTTTATTGCGACGGCAAAAGATTACGCCAATTATAAGCCTTACTATGAAATTCCCAATAATGATACTAAGTTTTTAGATATAATCTATAAGAATATTAAAATTACTGAAAATAATAGAAATCAAATCTCAGATGTTGGTATACAGCTTAAATTCAAAGTGATAGACAATAAATTAGTGACGTATAAACACATTGAAAAAGTTGGCAATTTGTCAGATTATTACTCGTATAACTATATAAGTGCAGAAAATTTAGATATAAAGGAATTAGAATTGTCAAATTCGTAAATTTATTAGGTGTTTATCGGTTTTTTTTTAATAAATTTGTGCTTTAGTTTTTTATCTTAAATAAAAGCAGTAATATGAAAAAATATATACTTGATGAAATTGATCATCAAATATTAGATATCCTTATCGAAAACGCAAGAACACCGTTTACCGATATCGCAAAAAAATTAGTGGTTTCCGCAGGTACAATCCACGTTAGGGTTAAGAAAATGGAAGATGAAGGAATCATAAAAGGCTCAACATTAACGCTTGATTATGAGAAAATGGGTTATTCATTTATTTCTCACGTTGGGATTTATTTGGATAAAACATCAAAAACAAAGCAAGTTATAAGCGAATTAAAGAAAATACCGAATATTACCATCGCTTATATCACAGCAGGGAAATATAATATTTTCTGTAAAATTAGAGCCAAAGACACCACACACGCAAAAGAAATTATTTTTGAAATCGACGACATTGATGGCGTTTCAAGAACAGAAACAATGATATCTTTGGAAGAAAGCATCAACGACAAAACGCGTTTAATGCATTCCATTTTTAGAGAAGTTTAATTAATCTCAAATAGCTAAATATGCCTTATTATTTTTTATAATGAGGTATTTTTGTTTCATATCATTATGATTACCTTTGATACAATTATTCATTTTTAATGGACACAATTAGCAATAAAATTGGTAAAATGGCTTACAACCGTGAAAATTACACAGACAAAGAATTAATTGATTTATATAAATTTCTTCTAAAACCCAGATTGATAGAAGAAAAAATGTTAATTCTATTAAGGCAGGGCAAAATTTCCAAATGGTTTTCGGGTATCGGACAGGAAGCTATTTCTGTTGGTATCACCAACGCCTTGAATTTTGATGAATATATTTTACCGATGCATCGAAACTTGGGTGTGTTTACTTCCAGAAACATTCCATTATACAGATTGTTTTCCCAATGGCAGGGCAAAAAAAGCGGATTTTCCAAAGGAAGAGAGCGCTCATTTCATTTTGGAACGCAGGAATATAAAATTGTGGGCATGATTTCGCATTTAGGTCCGCAATTTGGCATTGCAAATGGAATTGCTTTGGGCGATTTACTTAAAAATGAACCCAAGGTAACTGCAGTTTTTTCCGGCGAAGGCGGAACAAGTGAAGGCGATTTTCATGAAGCTTTGAATGTTGCTTCCGTATGGAGTTTACCGGTACTTTTTTGCATTGAAAATAATGGATACGGACTTTCAACGCCTGTAAGTCAGCAATTTAAATGTGAAAACATTGCAGATAAAGGAATTGGCTACGCAATGGAAAGCCACATCATAGATGGAAATAACATTTTGGATGTTCATTCAAAAGTGCGCGATCTTGCAAAAAGCCTACGTGAAAATCCGCGTCCGGTTTTGCTCGAATTTAAAACATTCAGAATGCGTGGCCATGAAGAGGCGAGTGGCATGAAATATATTCCGCAAGAATTGATAGCTGAATGGGCAGAAAAAGATCCGGTTCAAAATTATCAAGCATTTTTGACCGCTGAAAAAATACTTTCCAATGAAATGGACGCATTAATTAAAGAGGAAATTATTGATGAAATAAATGAACATTTAAAAATAGCTTTCGCGGAAGAAGAAATTTCTTCAACCATAGAAAATGAATTGGCTGATGTGTACAAACATCAAAATTATAGCGAAATAAAACCATCAACAAACACTTCAAATATTCGATATATTGATGCTGTATCTCAAGGCTTAAGACAAAGTATGGAACGTTTTGATAAGTTGGTTGTGATGGGACAAGACATTGCAGAATATGGCGGTGCTTTTAAGATTACCGAAGGGTTTTTAGCACAATTCGGTGCTTCCAGAGTTCGAAATACGCCCATTTGTGAATCCACAATTATTGAATCGGCTTACGGACTTTCAATCAACGGCTATAAATCGGTCGTGGAATTACAATTTTCCGATTTTATCACTTCAGGATTTAATCCTGTCATTAATTTATTGGCAAAATCATTTTATCGCTGGAATCAACCTGCGGATGTTGTGTTGCGCATGCCTTGCGGCGCTGGCGTAGGAGCAGGGCCATTTCACAGCCAAACCAATGAAGCTTGGTTTACAAAAACACCTGGTCTTAAAGTGGTATATCCTGCATTTCCTTATGATGTAAAAGGTTTGTTGGCAACAGCAATTGAAGATGAAAATCCGGTATTGTTTTTTGAGCACAAAGCATTGTATCGGTCTGTTTATCAAGATGTACCAACTGATTATTATACAATTCCGTTTGGAAAAGCAATGTTGCTTCACGAAGGAAATGACCTGAGCATTATCACTTATGGTGCCGGCGTTCACTGGGCGTTAAACGAAGTTAAGGAGAACCCAATTTCAGTTGATATCATTGATTTAAGAACGCTTCAGCCATTGGATACAGAAGCAATTTATAGATCTGTTAAAAAAACCGGCAAGGCTTTAATTTTGCATGAAGATAGCTTGTTTGGCGGAATTGCTTCAGATTTATCGGCATTAATCACCGAAAATTGCTTCAATTATCTGGATGCTCCGGTAAAACGTTTGGGAAGTTTAGAAACGCCAATTCCATTTGCCAAAAGCTTGGAAGCACAATTTTTACCAAAAAATCGTTTGCATGATAGCATCATTGAATTGATAAATTACTGATAATTAAATTCAAAATCTGATTTTCGTCATCAAATAGAAACTGATTAATTCCATGCTTTTATTATAGTTGTATTAAATTTTAGTTTAAAAGCTAAGATTATATTGCTGTAATTTTTTTGTTCAATTTACTTCGCCTAAAAAATAATTTTCATTTTATCATAGTGAATTTTATAAAAAAAATGATAACTATCATTGTATTAAATGATGAGCATCATTGTATTGGCAATACCTTCAGCATAATTTAGCGCAATATAAACCAATAAAATTATTTGATTATGTCATTAGTACAATTTAACCGCCGTCTTCCAATATTGGACAGAATGTTTCCTGAATTCTCAGACATTACTGAAAACATGATGACTGAAGATTTATTTCAAAGAGAAAATTGGATGCCATCAATTAATGTTAAGGAGCACAAAAATGATTTTCAAATAGAAGTCGCTGCACCTGGATTTACAAAAAAAGATTTTGAAGTTTCCATTTCTGATGATGTTTTAACAATTTCAGCTGAAAGCAAACAAGAAAAAGAAGAAAAAGAGGAAAATTATTCCCGAAGGGAGTTTTACTACAATTCATTTACAAGAACTTTTACTTTACCTAAAACTGTAGATTTTAAAAAGAAAATTAAAGCCAACTACGATAACGGAATTTTGTCAATTCATTTGGAAAAAATGGAAGCTACAAAAAGTATTGAAAAGAAAAAAATGATTGAAATCAGTTAATTTTATTCAGCAAATCCGGGAAATTAAAACTTCCCGGATTATTTAACCTAAAATATAAAAAATGGAAACAAATCAATTGACCCAAAAAGAAGAAAAATCAAATTTAGAATACAGTATTGGTCGTTTACATACCAAAGGCCAGCAATGGATTTCTGAAATTGAGTTTATTAAAATTGAGCAAAATTTTCTTAAGGAATTGCTGTCAGAGCATATTATAGGATTGTGTGAAACCCATAATTATGATAAAGCTAAAATGTTTTTGAACGGGATTGAACATGAAGCTAAATTGGGCCATAAATTAATAGAATCCATTAAGGAACATAAAATTAATTTAGCCTTGCTTTTGGAAAATATTCAATTAAAAAACGAAACAAAATATAGAAACAATCACAAATTGCTAAAAGTTGAAGTAAAAAATTATATTGAAAACTTTAAATATATAAAAGAACAGGTATTTGAACTGGTGTTGTTAATCATGAAAAACGAAAAGGAAAGAAAATTACTTCCAGAATAAATTACTTCCAGAATAAATCAATAAAAGTTCAACTGCTTAATTAACCGTTTTCAAGTTTTGGTTCTTTGAAATTTTTTATACTGAATTTATAACAATTCACTTTGTAATACATTGTGGACGTGACAATTAAAAATTGTGATGCGTTATTAATTTATGAAACACATTTTAAAAAAGCGTTATTTTATTTGGGGTGAAATGAGTACTGATTTAATGTGTTTACAGAAAATTTTGAAACAGCTGGACTGTAAGAATTAAAAAGTGAAAACGGTTCCTTTTTTAAATTATTCCGTTTTCAATTTTTCAGTTCTTTGAAGTTTTGTGTAGTTAATTTAAACAATGCCTAATGAAAATGCTTGAAGAAATAAGAATTGGCTAAACAAATTTGATAAAATATTTTTTATACTTTTTTTTGCAGTTTATATCGGTATTATTATTGGGATATGGGATTATACTTAATTAGATTGCGTTAAATTTTATTAAAAATGTAAAAAAAGTTGTGATAGAATTGAAAATTGAAAACGGTTTATTTCTTAATTAAAATTCCAGTCAAATAAGTTGAAAATTTTTATCCAGTCGTTTGGAAAAGTAGCATTTAATTCAATTTTTTGATTGGTTAGGGGTTGTATAAAATGAAGTGAATAGGCATGCAAGAATAATTTTTCACAGTTAAATTCTTGTTCAAACATTCTGTTGTGAAAACGATCTCCATATTTATAATCACCAACTATTGGGTGATTTATTTTATTTAAATGAATTCGAAGCTGGTGCATTCTTCCTGTAGCAGGCGTTAATTTTACCAAGCAATATCGAGAATTTTCGTAGGGAATTACCGGAATCTCAAGCAATATTTTATGAATGGGTTCACAATAAGTTTCTGCTTCTTTATATATTTTGGTATCAGGATTTTTAACGGGTGAGTCAATAACCAAAGCCAAGTCCACAAATCCGCGCACAATTCCATAATACGTTTTTTGAATTTGGTTTGCATTGAACAACTCTTGAAAAACAGCAACGTTCTCTTTTTGTTTTGCCAACATTAATACGCCGGATGTTTTTCTGTCTAACCTATGAACCGGATAAAAATGGGATTCAAATTGTGCGAAAAGCAAATCCAATAATGTTTCCTCCTTAATGTTGCGCGCATAATAAGAATTGTGAATCAGTACATTGTTGGGCTTGTTTACAATAATAATATGCTGATCTTCAAAAAGGATTTCAATTTTCATTTGGCAAATATAAGGTAATAAGCTTGGTTTTAACTATAAGGTTTCGTCCATAATTAAAGATCTAACTTAGACATAATCCTTAACTATTTCAGCTATTTTAACACATTTTTAGCATTACAGATGTGTGAATCATGCAACTAATATAAAAAAATATGTAACTTTATATGACCAATGATTTCGCAAATTTGCAATATATATTTTCACCATTTAAAACAACAATAAAATGAAAAAAATAATAGTATTTGTACTTTTAGCTTCCATGGTTATTTCTTGTGGAACTCCAAAAACAGTAATCCAGTCCAAAAAAGTAATTAAAGGATATTGGTCATTAGACCAAATTACTTACAGCGAACCTGGAACATTTGATGTAACATTGTTGAATGATGCTTCTAAAGCTTGTTTCATTGGAAGCAAATGGCGTTTTATTCCAAACAACAATACTGGAGTATATATCATTACTGATACACATTGTATACCAACCGGCAATCGCAATTTTAATTTTACCATTCAGCAAACAGATGCCAATACCGGCCTTTATGATTTCTTATTGAAACCAACTGATGCAAGACAAAGATCTGCAGATGATTCAGGTTTCAGACTTCAATTGGCACAATTGACAGAAACTACCATGAGATGGGAACAAACTGTTTCAGTAGAAGGAAAACCATTTATAATTTATATGAACTTTAATAAAATAAACGAATAATGAAAACATTCTTTAAAAAAACAGCATTGGCTGCTTTAACACTTATTTTAGTAGCTGGTTTAAGTAGTTGCGAAGCTACCAAAAACGCAAATAACGCACAAAAAGGTGCTGTTATCGGAACTGCCGGAGGTGCAATATTAGGTGCTATTATTGGCAACAATGCAGGTAAAGGCGGAAAAGGAGAAATAGGTGCAGTGATTGGCGGTGTTGTAGGTGGAACTGCCGGTGTGCTTATTGGAAATAAAATGGACAAACAAGCTCAAAAAATTGAGGAAGAAATTCCTGGAGCTAAAGTTGAGCGTATTGAAGATGGTATTTTAGTAACATTTGATGAAAATAGTGGTGTTCAATTCGCAACTAATTTATATAATATTACCAATACTTCTGAGGTATTACTTACCAAATTGGCAAATATTTTAAAAGAATATCCTGATACCAATGTATTGGTAGCTGGTCATACAGACAGCAGTGGATCGGCAGATTACAACATGACGCTTTCTGAAAAAAGAGCTTATTCAGTTACCAGTTATTTTGTTCAAAATAAAGGATTGAGTTCATCACGTTTTACGACGACCTGGTTTGGTGAAGATCAACCAATTGCCGATAACACAACTGTTGACGGTCGCGCTAAAAACCGTAGGGTAAATGTGGCAATTGTTCCGAATGAAAAAATGAAAGAAGAC
>Ga0105096_10000472_pt1 | contig 13986 bp, 12 predicted proteins | sample PPLLak3cmMay2015_FD_87036 | JGI IMG/M metagenome (GOLD analysis project Ga0105096, IMG submission 87036) | Freshwater sediment microbial communities from Prairie Pothole Lake near Jamestown, North Dakota, USA - PPLs Lake P7 Core (1) Depth... | ecosystem: Environmental > Aquatic > Freshwater >... | reverse complement strand
GCAGATTTAGCCATGCGTTTCCACCAAACCATTGCGCAGTGGATTGCCTGGGTGGCTGATACCAAACAGATAAATAAAGTGGCGTTCAGCGGTGGCGTATTTCAAAATTCATTGTTGGTTGATTTGATTATCAATCGTATGAAGGATTCTCATGAATTATACTTTCATGAGGTGCTGCCGCCCAATGACGAGAACATTGCCGTTGGCCAAATAGCCATGATGCAAATTGAAGTTGTGCCAGAAGACGCTAAGAAATACCAAAATCAAAACACCCAACGTGTATGTGTTTAGCCGTACCGGGTATAATCACCCAAATTAACGAAACGGGCGATGCCCTCTTTAGAAATGCCGTGGTTAGCTTTGGCGGAGTTACCAAAGAAGTTAGCTTGGCCATGCTGCCCGAGGCTGTGCTAAACGATTATGTATTGGTGCATGTTGGTGTGGCCCTTAGTATTATTGACGAAGAAGAAGCCAAAGAAACCATCGAAGCCCTGCGGCAGATGGGGGAGTATGATTTATAATTTAAGTCCCGATAGCTATCGGGATAAAATTTAAAAGGTTAAGAAATGGCGTTTACGAAGCGCTTTTAAATTTTAAACCTTAAATTTTAAATTCATGAAGTACCTAGACGAATACCGCGATGCCGACCTTGCCCGCAGCCTTCTTGCAGAAATTGCAAAAAAAGCGCGCGGCAACTGGGTACTCATGGAAATTTGTGGCGGGCAAACACACAGCTTGGTAAAAAACGGCATCATCAATTTGCTGCCAAAAAACATCACGATGGTGCACGGCCCCGGCTGCCCGGTGTGCGTTACGCCTGTAGATAAAATTGATATGGCGGTAGATTTAGCCGCGCGGCCCAACATCATATTGACCAGTTTTGGCGATATGCTGCGCGTGCCCGGCAGCAAAGGCAGTTTGCTAAAAGCCAAGAGTTTGGGTGCCGATGTGCGCATCGTTTATTCTCCGCTGGAGGCTGTAAAAATCGCAGCTGAAAATCCGCAGAAAGAGATTGTGTTTTTTGCCGTGGGTTTTGAAACTACGGCCCCGGCAAACGCCCTTGCCATTGTACAGGCGCACGCTTTAGGCCTAAAAAACTTTAGTTTACTGGCCAGCCACGTGCTGGTGCCGCCCGCCATCGAAGCCATTTTAAGTGCCGATGATAATCGGATTCAGGGGTTTTTGGCTGCCGGCCATGTGTGCACCGTTATGGGCATTTCAGAATATTACCCCATTGCAGAAAAGTACCAAACGCCCATCGTAATTACCGGTTTTGAGCCTGTTGATTTGCTGCGCGGAATTTTAAAATTGGTAGAATTATTAGAGGCCGGCACGCCCGAAGTGGCCAACGCCTACGCCCGCGTGGTGCGGTTAGATGGCAATCATGAAGCGCGCGAATTACTTGCTGATGTTTTTGAAATCATCAAAAAAGAGTGGCGCGGCCTTGGCGAAATACCCGCATCCGGTTTAGGCATTAGCCCAAAATATGCGGCCTATGATGCCGAGAAAAAATTCAATTTGAAAGAAGGAAAAAGTACGATGAGCAACGGCTGTATGGCAGGCGATGTACTCCGCGGAGCGAAAAAACCACACGAATGCCCGCACTTTGGCAAAACGTGCACTCCGCTTAACCCTCTTGGCGCACCCATGGTTAGCAGCGAGGGCGCGTGCGCTGCCTATTATCACTATAATTATTAATCTACCATGGCCAACCCAACCTTTACCTATTCGCTAAACTGCCCCATGCCTGAGCTCGATTTTGATGCCATAACCCTAGGCCATGGCAGTGGCGGGCTGCTTACCAACCGCCTGCTTGATTCTGGAGTATTTAGCCTCTTCAAAAACGAAAAATTGCAACAACGGCATGATGGGGTAATCCTTAAACCCAAAGGCCCCATTGCTTTTACTACCGATAGTTATGTGGTTAGCCCCATCTTTTTTCCGGGTGGCAATATTGGCGACTTGGCCATAAACGGCACCGTAAACGATCTTGCCATGTGTGGCGCCAAGCCGCGCTACCTCTCGCTTAGTTTTATTTTAGAAGAAGGTTTGCCGTTGGCCGAGTTTTGGGAAATACTGCTAACCATTGAACATGCCGCCAAAAAAGCCCGCATTGAGGTGGTTACAGGCGATACCAAAGTGGTAGATCGGGGTAAAGGCGATAAAATTTTTATCAATACCACAGGCATTGGCGATGTGCTGCCGCAAGGGAAAATCAATATAAAAAGGGTAGAGGTAGGCGATGCCATACTTGTGAGCCATAGCATTGCGCACCACGGCATGGCCATTATGCTAGAGCGTGAAGGTTTAAAATTTGAAGCCCCCATTTTTTCTGATTCGCGGCCCGTACATGTAGCGGTAGAGCATCTTATAGAGCAATTTGGCAAGGACATTAAATTGCTGCGCGACCCCACGCGTGGGGGAGTGGCCACGGTGCTCAACGAAATTTGTGCACAAGCAAACCTCGGTGCAGAACTCCATCAAAACGCACTTCCCATTGATGCAGTGGTGGCTTCTGCCTGCGAAATTTTGGGCATAGACCCGCTCTATGTGGCTAACGAAGGCGTTTTTATCGCCATTGTAAAAAACAGCATTGCCGCTGAGGTGGTTAGCCATCTCGCAAAATTTCCGGGTTGCGAACGCGCCACCATTATTGGCCACATGACCAACGAGCATCCTAAAAAAGTGTTGATGGAAAGCGGCATTGGTGGCAGGCGCGTAATTAATATGCTGGCCGGAGAGCAACTACCGAGGATTTGCTAGGGGGTAAGGTTATACGTTTAACGTTAGCCGTTATTCGTTGCCACACCCCATAATCCCTAACCCCTAATCCACAAGAATCGCATAGCTGAAATCTGATAGAACACAGGTTTTATGGAATTTTTGATTTATACATTTATATAAATCATTAAAACCTAAAGTTATGAACATCCCGAAAGGCAAAGTTGCTATCGGACTAGCAACAAAAATGCTTGAGCAATCACTACAGCGAATCATTAAAGTAAATTTTATTGATAAGCTAAGTTTGAAGAAATCCTTTCCAGTTATTCCGGGAAACGACCAACTTATGTTATCTGCATTGGTAGATATTTCTTTAAAACCTGTGTTTTTCTCGCCTCATCGCGCTACTAGAGGAACGCCATTTAATCGCTTGAATATCGGTGGTTCTATGAGGCTTCGCGTAGCATCGGATACAGATGAAAGCCCGGTTCTAATAAACGCGCCATTTGAGTTTGTTATAGTTTTGGAGAGTACACTAAAAAACAGATCTGGTCAAGCTCCGGTTTTATCGCTTGGATATGTAAGCATTGAAGCGGTAAGTGGGCCTTTCAGTTCAGATTTCCTCACATCGTTCATGCTGGAATCTGGAGCTAAAAATGCGCTTAGTACTATTGAATTTGATGTTATTACGCCCTTAATAGCGGGATTGGAAGAAGTGTTGTACTTTAATGTTGCCTCAAAACCCAGTCATAGCAACTATGCCGTGGCGTTGCATAAATTAGAGGGAGCAAGTGGCGTTGTAGATTGTTTTGCGCTGATTATTGACGCCCCCGGAGGTGATGTTAATTTAACCAATCCGAAAAGTTTTGTGCCCAAGCGCTCCGAGGTTATTGTGCACTTTAGCAGTGGCTTGTTGCAACACATGGTAAATGCCGCAAAGGATAGCCTGAAGGCGTATTTTGAGCAATCTAGCAGCAGCGTAGATTTAACTGTGGACCGCTTGAACTTAACCGTGGATAACAACCAGTTTTACCTTGACGCAAAGGTTACTGAACATGAATATGACGCGTCAGGTACCATAAAAGGCCCTATACGGTTGCAATATATGCCCGGTAGCTTTAAGATGTACCTAAATATGCGCGGGGTTGAAATATCTATAGACCTACCCTGGTGGGCAGATTTGGTTGTTTGGATGCTGGATTATGAAGATGAGGTGCACGAAACCTATCCCAATATGGCTCAGGCCTTTGCAGAGCAAATGGCAAACAATGCCATTTCGCAAATTACCAATGCTATTAAGCTTGAAAATTTGCAGTTGGCCAATCAGCCACTGGTTGTTTATCCTGATTTTATCGAGCTTGCCGATGGCGCCATTACGGTGTATATTCAGGTAATTATAGAGCCTATTCACGAAACTATTGTTCGGGCAGATTACTCCAAGTTACGCAAACGGTTCGATCGTTTTTATTTAGAAAGCGGCAGGGCATTTATGTTTAACGACTTGGCTCGTTTTATGAGTCAGGGCTTAGTCGAGGCACCCGGATTTCATGAGGTGGATGGCCGGTATGTGCGTTCTAATCCTGATAATACAGAAGGAAATAACCTGCTCTCGCTTTTTGGTAGATAATAACAACTAGGCAAAGCTCATTAGCGATGGTTGGGCATCTGCAGAATGCATTCGATTTACAGCCTAAACTTCAAGTCGAGACGATGATGCACTGTCATTAAATAGTATTGTGCAAAAGTTAGTGGCAGGACAGGAAAAATTTCGCAATGCAAAAACGCACCTTTGGCACTGCATGAACGACCTGCCAAAACACCACGGACTGCGCAATTTGCTAGCCGATGCCCTTCGCGAAAAAGGAATTGCGGATAAAGCTGTGCTGGATGCCATCCGCGCTGTGCCGCGCCATTTGTTTATGGAAAGCAGCTTTGAGCAACACGCTTATCAAGACAAACCCTTCCCCATCGGGGCCGGGCAAACCATTAGCCAACCATACACAGTGGCTTTTCAAACTGAATTGCTACACGTAAAAGCAGGCGCCAGTGTGTTAGAGGTGGGCACCGGCAGCGGTTACCAAGCCGCTATACTTTGCCAAATGGGCGTTAAGGTGTTTAGTATTGAGCGCGTAAAAGAGCTGTTTGACCACAGCAGCCGCCTTTTAAAACGCCTCGGCTACAACATCACCCAAAAATATGGCGATGGCTACAAAGGCATGCCCGCGTTTGCTCCGTTTGATGGTATTGTGGTAACAGCAGGTGCGCCCTATGTGCCCAAAGCCTTGATGGAGCAGCTAAAAGTTGGGGCCCGCTTGGTTATACCCGTTGGCGAAGACAACCAGGTAATGACCTTAATTACCCGCGTTGACGAGAAAAAATACAAGCAAGAACAAAAAGGCGATTTCCGCTTTGTGCCGATGTTGAAGGAAAAGGAGAAGTAAATTGAGATTTTGCCAAAACCAAAAACGCCCGTGCATGAAAAGTGCACGGGCGTTTTCTCTTTTTAGAGAAGATTTTATTGAATAGCAACAAGCTCTAAATACCCAATTTTTTCGCGGTATTGGTTGTAGCTGGTCATGTTGTAAGCCCCAACACCGGGTATGTACCAATACTCGGTGTAGGTTACAATGTAACCTTCTTCGTTGGCGCCAGCCATTTCGCGCATTGCGTCTGCCGATTTTTTGGCCATTTTATCAGCAAACTTGGCGTTCTTTTTATTGATGAAAGGGTTGTCTGTTTTTACCTCAAAGCCAAAACCACCGGTCCACGTTTCTTCACTAATTAAATAGGCGGTGTAGGTTTGGCCGCTTACGGTTACGTCTTTTTTCTCTTTCACCATGCGGTTTTTGGTCCACACTTCAGAGGTTATGGCTGTTTCAATAATCACATCAATCATCGTTGTTTCAAACTTGCTGGTGGTTATGCTATAGGTTTCTTCCCATCGGCCATAGCGGTTGTAATTGCCGTAACTGGTAATTTCTCGGCTCACTTCTTCTTGCTTCGGGAATTTTATGTTCTGCTCACCGGTAGTTGTAAACATAAACATCACTTGTTGGTCAAGCAGTTTTTGGCCAACCTCCAGGTTGTTTGGTGTTGCCTTTTCAAAAATCATGGTAAAGCCGGTATGGCCATCGTTTTTGGCGTTTGGGGTTACGTTGTAGTAGGTGCTGGTTGAGGTAAGATTTCCGTCTTTATATGTTGTAAACCCCGGCCGGTTAACAAGTGTGTCGTTTTTGCAAAAGGCCGCAAAATCGCTTGTTACATTGGCGGTACTATTGCGCGTTACTGAGCTAATTATCTCTACTGTACCGTTGTTGTTAGGTACAATCTTAATTTCATTGGTTTGTACATCAAACGTCCATAGGTTGTCTTTATAAAACTTATCGCGGGTTTTCTTTTTGTCTTTTTCGCTAGATTTTATGTAGTCTCCGGTAAAAGCATAGGTGGCAGCCGGGGCTGTTTCAGTTTTGTAAATGAGTTTTGTGCCAGTTTTTAGTTTTAGGCTAGGGCAGTTTTCGTTTTGGGCATGTGCAGCAAAAAAGCCACACAAAGCCAGTGCAAGAGCAGTTTTTTTCATGAGGATGGGTTTTGGTTTTTACTAATTTTAAAGTCAGCCATCTTGCACTAGCGTAGTTTGCGGCTAGGCTATGGCAGAAGGCATTTCGAAAATAAAATTTATTCAGCGAATAGCAATCTCTGCCGCGTTTAATTCTAAACTTTTAATTTTTCAGAAAACGATACTTCTTCGCGCTGCGAAAGACAAAAAACTAGCCCAGCCCAAAGGAGGTTTTTATACCCTCCATAATATTATCAACCGCAACCGAAGTTAAGATTAAACCCATGATGCGGCTTATAACGCTGGCGCCTGCGTTGCCAATTAGTTTATGAATGCTGCTGGCAGCAAGCAGCAAAACATACACGATAGCCAGAACCAACAACATAAGCAGGCTAGAAATAAGCTGCTCTTTAAAGCTGTACACATCGTTTTTGGTGAGGAGCACAACGGCCAGCATGGCGCCAGGGCTTGCAATGCTAGGTATGGCCATGGGGAAGATGGCCGTTTCGGTGGTATTTATGATGCTTTTTATTTCGGCCTCGGGCTTGCCCTCGCCAAAAATCATCGTTAATGCAAACAGAAAAAGCACAATGCCACCGGCAATTTGAAATGCCGGTAAGGGTATGCCAATGGCGTTTAGCAAAACCTCGCCAAGCACAATGAAGAAAAGCAAAATGCCGGCAGAAAAAAGCACGGCATGCAAGGCGGTGGCCTTTTTTTGCCGCGCATTAAAACCCTGCGTTGCCGCCAAAAACACGGGCACCGACCCAAAAGGGTCTAATACAGCAAAAAAGAAAACAAAGGTGGCTAGTAGTTCTTCCATGGTGGCGTGGTAATTATAAGTAGGCAGGGGGCAAGGTACAGAAATCGGCAGGGAGCAGGTCAGAGCTATCGCTTACCTAACAAGGTGGCGTAAAGACTGGGGCGTTAATCAGGTTTGCGAGGCAGGACGTCAAGGTTATAGTTGGGTTGTATGATAATGCGCCTTTTAAGAATTTTTAACGTGCTTCTGCTTTGCTATTTCTATGGCCAGATGTAGCTTTTGCTCCAGCAATTTCATTTCCGGCAACTTGGTCAAGTATTCTGCCACTTTAATGTTGCTGCTTTCAAGTTGTAGCAATTCAATATGCTCTTTGTTTTTAGATGCACATAGAATTAGGCCTACGGGCGGGTTTTCGTGGTTCAAGGTTTCGTGTTTTTCTAGCCAGCGCAGGTACAATTCCATTTGGCCCTTGAATGCTGCTTCAAACTTGCCCAGTTTTAAATCAATGGCTACCAAACATCTCAATCTGCGATGGTAAAATAGCAGGTCTATGTAGTAGTCGTCATTATCAATCGTAATCCTTTTTTGCCTTGCCATAAAAGCAAAATCAGAACCCATCTCAATGATGAATTTTTGCAGTTCTATCAGTATGGCATTTTCTAAGTCTTTTTCGGAGTAGGCATCTTTTAAGCCTAAAAAGTCAAGAAAATAAGGGTCTCTAAAAACTAAATCGGGCGAAATTTGCTGAGTGTTTTTAAGTAACTCCAATTCGTTCTGTATTGTGATTTCTGGCTTTTTGCTTATTGCAGTGCGCTCGTAAAGCATTGAGGTGATGCGTTCTTGAAATGTACGCACACTCCACTTTTCGAGTTTACACATTTCGATATAGAAATGTCGCTGTAATTCTGATTCCATCGGAATTATCAAGCGGATATGAGACCAGCTCAATTGTGTACACAGTGTGTGCACAATTGTAAAGTCTGGAAATGTCTCTGCGAATCGAACACAATGATGTAACTGTCTTTTGCTCCAACCCTTACCATACGCTGCGGTTAATTGTGAAGACACATCCTGAACAACCTCTTTTCCATACTCCGCCCTTTGATTTTGCAGTATTTCAACATTTATACGTTTTCCAATTTGCCAATAGAGCAGCGTAATGGTAGAATTGACAAGCACAGCCACCTGTTGGCGACTATCTTCAATCAAATGCTTGATTTCGTGTACGAGGCTATCCTTTTTTTTGATTTCACTCATCTTTACCTAGCTTTAAAAATGTGCAAGCGGATAATCATTTACAGGCTCGCTAATGGCGGTTAACAATTTCTCGCCCAACACAATGAAGAAAAGCAAAATGCCGGCTGAAAAAAGTACGGCATGCAAGGCAGTCAACTTTTTTTGCTGCGCAGTAAATCCTTGTGTGGCTGCCAAAAAAACGGGCACCGACCCAAAAGGATCGATTACGGCAAAAAAGAAAACGAACGTGGCCAGTAGTTCTTCCATCATGGGGTGGTAATTTTAAGAAGGCAGGGGCCAAGATAAAGGAAATGGAGATTACGCTAGGAAGGCAACTCAGGGAAGCGTGAAGCCTTACAAACTCTTGAAAAAATTGTTTGGCGTGATTAAAGGCAATAAGAACGAAGGCATTTAAAGCAAAAAAGCCGCCTCGGTAACGAAACGGCTTTTTAGGAAAAATGTAAACGTTACAAATTAGGGATATCGCCCTTGGTAAAATCGTAGAGCCGTTGGGCCTCTTCTTCTTTGTACTTAGTTACTTGGGCCAAGGCATCGGGCACCACATCGCTGCAAATAACGATAAGGCTGCCGGGCTTAGCGTTTTTAATGGCATAGGCAATAGCTTCACTTTCTTTGGGCATCACTTTAATGTTTTTGCTGGCATCCCAACTCTTAATGCCATCACTTAACATGGTAATAAGTTCGGCTTCGGTTTTGCCGCGTAGGTGTTTATCTTGCCTTATGATTATTTCATCAAACATTTCGGCTGCTACCCGACCAATTTCGTTGTTGTCTTCAGTACGCCTATCGCCAATGCCTGCAATAACCCCCACTTTGGGGCTACCTTCCATATGTTGCAACATATTTTGAAGGGCGCGTAAACCGGCAGGATTATGCGCATAATCTAGCAGCACGTTAAAGTTTTTAAACTCAAACATATTTAAGCGGCCGGGGGTTTGTGCCGGGCTGGGGATAAAAGACTCGAGCGCAGCTTTTATATCCTCAATGCCCAAACCGCGTACATAGGCCGTCATTACTGCGGGCAGCACATTTTGTATCATAAACGTGGCTTTGCCGCCAAAGGTTAGGGGCACGCTAATGGCTTTAGTAATGCGCATCTTCCACTCGCCTCGGCAAATGGTGATGTATCCGTTTTCATAAATCGCGGCTAGCCCACCCATTTTTGCAATGGCTTTAATGCGCGGGTTGTTTTCGTCCATACTAAACAGGGCTACGTTGGCGCTCACGCTTTTGCGCATGGCATACACCAAGTCGTCATCCGCATTTAAAATGGCGTAGCCGCCAGCGCGCACCACTTCAGGCACAACGCCTTTAGCTTTGGCAAGCTGCTCAATGGTGTGTATCCCTTTTAGGCCAAGATGGTCTGGCGCCACGTTGGTTACAATACCAACATCGCAACTATGAAAACCGAGTCCGGCACGCAGGAGTCCGCCACGAGCGGTTTCCAGCACGGCAAAATCAACCGTTGGGTCGCGCAGCACAAACTCTGCACTGTTAGGGCCGGTGCAATCGCCATGCATCAATAATCTATTTTGAATATACACGCCATCGGTAGTGGTGTAGCCAACTTTAAAGCCTTTCATGCGCATAATATGCGCGATGAGGCGGGTAGTGGTGGTTTTGCCGTTGGTGCCGGTTACGGCCACAATGGGTATGCGGCTCTCAGCACCAGGCGGGTACAGCATATCAACCACGTGCGATGCCACGTTGCGGGGCAACCCATCAGCAGGCGCAAGGTGCATGCGGAAACCAGGGCCGGCATTTACTTCGAGCACGGCTCCGCCAGTTTCGGGTAGGGGTGTGCTAATGTCAGTTGTCATAATGTCTATACCGCAAATATCTAAGCCGATAATGCGCGAAATGCGCTCTGCCATAAATACGTTGTAGGGGTGCACCACATCGGTAACATCAGTGCTGGTTCCGCCTGTGCTCAGGTTGGCGGTATCTTTTAATTTTTGCCATTGGCCGGCTGGCAAAACGCTGGCTAACGAGAGGCCATCGGCCTTCAAGATGTTCATCGTCATAGCATCAACCGTAATTTGGGTAAGCACTTTTTCGTGCCCATAGCCTCTGCGTGGGTCGCTGTTTACGGCATCAATAAGTTGTTGCACGGTACTTTGGCCATCGCCCGTAATGCCTGCAGGGGTGCGTTTGGCGCCTGCCACTAATTTGTGATTTATAACAAGTAAGCGATAATCTTCGCCAACAACAAACTTTTCAATAATTACACTGCGGCTAACTTGCTTGGCGGCAGCAAAGGCCACGAGGGCTTCCTCCCACGAAGTGATGTTGGTGGTTATGCCACGGCCGTGGTTGCCATTTATTGGTTTTATAACCAGCGGAAAGCCGATGTAGCGCACGGCATCTTTTAGGCCCGCTTCAGATTGAACGATGTCGCCCTTCGGCACCGGTATTTCTGCCTTCTCTAACAGCAATTTGGTTTCTTCTTTATCGCCTGCCAGCTCTACACCAATGCTACTGGTTTGGCTGGTAACGGTGGCTTGTATGCGCTTTTGGTTTACACCATAGCCAATTTGGCAAAGGCTGTAGCGGTTAAGTCGAATCCATGGTATGCCGCGTGCAACAGCTTCTTCTATAATGCTTCCGGTACTTGGGCCTAGGCGCTCAGCTTCGCGCAGTTCGCGCATGCGCTGTATGTCATTGTCTAAATTATAAGGCACGTTGGCAACTAGCGCTGCGGCAATATCAACAGCAGCTTGCGCGGCATAGCGCCCTACTTTTTCTTCCAGATAATCAAAAACTACGTGATACACGCCATGCTCACCATAGGTGCGGGTGCGGCCAAAACCAACATCCATACCGGCCAAGGTTTGTATTTCAAGGGCGATGTGCTCAACCACGTGGCCAATCCACGTGCCTTCTTCTACGCGATGAAAAAAGCCGCCTTCTGCTGCCTCACTGCAACGGTGGCTATACAAACTGGGCATCAATGCGTTAAGCCGATCTAAAAATCCGGGGATGTGGTTGGTTGGTTTATCTTCTAACTCCTCAAGGTCTAATACCATGACAATGAGCTTGTGGCGCCTGATAGACCAATAGTTGGGGCCACGCATGGCGTTTATTTCGCGTATCTTCATAAAAAGGGTAGTTTTTTGTTGGTGATTAAAGCGTTAGCAACGTTTGAAAAGTAACATTTTTTTCATATCTGATTAACGTTACTTTCGGCCCACCAATTTTACGAAAGATGAGCATTAAAGGCATTTTAATACCGATTGGGGGCAACGAAGACAAAGGCTTGGAAGAGAGTGAAAATTACACCCTCGACTTTATTGACCAAGGCATACTGAGCCATGTGGTGCGTGAAGCCGGAGGCGCCAAAGCCAACATTGTTATTGTGCCAACAGCCAGCAGCATTCCGGTTGAGGTTGCAGATAATTACTTGCACGCTTTTGATAAACTCGGGTGCAAAAACTTAAAAGTTTTAGATGTGCGCGACCGCACTCAGGGCGAAAGCAAAAAATCTACAAAAGCCTTTGAAGAGGCTGATTGTGTAATGTTTAGCGGTGGTAATCAAAGCCGAATTGTAGATTTTTTCAAAAATACAAACGCCCACGAGGTGCTATGCGAGCGCTACAAAAACGAGAAGTTTGTAATTGCAGGAACCAGTGCGGGTGCCATGTGCATGAGTGCCGAAATGATTGCCGGTGGCAGCAGTACTGACAGCCTTTTTAAAGGTGCCGTTAAAATGAGAGACGGCATGGGCTTTATCAAAGATTTAATTATTGACACCCATTTTATAAAGCGGGGCCGTTTTGGGCGTTTGGCCGAAGCAGTAGCGATTCATCCCCATTTATTGGGGCTTGGCTTGGCGGAGGATACCGGCATCATCATCCGCAATGGCAACGATTTTCGCGTTATCGGTAGCGGTATGGTTTTGCTGTTCAACCCAAGCCAACTCACCCACAACACGCACGAAGTTTTGCCCATTGGCACCCCCATTAGCTTGTGCAACTTGGTGATTCACATTTTGGCCAACAACGATTCATTTACCATGGATAACCGCATGATTGAAATTAGCAAGATTGAGGCGGGGATGATTTAATGCTAAATTTTTAATTACAAATTCTGAATTGCCCGCACAAGGAGCATTCATAATTAAGAAATATGCATTAAGAATTCTATTTATAAATCTCAACCAAATCTACCCCTAAACTGCTTTTTGCTGCGCGATACATGCCTTCGGTGTTAAAACTGAGGCAAATATTTCCGGCTGCATCCAGGGCAATTAAGCCGCCATCGCCACCCAGTTCCGGTAAGCGCTTTTGCACCACTTCGTGGGATGCTTCTTCAACCGAAAGACCTTTCATTTCCATCAAACAGCTCACGTCATAAGCCACCACACTGCGGATGAAGTATTCGCCACTGCCGGTGCAGCTTACTGCGCAGGTGCGGTTGTTGGCGTAGGTGCCAGCGCCAATTAGGGGGCTATCGCCTATGCGACCGTATTTTTTGTTGGTCATGCCGCCCGTACTGGTTGCTGCGGCAAGGTTGCCATGGGCATCTAGCGCAACGGCACCAACGGTGCCGAATTTCTTTTCGTTTAGCGGAGTATGGTCTAGCTGCATGGCCCCGCTGGCCTGTGCTTCTTGCCACTGGCGGTGGCGAAAATCATCGTAGAAATAATCTGCAGGCAGAAAATCAATGCCTTGTTCTTTGGCAAAATCGGCAGCGCCTTGCCCGGCAAGCATCACGTGGCCGCTCTTTTCCATAATCATCCGCGCCAGCGAAATAGGGTTTTTAACCCCCGTTATTGCCGCAACTGCTCCGGCTTCACGGGTGTTGCCATCCATGATGCTAGCGTCCATTTCGTGCGTACCCGCATTGGTAAATACGCTGCCCCTCCCGGCATTAAATAGGGGAGAATCTTCCAGCACGTTTACGGTTGCCTCAACAGCATCCAACGCGGTTCCGCCATGTTCTAAAATAGCGTAGCCTGCATCCAGCGCAGCCTGTAAAGCGGCTTTGTAACGTGTTTCTTTTTCGGCATCCATCAACGCGCGGGTTATGGTGCCGGCACCACCGTGCAGGGCGAGGGCAATATTATTTAACATGTAAAATTTAAGATTTAAAAAAGTTGGTCATGAACAATTCAATCTAAATGGAAACCCGATTTTAAATTTTAGATTATAAATTTTAAATCTTCCCGCGGTCCATGTCGCGTTTCACATCGCGGTCTTTTATGGTTTCGCGTTTGTCGTATATTTTTTTGCCACGCGCCAAGGCAATGTCAATTTTTGCCAGGCCGTTTGGGTTGAGAAATACTTTTAATGGAACTACCGTAACACCTTGATCTTTAAGCTTCTTTTCGATTTTTGAAAGCTCATGTTTGTTCAGCAAAAGTTTGCGTTCACGTATTGGGTCGTGGTTGTTTATGTTGCCAAAAGCATATTCTTGGATGTTCATGTTTTTAATCCACAACTCGCCCTCCTGCATAAAGCAATACGCCTCAGCAATGCTGGCTTTGCCTTGGCGCAGCGATTTTATTTCAGTACCCAATAGTTGCATGCCGGCTGTAAAAAAGTCGGTTAGCTCATATTCAAAGCGGGCTCGTTTATTTTGGATGTTCACATTCACGCGGCTAAGGTAATGTGGCAATGCATTAATGTGGCAATGTGATAATAAGTCAATGTGATATTGTGTGAATGCAATAAAAGGTGAGTATGGTATT